>Ga0307945_1001709_pt1:2500-17385 | contig 17385 bp, 12 predicted proteins | sample OrgLakmetagen228_FD_201818 | JGI IMG/M metagenome (GOLD analysis project Ga0307945, IMG submission 201818) | Saline water microbial communities from Organic Lake, Antarctica - #228 | ecosystem: Environmental > Aquatic > Non-marine Saline and Alkaline > Saline | place: Antarctica...
TACGTTAAGTCCTTCTCACTTGCATTATAACTTATAACTTGTCTATGCGTCCATATTAGAAGTGCTCTTTCCAGCACTAATATCAACTCTCATCAGGAGCCGGTTTCAGGCTGAGCCTGCAAACCTCCTGACTCATGATCTTCACTGATTTTTGCCTCTAATGAGGGAGTTTTACTGTACCAAAGTGGCTCCTTTTCCTTAATTCCTGCGGGAAGTGGTTTTCACTGCCTGCGTAATTTTTTTTCTATTGCGCTTTCAAGGACATCTGTAAAAGTCACGCTCGTTTTTTGCCAGGGAGCTTGTGTAGGTGTCCGGCATTCCATCCTTGATCAATTCTTTTTTACATTTAACCCTGCATACTCAGTCGTCAAATGGCCTTGGCGGCGCTGTTGACCCCACCCGCATCATTCTTTGGGGCACCAGCTATAGCGGCGGTCATAGCTTGGCGTCTGCATCCACGCTCGGCAAGGAGGTTAGCGGGGTACGTTCAATCGGATTATTGTCACGTGAAATCCCTGATGATTTTCTGTGTCCAAGCGGGTTTTCTTCCGTACCAGTTTAATAAAGCAAGAGCGGATTTCCCTTGCTTATCTTTTTCAAGTGTGTGGGTTTTTTTACGCGAGCCCTTTGCCTCAAGGCTCAAACAAACGGGGAATCGACTTGACGTTCAATACATTGACCGCTGCCCCCTTGCCTTCCAGTAAGTCCTGTCCTGTCACCTAGTCCTACCTCAGGAAGTGCAAGTTGCCTGCTGAGACACCCCAGGCCAAGCACCCCCACCCCCACCTGCCTTCCTTCTTAATTGGCGCAGGTCATCGCTATGGAACCCTTTACTTCGCCATGGCTGATAGTGTTCTCTGTTCTGTACCTGAGATTCTGCCCGTTCTCAAAAGGCATCCCTGTCGAGGTGAGCAGTAGCGACTGAGTAGAGCAGTGAGAGTGAGCAGTGACGAAAAATTGAAAGCGCCACGCCCAATTAAAAGCGCCCCTGGCCACGCCCTAATTTCTTGCTAACAAGGGGTTATTAATTTAAAAAGGAATAAGAATTCCAGTGTTTCCAATGTTGTGTTGTGTGCTAGCACAACAAAGGTTGAACCTACGTAGCCTTCTGGCAATCCACTAGTAATACAAATCATACGCCATATCAATTTCTCTCTTCAGCTTAAGAAAAAGCAGACCGGACCATTTTGGAAATGTTTAGCTCTGGGCAAGTCTATAGCAAGCTTGCGAACTAAAAAATCCACGAGCAGGCTGCGCAAGAACAACTCTGGGGTGCGGGGTGAGGTGTTTCCAGAGTACTAAACCTCAATGAGGTTGACACATTTTCACGCTAAAGGTTGCCGAGATCTTCAGGTCAGTACTGACAGGAGATGGTTGCTCTGCTGGTGGATGGCAGTGCTTCTGAGGTGCTCCCTATGCCCCTCATTGCCCCCTGTCACTCCAGATAGCCCCCCTGTAAATAATCAATACTCAGAGCAAGTTTGAATTTGCGTGGGAATGCACACATGACAAGAAGCAGCGCCATTCAGCCTCGCAATTGGCTGCTGGTGCTTTCCTGCAGGTCACTCACCCTTCTGCCACCCCGGTGGCACCTCACTTGGCAGTGGAAGCCACAACAGGGGGGCTTGCTCCTCCCTCAGTCCCTGGAAAGTGCCCCAACGTGCAGCAGCAGCAGCAGACAAGACTGTGCCCTGTCTCTGCTACTCAGCTGGTGGATGGGCTGCAATTCCTCGCTTGGGAGGTCCTGTCTGCTGTTTCTTCTATGGTAGGGCTATTCTTTGGGTGCTGCACATTTTAACAGGGTTAGAACAGAATGCCTTTATTACGTGATACCAGGATCAGGAAAAGCAATAAAAACGGTAAACAAGGCCTCGGGATCAACTAGTCAATTTCTTCCGATATAATTAGGGCCTTTTCCTTAATTGATGCAGGGAGTGTTTTGCTGCCTGCATAGTTTTTCTTTTCCTTCCAGGGCTACTCGTCAACAAACAAGATCTGCTTGGATGGCCCCACATTAGGAAGTGCAAGTCCAGTGCTCCCCAACATTAGGAAGTGCCCCACAGTAGGCAGCAACATTTGGCAGTGCCCCACATTATTAGGAAGTGCTATTCCAGTGCTCCCCAACCAACAAAATAGTGCTCACCTACAATGTCCTCTCAACTGCAGATGACTCATTTTCTTGTCTGGCTTGTCTGGATCAATGTAGGTCCGTGGCCTCCGCTTGCTGTTGGTGGCAGTCTCAGATGTCTTACGTGGTTGGACTGGCCTACCAGCAGCTTACGTACCCATTGTGCACTCTACGAGCCAATTGCAAGCACGCCTCCGAAAAAAGCTGCTCGGTTTCATGTGTGCACCTCTGTCGTTAGGTACGGTGCTGCTTGCGCATGCAAGCAAGCATTAGTATTTTTGTATACATGTACTTCATAACCACAATGCGTCCCAGTTTGGGCACACCCGTGGGCTTGCGAGCATAAGTGTGACATTATTTGCTATTGTACACACTTCTTGTTTGATGAATTCACAGGGGTATTGACCGACAAGGATTATGTACAGATGATGGGCGCTGTGCCATCCACGGTGCGCCAGCACATTGCTTTTTTCACTGCTGCTGTTTCTAATTTGCTAATTTGTGTTAGGCTTAATGAGCATGAAAGTAAATAATAGGTGGTTAAGAATTTACGTGTGGCTTGCTTACAATTTGTGATATTTGTTTATCTTTGTTTGTGCTGTGCAAAATGCTCAAGAAGCTGCCAGGAACACTTTAATCACAATATGAAAACGAACTGAATTATATGTGCCTGCGCAGAGCAAGTGGAATAACGTGGCAGCTGCTCGAATGCTGTTCTTCTACCCCTCCTACCGTCCACTTAAACATGCTGCTCAGCTGCAGTGCCCTGTGCTCATGGTGAGTTTTGTTTGGTCATTTATGGGTAAAATATCAAGCTATTGTCATCATAGCTGCTCCCATCCCCCAAGTACAACTAATTTTGTCTGGCATCCCGGAGAAAAATGTTCCGGCTCCAGATATCCTGGTTTCAGGAAGCCTAAAGGCAGAAGCTTCTCTCTGTAATTTGCGTGTTGTCAGCGGTTCTGCAGTTCTGCATCTGATCCTGGCTCTGGCACTGAGCAGCTTTACATGCCTGTTGCTAGACTGTGCATATACTTTTTGGCTTGGGTGTTAGGACTCTCATTCAATGTCTTTTGAACCAGGTGCCAATCGCGATTGACTGCTAATTTTTTCTCCCACTTTTAGGTTACATAACACTTGCTGTCAAGTCAATTTCGTGATATCCTGCCATTTAGCATGTGTACACTGTCGCCACAGATTGCAGGAAGACATGACCTCCTCACACCTGAGCATTCGATCAGGTAAGCAAGTCTATGATTTGCTTGAGGATGCCAGTTTAAAGAATAGACTGCGCAGGTAGTGAAAGCCACGCCCCACGTTAATCAAACAAATAAGCCCCTTTAATACCGACAATTGTAACACTTTTCCTTCACCACAGAAAGGAAGGGGAATGAATGAGAAGCCAGTTCATTTGCAGTGGCTTTTTGAGCAAGTGTTCCACGCTTAGTACTGTGCAGGATCGCAACTTTAAACGCCCTTCTCAAACCAACTGAAATGCATAGCTTATTTGAAAGCAAGCGCCTGTGCCTGCAGCACTATGGCTTTGAGAGCCCCGTGCCTGTGCCTGCAGCACTATGGCTTTGAGAGCACAAGGTCGTGTTTCTTCTTTTACTGGAGGCTGGGGCATGGGCAAAGTACTTTAGGAATCACTGTTTACCAAACATTTGCTATCTAAATACCTATCATAATACATGCAGGAAGGCTGCAAAAATGCTCACGAGCCTTTCTGGGGTAGAGGTCGAGGTAGCTGCCCTTGATGGCACGCACATTTCACTGTACCGATCTCCAATGCTTATGTCCACCATGCTTCGATTCTTAGCCGACAAAGTACCTCTGTGATTGAATTTTGCCATCCCTCCTGTGATTCTTGGCGATGAAGTGGTTACTTGTAGAACCTACTTTTAGTACTGCACTTGGGCTTGCATTCGAAGGCTTGTGAGCATTTTTAGAGTGATTACACATTTTTGTAGAATTCATCTTTAGTAGTGTACATGGGCTTGCATTCAAAGGCTTGCATTCAAGAGCTTCAGTTTAATACATCTGGCCTTTGTATCTGCACCACAGTGTAGTTTGCTGCAGTTCCGGTTCTGGAATGATCAGCCAGTCCAGTAAAAAAGGGTTCAAATGTTGCTATTGCAACATCTCTTCACATCTGTTCCAGCAATGAATTTTGTGTAAAAATTGCTCAGATCACGCATATTTTTTGCTGTCAATTCTACTTTTTAGTGTTAACATTCATTTCCATCCAAAAGGTGTAAGAGCTAATAAATTACGAAGCTTCATGCCCATCTCAGAGTCCTGTTTCTGATACCTGTTGTAGGTGATGCCCTTCACCACGTTAATGATGCACTCACTCTCAGCTTTGAGCGAAGGTATAAGGGTTTCTGGTTGGTGGGCCGGGGGAGGGATGATCGACTTTACTCCTATCACGTCTCATGATAAAAGAAAAGAAAATTGTCACTGCGTACGGTACGCAGGCAGTGAAAACCACCCTTCATATTAAATTAGAAAAAAGAGCCACATCCTCTCAGCATGTGACTGACAGTAGATGCATCACCTCATACCACCTGGCTAAAAGTCAGGGCAGCCAAGTCCACCCCAAAAAGGGGAATCAATGACCCCCTCCTGAAATGCACATCTGAGATCAACCTGGTTGCCCCCCCTACCTTCTTTTATCGCTTCCAGCCTGCCTCTCTTGCTCCCTTTTTAATTATCAACTTTCAGTTCGTTTAAACCTTTGTAGTAGGGAGTTTGCTATCTCCCCTTGACCTATGTATTCGCCAACAACACTCTTTGAGGACCTCCGTATCTTTCTTTGCAGGTCTTCATAGCCTCCATATATTTCAGGCCCTGGTGATCTGGCACTATTTATGACCCAAATCAGGCACACTAACTCAAATCACAACCCTTTTGATTACAGTGACGGATCAAGTGCACTTGCATATACATTTAGGCCGGTAATCAAAACATCAGAACTGCAGCACATAGCTACTTCAATTCCCAGACCTGGGACCTTGAAACTTGCTCAAAACCACACACGTCCCCTTCTCCCGCCACGCACAATAGCAGCCAGATACCCATCAGAACTCCAAAGACGTGCCACTCAAAACATACCAGCACCATCAATACAAACTTTCCCTCCAGACGCCAATGCTCGGCCCAGGAAACGCACAACATACAACAACATACCCTACACGACCCCCTCTCAGACACAACACCATCCCACCACAACGATGCTAGCTGCCCCCCCATCACAAACCCCACGCTCACAACGCTACTCACAAAGAAGCTCCAACCTAACAAAAATAAGCCACGACTCTGTAGGCTCAATATCTATACCATACCTCAACCTGCCCCAAACTGCAGCCATTAATGATGAGCCAATATTGAATGTCTGTCAGAGTTCGCACCCACTACCCAGCTTGCCGCTCCCTCACAAAACCAGCCAACAAAATGTGCACGGCAGACACAATCTGCTCCCCCACATACTACTATAACGAGAAAACGCAGCCAGATAGTAAGCCAGCAAGATCACTTTAACAAGCAAAGCATATTCCGCTCCACGGAACATAGTGCCCAAAACCACTCAAGCTGCTGCTCACACTGATATTGCACGTGCATCCTGTGAAGTGTGCTCCTACCATCTAGGACTCAAATCACTGGATCTGCTCCCTCCCTTCAAGACATGTACATATGCAACGTCAGTAATCGTTCCTACCATTGGCAGTGCCTACTAAAAACCAACTGCTACATTGCCAACGAGCGAGAGGCTATCAACACCTATGACACATGGGCACATGGGCCTTCCCAGTTTGTGTTCACTTAATTGGAAATGAAAAGAAAGAACGGACCTCAAGATCTCTCGAAAGAGAGCCGGTGAAAGTCTTGTGGAACCCAACATGGGAGCCAGATTAAGCTGCAAAACACATGAAAGTTTTAGACGCAGCCTCCAAATTTACAAAGAGCATATCACGGCACCAAACCTACCGCAACCTGCACCAGACACACACCTTAATGATCTTCAAAAACAAGGGTTTCAGCCAACCATGAAAGAAGCTCCTACCAGCCCTATGACATCAAACTTCGGAACAAAGTCAGTTCTGACATCCAGTCCACCAACTCTCAAGCAGACATTGCAGCCACTGGGCGCTGCAAGTACTAGATCACTGACGTTGATCTCATGAAGCACCAAGGAAACGAAACTGAATTTCCTCAGATGACCCTATACTCCCAGAAGTGTACACTGCCACAGTAGCTTGCACCTACAACGTAGACAGATAATGCGAAGGCATGATCACCCCTGAGTGCTTCAACATTCTTCCAAGGGCTTGTGAAAAGGCAAAATACAGCGGCTTACATGACCATATCCACACACACCGAATCTTGCATCAGAACTCGTAGGCCTCATCACACGCAAAGATATTGTTACCTCCAAACATACAAGCCAAAGATTGAAAACTCGTTTTCAAGGATGCTTCCCCCCCACATCAAGAAAAAATGGCATCCCCCCTTGACCATGACCTCACACTTCCTCCATACTGGAGTGAACACCCAAGACATAAGGCCTCCGGGGCAAACTGCAACACCTTCTCCTCCAAGTTCACTGTTTTCTCTATTTGCCATCCCATTTACCATGAAAACACCATGTATTTAGCAGCAAGACATGCCGTTTACTATGCTGCCCTTAGCACAGAGGCAACAGCTACACTCATGTTTCTTCCCTCCTGGAATTAAAGGATGACCATAAATCCCTACACATCGCTCTACCGCAGATTCTTACCGCACATATGCAAATTCTTGGGCTTCATACCATCAGACCAACTTTACTGGACAGAATTTTCCAAACACACTTGGGAGATGCACATCATTGCCATATGGATTATTTAAGGCTGAAACTGCCTCAATGCTTGCAACAAGGACTGGCTAAAAGAGCTTGCCAAAGAAATCCCTGAGGCAAAGTGGGAAATCAATTACATTCATAATGACCCCTACCCCTCTGCACTTAGCACTGAAAAGATTCCTGGCCTTATTAAAGTAAAGAAACTATCCAGCGACCACCTTCATCAAACCCCTCAAGGCCCTCAAGTTAAAAATAGTACCCTGGACCCACCTCAGAGTTCTGACGAAGCAACCCAACACAGCTCCGACCCAAACCTGATCCACAAAGTACAAATTTGGCGGGACTGGACCTACACTGATGGCAGCCTTTAACAATACAAAGAAGGGCAAGACACAGGATCAGGTGTACACCGCCCTTGAGCATATCCTATTACGTGAACCTAAGAGGCGTAGGTATAACCAATACCATCTCACGTGCAGAGCTAGCAGCTACAGCAGCCGCAATCAATCACAGCTACTCCCATAAAGCCACAGGTAGCCTAACCTCAATGCACCTATTTAAGAAGCAGCTCTCACACCCAAACCTCCACCGCCACTACATCCAAGGAGATGTCCTCCAGTCCATTGCCAAAGCAATCCACCAGTCACCATCGCCCATTCATTTCCACAAAGTCAAATCCCACGCAGGTATTGTAGGCAATGAATATGCTGACGGTCTTGCTAGAAAATAATCACAACCTACTCTGACGTTGCAAATACCTCTATCAAAACAGCTGGCCCTGACAGAAATCCCTTCTACAACACCTACGGGCTTGCAAAAGATTATGAAGAATACCAAATCGTACAAAATCAACCAAACACAGCCCAGTCACCTACCTCAAGGCTTTGGTACCTATCCAATTACCATGACGCATTACCTTGACACACATGCACACCCTGCACAAACTAGGAAATGCCAATACCGTAGCAAACTACCATGAATACTACCAGACCCTTATTTAAAATGGCATTGCCTATGGAGCCGCTAGCAACGCTTACCTAACACATCCTATGTCGTGTCCCTGTTAAAACCAATTGCATCATTATGAAGTACAGAACAGGAACCCTCTACAACCAAAAGCGTGCGGCATGGTTTAAGCACTCAACAAACCTAACTTGCCCCCTTTGCCCTTAACTAGACAGTGCCCTGCATATCCTCTCTGGATGCCAACACACGCAAATAAGAATATGATCACTGAGAGACACAACTTAGCATGCAGCATGATCTTCGGAGCCATCAGCAAGACAGGCTCCCTAGGATTGTGCATTGTCTGCATTGGATATAGGTAGCAGCGAATGGCTGGGTATGCAAAATTTACAAATTCCCCTGAAACTAGGATTATACCAAAGTGGCTTTTTCCACCCTGCTTCTCAGGCAAAAACAGGTTTACCTCCGGATGCTGTATTGTTGGTTGCTCCCATCTCCGTGGAATTTAAAAAGCAACAGACTAGCAATGGAGGAGGGTGGGTTCTTAAAAGTGGCAGGGGGCAATTGAGGGGGACAGGGAGCACCTCAGCAGCACCGCCAGCCACTAGCAGATCCACCTTCCCCAGACAGCACCGACCCAAAGGTCTCAGCATTCTACAATGTGACATTCACCTCATTGAGATCAAGTACTGTGAGGACACTAGACCGTAGAATTAGCTGAATGCTGCGCAGGTACAACACAAAGGCCTCAGCTCCATCCTCCAAGGAGCCTCCGTTACCCTCCATACCATCCTTTTGGAAGTGGGTGGCACTATCTGCAACAATCACACGCTGGAGTCTTTTAAGGAGCTGGGTCTTGATTCTCAAAAAGTCAAGATACTTGCTTCCAAGCTGCATGTTCATTCTGTCAATTATGCTGCCAAACTTGTTCATACCAGACATGCCCTTTCTAGCACTATTATCAACATTCATCAGGAGACGGTTTCAGGTTAAGCCTGCAATTCTCCTGATCCTCACATACATTTTCTTTTTCCTATGGTGGAGGAATTTTAGGGTACCCGGTACCAGCGTGGCTCCTTTTCCTTGAATGTGGGGAGTGATTTGACTGCCTGCGTAGTTTTTTCTATTTCTTTTAATTAATTCGCTTAAGCTTTCTGTTTTATTCACAAATTCGTGGACCTGATCTCCTCTCCTCTTCTCGGGAAAGATGAGTTCCATTTGTCTAATTGCATTTTGTGCCCTGGCAAATATTCCAGGCATCTATCTTTCATCCAGTGAACATTATGGGTCTATAGAACCTTTCATCTGTGCGCATCGTGCGTGCACGCCTCGTGCCTTGGGGACTCTAAGGGCTTGAATTTCACACCATACAATTAGAAAGCCTTAAAACGCCAGTGATTGAGGGTTTCGACTTCAGGCACCTCGAGATTTGCGAGTTCCACTAAGATGCATTAGGGGGGATCTCAAAATTATTAAAGCAATCATAATATATAATTTACATATATAATAGCTCGCAACACCGCTGCCTATCGCCTCGCCTCGTTCTCGCAAGTGCTCGTGATCCCTCTCTCTTGCCAACTGAATAGGAGCAACACAGGTAGGCAGGGGACTTGATGGGGTAAGGTACATGCACCACGCATCAAAGCAGAATGCGAAGGAGCGGAGCACCACACGCAACGCGCCTGGAACCACCTTCCGCACACACATGCACACGCTGCATTCAACGCGCCTAATAATTCAGTGCAAGCATCTCAGCCAACATGTACGGCCCTCGACTCGTAAATTTTTGGTTGACATGGTCGTGACTTGACATTTCCGTTCAACTTTTTGTATTGAGATCCTGCTTTCTCCCCTTCAATGGACAGATTAGGCGCTGAGAATGGCTTCCCGCTCTATTGGCCTTTGCGGACCGGAGGGCTCGGGGGCGAGGTCCGTCGAGCACAAGAACAAGGTGTGTGTGTGTTTGCGCACAAGTGCTCGCTTTCCATAGTGGTGAAGGCCTTTATTTGCCAGTTGGCTTAGGGGGAGACGAACAGGAGGGTGGCAGACAGAAAATGCCCCTTCTTGACCATCTCATGCAAGCACATCCATTCCGCACACACGCACATACATATTGATTGAGCGGTTGTGCTGTCAAATCAACCCGCCCCAGGCTCTGTGTTTGCAGGCTGTTCTTGTAGGGAAGGAAGGGGGTGCAATAAGACTTCATTTCAACATCGCATCGCACCCAGTTGCAAGCATGTTTTAGGAGATATGTGCGCGGCTTACCTCTCAAGCTTCAAGGCTGGTGACTGGCAGGGGGAGGTACTCCCCCAGCCGTAGAGCCGCACTTCAGCAACGGGAATAGGTTTCAAGGCCCCTGCAATTTGTGCACAAGTAGAGCAGGCACACCCGCTCTCTTTATCTTGGAACAGAGCGGTGGGTTTTGCCACACACTCAACAATTAAGGCCACACACAGCCAATGAAGCGTGACCGAATGTGAACACGTGGCGGGCATAAGGCTCAACACAGCAAACTGGGTGGAGTGGGAGCAGGGAGGAGAAGGCCTTGGCCGATTCCTTGACAACGACAGGCACGCGCCCTCGCCTGTGTGCATCTGCTCGTGCATCCACAACCAGCTTCACATAAGGAAAATGATGCTAGTACACTTGCCGCACTGGTGCATGCCCCACATGCTCCCTGCTCAACGTACACGCACAGGGTCAACTCACCACCGGTTTTGGAGCAGGAAAGAACGAAGAGGATTGCCCTGACAATGTGGATGGTAGCAGTCCACAGGAAAGCACGACGCCCCTTCACTGCCGGAACTTCCTTCAGAATCTGGCTCAGGCAGACGTTAGCTGGTGCGTAGCACGGGTGAATGGTGTTTCAAGTGCACGCCAGCACACCTTTGCCTATGTCCCCTCAGACTGTGCGCTGTGTCTCAAACAAAGGAATGCTGGTTCACATTCTGTCCCCCAAATGACCCTGATGCTCATCCTTTATCCTCAAGAAATGCTTGTACATGCATGCGCTGCTCTCACACGCAATGTAAAAAGCGATGTTTGTGAAAAAGCGCACGCAGCAGCGCAAGATAGCTGTAGGCACGCACATGCGCGCACACACACACACACACACACACACACACACACACACACACACACACACACACACACGCACATACATACACGTACACACGTACGGACGTGATCACACACATAAACACACAAACACACACACATTCAACGCTCACTTGTATTACCTGCTCGCTCCTCACAACATACAGGGATGCACCTCCCCTGCCCACGCAGCAGCAGAGGCAGGATCACCAGCCGCAAGCCTTTGCCCAATCCCCCAAGCGTAGTGGTCATACGAAACCCAGGACCTCAGCTTCCTTGGCTGGAACGGGGTTAAGGGGGCGGAGCTTCAGCCCCATCCCCACGTCCCCCGGTGGGTGCATGCATGCTGCTGGCAGTGTGCATTGATGAGCAGCGGTGTATTCTTTTGCTGTCTCTTGCTGTCATCTCAAATCAAGGGCTCCCTGTCAGTGACTCAATTTGCAGAGGAGAGTGTTGCACAATCCAGCATACCCCAGCATAGTCTTTCATTCCAATTCACACTTTCTAGCTGATGTGCATTATCATCTTTGTGAGCAAGCAGCCGACAGCAAACAGCGTACTCTGATGTTTTACGATTAATGCTGGAGTGGGTACACTATTTACAGCTTCAATCCACTTTGATTACCCCCTTAAGGGTGTGGCAATAAATGAATGAGTATCTTGATTGCTTGAAGAAAACCATGGCATCGTTGTTTGCTGCACGGAATTCTTCCTCACAGATCTTGATGAGCTGCATGGAATAAAGTTCTTCCTCGCAGATCTTGATGAGTTGAAGTCGTGAGGGTAACTTGGGGGCGAGACATGCGTTCAATGCAGCAAAATCACATATCACACCATACCATCCTCTTATGAACGTCCTAAACACGTAAAAACTTATGATTATGTGTGTCCCTCTACGTGTGTGTTGCTTAAAAAGCATGGGCACGCGTGCCTGGGCTAAGCGCAAAACGTGTTTTCCAACGCTCTTGCCGAGCAGCAGATTTTTCCATTTACAAACCCATGCAGGTGCAGCAAAATTATGCATGGTTGGGATCGTCTAATACCATACAAATACACCATTTATAACCGTATGCATGTACGGATTGGCCAACCTTGCATTAATGTCCCTGATAACCATACCGCGCATACACCAAATGCTTATGTTTGTATGGGTTGCCCAAGCCTATGCATACTGCATCATTAAGGACAAACACCCCTGACGGAGCACACTACGCTTGAGCTCACATAATAAAGTTACTGCTCCTCCTAGACATGCACATGCATGTGCTCATGACTTCCGTGCATGCCTTCACAAATCTCACCCGCGTCACCTCCTCCCACAAATCTCCCCATGCACCAACGCAGGCCCCACCCCTACGACACCGCCCCCACCCCCACAAGGCAGCAGCCCTTCTTTTGTGCCCCCCTCAGCGCCGCTCCTCATCCCTCAAAAGCGCACCACTCGCCCCCCCCCCTCGTTTTTCTACCAGCCCCACCACCCTGTCCACACTCTTACCCACGGCAGTGACATTGCCCACCCCACTAGCTCGTTGCTGGCAGCCAAACCAAAGGAAGAGTCACCTGCTCAGCTACCTCCCTCCCCCCGCCCCAGGCCAAAGTCCCGCTTAGGCACATTCGGTGGTACACCGCCAACTACAGCGGCAGCTGAAGCAGGAGTAGTGGCAAATGCAGCCGGCCCCACTTTGGCTTCAATCCCTGGCATGGCTGCATTTGCAGCAGCGGCCGCGGCGGCTGGTGCGGCTGCGGCAGGGAGTGCAGATGCACAGCCAAAGGTCAACACACCTGTAACTACTGAAGCAATCCCTTCCCTGCAGCAACAGCAGCAAGCTCAGCAGCTGGCTTGCGTGGCTGCAGGCACCTGCCCTCCCTGGCTGTTCATGCAAAACTGGATGAGCGCTGCGTTTGAGGGGCTGCAGCAGCAGCAGCAGCAACAAAAGCAGCAGGCAGATGGGGGTGAGTGTGCAGGCCCTGGTGCTGCCCCCAATCATGTCCTAACCTCTGCGCACTGTGCGGCAACAGTTCACCTGCACGGCAGGGGAGGACCCGGCAAGGGCTTCTTTCAGCAGCAGCAGAAGCAGCCGCAGGGAGAGGCAGGTGGTAGTGCGGGTGATGCCAGAGATCGCAATGCTGGTGGTGGGTTGGTGCGACTGCTGCAAGGGCAGCAGCAGAACCAGCATCAGGAGAAGGCTGCGGGGGAGGAATTTCTGAATCAGGCACGGGTACAGTTGAGGCAGCAGCTGCAGGTGCAGCTGGAAAGCTCCTTTGTCGGTGCTGGGGGTTGTAGCAATGGCAGCGGCGGAGATGCTGGGGTTGGTGGTGCTGTGAAGAACGAATCGGGTGCAGCTGGGAATGCAATTGTGAGTAATGGCAGCAGCAAGCCGCACGGAAAGGCAGGGAGTCAAGGGCGGAAGGGCAAGCAAGGCTTGTTGGGTGTAATCACGGGAGGCGTGGGGAAGCAGGGCTCGAACCAGAGACAAGGTACGTGCTAGCCCTCACTTCTTGACCCGTGGAGGCACACATGCCACTGTTTCCGTGCATTGCCCTGCAAGACACAAACACACACACAAACACACACACACACACTCACACACACAAACCAGACACACAACATGTGCGCAGAAGTACAATCTGGTGCCTGACCTCATGTCGTGTGTTCATAGCTATTCCTCCCACACGTTGCCCTACAACACAAGCACTACACTGAATAACACATGCCTGCAGGCCCACGGCCAGAAGGGGGTACGAGCAAGCGCAAGGGTGTGACAAAGTGAGTATGGTGTGTTTATGGTGTGTGTGTGTGCGCGCGCGCGTGTGTCAATGCCATTTTTATTATGTGTCGTGTGTGTGCACTTCTGATTCTTTGCGTACGCGTATGGAAAACGGCAATGCTTGAGCATTCATACATCTGCAGCTGACAAGTGTTACATGCCAATATGAAGCCAAGGGAGGTCCTCCTTTGCGCGCGGCCAGTGTACAGGCTTCAATTTGCAAACTTAAGCACTCGCGTCTGCCGTGCTGTTTTACTGTGCTAGAGCAGAGCAGCCAAATATGATGTGTTTGTAGGGCTGCAATTTCTTTCCAGCTAGCATGCCTAAGTTAGTGAGACCGACCGGCACCAATTGTTTTGATGGCCACTTGCTGTTCACAAGCTGGAAAAATCGCCCACAGCTTGCCATCTTTTACCTGCCTTTCTTCACATTTACTGCTCCGTGCAGGCACAGGCACACTCTGCGATGGGAGGCTCACCTTTGGTGAGTGTGTGTGCATGTGTGTGAGGCATGCATCCCATTCATCCCATTTTACTCTACCTCCCTGTTTTCATTACTTCCTATCCTCTATTGCTTTGCTCATGAGCAGGCACACAGGCACATTCACACATACTCACACGCACAGGTACATGCATGCATGCACACACGCGCGCACACACACATTCACACACACACACAAACTTCACAGAAACACACACAAAAACTCGCAAACATTCACGGACATACACACTTACAGGGACAGCACAGCCCCCCGAAAGGCGAGTGGCAAGGGCGGACGTACACGTGGCAAGCAGGTCTACCTGGGTAAGTGCACAGGGGGTGTGAGGCATGCAATGGACTATTGGGGTGTCAAATATCTGCGGCTGCAAGTACAATCAGGTGCCACTATATACCATCATAAGTTTAGACTTTAGGCAAAGAGAAACGCCCTAGGCAGCAAAGCTCAGCAGTTGAAAAAAAGGGAGTACCCTGTACCCTAGGGTAGAAGCCTTAGGTCACACACACACACACACACACACACACACACACACCAGAGGATCCCAGGAGGAAACCGGCCGTGAAGCTAGATTATCATTAAGTACCT
>Ga0307945_1001714_pt1:0-12500 | contig 17364 bp, 15 predicted proteins | sample OrgLakmetagen228_FD_201818 | JGI IMG/M metagenome (GOLD analysis project Ga0307945, IMG submission 201818) | Saline water microbial communities from Organic Lake, Antarctica - #228 | ecosystem: Environmental > Aquatic > Non-marine Saline and Alkaline > Saline | place: Antarctica: Organic...
ACCCCACCCACCCACCTGCCTACCTACCTACCACCCACCCACCCACCCGCACCCACATCTGTACCCACGCTAACAGCCATGTCCACGTCCACGTCCATGCCCACGCCTACGCCTACGCCCACGCCCACGCCCACGCCCACGCCCACGCCCACGCCCACGCCCACACCCACACACACCACTCCTATATATGCACCTTATCAAGATCATGGCGTTGGTGCATGATGCCGTACGTGACTTGCATGAGCTCTGTGGTCTTTATACTCTCTAAAGACACGTTCCCTGTCATTGCACAACCGTAGTGTGTAGTGAGTGTGTGTGAGTGTGTGTGTGTGTGGTGTGTAAGTGAGAAAGTGTGTGCAAGTGTGTTTGTGTGCGCGTGTGAATGTGTACCAGTGTGGGTGTGGGTGTATGTGAGAGTGCATGTGTATGTGTGTGCAAATGTGTATATGCTTGTGTGTGTGTGCGCACGTGCGTGCGTGCGTGCTTTGTCAACTCTGCACTTAAAAGAAACTGCACAAGGGACCCTGTGCAGTGGATGTAGAACGTAAAAACAAAAGTATACCAAAGTGAATCAGCTTGCATGAAGGAAATATTTTGATCTCGTGCGGCATCCTTTAATTCTATACATGAGAGTGCAAGTGATACCGCACTTGTTCAAAAAGGCGCCTGCTACTTGAATTCGTATTCAGAGAGCGCAACAGGTCAACAAGGATTACTTTACTAATCAAGGCAGATACAGAGTGTCAAAAAGCTCAACCCCTTAAGCACAACTTGTGAAAAGTGGTAGCAAATCAGCACTGCAAGCCTGGATGCCTTTTCGGGAATTATTCAAGGGCAAAATCTGCCTTCTTGTTTAAAGCACACAAGGGACAAAGAATAGGGTTGGCCAGTACTGTTTATATACACCGTACAAGATCATACACCTTATGGTGATTTCCCTGCCAAAAGTGCTGTATATACACCGTACCGTATATATGGTTCTGGCCAACCCTGACAGAAATATATACTAGTGGGAAGGCATGGATTGGAGGCGCTCATTGCTTCAAAAGGGGTGCACGTGACGTAGGGTTTTCTCGCAACGTCCCCTACCGTTCGTAAGGGCGTACAAGGGATAGAGCGCGTGGAATGGATGGTCGGCCACCATGCGCGACAGCATAGCGTTCAGCACCTGCAAACACAATACGCACGTACGTATGAGATTATAGCTTTCTAAGTAGATTATATGTGGAGAGACCGCAGCACTTGCCACCATAACACACGCGTGACAGAGAATGTCAAACGAGAACGACAAAAGTCAATGGGCTTAATGCTCAATGCCTGTTTGTGCCACACCTGCAAATCATGGCAGAAGGATGTCATGCGAGGTATATAAGGCATGGTAATCAGCAACACACACACACACGCATGGCAGAGGGACCCCACATTGGGGGTGAACTCAGCAACACGCGCGCATGACAGAGGGATGGCAACTAAATTTTAATAAGAAAGGCCTCTGTGTAGCCTAATTAAGAAGAGAAGACGCACCGGGCATGTTATGCAGCACCTGCATGCATCGCACACACACACACACACACACACAAGCACGCCTGCACACACGCACACACACGCACATGCACATGTGCGCACACATAAACACACACACATACACACACACACACACACACACACACACACACAAACACATACACACAAACACACACATTCGCGTGCATAGGCGCGCACACATTTACACGCGTAGAAAATAAAAAGAGAAAATTACACAGGCAGAGGCCCACTCACTGTTTGAAATCCTGTTGTGTCTTCCTTGGCTGAGATGCGGGAGGCCATCTGTACATTGAGGGGGATGCACATTATGTTGCAATGCAAATTTCAGGCATGATGAATGTACGTGTGGAATGCATTCGTAACGCGTATGCAGCTGCACGAAAGTTACGTTGCATGTTCCAGGCGTGATGCATGGATGTTACAATGCATTTTCCTGAGGTTTATGTGAATGGAGTTACAATGCATTTTCTGAATTTATATAAATGGAGTGAACATAATTTTCCAAGCACACATCTGCATTCAATCACACCTCAGGACCCAACTACCCCCACCCCCACCTGATATAACAGGGGCACAAACTTGTAAGTAGGCCTTGCCGCTCACGGAACGCCTGGCCAAGAACGACGCCCACCCCACCCCCAGCCCCACATTCACACCCCCACCCCCACCCTCACGCGCACCTGATAGACCAAGGGCACAAACTTGTAGGTAGGCAGCTCCTGGAACGCCTGGCCAAACGCTGTGTTGGCCTCTATGTCGGCCGACAGTGCCAACCACATGGCCACCAGGCGGTATACTACATGGAGGTCGTGCAGGTGACCTGCCTGTGAGGGACAACCGCATCACAAGCAGAGATCTTGCTGACCATATAGCGACCAAACAATACACAATAGTTTATCTAAGACCACGTACAGGTCTTGGCAAACACCAAACTAAAAGAGTTCAAAGGTGTTTGCTGACCACGTAACAACCAAAAGGTACGCCACATGCAGGTCGTACGGGTGACCTGTCTGTAAGCTGTACAGACTTCTGCATGCAATGGTGCATGCTAGTATGTTTTGCCAAGTAAATGGCTAGAAACCCCAAGGCCATATCACGAGCCAAAAGCATAACTGCACCCACATTTCTACTTACACCCTCATTTACACTCCCACGCCCACACCGCCCAGCCCTACCAAAACACACAAGTCCACACATACACACACACACATATCCACACATATCCACACACATATGTCCACACACACACACACACACATACACACACACAGACACACAGACACACACGCACACACACACATACACACACCCATATCCACACACACACACACACACACACACACACACACACACACTCACCCACACAAACACACACACCCACACCCACACCCACACAAACACACACAGCTATGTACCTGCAAGCAGCGCTTGTAGTTGACGAGCGCAATGCTTTGATAACGCTTCTCTGTCTGGGCTGCTTGCTCTCTGGCTTCCTCATCTGCCTTTAAAGGAGCCATTGCACGGGCCAGCTGCAAAAGTGTGATTGTGTGTGTGCTGTGTGTATGTGTGTATGCGTATTGTGTGTTTATGTATGTGTATTTTGTGTGTGTGAGTGTGTGTGTGTGCGTGCGTGTGTGTGTGCGTGCGTGTGCATACATCATAATCACATGACCATCTTTGCATGCAAGTGTTCACAATAGTGTGCTTGTACATGTGCGTGGATATGCAAATGTGCAAATGTGCATGTGTGTATGTGCATGTGTGTGTGCAGCGTATTGATGATGTGTCTCTACATTCAATAAACGCAATGCAGTGAGATTGACAAAAGTATTTTTGTGCATACTTGGTTTCTCCTTCGAGTGCACTCCCTAGGGCACACCTAGGGCATACTTGGTTCGTGCACACTCCCTAGGGCACACTCCCTAGGGCATACTTAATTCCTCCTTCGAGCACACTCCCTAGGGCACATCTAATGCCCATCCTTTGCGTACGTAATGCTCACAAACTTTTGACACGCTCACAAACTTTTGAAAAACATCAGAAACTTTGCAGTGTGTCTCAGCTGAACCCGGCACCAAGTGCAGACCTGCATCCCAGACCCCGGATCTGAGTTACCTGCATCCCAGACCCAGATCTGAGTTGCTGGCCCTACTTTAATGGCATTGTGGAACCACTGCAACAAGCTAGTTGCACGATTGATAGATCTTGCCCTTCTACCTCACATGTGGAGACACGTCCCGCTCTGTATAGCAGAATAATCTATTTGAAATAAATGTTGGAAACGCTGTAGGAAAGACCCCCAGTGTGCGCCACGTTTAAGGGTGTTTACACCTTTAAAGCTGTGCTTGAACCTGGCGGCAGGGACACAGCAGTGTTCCAGACGCAGCGGGAGCGGAGGCTGCCTAGCTGCCCACACCACCAAATAAATCATAAAGATATCAAGATTCATTTTTCACCTCACCAACATTACGCACTACAAACTTCACAATGTGTACCAAGTCAGTACTATGTATGCCTCTCCACTTGCCTCAATCCACACTTAGTACCTCATTTCACCAATGCACGTTTGCGCAGTTGCCCTTCTCCCCCATCCCACACAGCATACAACCCACAGAATCTTGCACCATACGACCCACAGAATGATGTCGTATGTCCGCCTCCCCTCTCCATACTCCACACCACACAGTGCTCACCGATAAATTCCTGCAGTGCTTCACTTGCTGGCTAACGTGCTTGTCGGCATGGAAGCTCTTTGCCATGGCATCTACCACCTGCTTCTTTTGCTGCGAACAGGGAAGGAGAAGGTATACAATTTAAGCGAAGCAAATAACATCTTTGCCATGGCATCTACCACCTGCTTCTAATGCTGCAAACAGGAAAAGAGAAGGTATACAATTTAAGCAAAGCAAATAACATCTTTGCCATGGCATCTACCACCAGCTTCTTTTGTTGCAAACAGGGAAGGAGAGGGTTGGGATGACGTACGAGTGGCTTTTCACAGCCTGCGTGATTTCCCCCCTTTATTTCATTTAAAAGGCATTGAGTCTCATCATTGATTATGGCAGTTTCGTTTACATGTCAAGCGAGAAGCTGCTTTTGCAATCAGTTCACAAAAGGGGGGGGAAATTGATGACCAAACCACCCCTTGATCTCAACAGAAAAGCCACAAGGCTGAAACAGCCTCTCAGCATAATGTCAGCTCATTGCCGAGTGGTTTTGCTCTTTGTAGGCATTTTGTTTCTTTTGAGCATGTACAGGCATTTTGTTTCTTTTCAGGACGTATAACCAATTCTTTCTTTTGAGCATGTATAGGCATTTCGTTTCTTTTGAGCATGTATAGACATGTATAGACATTGCATTTCTTTTAAGCAAGTATAGGCATTTTTTCCTTTTGAGCACGTATAACCATTTTTTTCTTTTGAGCATGTATAGGCATTTCGTTTCTTTTGAGCATGTATAGACATGTATAGAAATCTCAATTCTTTTGAGCATGTATAGGCATTTCATTTCTTTTGAGCATGTATAGATATGTATAGACATTTCATTTCTTTTGAGCATGTATAGATATGTATAGACATTTCATTTCTTTTGAGCATGTATAGACATTTCGTTTCTTTCGAGCATGTATAGACATGTATATAAATCCCATTTCTTTTGAGCATGTATAGACATGTATAGAAATCTCATTTCTTTTGAGCATGTATAGGCATTTTGTTTCTTTCGAGCATGTATAGACATGTATAGAAATCTCATTTCTTTTGAGCATGTATAGGCAATTCGTTTCTTTCGGGCATGTATAGACATGTATATAAATCCCATCTCTTCTGAGCATGTACAGACATGTATAGACATTTCGTTTCTTTTGAGCATGTATAGGCATTTCGTATTTTTAGCATGTATAGACATTTCATTTCTTTTGAGCATGTATAGGCATTTCGTTTCTTTTGAGCGCGACCTTTACAGCCTTCTCCATCCTCTTTCTTTTACCATGGATTTTCCCACCTGTTAAAACATCAACTCACTCAACGAAGCTAGGGACATATAACATCTCTCAATTGTAAGCTGCTTACTAGGATCATAACGGAGCACTGAGCCAATAACTCATGTAGCAGACTAGAATTAGACAAGAGGATATACTCACAAATAACCACATGCATGATGATTTAAAGAGCCCGTATATATACCGTATTTGCGTACTCGTATACGAAGGGTTCTGACCGACCGACCGAGAACAGGACCCTTCCAAAGATGCTGCAAGGTCGCATACAAATTTCACAGAGACCCTTTTCTCCACCCGACTGCGGGCCGCGTAATCAGGATGGAGCTCTGGGCCACTAGCTTGAAGTCTTGCCTGCTGTGTGACTCATCCATCTACAACACAACCAGAAAAAATTGACCGCTACCTCTTGAGTGCATGACTGCCATCTACAACAAAACCAGAAAACACTTACTGCCATCACTCGAGTGCAGACAGCGTATTCTGGAGTTGATCGCTGGGCGACCATCTCAATGTAGCGGGCGTCTGCAAAGGCGGCGAGCCGGTAGAACACCTTACACGCGGTCATGCTACCCCAAGGGGAGGCTAGGCTTGAACGAGCGGCCTGCGTATGCATGTGCATGTGCGCGTGTGTATGTGTGTGTATGTATATGTATGTATATGTGTGTATGTGTGATTGTGAGTGAGTGTGTGTGTGCGTGTGTGTGCGTGCGTTTAAGTCTATTGGTGCAGTTTAATAAAAAGAAATGCAGAGGGAGTAGATTAAGATTTTGTCTGCAGACCTTCACCAGTTATGGTTGGCTAGACCTTGTGTGTCTGTGCACATTTTTCTTATGTGTTGAATAATGCCAAAGTTGCTACTCTTTCTCTTCAGTGCAATAGTTGAAACAACATTTTTTGTTGACACAGAGTCGCCAAAATATGCAGAGACATGCACACAAAAAAACAGGCAATTTTTGGCGAAGCCCCCCTCGTGGGCCCCTAGCCTTGTCTCCTTCCCGCCACACTTCACAAAGGCCTCCCCAGGCCCACCCAGGCCACCCCACGGGCTGAAATTTGACATAGGATCCTAACCAATCTTTCAACCGTGTCGGGTAAATTCTAGGACCCTGGGGTGCGGTGTGTGGTGATGAAGGGCAAATTTTTGTTTGGGAGGGTCCAGAACTCCTCCCCAGGCCCACCCACGGCACCTCCCGGGCTGTGACTCACCATAGGCTCCTAACCAACAACTTCACCGTGTCAGATAAATTCTGGGAGCCTGGGGTGCCGTGTGTAAAGTTTCTGAGCAACATTTTATCTTTGGAAGCTCCAGGAAGCTGCCCAGGATTCCTTAGTCAGGCCCCCAGAGCACTTCCTGATGGTGCAATATCCATCAGCACACTTTCCCGGCTGCGGATGCTGCGTCAGGGGCCCAGGAGTGTTCCAGCTACAAGGTTCACGGCTGACCAAGCACAATTAAGTCATACTAATTTCGAATGGGCTATATAAATTTAGTTTAGCCAGGCGTTCATGACGCGCGGAAGTTTGCTTGGACGGGACCCTTTAGGAACGCAGTCTGTGTTGGCTTGGACTGATCGCGGGGCATGGAGCAGGTGCTTGTCGCGCACCGTTTATTAAGCAGAGTTCAACCATCGTGGCCAGCCCGGGCACCTGCTCTCTCGGCATACAGGGAACAGCAGCAGCAGCACATCCTCACGCCTGCTTCAGCAAAAGATGCTCTAGCACAGCATCACGCAGTGTCTGTAGGGCAGCAAGGCACACACATACAGGCCAGCACGCACATACGCGCACACACATGCATGCGCACAAATACACACATACAAACACAAACGCGTGCGAATACTCACAGGCACGCACACGCACATACACATGCACACGCACAAAAAAAAAAACACACACATGCACGCGCACACATACAGATGCCCAAACACACAGGCACACACACGCACACACACGCACACACACACACACACATATGCATGCACATGTTGCGCGCGTCATGAACTTCGCCAACTTTTCAGCGTTGCTAGCGACGCTCCCACACTTGCCTTTATTGCTGCTGCGCGTCACAATTGAAACCCTCATTATATTAGCATGACTTGCGGTGTGACAGGCTCAATGTAAGAAATTAAAATGGCATCATAGCTGCTCCTAAAACAGCTGTTGCACGTTTCTGACCTGTGGGTTTGAGCCAGGCAGAGTGCGACACCGTAATGCGGCAGTGGCTTCTGCTGAAGATGCGGTGGGAGGCTGCATTGGCAAAGAAGCCCTCCACGCAGACAGACGCTCACTTGCTAGCTGTGTGTGTGTGTGTGTGTGTGTGTGAGCGTGTGTGTGTGTGTGTGTGTGTGTGTGTGTATGTATATTTGTGCAGCATGTGTGTGTGTGTGTTTTTGGGTAGAACAAGTGTGCCTAAATTGCGTGAGAATGGAGTGTGTCCTTTCACACATTGCTGGCCAAACTCAAATTGTTGCAATAGCACATGAGAGGCGCATCTTGCACGAGCCTTTGTTTTGAACCAACCTGTCCTCAAGCTGACGACCAGAAATGAATCTTTATGTACACATCAGGCATTTCATGAATAGGTCATCTTAGGATGAGGGCCCAGTCAAAGCGGCTAACAACTTGAACTCGCCTTTTTCCGGTATTTCTATCCCTAGTACCAGACATTTGAATCTGGCGGAATAATGTGTGATTCCACGTAATCAAAGCTCGTGCACATCTTCTTACGGTACATGCATGCAGACCTCCGTTCACTGCTACCTCCATTTAATTAAGCTACCTATACAGAGAGTGCAAACACACTAACACACACAACACAGACGCCAGTTTGTGTGGCATACCTGTGCCGCATGGATCATGACCGAAAGCACACCGTCAGCACCACCGCCCCCAGCACTTCCACTGCCATTGTTCTCTCTCCTGCTGCTGCTGCTGCTGCTGCTGGCACCCCCCCCCAAATCATCCAGCTGGGCTTTTGCTCCCCACTTTCCGGCAAGGGAGAGGGCGACGGCAAGTTGGAGTGGGTTAGGAGGTAGCAGAGAGGCGGCAGCATGGAGAGAGGTGGGAAGCACGTGAGGAAGGGCGCCTGTGTGCGTATGTGTGTTCGTATGTGTGTGTGTGTGTGTGTGTGTGTGTGTGTGCGCGCGTATGTGTGCATGAGTGTATATGTGTGTTCGTGTGTGTGTATGTGTGTGTGCAGGTGTATGGACTAAATACAGCAGCAAACTGCGGTTATGCTGATTTCATCCACCTGCACGAGCAGTACTTTACAAAATCAATCATACACAGTGGATTGCACGATGCCTTGCAGGGAAAAACCAGAGCATGGCCCTTCCATCTGCGCTCTATTTCTTAGAAAGCCAGATCGCCCTGTAAGTGATGCAGATCAGGGTTGGCAAAATTGTACATACCATGTTACCATAAATTAGAACAGCATGATGCAAAAGTACCAATGTTCTTTGGTAACGAAGTGAGTCACAGTGAGTCACAGAATGTAGAATTGCACACTTAAGGTCAGTTAACACCCTAATTACATCATGTATTCCTAATCATTCTGGCCAGCCCTGCCTTTACTCGTTTCCACCCCCTCTCACCACGTCTGGTACAAACCAAGCAAAGCTCACTCAATCACGCAAGCGCCGCGGCACTGTACTTTGCACAAACACACACGCATACACACACAGTAGCAAATCCAGCATGGCATACCTGCATTCCCACTGGCTTTCAGGTGTGCTTGCAGTGCCAGCATGGCATCTGCAAGGCCACGGGCCATACGTGCCGCCACCTTGTGTTGACCCCCTTGCCAAGTGAGCCGGGCCTCCTCCAGGCGCCAGCCTGTGGTTTAGGACGGCATGGATACAATTGCGTGTGTGTTCATGTGTGTTCATGAGTGTGAGTGAGTGTGTGTGTGTGTGTGTGTGAGAAAGAGAGAGAGAGAGAGAGAGAGAGAGAGTGAGAGAGAGAGACAGAGGTACATCAATGGAAATATGTGCATACGTAGTGGTACTTTCCCTCCCCATTCAATGTGCTGCTAACAACACACATACACATATCCTGGGCCAGCACAACTCAAATACAGTAATACACATACACTAGTTCCACATATGCACACTAACTTAATCCGTACCTGCATCGGGTCTCAGAACAGCAGCAAGCTGCGCTACTTCAGACACTGCTCTTACCGCTCCTGAAGTCAATAGTGTGGGTGTACACGTTTGCATGAGCTACTGTATTTTCAGATATATCTATTGCCTTCATGAGATTGTATGTATGTATGTATGCACATGCGTGAGTTGTTGGATGTGTACGCGTTTTTGCATGCGTGCTGTGCACACACATGGATTGCCTGTCAGATGCAGACTGCCTCAATGCATTCATTACGTTTTAGTTATCAAAACCTTTGACATTTATTGCGCAGCTTTCTCGTGTTGCGTGCGTGGCAATAGCAGAGGTGAAACAATCTGTACTCATAAGTCAAGTGGGCCAGAACCACACACGTGTGGTTTACGTGCAGTGTTATTGGCAGGGATCTGTGCATCATCTACAGGTATGCACAGTAAACATACACAATTCTGACCAACCCTACTCATGTGTGAGAAGACAGCGCTAGAGATCAGCAACGAAAGCAAGATAGAAAGCATCGCAGGTGAGAGTGTGCCTGAGTAGACAGGCAGGGAGTAGCAAATGAAGGCATCATAATGGAGTGCAGCCTCGCATGTTAGCATGCTGTATACAATCATCCAGCGAGTATGAAGTACAAAGTAGATGGCAGCGACACAGCAGATGCAGACATTGAGGTGAGTGCACATACGTATGCTGTATGCACCCACCTGGCGTAGCAAACAGCAGCGACACAGCAGATGAAGGCAGTACATACGTAAGCTGTGTGCACTCACCTGGCATGGCAGACGGCAGCAAAACAGCAGACGACGACAGTGAGGTGAGCTCACAGGTATGCTGTATGCACCCACCTGGTGTAGCAGACGGCAGCGACACAGCAGATGAAGACAGTGATGTGAGCAATGCCCTCAGCTGCTGCGCATACGCGGAGCCCTGAGTCACAGAGCGCACCGCACGGCAGTCAGAGACAGAGGCTGCTAGGGCGTGCACGAGCGCGCCGCGCCGGCTCGACACACGCAGCGCGGCGCAGCGCAGCGCGTCCAGCATCCCGCTGTTCCCCCCCCCGCCCTGGTCACCCAGCATCATCGCTTCCAGCTCTCCTCCCCCCTCTCCCAGGCCGTTTGACACACGCCCCGAGTCAAGTGCCTGGGTTTCTCCTTCAATAAGAGCGCTCAGGTGTTGTATTAGCAACTGCTGTGGGGAGCTGGGGGAGGATGCAGCAGCAGCACCACCGCCAGGGTTAAGGGTGATGGTGGGAGAGAAGGAGGAGGGTTGGGGGGACGCCCAGGTGACGTGCCACACATCCTCCATTAACCTGAACCAGTGTGGCCAGGTGTGGATGCTGTGATGAAGACGTTAGCCTTATTGTTTGAATATGAATGAGGAGGGTCGGGGGCAAGACTTCAGATCAGGTGCGAGGTGGTGAAGTACTGACCTTATTGTTTGAATATGAAGGAGGAGGGTCGGGGGCAAGACTTCAGATCAGATGCGGATGCTGTGATGAAGACATCCACCTTATTGTTCAAGTATGAAGGGGGGGGGACGTCTTTAGATCATGCCCCCTTGAAATGAACTTTGAAGGCACCATATAAAGACATGGCATGGATGCCCTCAGTGCCGAGAAGGGGTGCGTGAGCATGATGCCACCAGCGCATTGGAGATCTCCGTGCTTTGAACAGGGAATGGTTCCTGCTGCCTACGTAGCGCTGTTATTCAGTTGAGACAGTGCAATCACAGTGTGGCAAGTGTAACAAGGGCAGCCGTGTGGTGGGTGGGGCTCTCACTGCCTGTGCAGTTCCTGTTTTGGTGGCTTGCAAAACGAGGTGGGTCGATTGGAGAGGCCTCTTTTGATCATAGTTCTGGCTGCATTTGTAGGGTCAGCCAGAACCATATAAATACACCGTGTATGACCGTATACTTGGTGATTTCCCTGCCAAAAATACCGTATATACACCGTGTATATATGATTCTGGTCAATCCTATGTATATGTGATCTTTGTCAATGAACTGCCGCACCCTTGTGATTCAGATCAATGTCCATGAGTTGTATCGACATCGCCATAATTTGGCAAAAGGAATGTGGGTCGACGAAGAGTTCAGATGTGTCAAGAATGCCACAGTGTTCACCCAAAAATGAGACCAGAAGGGACAGCGGGGCAAACAGATACAAAGTACCACACAAAAACCACCTGAGGCAGCGTAGGTGGTTTAAAGGCTGATTAAGCGCAGCAGAAGCCTCAGATACAAAGTACCACACAAAACCCACCTGAGGCAGCGAAGGTGGTCTAAAGGCTGATCAAGCGTAGCAGGAGCCTCGTTGACTTAAAACCCACCTGAGGCAGCGAAGGTGGTCTAAAGGCTGATCAAGTGCAGCAGGAGCCTCGTTGCTGGTGCTTGCCAGGGTGCGCACGCAATCTGTGTGCGTATGTGTGTACACAGTAGATGCACTATGTCGATGCATGCATTCTTTGTCATCATGCACTGATACACACAAAACTCCCAACGCACGTGCGCAAGCATGTGCACACCCACGTTCACACCCATACCTAAACCAACCCCTAACCCATGCGCTATCACACAACACAGCAGACCCACTATGGCAATGCATGCATTATAAGTCAACATGCACATATACACCCACACCCATACCAAGGTGCCCCCCCCCCTCCCACGACACACACCCTCCTTTACCACATCCACACACCTGCAGTTGCCCTGCGGAGCACGCTGAAAAATCCTTGCCTGTCCCCTACTTGCAAAGCACACAAGCAAGCGAGGAGGGCCTCGTGAAAGCCCATGGGTCTGTTCTGACTGTATGCTATTCTGCTGCCGCTCA
>Ga0307945_1001717_pt1 | contig 17351 bp, 9 predicted proteins | sample OrgLakmetagen228_FD_201818 | JGI IMG/M metagenome (GOLD analysis project Ga0307945, IMG submission 201818) | Saline water microbial communities from Organic Lake, Antarctica - #228 | ecosystem: Environmental > Aquatic > Non-marine Saline and Alkaline > Saline | place: Antarctica: Organic Lake...
GCCCCTGTCCAGAGCTGCGCCAGAAGGTGTAGCCCACCGGAGTTGCAAGGTTGTGCTTCCTTGCAAACTCAGTCAGGCTAAAATTTGTGCGCTTATTGCTCAGCTCTGCATCTGCCTGCAAGAAACAGATTACACCGTTTCCCCTGGGCAAAACGCATTTTTTATGCAGGCGAAGTACAAGTTTCTGATTGACAATGAAGATGCCTAGGTGGGGCTATGTTTGCATCACATGCAGAACAGGACAGATAAAAATGACAGATACACTTACAAAATCGATGGCTTTGGGCTGCTCATACAAAATTGCTGCACACCTGTGATTGCAGGGTGTAACTAGATCGACTAAAAACTTTTGACTTACGTTACACACAGACATAAAGAACAACTTCTTGTACTACCCACTGGAAACGCTTTGATTCCGCCTAATGCATACAATGAAAGCTATAAAGGAATGCAGGGTCTTTTCCTGGCTGAAGGAGCTTGACGGTACTCAACAATAAAAATGACTCCCTTTTCATTTAAATCATGTTAAGAATGGATCTCACTGCCTGCGTAACCTCAAATTTCTTTCCTTTTCTTGCAGCAGCCAAGCACTGGTAACCACTGTTTTTATTTAACAGCTTCTGAAGTTATTATCTTGTGTGCACCATCGTACTGATTAAAAGCTACCGATTACATCTCATCCACAAAACTTCAGAGTACTCTGCAGCTTGCTGCAGAAGTACTCACGTTCTTGGAGGCGAGTGCAACCGAATGTCAGTTGGAACTGTCTTGCCACAGATTGCGCTGTAGGAACCATCCTTTTTGGTCTTTAGGCAGCGTTTAGGTTCAGTTCTTCCCTCTTCCTCTCGACTTTCACTTCTTGCTGGCTTTGTTGGCAGGTATGGGTGTCAACAATCCAGCCTGCTAACTTTCTTGTTAGCCAGTTCAGTGTTTCAGTTTTTTCAGGCAGCTTTCTCTGCTCAGATTGTTGGGCAGTGTTGTTCTGTTCGGATGGTTGGCCATGTGTAAATTCCCTTCCTACATTCGGTGGAGCTGAGTTGGAATATAACTATAGTGTACTTGAGAGGGCTGGCCATACTCAGGCCAGGCAAATTATTACCTCATATTGGTGCATGCTTGCCAAGGGAACGCAGCATGAACATCACCTGTGCGTGCCTTTTGGGGCAACATATGAGCAAACCACTTGGCTAGCCTCTGGCTCATTGGCGAATATGTTTGCCTTGCACCAGTGCAGCCTGAACAAAGAAAGGGACCATATGCGATCAATTCAATTTGGCTGCAGCGGTCAATTATGCTATTCTGGATTGAATTCATGTACGTGCATCCTCACCAATTTCCGAGCCCAGGTGTATCTGGATCCACGAGCAGCAGCAAAAATAGGCGGTCAAACCCTCCGTGTGGTCCCACTGCACGCAGGAGGATAAACAACCGGGATGAGAGGCAGCTAGTTAACCACAGCATGCACCAATAAGATTTAATCGCGTATGAACCTGCTGAAAGCAAAGAATTGCAATGCGTGTGTACAGCTTTCAGTTTGTTGTTTTCCCCTAGTCCCTGCCTGCAGCGGTAGAGTTTCTGCTGCGTTGCTCCCACCCTTGCTGTGGCGGCCCCCATTCTGTTTTCCTGCTTGCTGTTCGCAAGAATGATAATGATGGTAAAGCAACATGTGGGCGCCAGCTGTACTCGCGTAAAAACTTTCCTCTCCTCTCGCCTCTCTTCTCACGTTAATTCGTCCCTGTTTTGCTTGGTGGAGTTGTTGCCAACTAAGCAACCGTACCCTTATGGAGTATGTACAAAACAATTGAGACAATGACCTAATGAGATGTGCAAAAGCAAATCAGAACCTGCAGGTAATTCGATAAGAACTGTAGGCTCGCATGAGGTTTGCTCTGGTTTGAGCACCATGCCGTCCACGACTTCAACGTCCTGCTCCCCTGATCTTTGGGTGAACCTGTGTTTGATTGGCGGTTAAAGCAGCTGCAGAATGAGTGTCACAGTTTCATTCACGCACCTCCTTGGTCCAGCAATTGCTATTGTGTAATACCTGATCCTCATCTTCACAGAAGGAGAGGGTGTTCCTGCAGGTAGAACATCAGCCAGGGCTTCTGCAGAGTGCGTGGGGGCTGCTGCTGGCTCCATTTTTTAGGATCTGGTTCGAGATATAGGTTCGCCTGAGAGATCCTAGTCAGAATGTCCAATGTTTAATTCAAAATATCGAGTAGGACGAATCACAAACCTAGGTCGACAATGTTCTTACATCATCATGATGGCTGAAGAAAATAACGGGGTCTTCTCCGTCATAATGGCGGAACATGACCAACGACCTCATCTTTATTCCCTCTTTATTTGTGCATGCTACTTTCTTCGGCTGAACACGCATTGCGTGAACGCCTGCTGGCTCAAAGAAAGCAATAAAGAAGATGAGCAGTCAGCACCTCCTTCGGTCTGCAGCTTTTTGTCGCTATCATAGACAGGTATGATACTACTGTTCCGATTCTAATTCTGATGGCATCTTTAAAGTGCACTACAAACTTATCTAAAGCTCTGGCAGTTTGATTCTGCTGGCGTACCCTTTTCCCATGGTTCTAACTTTTAAACTTAGCAAAATCTGAGTGTTTGTTTAGTCACTGAGTATTACAAGGCATGTTTGCCCACAATGATTTATGTGCAGGGCTTCCAACTGATGTTACCCATTCACGCAGTCTTTCAAGCTACAAGGCGCACTCCGTTTGCAATAGTTGCACTTGGAACAGACGTCATTGTTGCTACAAATACAAGGGTTTCTAGTTAAAATACAGTCACTGGCTCAATAGTTTGGGTGCTCTTAATGGCCCTTTCTATTACTAATTGGGTGATCAGGTGCTGCTTGCTGGCTCCTGAGTGCTCCTGGGAGCAGGCTGGCTCCAGAAAAACAGAGAGGCGATGGGCCCCTCAAGTCCATGCTCCTGAGCAAACTGCTTATGGTCAAACTTTGCACGCCTGGTGTCCAGCTCAAAGTCCCTCTGCAGCAGGTGTGGGAAATTCATTGTGGAAAATTCATTGTGCTCTCATTCGTTGTACTCTCAGAAACAATACAAGTAAACAGGTAGTCCCGTATCATCCCGTCGTCAAACGTACCAAAGCAATGGGGTCCTTTTGATTGTACAGCAGAAAGACGTATCTGCGCACAAGCACACGCAGGCACCAACAACACCTCATTAATAAAAGCACAGCACGAATTAATTATCAGGGGTTCTGGTTTAAAAATGGCGGTAAGGTCAATGCTGTCACAAACACATAAAGACTGTATCAGGCTTCATCAGACTGTATCAAACAAGCTGCCTCTTCAGAGCACAGAACGCGTGACACATTAAACAGGATTCAAAAAGCAAGACCTGTGGTTTCCAGAGGGAGGAGAAGGGCCTTGCCACGATGCAGGAGTGATGCCGGGCACAGCCTGTAAGCAAGCAACATAGTTCAAGCTTGCTAAACGCTCAATCCTCCCATTTGTGGATTGCGTGAAGATGTAATGTAAGCGTGTCCTACCCCGTGCAAGGGAACTGCTCACCTTGTCTGCAAACACGTTTGCCCGGCACCAGTGCACCCTGCAAATACATGGATGGTGAATCGGCAGTGGCACACAGTAATGCAATATGCACAGTGCGCCATGTGCTTATTGAAGTAGTGCGGTTCTACGTGAGCGTGATGCTACGTATATAGTGCTTTTGTGCCCTGTGAACCCTTGACATATACGCATATGCGCCAGTATATAAAATACAACATCATGCATGTGGGAAAGACAAAGCAACACGGAAGAACGACACCTACCACTCCCTTGCAGAGGGACTTTCTGGGGTAGGTGGGTCCAAATCAACGCAGATCCTGGAAATATGTGTGATTTAGCAGGGATCTTTGAGATGCGAAGAAATGTTGGGGCCACTGAAGCTAGCCTTTTCAAGGTTGTCTCAATTATCTCTGCGCTTGTCCCTTACAGCTGGCCGCCGTGTGCCTGTTGAAACAGTGGTGTTCTGCGTGAGCCCAATGTCACCAATAGGAGCGGCATGTAACTAATGTTGCTGATGCTCCTGACCTCTACAAGCATTCCTTGCCTCTCAGTTGCACAGTTCTGAGTTATACAGATTTGGCATCCCCCCTTAAACGTATCAGCACTGAGCATTATCAAGTACCTACTAGCAGAGAAAAGTCTGCAAGCCAAGGCTTCAAAAAAGCTGGCCTCCAAAATTGTGAAACCAGCATAAAATCAGGACAGGGACTTTAAATTACACTCCAAACCTTTGAATGTGAGCAGCAGCGTGAACATACACACAAGCCACTGTTTTTTTGGGGGTTGCTTGTTGCTTAGTCTGCTGCCTATCCTTTTCATACCAGATGCTTGTTGGATGTGTCAATCTTATATCTTTATGTGCTACGTTTAATTTCTTTGTTTTTGCTTTTGCGATATTGGCCAGAAGGAAAGAAGATTTCAGCGCAGATGAATTAACAATGCTGCCCTATCATTTGGTGCCAACCAGATTACCACCCTTTATTTCCAACACTGCCTGTCCAATTTGACAATGGCTTTTTTACCTTAAATAATGTGGGGAGTACTTGCTGTATTTTGTTCTTTGGTTGCTACTCAAACGTAGAATTCTCAGATGAGGATTTCTTTTAGAAAAGGCTAGACAGATGTTATCACTCACAGTGTAAACATTTGGCCAAACTCTCGCTCTTTGTAAGCATGCGTCTTAGGGAGAATGATCTGGTATGAGGGCTCATCAGCTGCTTGCTGAGAAGGGCAAACGTGAGGCAAAATACGCAAGTCAAAGATTGGTTGAGGCATTGAATTTTTGAACACAAAACGATGTTGGGTTGAACTTAACCGCTCGAAGCTACAAATGTGATGGCTAAAGAGTGTGCAAAAGCTAGAGAATTCATCCCTACTTCTTTTCTTTCTGTGCCCTGTTTTTTGCTGATCTCTGCCACATGCTGCAAGCGCTGAAGTCAAAGGCAATACAGGCTTGTTCTACTTTTCAAGGACAATCATAGAGAGTAAATTGAATACTGTCATTTCTGACAAGGTTTGTCTGCCTGTGTGAAACTTACCGATGGCGGAATCTGCATGCCGTCAGTAACTTCAATGCCCTTGAACCTGTGTAATAATGCAGCTTGTGGTGTGTGCTGGCCAAATACCCAAAAAAAGGACAATTTGTGTTGTTGGTGTCGTAAGCACTAGCAGGCATCTCCATGAAGAAGGACATTTAAAAATGGACAGTGCTACAGAGCAGAGATCATTCTCCCAGCAAATGACAGTGAGGGTCGGCCAGTCCTGATATTAACGCAACATTGCATAGGGGTCACCTTACTACACTTGGATGGATTTGTTAATGCTAAATGACCTGGCAGCTCTAAAATGGCGTCAATTGAAGCCAGGTCATACAGACGCAAGCTTATTCACTTATGTACACACGTACTTGACGGTGAACGTGGTTTCCTCTTTCCCCGGCAGGTCTGTAACGACATCGGCAAGTGCTGATTTGGACGTGCTTGGACCCACGATGATGTGCTCTCTGTGTCCACATGTGTTTGAATGTACGTGTGTACATCATGTGTGTAACTGGAGGTGCTTGGGTGCACAAATGGGCTGTGCTGGGATTGAACGAGATCGTTGTTACTAAGCTTACTTGCTCATTTTTCTTTGCTCCAACAGAGTTTGCAAATAATTTAAATATTCGTTTATATTAGAAACGAAAAGTAGAATATGCAAATTTCGAAAGACTGTAATACGTCGGGTGTGGACTCGAATGGCCATTCATACTGTTAAAGTAGTGTCATACAGAGTATAGGATGAAATTGTCGGAAGTTATTCAATCCGGCGTCGCTTCCTTGTGTACTGGATGTGGCTGTAGTAAGAAGCCTCTGACGGCCAAAACCAACGCAAGCAGAGAGTCAAGAACACAAGGTTGATGGAGTCCTTCATTTCAGTCTTGCTTCTACCCCCGGTGCTTCACAAAAATTATGAGAACCATCTCTTTATACCTGCGCTTTCGGGGGGTCCGGCTTATAAACTGCTTGGATGGCTTCCTTTCCCTGGTCTCTGATTCCCAGTCTATAACACACAGGCAGTTGGTTTTAGACACTTTCAAATCAGCTGGCCTGGCAATCAATGAGTCCAAGTCTCATCTGCACGATTTTACGCCTCCTGACCCACATCGGTTTTGTCATTGACTTGGATTCTGGTTCCTTTGAAGTGCCGCTAGAGAGATGGGAGATTTTGCAACAGCTGATCACAGTAGCATTGTCAAGACAGAAGGTGCTAGTGCACCTGCTTTCGCGAATTGCTGGCCACCTTAGCAGCATGATTCTGGCAATTGGCCCTATTGTTCTCATCAAATCAAGGCAATGCCACTCTTACCTGCAGCAGTACAGCTTGCATTCTACGTTGCCATCTCTGACGGCTCGCGAGACAAACTCACCTATAAATCCCACTTGTCTCGTACGCATTTTCGCGAAAAAAGTTGGCCTTCCCCCTTTACCTCTGACATTTCCATATGGTGTTCTGCTGGAGCCGCAAGTTGGGGTGCCACAATGGAGAATCAAAAATTGCAGGCACAAGGTTTCTTCCCCCCCGAGTTGTGGCATGGCACATCCAGTAGCACACTGAGATAAATGTGGGGACTTCTTCACAGTCTTGAATACTTTTTGGACATCATTAGGCACAAGTCCGTTCAGATCTTCACTGACAACTCCAACGTGGTCAGAGTTATGGGCCAGGGCAGTACAGACTTGCGCTTGAATGACGTTGTACTCAGAATTATCTCACTCACAATGGAGCATGACATTTCCCTGCTTCCCACATGGGTCCCACGCACGTGATCAGAACAAGATTGCCGATGGCCTTACTCACCTTAAGACCCTTGTGACTGGACTCTGAATGCTGAGGTATTCCAAAAAATCGTTGCACAGTGGGGCCTACCTACCATTGACCGTTTTGCAAGCCACTCCAATCATCTACTTGACAAGTTCAACTCTATGTTGCGGTGCCCAGGTTCAGTCGGTATCAATGCGCTTGCTCAAAGAGACTGGTCAGAACATTTTAACTGGTGCTTCCCACCTTGCAACTTATTTCCATCGGTCACATCCATTATCCGGCAATTCAGTGCAGCCTCTATCCTTCTCCTACCTCTCTTCCCATCTAGCCCTTGGTGGCCTCTACTGTCTTAAGGACAGCACTTTTATCCTTTTGTATTTTGTACACGGTTTTCCCGTGCTACCACGCTTAGAGAATCTGCTGACTTCAGGCCCCAGCACAGCCTCAGCCCCGCGTGCATTCACACGCTGGACCTTTCTGGCCGTCTTGTGCTTCTCCACTAAATTCCTTCCTCGACCAATCCCAATCCCCTCCTATGCTTGCAGGGCGCAGGTGCACCCTTGAGTCCGATATTTCAAAGTTTTTGTTGGGTAAATGCCCTACACCTACCTTGAAAGCTGAATACACATACACTTTGAGCTGCATTTCTCAGTCACGTTGTCAGAAAATGTTGCTCAGATATAACGCTCACTGGTTCCGTTTCCGAAGTTGGTGCCAACAAAACAAGCTTTAGTTCTTGCCAGCTGATCCAATGCACGTTGCTGTGTTTCTGTCGAATTCTCTGCGTTTTGCTCTCAGCCAAGGTTTGACCTACTCTACTATCAAAGCAGCTAGCGCAGCCATCTTTACCACGCATAATATGGCTGGTTTAGATAATGTGACCAGCCACTCCTTTGTTCAAGCGGTTTGTTCCAGTGCACACTTTCCTCTGGAGGCCAATTCAGAAAAGCTCCTTGTCCCTTGACCTTCGTATAATAACTGTCTCTTTCCTGCTTCAGCCAAGCCAGTCCACCCTACTCAACCTCCAATTGCAATGTTTATTATGGTTTGCTTCTCTGGTTTTCTGAGATATGACTGCACTTGCCAGATTTTTGCAGATGAAGTCAGGTTCTACTCTTCTCACATGGAAATATTCTTGGCCAAAAGGAAGAACAACCAATTTCGCTCAGGCTCAGTAGTATGTATTGCTCGGGGCAAGTCCCTTTCCTGCCCAGTCTCTCTCTTAAAATCCTTGTTGGTGAAGGCAGGATCCCTGGGCAAGCACGTTCCCGTTTTTCGCTCCTTCAACAAGGGTTCTTTTGAAAAGTTTTGCCCATCAAATCAGCCCTGGTCTTACTTCTTTGCTCGAGCTCGCGTTCTGCAAGCTTTGGCTGATTCTGCTCACATGTCCCTCGCAGATTTTACTGACAGATACGGCCTGCACTCTTTTCGCTCTGGGGCCGAACGAGGCTGCTACCCTCGTTGCCAAGGAGGGTGTTCCTGATCATATTTTCCAGGCTCATAGAGCCTGGAGATCAAGCCAGGCCAGGCACGCATACATTGAGAGGCCTGTTGCCAATAAATTGCTTCCAACCAGGGCCATGTACTACTAAACCACGACTGCAATCTGCCTTGGTAATAATGACAGAGCCCTATGCATCTCACGATGGAAGCAAAATAGAACTGATGAGTTCAGTGTGAAACACCTGAACTCAGGTTCTTGAAGGGTAGCATAAAGTGAGATGTCCTCACTTCCTGGTTTTCCCCGGTTTCTGCTTCCCTTCTCCATTCTTTTTATTCCTTGGAGAACTCAACTCTCTCTTTAGCATACTTCCCCCCCTCCCTCACCTATTTTCGTCCTTAGTTTTCTCTCAAATCTCCGGTTTCTCTGAGTTGTTGGTGCGTTCTCCTTGGTAATAATGACAGAGCCCAATGCATCTCACGATGCAAGCAAAATAGAACCGATATTTCATTGAGCATTGATATTGTAATAGATTCCCGTAGTTGCGATTGGGGATATCCAGACTCATCGACAGGTCACTCTCGCAAAAGGACATCAAAGCCTCGGATCTTGTCAGTCATCCAGTCGCCCCAATCACATTAACCACTTGCATGATTAAGAAACGAAAGTCATTCACCAGTAACACACGTCAAGCAGCCACAACACTAGGACTATGAGTCCTTAGTGAACGGCTTGGCCAGAACTGTCCATGAGCACGAAAACAAGCACCTCGGCCCCCATTCCTCCCTTTGTGGTGACCTACCCACCACCAAAACATTTTTGCTCTTTTTGTCATATCCTCAGGAACTTGTCTGTGAAATGCTGCTGAGTACCTGCAGCATACAGAAGTAGTCGAGATCTTAGGCTCTAAGCCTCTGAGGCGAGCATCCAAATTGTATTAGCTGGTCATCTTTGCTCGGCTTGTTCTGTGGAAATTTATCCTTTTGCTTGATACCTGAATACTTATCTAATTTTATCTTGCTACCACCTTGCCCTCGACTTTAACAACTTCTAAAGGTATGGGTGTCAATTGCCCCGCTGCCAAACCTGTAAGAACTTTTAAGTTTTTAGCTACTTCAGTCAAACTTCTGGCAAGGTGTTTTATAATCATTTCAGAGGTTACGTGTTGGTTAACTGTAATTTCCCTCTCCTACATTTGATAAAACGGGATAGAAGCACCTTTGATTTTTTGACATGCTGTCGCTCATTGCAACCATTTAAAAGGCCCACCAATTCGTCAAATTTTGCCACAAGTTGGACGGCATCTGCCACATGTTGTCAGGCTGCAGCCATCTCAAGAATAAAATGGTCAAAAATAGAAATAACGTTGCTGGACAGATATTCTTGAAAGCAAGCCAACAAGGTGCACAGAGTGCTAGCCTGTTAGCTCAAGCAGACGTCGGCAGCCGTGCAACAATGTTACAAAAAGGTTTATTTACTTCCACAGACATAAATTTAGCCAGGTGGATGTGTTCATAGGTGCACCAACCTGGGACACCTTAAAAGGCCTCACATTATCCTACGAGGAGCGACACTATTAACAGCAGCCATGAGAAACCCACTCCGCAGCCGGAAAACTAAGCTCAGATGTCATCAGATCCGCAACAAAATTATACAGACTATAACATCAAACGCGACCCTCATAAATATCTGAGCAATACTCCTGGTGGTGTGCAGGCCTTTGCCTCCCAACCACCTAATCCCTACTTTTGTGGTGAAGGAGTATTACGGCACCCAGTGCCAAAAGTGGAACATTTTCTCAATTTCCTTAACTATTGTGGGTAATTTTCACTGCCGCGTAGTTTGTTCTTTACATTTATTTTGTTTGTTCCTGCATTCTTCCTTTTTTCCTCCTCGTGTTTTTGGCTCTAAACACTTATAAAAACAAGCCTGCCAGGATGTTGCAGCACCTGTTAGGTACTATACAACTTATGCTAGTGAGATGCCATCCTATCAGTCATCCTATCAGTCAGGCTAAATATATTAAAAGGAAACAATAGGCAGGCAGTGAAACAGCACTCCACTCATTAAATAAGGAGCCTTCGGCACCGAGCCTTCTCCACCAAAAATGCATTGGTTCTTGAGCACTTGCAAAGGAACACATATATTGCATGATGAATGTGTTGTCTCCTAGTAAAAATCTCAAAAATCCTTACAGATATCAATTGAGTTTATGAACTGGAACAGGTCCTGGCTGATAGCAGTGAGGCTTCGAATTGGTGATACAATTTAACCATCATGACTAACAGCTTTCACTCAACCTCACAACAATTGAACAATTGGATCGACGACTATCTATTCATGGTGGTGGCCAATTTCAGGAGCGCTTACAAAGAAAGCAACAGCCACAGGAAGAGAAAGATGATATGCCTCAGCAAATTTGCCGTGAGAGAAATTTGCACGATGATGTGACAGGCACTTCTCTTCCGGCTTTGCACATGCAGTCATTTGGAAATAACATCCATTTGGCAAAGTGCTGAAGAAAGGGAAAAAACATGAAACATGCACTGCTTACCTCAGTCATCACGCTCTCCTGCTTCCAGAGCAAAAAAACATATCTGGGAGTTGGAGATTCAATGATCACTGGTGTCTGAATTTAAAACTATGAGAGGTGTAAGAAGTATGACCTCCATACACACTCAGCCCTATGCTAAACATGTTGGTAACAGATGTGCCTTTCCCAGTTCTGCTAACATCTCAAGCTCTCCTGTCGGCATTAACATTTTTGTTGATGGTGGAGGAGCGCAACAGATTTCTTTTATTAGCTGTTGTATGTAAGGTTTTCATATCGCCTTTGGATGTGGTGTAAGTTAGATTATATCATTTGCAATGAAGGTTTTATTAGGGGGAGAAAATGCAGATCTGACCTGCGTGCTCGCAGCAACAACAAAAATATAAGTATCTCAAGAGATTTAAAAGCGGCAATGACCCAATGGTGCAAATTTACCTGTGAGGGCCAATAACAGGTTTTGGGCCCATGTAGGTGCAAAGGGTGTTACCCGATTCTTCTGGCTTACGTGGGTCAATGTTCACACGGCACCAGCAGAGCCTGGAAGCAGTGGTAAATATTTTGTAGAGAAGCTTGGGATTGTGAAATGCTGAAATACATAGACACCATTTTTCTAACAAGCCACAGGTAGTGGCAGGTAGTTACTGCTTTATAATACTTATCACAGGACTCTGTATGTGTATTCAGAAGCTGTAACGCTGGCAGCTGATTCTAGTGAAAAGCATGCGCCCACTACGGACATCTTACCATTCTCTGGTGGGATCTGGTACAGTGGCGTAAATGTACCTGCGGCAATTTTGTGTAGATCATGAGATAGATTTGTAACGCTTGTGCAACTAATTTTTATTTCAGTCAACAAAGTTCTAGCCAGGAATGAGCAGCTAACAACGCCAATGTCTCTGAAAAGGTCATGAAAACTGTCCACCACTGTGATTTTGGCTGTGCATCGGCATCAATCATGACGAGGGAGTACCGTCCCTCTTCGTCTTCTTTGCTTTTCTCTGTGTGAATGAGGACAGATGGAGGCTTGGAGGCCTGCGTGTTGATTCGAAATGCAAATAAAACAAAGGGTGGACGTGGTTCCCGGGCAATATTCTCATTGCTTTCCTCAGGAGATTGATTGGTGTATGCGTATTACACTAGGATTTCTGGCCCATCCTGAAGGCACTACCTGACTTGGGCTTATCTCGGCACCGTCAGCCGCCACCTCTCTTCCATGAAACCTGCATAAATCACGCAAGACGTCTGTTGGAGTACCATTGACACATGATGGGAATAAGTTGCACAAGCTGATGGCCCATTTTTGGCAGGTGAGCATGTGGAGAGGACAAATTGAATATGGGCACCTAATTGTGAGGCGGCAGGGAAAGGAGGAAGGGAGTGAGAGATCCTGCAAGACTGACTCCATCTGATGGTGTTCCCTAAATTTCAGCGCGCCAAAAACAGCAACCAAAGAGAGGGGGAAGAGGGGGAAGAGAGTGGAGTGTTCGAATGGATAAACTACAATTTATTTAGGTAAATACATTTTGAATTGACAAATATCGAAAGAAAATGCGAGAATTGACGTACAGTAAAGAATTAACGTACGGTAAAGAATTTGTTTTTAATTTTCTCCTTTTGTTGAAGATGGCAGACCGAGCAGCAGACCTTTTAGTGCCTCACCATAGCGCCCAGACGGACACCACAGGGTGAGACACTCATTTATTTAGAGACCAAGAAGCTGGAATGGCCATGGCCATGGCTTCAGAACCAAGTTGTTTTTCTGCAGAGTTCACCGAATTTCGAAGCGTGCTTCAATACCCGAGGTCGATACTGTGGAGGTGGAGCCTCTAAGCCTGTCTATTAAGTGAGTGTGCGAGAGTTTGCTTTAAACTCCGTGCTTTCAGATCCCATAAGGTACAAGCTTCGGCTATGAGCTAAAAGGGGTGGAATTTATTGAATGTATGTGAGGCCAGAGGCAGCTTTTGTATCAGATTCAACACCTTCCTTTCTTCTTGTCGGTAGGTATGGCCGCATTGAGGTGGAAAATGGGATGCACCTTCCTGCGGCGAAGGTAAAACAAAGAGATTAGATCATTAAGGAAAAAGATGCAGGGATTGCGCCAAATGCGCTATAAAATAGCTGGAAATGTCCTCGTGACATTAGTTGACCAGCCATTGCTTCAAATGCTTGCATCACGCATAAATAATGAGAGCACCCGCAGGTGGCAGCTTACCCTAGCGTACACATACTTTGGGGCGCGGGGGGGCAGAATCCGGATGCCTTGTACACACTTATGATGGTGGATTTGGATGACCAAGTTAATTGGTGGGTATGGCTCAATGGTGCTAAAATCTGCATCTTGCCTTTCCGGCTTTTATGATGACGCAAGGATGCCAGAAACATGTTCCAGCAAATCCGCAGGCTGCATTGGCTGGTGGTGAACATGTCAGGCAGCCAACATGGTGACTCTGTGCAACCTTACACTAGCCTTGAGCCTCAGGGCACACACAGGTGATTGATACGCATGCGACCTGGCAAACACATCAAGTGGGCCAAAAGTCAAAATCAGGCGTCAACTCATACTTCAACTCTCAAGCGTATGAGCACTTCAACCCTCGCACGTGGGCTTACATTAGACTTTAGACTTTACTCTTTCTTGTCCTGTAGGATTGTGTTTCTGCTTTTTTGCCAGCACACAACCCTCCAGGTAAGCCACTTCTTGCAAATGAACGTATGTAATAATAGATCATTGGAATGTACAGATTATACGGCCTTCCCTGGGGTTTACAATACTATCTAAAATTACGGTTGTAGGGCCAGTTTCAGATAGTCTTCTTGTGAATTACTCGCTCTTTAAACATCCCAACATAAGTTTAAGCTCCTTAAGAAGCCGTGCTGCAGCTTGTGCCTGTAAGTTTTAATTCAATTTTTCTGACACACTATTGGTCCAGGCGACACGACCTGATGTGGACAATTTCAAAGACCTGGGGCACCAATTAGGTGTGGAGGGTCCAGTAGCCAGTGTGTTTTTCTACTGCAATCCTACTGTCCATGCCCGGGGGGTCATGCGGCAGCCACAGCAATGCCAGCAGTAAAGCGTTCAAATGACTAGAAAGGGTGGCTAGGGCGGCTTCGCAACGTCTCTTATTTACGTCGGCAAGGGGACATGAGTTGCATAAGCGCTTGAATCTTGTTATGTTGACTAGCTTTTCTTTCCACGTTCAGATGAGCAAATTCAAGAATAAAAGAAGAAACATTTGATGGTGCTATTTGCCCCTTTCCCTTAGCTTATTGCTGGTGGTGTGTCTGTCAAGCCTGTTTGGCTAAAACTTTGCTGACACCAGTTCCATCCCAGATCTGGTGTTTGGTTATTACCTTGGCCTCGTTTCAATAATTGACCTTTTTAATAGCAATGGAATAGAAAATATAGGCTGCGCAAAAAACCGCTCCCCATTAATCAAGGAAAAGGAGCCATTTAGGTACTGGGTACCGTGAAGTTCCCTTACCAAAGAAATAGTAAAGGTTACTGAGGGCAAGGAAGGTTGTAGGCTTGACCTGAGGCTTACTTCTGATGAGAGTTAGTAAAAGTACTGGCAAAGCATTTGAGGACAAGTTGGGAAAAAGCATGATCCCAGCCCTATTCTTGACTGTCTGAGAGGCTTCACCTGGTACTACAGTCTCTCTGTGACTTCTTTTTTCCTTTTCTAATACTCTGTTGGTCCTACCTCTCTGACAGGTCCTTTTTGGTCTGCTGGTAAAGGAGTTTTACGGCACTCGGTAGTACCAAATTGGTTTTCTTTTCCTTGATTTATGTGGGGAGTGGTTTTCACTGCCTGCGTACTATTTCTTTTTCTAGGCTTCAGGATGTGAGTGCTGTAACTATTTTTTTTTGAACCACAGCATATGTTCTTATAACACTTATAATAGCATGATATTACAGAAAACAAAATCGGATCTTTGTACCATCCACATGCTATTCTCTGATACAAAAGGCTGCCAAAGCATTAAGTGGCTGCAGGAGGCAATGGCCTGTACATCAATAGCACAGCTCTGGTAAAAGTTTGGAAGTTGTATGAATGTCTTGTTTCTTGTTTTATAAGGCGTGCGGGTGCATCTACACCAATAGCTCAACAGATGCAGAGTGTCTATCGCCCTTCACACCAATTTCTTTGATGCAAGTGGCACTATCTGGATCTGTCTCAATGTGTTCTGCGGAATGTTTGCCGTTTTAGGCTTATGGCACACACCCTCCAGATAGAGGGAGCCTCTCTCTTGGACCCTCAAGGTGGACACCTCTAGGTGGACACCCTCTAGGCCTCCCTCTAGGGCCATGTAGACACCTCCAGAGGGGACACCTACAGAGTGGACACCTACACCTCGCCCTCCATGGTCCTCTGGAGGGCCCTGTGGACACCTCTAGGCCTCACTCTAGGACCCTCAAGCATATTGAAAACATGAGAACTCTCCTTTGTGTAACCGTTGTGCCTGTGAGCAGATTCAAAATGAAATGCAAGCTCTTTTACTGGGTATTAGAGACGCAGAGTTTGTGCTCTGAGGAAAAAGTTTATTGACCTACCTGTTCAGTCATATTCTCGGGTGATTTTTAATAAAGCAAACTTGCATCAACAAGTCAGTGCCCAAGAGGACACGACTTCTTGCAGTACAACAACAAACTTGTTTCCTTTGTGGCTGTCTGAGCTTGTGTTTGGTTAACTGACAAAGACCCCCAGTCACAAACCGATCAGCTGAGTAGGCTGCCTGAAGGTCACCCCATGCAAATATAACTTGAAAAAGAAAAAGAAAAAACTACGCAGGCAGTGAAAAACCACTCCCCACATTAAGTAAGGAAAAGGAGCCACTTTGGTACCGAGTACCGTAAAGCTCCTCCACCGCAAAAAGGAAAGGAAAAATCAATGGGGATCAAGAGGGTTGCAGGCTTGGCCTAAAAGCGGCTCCTGATGAGAGTTGATAATAGTACTGGAAAGGGCACGTCTGGTATGGACAAGTTTAGCAGCAAAGTTCACAGAGTGCACATAGAGCTTGGAGGCAAGCTTCTTAACTCTTTGAGGATCAAGACCTAGTTCCTCGAAAGGCTTCAGAGTGTGTGTTGTAGATGGTGCCACCCACACCCAAAAGGATGATGTGGAGAGTAACGGAGGCTCCTTGGAGAATGTTGCAAAGGTCTTTGTGCTGTTCCTTTGCGGCGTTCAGCTGGTTCTGAGGTCTGGTGTCTTAACAATACTTGATCTCGACGAGGTGGATGTCACGCCGAGGTTTGCTGAGGTCTTTAGGTCGGTGCTGTCTGGGGTCGGTGGCTCTACTGGTGGCTGGCGGTGCTGCTGGGGTGCTCCCAGTCAATTTCCCCCTGCCACTACGAAGAACCCACCCCCCTACGTTACTTTGTTTTTTTTGTGCTTTTGCACCGATGGGAGTAACCAGCACAAAATCTGGGCGGCTGGAGGTAAATCTGTCTTTATCTGGGAAGCGGGGTGGGAAGAGCCATTTGGGAACAATTATGCTTTCATCTGTTTCAGAAATCTGGAGATTTTGTATGGTCATCCGTTCGTTGCTGTTTATATCTATTGGGACAACGCATGCTCCCAAGGAGCCTGTTTTGCTGATAGCCTTAAAGATCATGCGGCATGCTAAGTTGTGTCTTTCGGTGATCATGTTCCTTATTTGCGTGTGTTGGCACCCAGTAAGGATGTGCAAGGCACTGTCTACTTGTGGGCAGAGGGGGCTAGTTTGACTTTTCGAGAGTTTGAACAATACCACATATTTTTGATTATCAAGGGTGCCTGTTCTGTATTTCATAATAATACATTTGGTCTTAAAGGAAACATTGGATGATGTTAGGTAAGCATTGCTAGTGGCTCCATTGGCAGTACCGCCCTTTATGAGGGTCTGGTAGTATGCATGGTTCGCTTCAGTTCTGGCATTTCCCAGTTTATGGAGAAGATGCATATGTGCTTGAAGAGCGTCACGGTGGTTTGGTAGGTACCAAAGCCTTCGGGGAGGAACATGAACCATGTTTGTTGTATGGGTATGATTATGGGTTTGTGTTTGGTTTTCTGTGTCTTCTTTTGTAAGCCAGTGGATGTTGTAGAAGGGATTTCCCTCAGGGCCTGCTATTCTGATGGAGGTGTCAGCAATGTCGGAGTAGGTGGTGGCTGAATTTTTAGCAAGGGCGTCGGCATGTTTATTACCGATAATACTGGCATGGGAGTTTACTTTGAAGAAAGAGATGGGTGATGGTGATTGGCGGATTGCTTTAGCAATGGATTGAAAGACATCTCCTTGGATGTGGTGGCGATGGAGATTCGGGTGTGATGAGAGCTGCTTTTTGATTTGGTGCAGTGATGTAAGGCTGTCTGTGGCTATATGTGAGTAGCCGTGTATGACTGCAGCTGCTATAGCTGCTAGCTCTGCACGTGAGATGGTGTTGGTTATACCCATGCCTTTTGGGTTTACATAGTGGGAAAAGTTTAAGTGAGGGTACACTGTCAAAAAGCCTCGCGTTATCAACGCGTTTC
>Ga0307945_1001724_pt1 | contig 17334 bp, 16 predicted proteins | sample OrgLakmetagen228_FD_201818 | JGI IMG/M metagenome (GOLD analysis project Ga0307945, IMG submission 201818) | Saline water microbial communities from Organic Lake, Antarctica - #228 | ecosystem: Environmental > Aquatic > Non-marine Saline and Alkaline > Saline | place: Antarctica: Organic Lake...
TCGTCGAAATGACAATACTGCTTTCAATTAGAACGAGGAAAAGCAATTTTGAATTTTGAATTGGGTTTTTTTCAGTTTTCTGTGAATTCTGATAAACTAACATAATAAAGATTTTTCCTTTAGATTTATTCCATTATAAACCTAAAATTCGAATCAAATCTTCTATTTTTATATCTTCAAAAAAATCACCATTTCATGAACAAAGAAAACCGACTTTTTCTACTCGATGCATATGCTTTAATTTTTCGCGGATACTATGCGCTCATCAAAAATCCAAGAGTAAATTCTAAAGGGCAGGATACTTCTGCTATTATGGGATTCATGAATTCACTTTTTGATGTCATAAAACGTGAAAAACCAAATCTATTGGCCGTTTGTTTCGATAAAGGAGGAAGCCACGCCCGAACAGAAATGTATGAAGAATACAAAGCAAACCGTGATGAAACTCCCCAGGTAATAAGAGATTCTGTGCCCATTATTCAAAATATCCTCCATGCTATGGAAATTCCAGTAATGGAGATAGAAGGCATGGAAGCAGATGATATTATTGGAACTTTAGCTAAGCAAGCTGAAAAACAAGATTTTGAAGTCTATATGGTTACGCCAGATAAAGATTTTGCACAATTGGTTTCAGAGAATATTTTTATGTACAAGCCATCCAGAATGGGTAACGGAATTGAAAAATGGGGAATTCCTGAGGTGCAGAAAAAATACGGAGTTGAACGCCCTGAACAAGTGATTGATTTTTTGGGAATGATGGGCGATGCTTCAGACAACATTCCAGGCTTGCCTGGGGTCGGCGAAAAAACTGCAAAGAAATTTCTGAAACAATTTGGTAGTATGGAAGGCTTGTTGGAGAATACAGACCAACTGAAAGGTAAAATGAAAGAGAAAGTAGAGGATAATGCCGAATTAGGTAGGCTTTCCAAAAAATTAGCAACCATTTTTACCGACTGTGATGTCGAATTTCATGCTGAGAATTTCAAGTTATCTCAACCTAATGTAGAAAAGGTAGTTGAAATTTTTAAAGAATTAGAGTTTAGAAGACTTACTGAGCAATTTATGAAAATGTTTAATTCGCCAGAGGAAGTTGCCAAAGAAGGAGAAACTACAAAGGAAAAGAAAGATGCTGGGTCTGGGCAGTTTTCACTTTTCGGGAACGATGCTTCAGCCGAAGATGTGGAAGCAGAAAATTTCCAAGGCTACAAAACCTTAGCAAATACAGACCATAGCTATCAATATGTAAACTCAGCTATGGGCTTAAAATTATTTTTAGACAAATTAGCAAAACAAAATTCAGTTTGTTTTGATACGGAAACTACTTCACTAGAAACGTTAGATGCAGAATTGGTGGGAATTGCCTTTTCTTGGGAAAAAGGAAAAGGATATTACATTCCGTTTCCAGAAAACCAAGATGAAGCTAAGGAATTGGTAAGTAAATTGATGCCTTTTTTTGAAGATGAAAAAGTCCAAAAAATTGGTCAAAATTTAAAATATGACATTAAGGTATTAGCCAATTATCACATCGAAGTAAAAGGACCATTGTTTGATACCATGTTGGCGCATTACATCATTAATCCAGATATGCGTCATAATATGGATGTATTAGCAGAAACTTATTTGAATTATTCGCCACAACCCATCGCAGATTTGATAGGCAAAAAAGGGAAAAACCAAAAATCAATGCGCGATGTGGAGTTGGAAAAGATAACAGAATATGCTGTTGAAGATGCTGATATCACTTTTCAGTTAAAGAAATATTTTGAAGAAGAGCTAAAGGATGCGCATAACGAACATCTTTTTGGCGAATTAGAAATTCCACTTTTACGTGTTTTAGCAGATATGGAGCGGGAAGGAATCAATGTAGACAAACAGATGTTGAATGATTTGTCTGAAGGATTAACCACGGATATTCAGCAACTTGAAAAAGAGGTGTTTGAAGCTGCTGGAGAGGAATTCAATATTGGTTCTCCTAAACAGTTGGGTGAAATTTTATTTGGTAAATTAGAAATTGCTAAAAAACCCAAGAAAACCAAATCGGGTCAATATTCAACAGCAGAAGACGTCTTATCATACTATGCGAATGATTTTCCCATTGTCAATAAGGTGTTGGAATGGCGTGGATTAAGCAAATTGAAGAGTACCTACGTAGATGCTTTGCCGAAACAGATTCATGAAAAAACAGGTAGAGTTCATACCGAATTTATGCAAACAGTAGCTGCTACTGGTAGATTGAGTTCTAATAATCCGAACTTGCAGAATATCCCAATCCGAACCGAACGCGGTAGAGAAGTTAGAAAAGCCTTTGTTCCTAGAGATGAAAATCACATTCTTGTAGCGGCGGATTATTCTCAAATTGAATTGCGCATCATCGCCGCATTAAGCGAAGAAGAAACCATGATTGAAGCTTTTAAAAATGGAGAAGACATTCATGCTTCAACTGCAGCAAAAGTCTTTAATGTTCCTTTAGAGGATGTTACTCGCGAACAAAGAAGCAATGCCAAAACGGTAAACTTTGGAATTATTTACGGCGTTTCTGCTTTTGGATTAAGCAACCAAACCAACCTCACCAGAGGAGAATCTAAAGAATTGATTGAAACCTACTACAAGACCTATCCAAAATTGAGAGATTATATGGATGACCAAGTAGAGTTTGCAAGGGAAAACGGATATGTAAAAACCGTTATGGGAAGAAGGAGATATTTAAAGGATATCAATGCCAGAAATCAAATGGTTAGAAGTGCAGCAGAACGAAATGCAGTAAATGCACCTATACAAGGAAGCGCAGCAGACATAATAAAGGTTGCCATGATTAATATCTTTAAAAAACTAGAAGAACAGAATTTGAAAACTAAAATGTTGCTTCAAGTTCATGATGAATTGATTTTTGATGTTCCAAAAGACGAACTAGAGGATTTAAAGAAACTGATTAAAACTGAAATGGAAGGCGCATATCAACTAGTGATTCCTCTAAAAGTAGATGTAGGAACTGGACAAAATTGGTTAGAAGCGCATTAAGTTTTTATCAATAAAACTTCTAAAAACTGTCATTCCATGCAAGCGATAAGCGCGACAGGGAATCTCATGATATTACCGAAATGTTTAACTAAAACAAACAACCTTGAAACCCGTCATTCCGAGCGAACGATAGTGAGAGAAGGAATCTTCATGAAATTACCGTAAATGTTGATTAAAAGTAGCATTCCACTTTCACAAGACTAAGATTCCGCATAACCCCGAAGCTTCGGGGCCTGCTGAAATTTTTGCGGAATGACAGATCCGTAGGTTGTTTTGTGGAATGACAGTGCAGTAGTTAAACATTACAATTTCAAAAATCCTTTTATCCTAAGTCGATTAATACTACTTTTGCAGCAATTTAGGTGCAAATTTTACAATCACAACTATGCAATACAATTTCAATGAAATTGAAGCCAAATGGCAAAAAAAGTGGGCTGAATCTCAAACTTTTAAAGCAGTTCAGCCAGAAGAACTAACCGAAAACAAACCTCCGTTTTATGTCTTAGACATGTTTCCTTATCCATCTGGAGCAGGTTTACATGTGGGACATCCATTAGGTTATATTGCCAGTGATATTTATGCACGTTACAAACGCCACTCCGGTTACAATGTATTGCATCCACAAGGTTATGATTCGTTTGGCTTACCTGCTGAGCAATATGCTATTCAAACTGGACAACATCCCGCAAAAACTACAGAAGCAAACATCAATCGCTACCGTGAACAATTGGATAAAATTGGTTTTTCATTCGATTGGAGTAGGGAAGTGCGTACCAGTAATCCCGAGTATTACCGCTGGACACAGTGGATTTTTATACAATTATTTGAAAGCTGGTACAATCATACTACCGTAAAAGCTGAATCTATAACAAGCTTGATTAAAACTTTTGAAAACGAGGGGAATCTATTTGTAAACGCAGCTTGTGATGATGACGTTGAAAGATTTTCAGCTAAAGGATGGGAAGTTTTTACCAATACTAAAAAAGAAGAAATTTTATTGAAATACAGGCTAACATATTTAGCACATTCTGAAGTGAATTGGTGCCCAGCCTTAGGAACCGTTTTAGCCAATGATGAAATTGTAAATGGAGTTTCAGAGCGAGGAGGACATCCTGTGGTTCGGAAAAAAATGAAGCAATGGAGCATGCGAATTTCGGCTTATGCTGAACGCTTATTGAATGACTTGGATAGATTGGACTGGACTGAAAGTTTAAAAGAATCTCAACGCAACTGGATAGGGAAATCAGTTGGGGCTCAGTTAAAATTCCCCATCCTATCCTTCCCCAAAAGGGAAGGAAAAGCTGGATATATGACAGGCGGGAACTATGCACCTCTTTTAATTGAAAAAGCAAAAGAAAACAGAAAAAATCCAACAGAAGCCGAGCGAATATTATGGTTGCAGCTAAAAGGAAAAAAATTAGGAGGGCTTAAATTTAGACAACAACATTTAATAGGAAATTACATCGTTGATTTTGTCTGTTTAAAAAAAGGATTAGTTATTGAAGTTGATGGGAAATACCACGAACAAACAAAGGAATATGATGAAGAACGCACCGCTTTTCTAAATACAAAGGGCTTTGAAGTTATTCGTTTCTCTAATGAAGAAGTGATTGGTAATATAGATGAAGTTTTAGAAAAAATTAAAAACAAAGCTACCTCCAGGACCTCCCTTTCCTTAGGAGAGGGATTGAGGGAGAGGATTATATCTGTCTTCACCACTCGCCCAGACACTATTTTTGGGGTTTCGTTTATGACCTTAGCACCAGAGCATGAACTCGTTTCCGAAATAACTACTCCCGAACAAAAAGAAGAAGTAGAAGCTTATATTAAAGCTGCTTCATTGCGAAGTGAGCGCGATAGAATGGCAGACGTTAAGACGATTTCTGGGGTTTTTACTGGTGCGTACGCGGAACATCCGTTTACTAAAAAACCCATTCCTATTTGGATAGGAGATTACGTCTTGGCAGGCTACGGAACGGGAGCAGTGATGTCAGTTCCATGTGGTGACCAACGGGATTATGATTTTGCTAAACACTTTGATATTCCGATACCAAACGTATTTAAAGACGTGGATATTTCTAAGGAAGCTTTTTCAGATAAATCCACGACCATTATTGCAAATTCAGATTTTTTAAATGGCCTCAATGCAAAAGATGCCATTGCAAAAGCAATTGAAAATCTGGAAGAAATAGAAGCAGGAACTGGAAAAACAAACTATCGTTTACGCGATGCCGTTTTTTCAAGACAGCGGTATTGGGGAGAGCCATTTCCAGTTTATTATGTAAATGGATTACCAAAAATGATAGATGAAAAGCATTTGCCATTACAACTGCCCGAAATCAAAGAATATCTTCCCACCGAAGACGGCGCTCCACCTTTAGGAAGAGCTGATGTTTGGGCTTGGGATACTACAAAAAACAAAGTAGTTGATAATAATTTAATAGACAATATTAATATTTTTCCTTTAGAATTAAACACCATGCCGGGATGGGCTGGAAGTTCTTGGTACATGTTCAGGTATATGGATGCGCAAAATACAGATGCAATTGCATCAAAGGAAGCAATGAACTATTGGAAAAACGTTGATTTATACATTGGTGGTAGCGAGCATGCCACAGGACATTTGTTGTATTCTCGTTTTTGGACGAAGTTTTTACACGATATGCAAGTTGTCCCGGTAATAGAACCTTTTAAAAAGTTGATTAACCAAGGAATGATTTTAGGGGAGAGTGCTTTTGTTCATCGATTGAAAGATTCCAATACCTTTATTTCTGCCGATGCTATTGAAGGAAAAGAAACGCAAGCCATTCATGCAGACGTTTCACTAGTCAATTTTTCAAATGAATTGGATATCGAAGGTTTTAAAAATTGGAGGTCAGAGTTTAAAAATGCTGAATTTATGAGTGACACAGACGGAAAATTCAGGGTGAGTAGAGAAGTCGAAAAAATGTCAAAATCCAAATTTAATGTGGTAAATCCAGATGACATCTGTGAAGATTTTGGAGCGGATACATTACGTATGTACGAAATGTTTCTTGGTCCTTTAGAACAAGCTAAACCTTGGAATACAGCTGGAATTACTGGAGTACATAATTTCTTAAAGAAACTTTGGAAGTTGTATCACAATGGAGAAGAATTTGAGGTTTCAGAACAACAAGGTTCTAAGGAGGCTCTAAAGACCTTACATAAAACTATTAAAAAAGTTACAGAGGATATTGAGAATTTCAGCTTCAATACATCGGTATCTACGTTTATGATTTGTGTAAATGAATTGACTCAGCAAAAATGTAATTCGAAAGAGATTCTGGAGCAGTTAGCTGTTTTAATTTCGCCTTATGCTCCACATATAGCCGAAGAACTTTGGGAGAAAATGGGTAATTCAGAAAGCATTTCAACAGCTTCTTACCCAATTTATGATGAGAAGTATTTAAAAGAAGATTCCAAGACGTATCCAATTTCATTTAATGGAAAAATGCGTTTCACCTTAGATTTGTCATTGGATTTAACCAAAGATGAAATCGAAAAAACAGTGATGGAAGACAAACGTACTCAACAACAACTAGACGGAAGAACTCCGAAAAAGGTGATTGTAGTACCTGGTAAGATTGTAAATATTGTAGGCTAATAAAACTTTGAAAAAATGTCAGTTAAATTCATTTTGGCTGATTATTTGCTATATAAATTAAAATTAGAAAGATTATGATGGGATATTATGTACTTATTGGTGCAATTATGCTAATAAGTTGGTACGTAAGCAGTACCTTAAAAAAGAAATTTAAAAAGTACTCCAAGCAACATTTACAAAATGGAATGTCTGGAGCAGAAATCGCCAAGCAGATGTTGGAGGACCACGGAATTAACGATGTCAAAGTAATTTCGACCCCTGGGCAACTTACCGATCATTACGACCCGAGAAAGAAAACAGTAAATTTAAGCGAATCAGTTTACAACCAACGTAATGCTGCTTCAGCTGCTGTAGCTGCTCACGAAGTGGGTCATGCTGTTCAACATGCTAAAGCGTATTCTTGGCTTACAATGAGAAGTCAGTTAGTGCCAGTTGTTCAAGTTGCTGCCAACTATAGCCAATGGGTCATTTTTGGTGGTTTAATACTATTCACAATGGTAAGTGCTGGAGTCGGACAAATAGTGCTTCTGGCAGGAATTATCATGTTTGGAATGGGAACCCTATTTAGTTTTATTACGCTACCAGTAGAATATGACGCGAGTAATCGCGCTTTAGCTTGGCTTAAAAATGAGAATATTGTAACTTCAAATGAATATAAAGATTCTGAAGATGCCTTAAAATGGGCAGCTAGAACTTATGTTGTAGCAGCAATAGGTTCATTAGCCACTTTGTTGTATTTCATCATGATTTATTTGGGAAGGGATTAATTACAATTAAATAATTATTTATGTCCGCTTATAGACCAAAATGATATATTTATTGAAAACCGTATGTTACACCCCTCTAAATCTCCCCCTCAATGGGAGACCTTTAACTCCTTCCCATAGAGGGGAAGTCTGGGATGGGGTGTATCTGTGTTATATTTTAAAACGCTCAGATTTTAGCAACTTGACTACTTACGGATATACAATAAAAAATTAAACGAACAAGTCAATCTCAATAGGTTGGCTTTTTAGTTTTCTAAATACGGTCGATTCCTAAGCTTTAAAAGTTTTAAGATTAGTATATTTATAATTCAAAAAAAATGAGTTGTAATGGAAAAAAGTATTTTAGTTCAAATAGAAAATCAGGTTGCATACATCAAGTTTAATCGACCAAATAAATTCAATAGTTTTAATCGCGAAATGGCTTTGTTGCTTCAAGAAGAGCTAAAGTCTTGTGCGGATAATAAAGACGTTAGAGCAGTGGTCTTAACAGGGGAAGGAAAAGCCTTTTGTGCAGGACAAGATTTACAAGAAGTGACTAATCCAGATTTGAATCCCGGTTTTAAAAAAATTCTGGAAGAACATTACAATCCTATTGTAACTTTAATTCGTTCGCTTCCAAAACCTGTAATTGCTGCTGTAAATGGTGTAGCAGCTGGAGCAGGAGCCAACCTTGCCTTGGCTTGCGATGTGGTAGTCGCCAATGAAAAAGCAAGCTTTATACAAGCCTTTAGTAAAATAGGTTTAATACCTGATTCGGGAGGAACTTTTTTCCTGCCGAGGTTAATTGGTTTCCAATGCGCTTCAGCTTTAGCTATGTTAGGAGATAAAGTAGACCCGGTTGAAGCAGAACGCATGGGTATGATTTACACTTATTTTTCATCAGAAACTTTTGATGATGAAGTAACTAAGCTAGCGGAAAAACTAGCAAATATGCCTACGCAAGCCTTAGCGAACATCAAATCTGCTTTTAACCAATCCATGAACAACTCACTTGAAGACCAATTGCAATTAGAATCTAAATTGCAAATTGCTTCTGCACAAACCCAAGATTATAAAGAAGGTGTTTCAGCTTTTATGGAAAAAAGGAAACCAGATTTTGAAGGTAAATAGACCTTAGCGTATTTTTACTGATTTGAGATGTAAGTATACGTTTCAACTAAACTCATAATCACCAGAAAATAACATCCAAAAAACTCTTGCATACTATTTATAAATAGATTTACTTTGTATTTAAAAGTACTTTAATTATGACAACAGATAAATACCTAGAAGACATAAAAGAAATAAGGTCGCTTATGAACAAGTCGACCAGATTCATTTCATTATCGGGAATGAGCGGTATCATGGCTGGAATTTATGCTTTGATTGGTAGTGTGGTAGGTCACTTTATAATTCAGAATATTTCTTATCAGGATAAGGTGGAATATACTCTAGGGCAGCTTTTCAACGTTCCTTGGAACCAGAATCCACCCTTGCAAATTTTTACAGTTGCGGCTGTTGTGTTGTTAATGGCTGTAGTAACCGCTTTTTTTCTCACTAAATCAAAAGCGACTAAACACAAACAGAAAATTTGGACTAAACAGTCTACAAGATTAATCCTTAACTTCATGGCTCCATTAAGTGTTGGAGCTTTGTTTACACTAGTTTTATTGCAGTATCAATTAATAGGTCTAGTTGCTCCTGCAATGCTGGTATTCTATGGTCTTGCGTGCATGAATGCTGCACAATACACTCTAGGAACGGTAAAATATTTGGGTTTAAGTTGCGCAATTATTGGATTAATCAACACACAGTTTATAGGATACGGTCTTTATTTTTGGGCAGCAGGTTTTGGAGTTTGTCATATAATTTATGGCGCAGTAATGTATTATAAATATGATAAGGCGTGATGCCAATGCAATTCGCATCACGCCTGCATATAATAGCATAATAGGAGCAGCAATCAGCAGAATTTACAAAATGCCAGAAAAAATCAACAGAGTACCAAGAAATAGTACATGAATAACACCAAACAAGAACGACAAATCAACTTAAAACTAGTAAACAACTAATGAGTCTCATCAATAAATTAAATAAAGCATTTGATCATCGTATACGCTTAGGCATTATGTCTATTCTAGTCGTGAATGAATATGCGGATTTTAAAGAGCTCAAAGAACTACTAGAGGTAACAGATGGAAACTTGGCTAGCCATACAAAAGCATTGGAAAAAGAAGATTACATCAGAGTTGAAAAAAGCTTTATTGGTCGTAAACCGAATACCAAATACATAGCAACTAAAATAGGAAAACTCGAATTCAAAAAGCACATCGCAGCATTAGAAAAAATAATAGGCGGATAATTGACTTAATATACGTAAATAAATAAGCCCAAAATCGAGAAGAAAATGAAACACTCAAATCTAAAATTAGAAAAGCAAGCAAAATTAAATTTACAAAATGTATTCATTAATTAAACACCCAGAACTTATGAAACCCTTTTTTTTATCTATTCACTTTGAAATACAAAGTACTTTAAAAAGTCTAAGAGAAGTTTTTGTCTCTCACGCTTTTAAGACGGCAAGTATACTATACGTTCATTTTAAAAAAGGAATTGAATGGAATGTAAACACAAGAGAACTATTGTCTTATCCTAAAGAAAGTTTGGGGTTTCATTATGCGAGTTTCCTTGTAGCTCATCATTTAAATCCTCAACCTAAATGTGAGGACCACGATATTTTTCATGTGCTTACCGGTTTTAAAACAGAAACTTCAGAAGAAATTGCTATGCAATATTGGTTATATGGAAACGGTAAACGAAGTCCATTTGTAAATCTGGCGATGTTGGCAGGTGCCATTTTGTACTTCGATAAACATAAACTGTTTAAGGAGTCTTTTATCAATGGTAAATCCTCCATGCCCATGCACCACTTAGATTTTAAGCAACACCTCAGTTCTCCACTTTCTCTTTTTAAAACAACTTTAATAACTATAAATTCATAATAAAATGAAAAAATCAATTATCATCACAATCGCAGGAATTGTATTTGCTACATTATTTTATACCCAAAGTTTTGGGATTAATGCACTATTTTATAGTATTTTCTTAGGCGTTGCTCTAGTGTTATCAGGCAGTAAAATAAGATTCACAAACACCACTTTATTCAGCTGTATAGGAATGCTTGCCAGTGCAGCAGCCATAAGTTTACATGGTTCAACATTAAGTATCGTCACTTATTTTATAAGCACGTTTTTGTTTATAGGTTATGTAGCGAGTTTTCAAAGCAGTATTTATGTGAGTTGGCTCAACGGAGTCTACAATGCTGTTTTTGGGGTGTTCCATTCTTTTCTATTTCAATTGGAAGAACCTAAAAAAGCACCAACTAAAAAGTCAATACCCATTGGTCAAATCTTAAAAGGAATTGCAATACCTTTAGTTTTAGTTATCATATTTACTACTTTATACCGAACTTCAAATCCTATTTTTAATGAGTGGTTAATAGCCATAGATCTTTCATTTATAGATGTTCTTTGGGTTTTTACAGCTATTTTAGGAGCATTCATTATGTTGAATATGTATCAACCACGCCCTCTTGAAGACGTGACCGAAAAGGATAAGAACTACCCAAATGAATTATTCCCAAGAGCACTGAATACAAAACAATTAAAGTCGGTTTATAGCGAATCTCAAATAGGTTTTATTTCTATTTTAAGTTTGAATCTCTTGCTTGTTATTGTATTGATTTCTGAAGTGATTTTCCTAACTAACTTAACTGATCTTAAAGCTAGTATTTTATCAGATGCAGTTCATCAAGGTTTGTATGCGTCTATAATTAGTATTGTTTTAGCTATATGCGTCATTGCTTTTATTTTTCGTGGTGATGTAAATTTCTTGAAGAATATAGAAAAGTTAAGAGTACTTACTTATGTATGGATAGCCCTCAATTTACTATTAGTTGGCAGCATATGTATAAAAAATTATCTCTACATACACGATCATGGGCTTACACATAAACGCATTGGGGTTATGGTTTATTTGTTGCTAACCATAATTGGTTTATTTACAACTTATCTTAAAGTATCTAATCGATTAAATTTCGTGTATCTTTTGAGACGCAATATTGCAATTGGGTATGCTTGCATTGCCATTTACTCGGTAATCAATTGGTCTGCTATCATTACAAATCACAATCTTCAAGCAAATAAAATTGATCAGCCTTACCTAGAAAGTTTGCTTCCACAAAATGCATTAATCCTAAAAGAGTATGATTTATATGAGGAATATAAAAGACAAGACAAAATACATGAGTATTATTTAGAGAAATACAACGAGTCTCTTTTTATAAACCGAAACTGGCAAGAATTCAATTGGATTGCATATAAACTAAAACAAAATGAGGATGGAATTTCTAAATAGACTACAACTTAAAAATAGAATAGCTGTCAAACTTGCTGGAATTACATTTATAGTAGGTAGCATAATTTTTTTACTCTACGTATTGACTTCTTCTTCCGTTTTTGTAATTTTAGGAATCGGTTTTTTATTGCTTGCATTAATCGTGAATAGCATCCTGTTTTTAATTGTAACCGCAAACTACTTTTTTACTCCTGCTCACTTTAAAGAAGTATTGTTTACTTTGTATACAACGTCACTTAATCTACCTATTGCTGTGCTATATATACATATTGCATTAGAGTTGGGGTAACTTGAAGTAAACATCATTAACTTTAATTTTTGTAGGCTAATAGTGAATTTTTATGTGTCCCAAAAACTAAATTTCACTTTTTCAACTTCTTATTCATTCTGAAAATTTGCACTAAAGGGATACTACTTGCAGAAAAGAGTACAGAAGGAATGATAATATATTCTGCTTTAAATTGAAGCTGATTATTGATAAATTGATACGCCAAATAAAATAAGAAAACTATCATCAAACCATACAATATAAAAAGGATGCTCATGTGTACTTTTTTTTGTTTCTCTATTTCCATTTTTCTTGATGTTATACCGATTTGATTTTGAAAAGTCGTAGAGAAAACAAAATTGCTTTTTCTTTTAATAACACTGTGAGTGATTTGCATCCCGCACGTGCGGGATGGAAATTATGAACAAGGAAATTAAAAGGAAAATGAATGCGTTATATAGCGACTTTTCATGGTCAAATTGGTATTATACTCAAATATATAAAATTCTGCCCTTATAAATCAGGACTAATGCCATATCAATCTTGTTTAGAACAAACTATTAACCATCTGTCTTTTTTGTAATGCACTAAATTTAAAGTAATAACGTATTTTTTTATGTCAATCAAATTTAGCCATTGTATGTCCGTAAATAGTCAAGTTGTTTAAATCTGATTGTTTTAAGAAATAAATCACAGATACACCCCATCCCAACCTTCCCCTCGAAGGGAAGGAGCTAAAGGTCTCCACTTGCCTGTGCTGTATTTATTTCAGTATGGGGAGATATAGAGGGGTGTAATATATGGTTTTTATCAAAAAAAGTCATTTTGGACTAAAAGCGGAGACACAATTTTCAACTTATATATTTTGTTTAAACCCTCAGTAATATTGAATTTATTTATATTTTTGATGCTTATCTAATTTTACAATAAATCATAAAATGAAAAAACTTTTTTATATCTGTACTTTATTTGTCCTGTCCTTGTTAGTAACATCATGTGGAGATGATGATGAGCAAAACACAACTGATCCTATTGTTGGAACATGGGAAATCTATGAAGTAGAATACGACGTTACTTTTGTTGAAGATGGAGTAGAAGAAAGCTTTCAAGAAACTTTTACTACAGAAAACTGTAATGCACCTATCACATTTGCTTTTGCTGAAGATGGAACACTAACTGTTTCCAACTTTGAAGTTGATTTTGAAGATGATAATGATGATGGATTTTTGCTAGATTGTACTGTTTTAGCAGATGACCTTGTTGGTACTTGGCAATTGGTATCTGGAAACGATTTTATTCTTGGTCTAGACAATGAATCTGCTCAAGTAGAAATATACCTTTCAAACAATAATACTACTATCGAAATTGAAATTACAGAGGTAGATGATTTAGAAGCTGATGAATCTAGTGTTGTTATTTTTAGAGGTAACCTGATTTAAAATCTAAATTTGAATAATTTTCTTACAAGTAATCCTACAATGTACAATTGTAGGATTATTTTTTTAAGAAACTTATACTTTCATTCGCAACAATCTTTGCTTGAATAGGTAATTCCTCATCATCCCAAGGATGACTCATTCCAAACACATGATTTGCATTTGCAATCCATTTTATTTTGGCATTTTTTGCAGTATCAAATAAAACTTCTGCTTCGTAAGCATCTACTGCTTCATCTTGAGTGCCATGAAGAATTAAGTAAGGAATTTTCAAGTCTGAAACAGCAGTTTTGATGTGAAAACGTTTCTGATTCGCTAAAAAATCTTCATAAAATTGAATAAAATGTGGCATCTTCTCCTTTGTTCTTCCGTTGATTATGTAGTACACACCTTCTTCCTTCCACTGCGCTAACTTTTTGCCTTTGGGAAATCGGTTTCCAAAATCTGAAACTCCTGCCCAAGTAATGAGCTGTTTAACTCGGTTATCTTCATTGGCTTGCAAAACAGCTACTCCACCACCACGACTGTGACCAATTAGAACTAGTTTTGAAAAATCAATTTCGTCTGAAAATTCATTTCCTTTTTCAAAATAATCGATAACGGAGTTTAGGTCATCCAATTGTTTGCTGTAATTATCCATTCCAAAAGCCTGTAAGTCTGAAAATTCAGTTAGATTCTTAGCCTCCACGCCATTATGCGAAAAATTGAACTTCGCAAAGAAAAAACCTGCTTCTGCAAAAGCTTCAGCTAATAAATGCCAAGCTCCCCAATCTTTGAAACCTTTGTAGCCATGGCAGAATATGACCAAAACCTTTGCTTTTTGGTTAGCTTGAAAAGTAACATCTCCAAAAATGGGTTTATCGTGTTTTCCTGATAAGGTAAATTTCTTGTTTTGCATAACTTTATTAATCAATGTTGTAGAGAATCTCTCCTGTAAAGAATGTCTCTAAATTTTCAGTAGTCGGTTGGTTGTATAGAATCAGATTTCCTGTTGAGCGTAATTCACCTGAAATAAGGTTTAAGGGAAATACATGAACATCTCCAAAGCCTCTGTGATAAATACCTATTTGGTTAGCTTGAAGACCTTGTGCGAAAATTCTTCCTGAACCACTATAAAATCCTAGATTAAAACGGTTGGTGTGTCCAGTTAATGTAAAATCTGAAAGTCCTGCGTGCACAATAATCAATTGTTCTAAATCTAAATCTAATTCAAAATCGCCATTGGCAAGTGCAGTTTCATCATTGTAATTTTCAGAATCTAAACGTAGTGTGTCAAAAACCAAGGTATTTTCGCTGATTACTTTATATTGAGAAGAGTTCCTAATTTCTTTTAGATTCGGGGTTTCTAAATGAACAATATAAGGTGCGTTTTCACTTCCTGATGGACACAATTCTTTTCCAACAATTTCCAATTCATTATCCGTTAAATTCAACTCTATACCGTTGATAATGTTAGCTCTCGCTTCTACACTAAGACGCTGCATTTCAGCATAAGTAATTCGAAGTTCAATATCTTTACGGATTATTATTTTTTCAAAAGCATCGATTTCAAAAAAGCGAACTTCGATGCTTCCATCTTGAGAAAAACAATCTATAAAAGGGTCTGGACTACATGCCCACACAACCAATACAACTAATATAAGATAATATTTATTTTTCATTATAAACGAATTCCAATTCCATATTCTAAGGCTTCTGCTTTGGCCAAATGCGTTTTCAACATTAAAGAAACAAAAACAGTATCGGTTAGGTATCTTTTTAAACCAAACCGAGTGTAATATTGCATGTTGTAATCTACGGGATAATAAACGTAATATCCAACTTGTGTAATCAAGCTTAATTTGCCTATAAACAATTCATGTCCAGCAAATAGACCCACACGTTTCCAATCTTCATTTCCAGTAATTCCCTCTCCTTCATAAGCAACGGATCTGTATTCTATGAATTCTTTTACAGATTGAGACAAAAATAACTCACTTCCAAAGTGAATGCTACTTTTTTTATTCAAACGCTTATCTGCATATGCTGTAAAGGTAAAAAATAGATTTTGACTTAAGCCAATTACGCCAATATCATTCACTCCGGAGCTAGCCATAAAATTGAATTTCACCCCTTCTGGTTTAAAATCAGGATAGTTTCCTTTTTTAAAGCCCGGAAACTCTTCTTCTAATTGATAATTAATTCCGAATTGGATTCCGTAGTTATTTGTGCTGGTATTGGGGGATTTGCTTTTGCCATTGGAGTAATGCATCAAGAAAATTCCTGCTTGAATCCCAAAAGGAGAATTGAACAAACGCTCTTTCCGATAATGTAATCCTGCATAAAAACTACCTGTTATAGTTGATCCATAAGCAGCATTTTTGGGGTTTTCGTCTGGATGAAATGGATTGGTAACATAACCAATTCCTGTGCCAATTTGAAAACTCAATTTTCTTTTAAAGAAGAAAAAGCGGTAATCTCCATGCAGGCTGTACACACTTCCCAATTCTGGTGAACCCATGTCTTGTTTGATAAAAGAAGCACCAAAACTAGGGTAATTGTAAGCTTCTTCCCATTCTTTTTTTCCATAGGTCTGGCGTTCCCAGGAAGCCATAAAACCTTGAGTTGGACCTTGAATCAGTTGAATAATGTTTGGACTATGTGGCAAAATGTAACCCCCAATAGCATTGATTTGAAAAGCATCTGTATACTCTTTTTCTTCCTGAGAATAGCCTGCTTTTATTCCTGTTGAAATACAGATTAATAAAAACCAGAAATGAAGTTTTGGCATGATTGAAGCAGCTTAACACAGATTGAAAAATCCGATAAATATACAGTTATTTTGAAACTTTAATTCAATTTTAAAAAGTTAGATAAGGCTAAATTCACTTCTTCTGGAAATTCCAAATGACTCATGTGCCCGCCTTTAAAACTTAGTAATTTTGCTTTACTTCCTTGTATAGCTTCTTTTAGTTTTTCAAAAGGAGCTATTTGGTCTCTTTTACCTGCAATAACCAACTTGTTACATTTTGCTTTTACAAAAGTTTCTTGGTGGTTTGTTCTTTCTTTTAGTCCTTTTAAAGTAGCAACTATGGCTTGATGAGAGCATTTCTGAGCTTCGTTTACAGTATGCTTTATTTCCTTTTGTAAACGAAGTTGGTCTTCCACTAAAAACAAATTCCGTACTGCCATTTGTACAAAGGCATCTGGAAATTTTTGAATGGCTCGAATGGCACGCTCCCGATTTTCTTTTTTTTCTGGAGAATCATCGAGTGGGGTGGAATTCAATAATATTAAATCAGTAATCATATTAGGGTACAGTTGAAGCAATTCCATCGCCACATAACCTCCCATGGAATGTCCTATCACCGTAAATTCTTTTATTTGTAAGTGCTGCATGAGTTGTGACAATGCTTCGGCATAAGTTTTCATTTCATGGATATATCCCAAAGCAGGAGAATTGCCATGTCCAAACAAATCTGGTGAAATGCAACGACAAGTAGGAGCAAGTTGCTTAATGATGTTTTCCCACATGCTGTGATTTTCTAAAAACCCGTGTATAAGCAAAATGGGTTTGCCTTTTCCTATATCTTGGTAATGCAGTGGTGTTTGCTTATACTGAAAAGTTTGCAGTGTATTATTCAATTGCTATGGCTTCAAATAACTGAAAGAAATGTTTTTTGAGTTTGACTTTTACTTCTTCTATATCCACTTCTTTCTGTCCTAATTCCACATTCAAAGAAGTGACTGCTTTATCCTGAATTCCGCAGGGGACAATATTGTCAAAATAACCTAAATCTACATTTACATTTAATGCAAAACCGTGCATAGTAACCCAACGAGAAG
>Ga0307945_1001725_pt1 | contig 17329 bp, 21 predicted proteins | sample OrgLakmetagen228_FD_201818 | JGI IMG/M metagenome (GOLD analysis project Ga0307945, IMG submission 201818) | Saline water microbial communities from Organic Lake, Antarctica - #228 | ecosystem: Environmental > Aquatic > Non-marine Saline and Alkaline > Saline | place: Antarctica: Organic Lake...
GTCCAGACCACTGGGGTGGTCCTTTTGGCCCCAAACTTCATTAACCATCTAGTTATATCATACAAACATTATTTGCATCAAAAAAGTCACATTTCAGGACATTTGCTCCGTTGACCCCCTCTGATATTATTCATGCTACTTGTATATATAGCAGGATGGCCTTCAACAAGCGGGCTCGTAATGCCCAAGAAAAGCGATACTAATTCACATGCACTCACAAATTCCCGCACCCCCAACAAGATTGTAATGTAAAATACAAAGTCTGCTCCTTGCATCTGTCACCGTCACGACACGCATGCACACATACATACACTCTTTCAAGACACCACCTATCACGGACACACACACACAAACACACCCCAATGACGCGACACGTAGGTCTGCCTTATTGGCGATCCAAAGCAGCTGCCGCCCACCTTGCTGTCTCGCTCCCCTGAATGTGTAGCCCAGCTCAGCCAGTCCCTGTTTTCAAGGCTTCAGGTGTGTGGGGGTGGGGGTGTGTGGGAGTGGGAGTGGGAGTAATTACACTCATACACACGCATGCACACACAAACAGGCACACACACACACATACACGCACTCAGGACGCACTCATCCGCACAAACATGTTCTCCACTCCGATGCACACACAGGCTTGTGGGGTGCCCGTCCACCTACTCAAAACGCAATTTAGGATGCACCCAGACATCTGCAGGTGAGTCCCTGGGACAAACGCTCTCTTGTTCACATCTTTTTTCTGTTCATTTCTATCCCTCAACCAAGCCTTTCCAATCTCTAGCCTCTTTGCATTGAGGCTCCAAGGGGACGTCAGGAAGCATGCATACACAATCTAACACCATCATCTTGAATGCTAAGATTGAAGGACACATATCATTGCCAGCCTTTAGTTACTTCATGACGACACAATGGCATGCGCTGCCTCCTTTGAACCTAATGTTATCTGTTAGGTATCTGTACATAAGGAACATTCTGTCATACACATAACACCGCCCACCAAACAAACACATCTGCTCAGCTTCTCCAAAGTTCACACTTATTCTTTAAATGCTTCTCCAAATTTCACACTTCTCTTCTAAGACAGCGACCAGCACACCTCCTCACTCACTCATGTATCACCTCTTACCAAAACATCACGTCTGCGTAGTTTCTCCTTCATTTTCACACTTCTCTGAAGTTGTCTAAAGCAAATTGCACACTTCCTCACTCAAACAACACCTCTCACAACAATTCACACCTACACAGCCTCTCCTCACTTGTTCACACCCCTCTTAAGACAGCACCAACGTGGCGCACCCTCCACACTCACTCTAATTTACTTCTCACCAAAACATCACGCCTGCACAGCTTCCCAAGTGCCTTCTTCTATGGAGGCGCCCTCCGCAACGGTATTACGTCCCAGCATCGTGCAGCCCCCTTCCACCCCCCTTTTGGGAGCTCTTCCGTGCGTTCTGGGACCCTCTCTCAGTCATCTCCTCGTGATCAGTCCTCACTCACTCATCAGTCTTCACTCACTTGTCTACCAGCATCACTTGCCATGGGGCCGTTAGTGGTCTGGGATGTGGCGGAGGGGAGGGAGGGGAGGGGCAAAGGGGGCTCCTTCACCAACTCTTGTGAAGCACAGGCAGCTGCCGCTCTGTACAAAGGTAAGGGGGGAGGAGGAGGGGAGGGCAGGCAGCAGTACTTTGTGTGTGAATGCGTGCTTGAGTTTGGGTTTTGGCTGCACAAACCACATTGTGCAGCTTTATTTAAGGAGTGTGGCAACGTATGGTTCTGCTGTGTGACGATTCTGTATCCTGCAGTAAAGATAAGCAGCAAAGGGACGTGTGTCATAATTCTGATCTTTGGGTACCCAGGAGTCTCTATTGTTTTGCACGTTGCCGTGTTTTGGGGGGGGGGGGCAGGGCACACAAGGACATGCATTTAAACGCAACTGCTGTGTGTGAGTGTGTGCTTTGCGTGTGTTTGTTCTGCGCTTCAGCTGCTAAATCACCATACAAGCAACCCTGTGTTTCCTCTGTTTACGTACTGCATTGCAGGACTGGTTGAGGCACACCCGTCGTGGAAGGGCAGCATAGCCTTGCTGACGCCGTACCGCGCGCAGCTGGTGAGCATGTGCTTGTATGGGCCTCGGTCTTAGCGCGTGCTTGTGTGCGTATGAGTGTGTTTGAGTGTGTGTTTATGCGTGTGTCCTGCTTGTGTGTGTGTGCTTTGCCATGTATAGAAAGTGCATGGGTCCAGCTGTGGGTTACGCGCATGTTAGCGTATGTGTGCGTGCGCATGCATGCGCTTATGTATACATCATAGCATGAGGCTGAGGCTAGCATTGCAGGTCATACAAAGTTATCTTTTATTAGGCTTAATCGCAACAAGGCGTTATCTTTAAACCAGAAAGGGCATATTGCTGCAATCGTGTTCAAGATGGCTGCCAGTCTCTTATGAACGTACATTCATGCATGTAAAACGCAAACAGCACATCCACTTACACAGATGCACACACAAACATACACACAGTCGGTGCTGAGATCTGCATTCCGCGGTGTCCTCCCCCCTGAGCCTTCAGCCCCGTCGGCCTCACAGATAAGCGACAGCAGCAGGGGCAGCAACGTGTCTGTGGAGTTCTCTACGATTGATGGCTTTCAGGTGACAGCACAATTGGGTATATCAGTGCAACTGGATGATTGCGCATTGACTAGGCAGCTCAAGATTGCAGTGCCTTTGTCTATGGGCACCTGGATTTATGTCTTCACTTTCTTATGTCTTCACTTTAATTGGGTGCAGAGGATGCAGAGGGTGCAAGCGTGCGGAAGCTTCCAACCGTTATTAATTTTGATTAACTCGCGTCTGCCTGTACAGCAGCTGCCCAACTCTTTCATTTTTCTGCTGCTCATACCTATCACCAAGCCTTTTCTCTGATCTCGCTGAATATCACTGCTGCAATAACAGCACCAACTCGTAATCCAGGTTCTTTTCACCCAAATCCACCCAGAAAGAAAATGGAAACACGACTAACGCAGGCAGGCAGGGTCAAGCACCCCCCTATTATATCTGCAAATTAAGGAGACATAACGGTACACAAGCACGATACAGAAACAGCACCTCCAGCTGTGCACGTTCACACATCTGCATGTTAGCACGCACGCACCACACAGGGCCGGGAGGCTGACATTGTGATCTTGAGCTGCGTGCGAGCCTCGAGCACTTCAAGCTCAGCAGCAGCAGGAGCATCAGCAGGAATGGAGGCTGCAGCAAAAGGGCCTGCAGTGGGTGGTGGTGTGGGTTTCCTAGCTGATGTCCGCCGTATGAACGTGGCCATCACTCGAGCACGCTATTCTCTTTGGGTGAGTGACAAAATGGTGTGGGGTTCCTGGCTGATGTTCGCTTTGTGAGCATGGCCATCACACGCGAACGCTACTCCCTTGGGTGAGTGACACAAGTTGCAAAGTGCACACAACTTGGTTGGGCTACAGGGGATGTATACATGGAGCCCAATTCATGAGCAACCCACTTTGGTGGACGCAGCAAAGCATGCCATTATTGCTATGTTGCTCTGTAAGTAGCCCATACTCGCATGCCATTATTGCCTCGCATGCCATTCTTGCTGTGCTCTCTGTATCCCATACTCGCATGCCATAGTTGCTCTGTTGCTCTGTAAGTAGCCCATCCTCGCATACCATTACTGCCTCGCATGCCATTCTTGCTGTGCTCTCTGTATCCCATACTCGTATGCCATAGTTGCTCTGTTGCTCTGTAAGTAGCCCATACTCGCATGCCATTCTTGCTGTGCTCTGTACACAGAGCCTTAGGGGGCGGTCACACGGGAAATTTTCCACTTTTTTATCTAAGCAATTTTATCTTATCCTTAACCTTAAAAAGCCGTAGCCGTCATGTTATTGCATGGCTGTTTCGTGTCGCTGTAGTACGGCTTACCTAGATGGTTTCTGTGTGCAAGACGTCAGAGTCTTGATACAGATGCCTAACAAGGGAAGCGGGTTCCAAGATTGCAGTTATCTGTGGAAAGTATCAAGGACTTGCACTGATCCTGAGATGAAATCACTTAAACTCTTCCAAGATTGCAGTTATCTGTGGGAAACATTAAGGACTTGCACTGATCTTGAGATGAAATCACTTAAACTCTTCCAAGATTGCAGTTATCTGTGGGAAATATTAAGGACTTGTACTGATCTTGAAATGAAATCACTTAAACTCTTTCACGGCCGTCATAGTCCATTGCACAAGTGTTTGAAACAATCTTGCAGCAAGCCATTGTTAGGGTTGGCTGGAACCATATAAGCACACCATAAATGGCCGTATATTTGGTGATTTCCCTGCCAGAAATGCCATATATACGTCGTGTTGGTTCTGGCCAACCCTACACATTGTCCGTGCTTGGGTGGAGCTGCCAACACTCCGTCCCTCATCCCAGGATCGTTGTACGCTCCAATCCTCACCAAAAAATGCCATTGCCACACAGCTACCACAATCCTCATGGCATGCTTTTATGCTCTGCTCACTTTCGCTGCACATTTGCACGTTTGTCGTCCCACTCACACAGGTGCTGTGCCATGCTGCCACCCTGCGCCAGCACAGCGGGCCCTGGGCATCACTCCTGAGCCACAGCACCACGCACTTGGTACACCTCCCTCCCGGCAGCAACAGCAACAGCAGCACAGGAAGTGCCTCAAGGAATCAGCACAGGGGGGGCAGCAGGAGGGACGGAGCGAGTATAGCAGCAAGCGTGCGCGCGATACTTACCTCGGCTCCTCCTCCTAACCCACCACCACCAATAACAACAACAACAACAACAACAAGGAAAACAGCAAAAACGACGGCAACACCTGTACAGCCACCAACAACAGCAACAGAGCCGTCAGCTGTTACGCGAGCACCACCACAATCTCTACCACCATCACATCTATCCACATCTAGAAGGAATGCGGAAGCAGCTGTGTTGGCACCACCACTATCACCATCACCAGCAAAAAAGGCTAGCACCAAGCACGTTCCTCAGCACGCACAACCTGCGCATCATGGACACAAAGAACCACCCCAAGGAGTAAAAGTGGCACAGGCAAGGAGTAGCAGAAAAGAGCTACAGCCTGCTGCTCATACCAAGCACATTCCTCAGCAGCAGGCAGCCTTGCAGGGATCGTGCAAGGTAACAGGTCCACATACGTCGCAAGGGCAGAGGGAGGAGAGGAAGAGGAGCAGGTTAGAGTGGGATTCGGATGGTGAGAAGGAGAAAGGGGAATTGGTCAGGGAAAGAAAAGTGGCAAGGATAGATGATGATCAGAGAGCCGAGCGAGGGGGGAGGGAGAAAGAAGGACGTCGAGCTTCTGAGGGACATCACTCGTCACGCTTGCATCGCCAGCCTACACAGCCATCAGGAGCAAGCAGTGGGCCAGGAAGGAGTATGAGTAGAGGAGGAGGTGCTGGTGTCACAGCCACAGAAAAGCCAGCTGATGCAGGAGCGAGTGGCAGTGGGGGTGCTGCAACTTATTGCCATCAGCAACCGTCTACCAGCACTGCTCACGTGAATAAAGAGGGCACGACCACACAGATTGGGAATGCACACAGGATCACGCGTTTACCACCTAAGAGCTAGTCAAATGCCTGCGCAATAAATCAACTAGCTTCCTCTCAGACGTACCGTTATCATTTACTAAGGAAAATAAAGCATTTTGCCTTGGCTGCCTCACAAATTTGCATACACCTGTATTTTCTAATTTATACTAAAACTTGGCTTAGGTTGTGTTCTCCAATTACTTCTAACAGATCATTTTACACTTCCTGTACATGTATTTACAGATTAACACAAATTACACTGGACAATTAATTTGACTACAAACTTCATTACCAATGGTACAGCCATTCGCCTTATTTTTTTCCTTGTAAGCGAGACCTTTCCGGGCGCCTGTCTGTTGCCTTGAGTCAAGTGGGAATCGTTATCTTCAATCTTGGAAGTCGTCATCTTCAATCGTGCGTACGATATGACAGTGTAGGTGTACAATAAACAAACAATAAAAAAGACCGGGAGCAGGCGTAGGGCATATGTACATAATATAAAAAAATTAATAGAGTATTTTTTGAAGAAATGTAGTGCTGTCCAAATGTCCAAATACAGCTCACTGGACATCCAGAGCTCTGAACCCACTTCTGATCCTCTATACCACCCAATGTCAAAAAGCAAAAGATACTACATGGTAAGCAACTCGCACGCGCACGTATGCAAACACACACACACACACACACACACACACACACACACACACACACACACACACACACACACACACACACACACACACACGTACGTGCGCGCACACACACACGCACACGCACACGTGAACACGCAAACATGCACCAAGCATATACACACACACACATACACACACACATACACACACACAACACACACATACACACACACGAATGCGCACTGACACACACACATACACACGCACGCACATGTGCATAACATACACTCATATAAACATGTGTACGCACATCTTGTAACCAATTACAACCACAAACTGGTAATTTGCAGCTGTATAATTGGTATACCGACATCAGCGCACCTCCTGCCTGTAGGTGGCCCTGTTTTCGCTTGTGGCCGCCATGCTCTTTGCAGACCAGAACCTGCTCGCCCCCCACCTCACGGCTGCTGGCCACGACTTTAATTTCACGGACGCAGAACGAGATGCCAAGCTGGGGGGGGTAAGTCTGTGAGGTTGCATGTGGGCACATGCCTGTGTGCAAGCGTAAGGGTGGGTTTGCAATTTGTGTGTATAATAAGGGCGTGTGCGTTTGCGTGGGCTAATTCATGTGGTGGGCAGCCAATATGGTATTTTTTTGTTCATTTAAATTTATTTCACTTGCCATTCAGACCACTCAACGCGGCTGGCTCGAAGTTATGGTTGTGTTGCCTCTATGACTTTGTTTGAGTGTGTGCAAACAAATATAATTCTTAAAATGGATTGAGCTTCAATTGCAGTTACAGCGTTAATTCGCTAGTTGTCTTATGCTGGCCATCTTCTGCGTATCAAAAGAATCAAAAGCAGAAAGTTTTCTCTTGTATCATGTCATCAACATACCTGCATACATTCACACGTATTCACAAACACACTTGTTCTAAGCGCATACTCTTGTTCAAAGCACACACACTCACACCCACAGGTCATCATGGGTGCTTTTTTTGCCGTCGGTGCTCCCTCTGCTCTGCTTTTGGGGTGGCTGGGAGACCGTTTCAACCGGGTCCACCTGCTGTTTGCGGTGGTGCGTGCACAGAACATACTTAACTGAATTGACCTATTGTCTGCATAGTGCGAGCACAAAAATAATTTTCAATCCCCCTCTAATTTTAGATCGTTAGAAAGCAATCCTTACACTTGCACCTCCCCCTATTTCTTTCAACCCAGTGAAACGTACAATTATCACATACGTACAATTATCGCATGAATGCACACACGTCCTCACACATCTACAAACACTCAAAACACACAAACACACACACAGGCACACACGCACACACATGTGCACAAACACACGCAAACACACTCAATACATTTTCGCGCAGGTCATACTAGGAGAGGCCCCCTGCATGGCTACTGCATGGGTTACTGAGTACTGGCAGCTGCTTGTGCTGCGCACCCTCACGGGTGTCAGTATTGGTGGCGCCCTGCCACTAGTTTATTCGCTGTTGGGCGACCTGTTCTTTGCGCAGCAGGTCGGTGTGTGTGTTTGTGTTTTGTACCACTTCATCTTCAATCTCCGGTTTCCTTTGCTGGGCAGCAACCTGCCATCAGCTGCTAGTCACAACATCATCAGCTGTCAGCTGCTAGTCTGTCAGCTGCAAGGCACGACATCATCGGTTGTCAGCTGCTTGTCTGTCAGCTGCTAGTCTGTCAGCTGCTAGTCACGACAACATCATCGGCTGTCAGCTGCTAGGCACGACATCGGTTGTCAGCTGCTAGTTGTCATCCGCTAGTCACGACATTGGCTATCAGCTGCTAGTCACCACATGGTGAAGTATGTGTATAGGGCTTCCTCTTCCTTCGGCTGAGTGACCTCCCTTTGCACCTTCAGCAAGCTCTTCTCTTTGTATGGCCGTTGGCTCAGGGATTCGTTGTACTCTTTGCACCATGCTTGGGGGTTGTGAGGCCATGCTGTGCTCACGCTCGGGCACTGCGCCGCAAGAGTTGCTATATGGAGTAGTAAATGTGAAAGGCACTGGAGGAGCGGCCAATGTGAGGCATCCCACGATAAAATTGGTGCAGATGCTGGCTGGTTCTCTGAATCGTTCACAGCTATTGGGACCCCTGGCGCTCGACTCAGCTCCGCTTCAGTATCCCTGCATGCCTATACCTACCTACTCGTCTTTTGGTGATGCAGCTGTTAAAGGCAGCAGCAATGACGTGTGTTTTAACAGCTCGTCCAAGCGCTGTGCTTCCTGCTCCGCTCTTACGTCTCTGCATTGGTGCAGCTGTCGATGTCAGCTGTCAACGTCAGCAGGCACCAGAGATGTAATCAAAGCAGTGTATGGGGCATACTCGTAATACAGTTGTATTTGTTATATTATTTTAACAGCATTATTTTAACAGCAGTATATAGAGGCTTACTACAAGTAATAGCAGTTGTAATTGTTATATTACGCCTCCGTGCAGCGCTCGTACGTGTCTGCGGTGGTGCAGCTGTCGACAGGCGCGGGCATTGCTGTGGGGAATGTGCTTGCAGAGGCCACGGGCAAAGAGGTAAGGGACGAAAGGTTTAGTATATGTATATGTGTGTTTATCTTGTGTAGTGGCGGTGTGTGTGTTTGTATGTATTTGTGTGTGTGTGTGTGTGTGTGTGTGGCGGGTGTGTGATCCCGGAGGTCACAGGCCATAGGAAGGAACAAATAGTGAGGAATTTGGGGGAGGGTGGGGGGTGCAGAGGTCAAAGGTCGAGAGGTTAGGACTAAAATGTGTGTGTGTGTGTCTGAATGTGTGTGGTGATGGGGAAGTTGGGGGACTCGCAGGGGCCTCGGGCAGGGAGGTGGAGCAAAATATGTTAGTGTATCAGTGAATGTATGGGGGGAAGCTGTGAGCACAGAGTACGGGCCGAGAGGCAAGACACTAATGAGGTGCTATATGCAGGTAGATGTGCAACCTCTGTTGGCCTGGATGGGATGATTACAAAGTTCCGCAAAGTCTGTTGTCCTTGCTGTCGTTTCAAAAGCAGAGGAACAACCAAGGGCACCACAGCCTGTGATTAGAATTTGATGTCTTCTGTCTGATTTAGATAGGTTTTAAGTTTATGACAGTTTAAATCTACATTTACTACTGCAGTTTAAATTGTACTACTTATAGGGCGTCTCAGGGTGTTGGCTGTTTCTAACATCTCATATATTAATTGGTGGGAGCTGCTTGGGTTGCACAGATTCACTCAATGCACACAGAGACGACAGGGACTCCTCCTAGCATTGTGCGGCAATCATCATGCCCACGCCCACTTGTCTTCTCTCCTTTCATTACCTCCAACTTATCCCCCAGGACTGGCGCACCCCCTTCTTAGTGGTGTCTGCCCCCACTGTTGTTATGGCGACGGTCATGATGCTCACCACACGTGACCCTCCTAGGGGCGCGTGCGAGGTAGCCTTGACGTCTGTATACGCGGAGGGAGGGAGCTATCAAGAGGTATGATGACATTTTCTTGTGTGTGTATCTGTGTTTCTTTGTGTCTGTGTGTGTGTATGTGTGTGTGTGACTGCCACGCTATCTGTGTATGCAGAGGGAGGTAGCTTGAAAGGGGTAGAGCAGTTGCTATGTGAATGCGAGTGAACATGTGATAATGAATGCAAGTGAACATTTGAGCGTGAAGGCGCGAGTGAACAGGTGATAGTGAATGCGAGTGAACAGGTGAGCGTGAACAGGTGATAGCGAGTGAACAGGTGATAGGAGGGCGCGAGTGAACAGGTGATAGTGAATGCAAGTGAACAGCTGATAGTGACTGCGAGTGAACAGGTGATAGTGAACAGGTGATGGTGAATGCGAGTGAACAGGTAATAGTGAACAGGTGATAGTGACTGCGAGTGAACAGGTGATAGGCGGCCGCGGTGGATTTTATGGATTCGAGGGCCGAAGGGGGCTGACTGAACAAGTGTCCAAACATGATTCTTTTTAGGCATTTAAGGGGTAACTACTCACGCACCACTATAGCAAGTTGAAAGCACAAGAAGCTACCAGAGCATGTGCTCAGATCTAGAAAGTTGCCCTTTGTGTAGACTGACTAGTATTAAACGCACACTTCAGGCACCTATGCCCGAGTATGGTCATTTCCGTGGAGGAAAGGCATGGAAGCCTGAACGTTTGTTTAGCTGCAGATCAATATTTAGCTCAAAAGGATATTTAATAATATATAAACATTGTATAGCTGCAGGTCGATATTCGGCTCAAAAGGATATATAATAATATATAAACATTGTATAGCTGCAGATCAATATTCAGCTCAAAAGTTTATATAATAATATATAAACATTGTATAGCTGCAGATCAATATTCAGCTCAAAAGGATATATAATAATATATAAACATTGTATAGCTGCAGATCAATATTCAGCTCAAAGAGATGTATAATAATATATAAACATTGTATAGCTGCAGATCAATATTCAGCTCAAAAGCTGCCAGTCAGCACATGCACAGGGTAACTTAGGCATGGGGTAATACTAGTATGGTCATTTGACAAGCATGCCCATTTGGGGCCTCAGTCAGTCAGCCCCTCTGCCTGGTTGGCTTGTTTCAGTATAAGGACGTAGGTACGAATAGATGGGAGTCAGGATAAGTGGAGGGCTTTGCCGTGTCAATTTGCCACACTACACTTCTGCTGTAGAACATCCAGCACGTGGTCTGTGCCTGTCCGTGGTGAATTGAGGACTGGGCCGGCTCAACTGACATTTGCAAGTGTCATGCCCTTATTGCGTAGCAGCTGAAATGTGGTTCCCACCCGTGTATGCAGGTCATGGGCTGTCATTCCAGTCTGTATTTTATAATAACTTTTCTGCTCATATTTATGTGCGCTGCATGAAATCTGCACTTCTGAAGTTTGTACCTGCTCACTTTTGTAGATTGTGGGCTGGTCCAAAGTGCGGCAACTGCTTCGTAGCCCCTCTAACCTCTTAATTATTGCCCAGGTATGTTTGAAGCGTGTACTCAATGCTGGCCACTGACTTACATGTGTGTGGGGGGAAATCAGGATTTACGATGTTGGCTGGTGTAATGCAAAAGACCTAGGATTAAATTAAAAATCCATACGGCTTTCCACATTATCCTCACACAAGCTGACTACAAATTTCAGTCAAATGATAAAACCGGTCAACCTTGCACGCTTGTGGCGTTCCACGTAAAGCAGCGGTGCAAAATTATGTGTGCCTTCAGCTACAACATGCCGTTGCTAAGTCAAATAAGCATATCCTTTCATTTCTTTAAATTTGAGCTGCATTGCTCTAAGTCAGCACACTCAGTTTTTGATTGAGAGGATCTGAGTCACCTAAGTCTTTTGCAAGATAAATTTTATATTAGCGCAGGCACCAGGCTTATGATACTCATCCATCTAGACAGCTGGAGAGCATTCGTCAAACCAAAGCATACGATTGCCCTACACGTGAAAGGGAAGTTTACAGTGTTAACGCTCCTTTGGCAATCATGTTGGAAAGCGTACAATGTCTTGCAACTCCAGTTCACATATCAGCACACCTTCACCCTGCATATGTGAGAGGAGCCTTCGTGCCGTCAAAGGATGAACCTTTGGTGTGCATGTCCCCTCATTCATCGTGCAGGGCCTTCCAGGTTGCTTGCCTTGGGGCATGATCTTGACGTTCATGAACGACTACCTGGCCCAGGTGTGTGTGCCCACCAGCAAGGGCTTAGCCTTTTCTCAACTGAGGATTTTCAGGATTTGTTACGGTTTTGAAGTGTTGCTAATTCACAATGAATCCTTGCAACCCTCAATTTGATGAAGCGCTTGCTGTTGCAGACACACACACACACACACACACACGCACAGGACAAGGGCCTTGGTGTCCACGCAGCTACTATGGTGATATTTGATGATATTTGCATATACACACACGCACAGGACAAGGGCCTTGGTGTCCACGCAGCTACTATGGTGATAATAGCTTTTGGAGGGGGGGGAGCAATTGGGGTGCTGGGGGGTGGAGTGCTGGGGCAGCAGCTGCATAACAAGTAGGTTGTAGCTGAAGTCGTGGCAAGATGCACAACTGGGTCGTAGCTGTAGTTATGGCAATACGCAACAACTGGGTTGTAGCTGCAATCATGTATTTACGCAACAACTGGGTTGTAGCCGTCGGACTGTCAAAACATGCGGATAAGGATGCACATCCTAAGTAATGTCACAATGCTTAATAAGCAAGTTGTAGCCATGTATGTTCACACACACACACTCTCGCACATCCCACGACGGGCTTGCCTGGCATTACAACCCACCTTTTTGTCTGCAGGTGGCGCAAGGAGGCCCTTGCACTGCTCTCTGGCCTGGGGGTGCTGTGTGGGATCCCTTCCCTGGTGTTCCTCATTAATGGGAACCTGAAGGCATTTGCTTCCTGGGTGCCCCTGGTGATAGCGGTACTCGGTGGTGTGTTTTCCGGCCTGGTGAGTGCTGTGTGCCTTAGTTTCAGGGTTGGCCAGAACCATATATATACGGTGTATACGGTATTATGGGCCAGGAAATTGCCAAATATATGGGCATATACGGCGTATATACAGCATTCTGGCCAACCCTACTTATTTTCGACACGAGGTTTGTGCACTTCAGATTCGGGCCTAGGTGGGTCACATCCTTCCTTTTTTTTGTTGCTTTCACCTCTGGGAACTATGTGATGAAGGGGCTGGTGGACGTCCTGACAGTACTGGACATCCTGACAGGATGTCATTCCTTGCTCTTTTGTTTGGGGTGAAGAGAGAGGCTGCACTGCCAGAACGATATTCTTCTGTTGCTCCCAACCAACGTCTGCGGGTTCACGTGCTTTCTGTGCAGCCGGGCCCAAATATGCGTGCCATCCTGCTGAACGTCAACGAGCCAGAAGTCAGAGGCGTAGCATTTGCGCTGCAGGTGTGTGTGTTTGTCTGTATGTGTGTATGTATGAGTACTTGTGTATTTGTGAGTTTGAGTGTGTACATATGAGTATGCGTGTGTATGTGCACATGTGTGTGACTGTGTGTGTACATGTCCGTGTGTGTACATGTGTTTATGCACAAGTGCTTGTGTGCTTCAAGTACTTCCTTGAAGCGAGTGCTTGTTTGATTGGTGTCACTTAGACATGTTTGGTGTCACTTAGACATGTGTCTGCATACAAGCTGATACCGCCTAGTACAACATAACCTAGTAAAACTAAACCTTGTAAAACATAGATCCATATGCAATTACATCATCCCTCCATCCTCCCTGCTCATATATTCACATTCATGTCCCACACACCAGCTGAATTGTATACACTGTTTAACACACACACACACACACACACACACACACACACACACACACACACCACACACACACACACACCACACACACACACACATACACATACACACACACCAGTACAGTATGTGCTCTTTCTGTCGCTCACTGACCGTCACAGATTACCTTGGGAAGGATTAAGTGTAGGCCTTGCACCAAATTCAAGCCTTGTGTTTCAGCTGCTGCACACAGACTACTGCAGATGACCTTGGAAAGGCCCTGCACTAAACTCAAGCCTTATATGCTGCACATAGACTGTTACAGATGACCTTGGAAAGGGCCTAGGCCCTGCGCTCGTGGCTGTGGTGATTAACCTCGTTGGCCGTCGATCTGCTTTTAACATCGCAACACTGGGGTGCGTGCTGCTCAATGACGTGCTCCGACATCTCGGCTTGTCCAGATTAGACTGTGCGATAGCATTCACCTGCATGCAACATGCGATGCCTGCAAGGTATATCTCGATGATTTGTGATCAGGGCTGTGCAATGACGGTCTGACGGCACGGACCATCAGCCGTACCGCAGCTATGTTGCAAAATGGCTCTGACGGTGTCATTGCGCAGCCCTGTTTCTGATGCTTGTAGGTAGCGTCTCTGTCCTGCTTCCAGCACTTCACTGCCAGTGCATGCTGTCGCGTGAAACTGTGAGGTGTCTCCCGTGAGGGTGGCTCAACATACGTGCATAGGCCTGCGGAGTGCTTTTACAGAGTCTGGAAAGAAGCATTTTTCCTTTGCTACCTTTGCGTTTTGCAATTACCTACTCGCCTAATCTCCCCGCTCATTTAGCTCACACATGATGTACACAACTTAAGAAGAGACCTGATGTAACCGGATGCAGATGCCCCGTACATGTTCAACGTATGCAAATATATGCCCAGAAGATGTGCAACATATGCAGATGTTTACAATGTGTGCAGCTGGATTCCGTGTGGGTTGCTTTTGTGGAGCCTGGCTTTTACGATGCGCAAGGACGAAGCAGCCATGGTGGCTCGCTTGCATGCTAGTGTGGCCAGATGCCAGGTAGAAGGACCAGATGACGAGGCAGACCAGGTGCGACAAACGCACGCACTACATGGCTTTATTTTCATGACTTTGTGTTGTATAGGAAGTATAATTGAATTGCAAGGCAGGCCAGGTGCAACAAAAGCACCACAGTGGCAGGAGGCGTCCAAAAAAAATCGTAAACAGGCACGTCCAAATTTTGGGCCTATGGCCCAAAATGACCACCCACCCCCCAAACCCCCCTTCCTAACCACCTACATAAATAAAAAGGGTGCCATTCTGCTCAGAACTAAAGCAGCTATCTGCCTGCACAGTTCTCATGCCAAATCATGCAGTACCTGATGAGCTATAGGGCAAAAACTGGTTTGTGCACGCTCTTGCACTGACCACCTGTTTAGTGCACAAATCCAACCTTTGCCTAAGCACTTTTGTTATTTCAGTCATGCAACTTATGCATAATGCAATGCGTAAACTGCAAGTTAGGAATCAATTGCTGGTAATTTGCCTGAACACACCCCCACGGCCTACTTGGGGACATTCCATGCATTTTTATGACCAGGCACCCAGACCCCCCCCTTTAATCAAATCACCCAACAAGGGTGTCATTCGACTGGGCTTGAGCTAAGGATTCCAAAATATAATTAAAATTCCGTGGGAGTGGCCCATAAAATTCTGGGGACCCCCTCAAAAATTTGCATAACCGCCCAACAAAATCAAATGACCCCACCCACCCGCCCACCCCCAGAATTGACTCATTTTTATATTAATCGATATCTCTCGACGCTGAATTTATAATTTATATCGGTATTGACACTTGCCGCCAAAAAGTTATGATCCTGGACGCCTCCTGACATTTGCTTTGTTTTCATGACTTTGTGTGTGTATATAAAGAGAGATTGGACAGTAAGGCAGATCAGGTGCAACAAACGCTCTACGGTGGCTCTGTAATGACTTACTATGACTGCTGCAAAAAAGCTGGTAGTTCATTTTTGCTCGCAAACTGGACTGGTTTACAGACGCTTGTAGTTGTGTGATGCACTTGACATCAATGAAAACAAGTTTTTTAGTTTGTAACGTGTTGTGAGGCATTTCCCCACGCTAGAACCCCACCTCTTTTGTGTTTGTCACATGTACGTGTGGTAAAAGCACATGCACAGCGCAAGAATCAGATTTGAGGTCATGCTGGTAATGTAAGAAGAAACATGAGTGTGACAGTTGCCAATAATATGGAAACTGAAACGTGAATGTGATAGTCGTCAATGATAGCAAGCAGCGTGCATGATAGTAATGCTCGCTGCTAGTGCTCACGGTACCAGCCGCAGCCCCACTAACTGCTGTGAGTGTGAGTTGTTTCTGTTGAAACAATGATTGTTTGGGGCATCGCATTGCCTGAAGGGTGCCAACACCACACGCACACCTGATACGCACATCACCACACAAGCATCGCCACACGAGCAAGCACGGCACAGCACCCAAACCTCACGACATGCAGGAGGGTGCATTGCTTTCGGGACAAGAACCTAGTGAGGAGGCGCTGCTGCTTTCCAACCAAGGGAGGGGGACCCTTATGGATAGGCCTGAGGAGGTTCAGGACAGAGGGGGGCAAAGCACGAGTACTAGTACCTTACAGGGGGAGCAGGGCTCGTGGGGGCATGGTAGTAAACAGATACAGCATGGTTTTCCTATGACAGGAGATCATGGTGCTAGCGGGTTGGGAGGCAGGGCTCCTCCGCCCGTATTGTTTAGTAAAAGTAGCAAAGAGGGTCCTAGCCAACAAAGGATATTCTGTCCCCCGTCTTGAATGCCGGAGTTTTTGTTGGTTTTGAGAGTGAGTATACGTAACTTTTTTTGTGTGCATAACATTTTGCACTGTGACGTACATGCGTTTTGCAACAGTTGTTCTTTTTTGTGTGCAAAATGCTATGCACTGTGACATACATGTTTCTTGAAATAAAATTGGTAGTTTCTTGTGACAGCATTGTTTTATGACATCCTCTGCACCGAGCTTCTTGTACATGTGATGAGATTCCTCTGTTGAAGTTTGTATGCCTTTGGGCATACACCAGTGTACACAGTTGCTTATCTCGGTAAGCATACCTGATTAATACATTCGTAGTCAAAGCGTACCGTGCACAAGGTTTACAAAAAAAAGGCCTTTAGTCAAGAAGTACGACTGCTAGCCTACTCCTTCAACATAACTATAATCGCCAGTATCAAAAACCTTCCTCTCTCATACTTCTTTCGCTTAGGACCATTACTAAGCGTTTTCCCTGCCTACGAAGTTGCTGGTTCCCTTACCCAGAAACGTTAAAAGTGGATGAACAAGCTCTACAAGCATTTTTTTAGCATGAGCAGTAATAGCATGAGCAGTAATTACTTGTAGTTAGTGTGCTCTATTCCTAGGCAATTAATCAATCACCTGCCAGGTGGTCTTGACGCGTGACGTGTTGCAGGTATTAGTCCAGATTAATTATCCTCAACTTACAGACACCTTTATTTTCTTTAAGCGAAGTTAGTTTGTAGTTGAAGTTTAGTTTAGTTTAGTTTGGATTACAAAGGCATTCAACCTGGAATGGCTGCTCAACCTATGAGAACGAGGTAAACCTCAAAACAAACCAAGTAAAAAAAGGGCTGAAACGCAACTGGAAAATGCTAACCTTACAGACACGAGAAGAAGTAGGCAAAACTATTTTTTTTTTTGGTGGGGGTTGTTACACGGTCCTCAGCAAGGGCCTGACAGAATGAAGGAAAAAACCTATAAGACTGGGAAAAGGAAAACTCCTGCCTAAACAGAAAAACCCTCCTTGAAAAACC
>Ga0307945_1001726_pt1 | contig 17320 bp, 17 predicted proteins | sample OrgLakmetagen228_FD_201818 | JGI IMG/M metagenome (GOLD analysis project Ga0307945, IMG submission 201818) | Saline water microbial communities from Organic Lake, Antarctica - #228 | ecosystem: Environmental > Aquatic > Non-marine Saline and Alkaline > Saline | place: Antarctica: Organic Lake...
CCCCCCCACACACACAAACATTGTATGCACAAACAAATGCCCACGATAGCACTACCCCTCCTCACGCATTCCAGCACAGAGCCACATGTACTTATGTAATATACTGGACCTCTTTTTACACTCCAGCATGAAGCCACATGCCCACACAAACAACAGCACCTTCTTATGCACCTTCTATTACAGAGCCACATGCACACACACATACACACACAACAGCACCTTCTTACGCCCACTCCATCATGAAGCCACATGTTCACATACACACACACAACAGCACCTTGTTGCGTCCACTCCATCATGAAGTCACATGCCCACACACACAAATACACACACGCACAACAGCACCTTCTTACGCCCACTTTATCATGAAGCCACATACTCACACGCACAACAGCACCTTCTTACGCCCACTTTATCATGAAGCCACATGCTCTCACACACACACACACACACACACACACACACAACAGCACTGACGCCTGCACTGCACTGCACTGCACTGCCTCCTGCACCCAGGATTCGCCGGGGCACCCTTGCTCGGACTGCTCCCCAATGGTGCCCAGGATCGCTAGTGCGCCCATGATGCTCGGCCAAGATCTAGAAACAGGTAATCGCGATGCAGGCTCACCGCACACTCCACGGCAAGCCTCTCTGTAAATACAGGTGATTAAGGCACAGGCGTATTCTATGTCCACCTTGTCCAGCTGTGTGGCAGTAAGCTGGGCACACAAAACACACGCACACACACACGTGCACAAGCACACACATACACATACACATATAAACACACACATGCATACACATGCACACACACGAGCACACACACACACACACACAAACGCACACACAAACACACAAGCACATGTTGCGTTGGCATTGCCAGGGCCTTAAAAACACAGAATATCAGAAATCGAAAAGGCAAGTGGGTAACCATGCCCCATGCATTTGAAAGAAGGGAACAGGGGCCACTGCAGTGCTGGGTCCCACAAATCTCCTCCACCGGAGCAAGTGTAAAATGCAATCGTTGTGAAGGATAATAAACGAGGCTTTAAGTTAGCTCTTTGAATGCGTTGATGAGTGCTTTGTTCACAGTACTGGTAAGTGTTTTGTTCAAGGCACTGGTAAGTAAACGTCTGGGATGAAGTTCAGCAGCGTTGCTGTCAGTGTACGCAAAGGACTTGAGGATAAGCAAAGACTGTAATAGCCTCATAGTATTAAGCCTATGAAGTCTGTATGTGCTCAGACCCTCTTCATGTTGAGTTTTTGCGTGCTGTCAAAGCGGCTTCCTACTCCTTGCAAAGTGCAGAGCGGAATAAGCTTTACACTGTAATGTGACATGGCTCATTCATGTGTTAAGTTTGAGTGAGTGATTGTGTGTGTGTCGTGTGTGAGAAAGCATTTGGGACCGTCAGGTCACGTTAAAATGTGGCACATCACCTGAGTGCTCAAACACAAGCATACACGTCCTCTCAAACACCCATGCTCTCAAACACACACACACACACACACACACACACCAGTGTTTTCAAAGGGCGACGCGTCGCTTTATAAGCATTTTGTGTCGCTTTCTAGGGGTTATACAGCAACGCACCAGGGCGTCACGGGGTGCCCTGTGTCGCGCGTGCGTGACATCGAAAATTATGGGGACCCTATCCTGTGTCGCTTTGTTCCTTTGGCTGGTCACCCAGAGACCAGGGCTCGAGCCCCAGCAAGCTCGCTCTTTTGCCCTTTTGCTAACGCTTCTGTGTAAAACACTCCAGAACTTGCGATTCGGGTGCGAAACCCCCAAAACTTCCTGTGCAAAGCCCTTTTTCATCCACTTTGTACAACAAAAGCCAAAATTTTGGCTTAACTAAAAATTTGGCAGTTTTTTGGGCGGGAAGGCTTGCGCTACGCACCATTCTGGCTTAAGCACCCTGCATAACACCTTTAACTTAATTCGCTACACCCCCCAAAACCCTAAAAAATTTTGACACACACAACTACACACTTCATGTGCCTCTTGGCAGTGGTCTAGACACAAACGTGCCGGATCGCTTGATCTTGGGTAATGAAAACACACCTGCACTTTCTCAAACGTGTGCCACCCAGCTGCGTATGGTTGGTCTGAGCACAAGTAGCATGCACATACGTGCAGTCCCGCATTCTTTAATTGGGTTTGTTGAAATGACGCGAGGGATGTATGGCAAACACTTTGATACGTAGTTTGTGTCTGTCGCTACTTATGCGGACACACAAGCACATCAATGCATACGTATGCACACACTCACACGCTCACACACAAGCTTACACACTCGCACGCTCACCAACACAAGCTCACACACTCATACACTCACGCTCACACACACAAGCTCACACACGCACAAGTTCACACGCACACACTCACACACTCACACGCTCACACACTCAAACTCACATGCTCACACGCACGCACACACACACACACACACACAAGCTCACACGCTCGCACACACGTACACAGGAAATGCCACGACCAGTCCACCTGCACCATCCCCCGCTCCCCCTGACAGCCACCTGTCAGCCACCAACACAAAGCCTGTGAGTCACGTCGGCCTCAAACAACATCGGGACGTCAAGGACAGCGCCTGGAACAAATTGGTGAGGCTCCTTCCTATGTAGTGTGTGTAGGGTTGGCGAGAACCATGTATATACGGTGCATACATGGTATTTTTGGCAGGGCATCACGAAAAGTACGGCCATATACGGTGTATATATACGGCTCTGGCCAGCCTCAAGTATGTGTGTGCGTGTGTGTGTGTGTATACGAAGAGTAGCACTGCACATAGGGTTCATAGAAAGTTTTAGTTCTGACCTTGACGATACATGCAGCACAAAGGGTTTAGCCGGTGTGCCTGGTGAGAACAAATATGGACCTATGTATCGACTGGACATCTACTTGTATGGCATTCAAGGCGCAGGATGTGTGCTGCTAGATTTGTAGACTGTGTGGTGTGACTCCTTTGTACACGCAGCTCACATCTCTATTTCTACAATGCTGTATTGTTCTGAAGTACCCTAAAACTGTCCAAACATCTCTCATCACTGAGTGCTGGGAGATTCGTCCTAGGCCTCATTTTGCCCCTCATATTGCACATCCATTCGAGCACCCAGCAGTCAATAGTGGGATGCAGATGTAACTTCGAAACATGTGTGTGTGTGTGTGTGTCATACCCTCAGATGTATGCAAGTGCATACTCACACAAGCAGGTAGACATGCTTGTACACCATATCCATGCATTTACAAGCCACGTAACTGCTTTATTTTGTTAGTGTACAATTTGTACGTACATATGCACGTGCGCAGGTGCTTGCACGACCGTCGGTCCGCCACCTGAAGACAGTTAACACTTTTGATCGGCACGGATTTGTGGTATCTGTCAACGCACAGATGTATGCAGGTGTGTGTGTGTCTATGTGCCTTGGTGCATATGTCTGTGTCCTGCTCAGGTGTATAGGAAATGGTATCGTTAAAAACTGATAAGAATCCAGGATGCAAAGTAAGGTTAAGCGTCCTTGGAAGCCTACAGATGTATGTGGAAGGCTGAGAAGCTTCATTTGCCATTCATGTGGTTTCAAGCGGGTCGAGTGTGTTCAAAAGAGAGCGAGAGAAGGCGCCCCTCCCCATTCCTACCTCTGCTTGTGTGTCTAACTGCCGACCTCCTTGCCTCCTTGTACGTGTGCATGTGGTCCTCTGTGGGTCATATGTGCCTTGGGATCCACGGAAGCCTTCAGCAAGATGCTGTGTATCTGACTGTGTATGTCTATCTAGGGCTGGCCAGAACCGTATATATATACACCGTATATGACTGTAGGTTTGGTGATTTCCCTGCCAAAAATACCGTATACACACCGTTTATATTTATGGTTCTGGCCAACCCTGTGTATACCTAACTGGCCTGCTTCCATGCCTCCCCGTACGTGTGTGTGTTTATACGGTCTGTGGGTCTTGTATGGGTGCATATTGTGCGCGCGAGAGTCTACAGCAAGGTAATATGTGTATGCACCGCATGAGCCCACACACCTAATTTGTAAGAACAGCCTGATTCTTGCGCACGTTTTGTGTATTTGGAAGTTACCCCTACCAGCCACATCTTGAATGCGCCACACACTTCTGGTTCTAGCCATCCGTACTATTTGTAGGGTTGGCCAGAACCATATATATAAGGTGTATATATGATATTGTTGGCAGGGAATTTACCAAATATACGGTCATATACGGTGTATATATATGGTTCTAGCCACCCGAAATATTTGCCTATATTCTTCCCGCCCCCAGTGCTGATGACTGACGCAAACCCTGACGCTTGCCTTCGTTTTCATGTAAACTCACACACCTGCCTCTGTGCTAATGTTAACCTAACACTTGCTATTGTTTTTGCCTGCCACCAGTACTGGTGACTGACGTAAACCAATCCCTGTGGACAAACGAGCCCCTCTGGCGAAACGACTTTTATGAGGAAGGCCAGGGCCTGCTTTCATGGGCGCTGCCACAATGGCTCCGCACGTGGGTGAGTGAGTTGTCCTTTTTTTTCTCTTTAGTTTATGGGAAATAGGAGGCCAGGCTGCTGTTGCAAGCACTGCCTCGATGGCTTGCACGTGGGTGAGTGAGTTGTCTTTTTTCTTTCTCTGATTGGAAGGGAAACGGGGGCAAGGCTGCTGTTGTATGCAGTGCCTCGATGGCTTTGCAACTGGGTGGGCGACTTACCATTTAATCTTCTCTAATTGGATGGGAAATGGGAGGGCGAGGCTGCTATTGTATGCACTGCCTCGAGGGCTCCGCAAATGGTTGAGTGGGTTGTGTATGTCCCTTTGCTTTCTGTGTCTGAAATAAGGGCAACTGCTTCAGGTGCACATCCTTGTATACTCCTTTAAGCTGAGGCCTGGTCGTCTACCCCTTTGCTGACATTGTGCCTGCAGCCCCTACATCATGATGCTCCTCACACCCTCTCTGTTCAAACCCTCGTTCACCAAAATGTGAAGTGTGAGCATATAGCAATGTCTTACCATTAAGGCACGCTAAACCTCGTTCACCAACAGCATTGTCTTACCAATTTAAACAAGCCAATCTCATCTCGTTCACCAAGACTCGCAGTCAGAGCGTACCACCCTCGCTTTAAATAACCTGCATGCTTGCACACATGCTTGCATGCGTACTCAATTTCCAGGTGATGAGCAACTACGCCATTGCGTCTCGCACCCTGTACGACGAGCCTTTTTCAAAGCATGCCAGCAAAGTGCTGACGAGAGGGGCGACTCCACAGGAGGGGGACCCCCAGGATGCTACCTCAGGCTTACTGCACAACCCATACACAATGCAACAAAAAGGGGTGAGTTGCCTTTTGTCCTGTTTTGATCTAAGGCTGTGCGACGCCGGCACGAGGCAAGGTGACGAGGCAAGGTGACGAGGCAAGGTGACAGAGGCAATACAAACGGCGTCGGCCAGTTCCCTCGTAACGTTTTTATAGTAGGGCGCTTGTACGGAGCTTGGGATTTGCTGCATGAATATTGAATGTACATGTGCGTGTATACCAAGGCCCATATCTCACTGGCCTGAAATACAAACGGTCAGCTGCCTGATGGGTTTTGGTTGCAATGGTTACAAGACCTGGTGTGGTGTTGTAATATGATTTAATAAAGTCACGTCATTCACGCGTGAATACATGTGCAACCACCCCCATCCAATTCTTTATGATTTAATAGTCACGTCTTTCACGCGTAAAGACATGTACACTCACCCCCATCCAATTATTTAATCTGTGTTGTCACCTTTGCCAGGGGCAGCCTCTGTTTGAATAGCGAGCGTGTAAAGGTACAGCAACACACTTACCCACACACTCATACGCACGCACAAACACCAACACACATACACACATACCAACGCACACACACAACACACACACACACACATGTAAATAGGACGTGGAGCACGGCGTGGCTCCTGTCAAGGCAGAACACATAAGTGGCAAAACGTCCGCCGGGCCAGTGACAGAGAGTCGTGATGGAGGCAGGAGGAATACAGAGCAGTGGGGATCCATGGCTGGTTTGGTAGATGGAGTTGCAGGAGAGGGGGGAGAGAATATGTTGGCCGATCCATTGGCTGTCCCTGCGCAAGTGAGGGATCTGTGGCAGCAGCAGCAGCAGCAGGGTCAGACCCTGAATCGGCAGCCGGTCAGATGCTTTGCTAATGCAATGTACCAGGTGAGATGATTTGAACTTAAACATGAAGGAAAGTAGCTTACAAGGCAAGGCGTCTGCGCCTTCTTGGTGGCGACAGCACCTGGAGCTTCACCCGTAAGAGGGAGAAGCGTTGCTGTGGTGCATCAAACTTGGGTGCCGTGACTATACTGTTGATATAGGGCCTGACTATACTGTTGATATAGGGCCTGGCCATACCAAAATAATTAACGTAAGGACCTGACCATAATGACAAACAATGCACTGATGGGGTGGGATTTGCTTTAGTGACAAAGAGTGTTCTCCATTGGTAGTTCTATACTGAGCTAGAGTTCTGGTATTTATTCGGCTAACATAGTTCAAGGTTTGAGAAGTCTCAAGGGCTTTCAAAATGATCTGATAAGTATGAACTACAGCCATCTCTAGAGACCCGTGAATAGCAATAGCAACAGACACTTGTTAGATGATATGCATCCTCTCCCGCCCTGACTCCTGCTGCATGCTGTGTAGGTCAAGTGCAATGGACAGCAGCCATCTGTTTTGTTTGTACAAGCCAAAACTGTGCATGAGAATAACGCAGCAACATGCAAAATCACGCTCATGTACACAACACAACACAGGAAGATCCCAAAGGTGAGGGCCGAGGAACGCACAGCACAGCACAGCCGGAGGCAGGTCCCTTCTCCTCCACCTCCGCATCCCAGCAGCAAACAGCAATAGCTACGCCAGCAGCAGCAGCAGCAGCAGCAGCAGCTTCATCGAAGGCAGGGGGAGAAGCAGAGCGCGCAGCATCCCACAAGCAGGATGCACTGGAAGTTAAGGCGGGAGGTGAAGCGAGCTCTGAAGGCGCTGGGTCCCACCTAAACTGGGAGAAGAAGTTTGCGGTGGAGAAGGCGTGCGAGCGCTGGGACTTCCTGCGGGCCGCTGTGTTTGATGGGCGTGTGCGGTTGCTGCTGCTGAACAAGGAGTACAGCATAGTCACGGCCACGTTTGCAGGGGTGAGATGCTTTGCTTCTGCGTAGAGTTGGCCAGAACCGTATATATGCACCGTATATGACTGTATATTTGGTGATTTCCCTGCCATACATACCGTACATACACCGTATATGTATGGTTCCGGCCAACCCTATTTATGCGTGCACACTGACAGCTTGGGTGTGGGTGTTAGAACAAGCTTGACCTGCTGTTTGAACACATACACCATCTGCTAGATAGTATGCTGTACATTTTGTTGGGTGGACTCGTAGTTGCTTGTCGGGGGTGGGGCTGCTACCTTTGTGAGCACCCAGTTTGAACTGTTTTTCTTTTTGCTACCTTTGTGAGCACCCCTTCTCTTTGCTACCTTTGTGAGCACCCGGTTTGAACCGTTTTTCTTTTTGCACGCACTTTCGTTCGAATTTTCACTTTTGACCTGCCTGCCGTCTGGTTGTCTGTGTGGCACGCAAGTTGCCCCGATGGCAGGTTGCAGATGTCGTTGCAGCTGCTGTGATGCATAGCAGCAACTGTCTCTTGAAGAGAAACTAAAAAGAAACTCGCCGAGAAAAAGGGAGATGGAACGACCCAAAGGGCGTCCGGCATCAGCAAGCTCCCTCCACGTACTCATACACCCTCCACGCTGCATCTCTTGCCACATCGCTTGCTACAACATCACTTGCACGCTGCATCTCTTGCCACATCGCTTGCTACTACATCACTTGCACGCTGCATCACTTGCCACATCACTTGCCACTACATTACTTGCACGCTGCATCTCTTGCCGCATCGCTTGCTACTACATCACTTGCACGCTGCATCTCTTGCCACATCGCTTGCTACCACATCACTTGCACGCTGCATCTCTTGCCACATCACTTGCCACTACATCACTTGCACGCTGCATCTCTTGCCGCATCACTTGCTACTACATCACTTGCACGCTACATCTCTTGCCACATCGCTTGCTACTATATCACTTGCACGCTGCATCTCTTGCCACATCACTTGCCACATCACGCTGCTTCACTCGCAGCTGTCAGTGCAAACTTGGGCACCCATTGCTCGATGCTTATATCTAGGGTTGGCCAGGACCGTATATATATTTAGGTTTCTGTGTAACGTATATATACGCCGTATGAACCCTGTGGTATAAACCGTATATAATACGTATAATTCGTATAAACCGTGTATAAACTTATATGGGGAAAATCGGCCTTTTCACTAATAATTTGTAGCTTTTGAAGAGCTGTGATCTTGTCCCCATTTATATTACCCAAAAATAAATGGTCAGGGAGCTATGCTTGCCTAAAGAGGCAAAAACAGGCAACACGGTCACGAGACTTCTCTTCTTCCCCCACCCCATCAAATTACCCCGTTGGTGTATGCACGTGCGTGCATGCGTGCGTGCGTGCGTGCGTGCATGTGTGTGTGCGTGTGTGTGTGTGTGAGTGTGTGTGTGCGCGCGCAAAAAAAGGTGCATGCATGCATGTTTGTAGTGTGTGCGTGTGTATTTGCATGCGTGCTGGGATTTGTGCATGCTCGCGTGTACATGTGCGTGTGCGTGCATGTGTGTGTGCATGCTTATGTGTTTCGTGCGTGCTTGCTTATGGTCGTATGCATGCGTGGGTGCGTGCATGTGCGTATGCATTTGCGTGCGTGCTGAGGTTGTTACATGCATGCGTGTATGTATGCGTGTGCGTGCACGCACATGTGTGTTTGCGTGCATGTATGTGCGCATGTGCAGGGGTGCGTGCATGCACATGTGCGTGCATGCGGGGGTGGGTGCATGCACGTATGCGTAAGTGAAGAGTGTGTGTGCTGCTTCTATTCCTGCATCATCTCCGCCCTGAAAACCTTCAGTGAGGTTGGCTTGCATGCCCTGCTCATACTCAAACTCTGGTGCTCCTGGTGCTGCTGCTTCTGAACCCATTGCTGTCGATTTCGACCACTGGCTGCTGTTGAACCATGTGGGGGTACCACGAGGGACACGGCTGTTAAATAGCACAAAAACAACTTTTAAAAGTTGCCCGGATACAAGGGCTTTGGATTTTTGTGGTCTCAAAGGCCAGTGGAATGTCGCTTTTGACCACTCATTCAGACCATATATATATATATATATATATATGTATTATACGGCGTATATGTATGCCGGCTAAAATTCACATACGGTCATACGGATACGGATACAGAGAATGATTATTTGTACATCCGTATATATTTATAGTACGTATATTTACGGCGTATATATACTTATACGGTTCTGCCAAACCTTACTTATACGATGACAGCAAACAACTGTTTGTGGACCTTTATGACTCCGGCACAGGCTCCCAAAGAAAGGGGAACATCCACACGTGCTGCAACTCACTGTGAGCTCCTCGCGCGCGTTGTGATGTTCATAAGACCCACTCACTTGATTTAACTCGTTGCAAGACCCATGCATGTGTTGTCATGAATTACAAGACCCAGCACTTGTTGTAATGAATTTTAAGGCACATGCACGTGCTGTAATAAATCACAGGACACACGCACATCTGTTGTAATTCATTGCAGCTTATGTGTGTGTTCTGACCTATGGCAAGACCCACGCACGTGTTATCATTTTTGCAAGACCCGCGCACATATGTTGTAATGTTGAAATTCAGTGCATAGCTTACGCCTGCGTCGTACCCGGTGCAAGACCCCCACACTCACATCCACACCACCGCAGCTGTTCCCGGAAGACTTTGACCGCGCGCTGCCTGTGTTTAACCACAACAAAGTCGACCAGCTGCTCCTGCGCCTGGACTACCACCATGCCATGTACTCCAAGGTAGGTGTGCCTTGTCGTGGATTCATGGAAGTTGATTAATGGTCGTTAATTCATGGAAGTAGGTTCATGGACTACCACCATGTCATGTACTCCAAGGTAGGTGTGCCTTGTCGTTGATTCATGTTTGTGTTGTCTCCAGCATTAATCAGCCTGACGTGCAAAAGCGTGCCGTTGATCAACATGGGGAGCAAATCTCACTGCCTGTGTTTTTTCTTTATCTTTCCACGCGGGAGTGTGGTCTTTGTTTCAAGGAGTAGAACAGGGGTGGAGGACAAGTTAGAGAGAGAGAGAGAGAGAGAGAGAGAGAGAGAGAGAGAGAGACAGGTGAAAATAAGGGAAAGGAAGGAAGCAGCAGGAAAGGGGGAGGAGCTGGAGGCAAGGACAAATTTATCGTTTTTATATTGAAACGTACTTGATAGTTGCAGCTGGTTGCAGGCGGAATTTCATGTCATGACAGCCTTGACAGTCATGACAGTCATGACCGTCATGGGTTCCAGGTCATGACTGACGTTCATGTCATGACAGTTTCCTGCGCTTGCAAGCGCCTGCCTGTCCTTTTGAAGCCCTTGACCTAAGCTCACCGCACCTTGGCCAAAAGCATAGCACCACATCCACAAATTCAGTTAACCTAACAGGAATGACGATGGTCTATGAATGTAAAACAGTTTGCCGCGTTTTTTGTGCAGGCGTATACCAAGCTCAAGCGCAGGAGCAAGCGTCCTCGCCACCGAACAGGTTGCTGTGGATTGTTTGGGTCAAAAGTAGACTCATTGGCATACCACATGCAAAGGGTGAGCGTGTGTTTATGCATGTGCATGTGCGCGTGTCTGTATTTGTATGTGTGTGCGTGTTTGTGTGCGTGTGTGTATGTGCACGTGCTTGTGTGCATAGTATTATTTTACATTTATGTGCAGAAAAGGAATTATCAGGGGTCAGGGGTGTGTTCAAACCTAGAAGGCTAATCATCAGCTAAAAGTTGAGGCCTGAAGATCCTGTTGGGCCATTTGTCCAAATGTTTGTTTGAGAGCTGTTGGGCAGCCCACCAAGCGTACTTGAACACAAATTACGCGCACACACACGCACACACACATTCCTGGCAAGGTGCACGAGCTGGAGGCTGAAGTGAAGGAGGCACGTAGAGCCACCGTGGCAGAAGGGCACACCCCTTCCTGGTATGAGTGGTATATGGAATGGTTGAAGTGGGTTGTTGGACGCAGCAGCCAACCTCTTTCCATGGTGCATATGCTACGAGGGATGCGGTGCATATGCTACGAGGGATGCGGGGCGGTGCATATTCTAAGAGGGATGCGGTGCATATGCTACGAGGGATGCTACGAGGGATGCGGGGCGGTGCATATTCTTAGGGGGATGTGCATATGCTACAAGGGATGCTACAAGGGATGCGGGGCGGTGCATATTCACAAGGGATGTGCATATGCTACGAGGGATGTGCATATGCTAAGAGGGATGCTACGAGGGATGCGGGGCGATGCATATTCTAAGAGGGATGCGCACTCTCCGAGCTTGAGCTGTACTTGCTGTGCATTAGAGTAAAACATATTCAATGTGCTTCAGCCCGCTAATCTCCCCTTCAGAAATTGAATGAAATGCCAAGTTGCCGCGGGAGGGGTTTGAGCAAGGGGGACTCTACAAATAGAAAGCCCATTTCATCTGTAGAACGGTTGAACCCTGATGCATTACGGTCACAAGTGATTGCCTTCGTTTGTGGACAACAGAGCGTTTTACACGCGTCCAACTCGTGCAGGTTTGTGCTGTTCAAGACGCAGCAAGCAGCAGCCACTGCAGCGCAGGCGGTCATACAGGCAGAGGACAACCATGAGTTCACGGTGAGTTCACGGTGACGGTCATACCGGCAGAGGACAACCATGACAGCACAGACGGCCATACAGGCAGAGGACAACACAGACGGTCATACAGGCAGAGGACAACCATGAGTTCGGGGAATGGTGCAACATCTTGGCCGCCAACGCATCCTGTTCTTCTTATCACACTTTCCTGCATCGAATGAAATCAGTGCTGTGCTTATACGCCGTATCTCCATTTTCAGACCGTATATACGGTACGGTTACGGTACGCTACAGTCCAAAACCGTATAATACGGTCAAAATGAAAATACGGTACGGTTCCGGTACGGTACGGGAAACCAGTCGACCGTACAAGCTTGCATGGCCAACCGTTTTGAGGCGCGTGCCCGCCTGCCACTCGAAATTTCCGTCCCAACAACTATCATTATATTATACTTATAATTAAGGAATGAAACAAAGATGAATAGAGGCCCAACACAAAAGAGGCAAAGGCAGGCTTTGGGGGAGGCCAGCCTGCCCGACCCCCAAAGCAGCAGCAGCAACAACAGCGGCAGCAGCGATGGAGGTTAATTATATGCTTATGGACCTTTTTGGTCCTTTTTAAAGCCTTCGATGCAGTGTGGGCTTACTTAGCCATTTGCAGAGCTGAAACAAAGCTCAATTTTAATTCTTGACTGAGGCTTTCAAAGTTTGGACCGTACCGTACGCCGTACCGTATTTTACCGTATATACGGTCTAAAACCGTATAAATACGGCTGTACGCCGTATTTACGTACCGTATCGTACAACCGTACACCGTACCGTACACCGTACCGTACACCGTAGTGGCGCAGCACTGAATGAAACGTTGAAGCCTATAGCTTAAGTGAAATACTGTATGAAACCCTGCAAGTATTGTTCTGCCTGGCATGCCAGCGTTGAAGCCTGCAGCTTGAGCAAAAGATCGAATGAAATCCTTAGAGAATCATTCTGCCTAATATGCCAGCGTTTATCCCGCAGCTTGAGTGAAAGCATCCAGCTAATCCTTAGAGCAGGGGAGTGTTTAGACGAGTATCACTTGAATGATAAATGAACAGGTAGCAAAAGTAAAGTATGAACAATCTCACGCGGGTTATACGAACGTACGTTCTTACGAACAGATTGACTAAATCACGCAAAGTACATATGTCACACACACACGCACGTGCACTTGTGCATACACACATGCGCACACACACATACACGTGCGCACTCGCGCATACACACATGCGCACACACACACGCATATACACATGCGTGCACACACACACATACACACGCACGCGCACTCGTGCATACACACATGCGCGCACACACATGCATATACACATGCACACACATACACAAACATACACACACACATCCGCGCACACGTGCATATACACATGCGAACACACACCCACACCCACACCCACACACACGCACTTACACCTTTGATGCAGGTGCGCCCTGCTCCAGGCCCAGAAGAGGTCAACTGGCAAGCCCTCAACTTTTCGTACAAGCAGCGTAACCTGCGCATGTTCATTGTCCAGCCCCTGCTGCTGCTCCTCATCTCAATCCCCATTGGTCTATTTTCCGGAGCACTCACGCAGTTGGACTTCCTGTGAGTCTTTTTCATGTTTTTGCGTGCACAAGTGGGGCGTGTGTGTGTGCATGCTTACATATGGTTTTGATTTGCTTTGAGTTTGTGCGGGCGTGTGAAGCTTAGATACCGGCTCGTCACCACGCACGCATTATTGTACATATAGTTAAACAGGTGCATGCTTCAGCCCTGCACCAAACAGCAGACAAAAACAGCACTAACCATACAATGTGTACGTATGGAAGTATAAGCAGGGATATCTTCATTTACTTATTCGTACAAAGTAGAAAAACACTGTCTAACAACAGCAAGAAGATTACTTCCCTTGACCCATGCTTGGGGTGTCATCACTGCGTGCACCTCTTTTACGCGATTTGCATGTTTCAATCCGTCAGCCCTGGTGTACAGATGTTTGCATCATTGGTGACTGACATACTCACACACACGCACACACACGCACACACATGCACACACACACACACGAACGCGCGCACACACACACACGCACACACACACACAGACATACACACACGTGCACACACACACATGTGGTTGCTATGCTTTGCGTGCTTGCAGGTTCTGGTGAGTAGAAATGAGGCGTGAGTGAAGGAGCAGCTTAAGCCTGCGCCGGAGTCGATCAGATGTATAGAGAGAGTGGTCAAGGCTGTTTTGTTTATGGACACAGTGCTGCCCCTTGATGTGTGTGTATCTGTGTGTGTACCTTGTTTTGGTCATCGGTGGTATCTTGTTTCAGTCATCCACGGTAGGGTCTAAGTCTCTGTAGGGTTGGCCAGAGCCGTGCATATACATACACACCGTATATGACCGCACAATGGGTGATTTCCCTGCCAAAAGTACCATATATACACCGTATAACCATGGTTCTGGCCAACCCTAGGTGTGTCTTGCAAGCCCTGTGTGAGGGGACAGGCACCAGCTTACCTGGGTTGCTGATTTGTGGGTTGGAGCACTCCCGGTGGCGAGAAGCCTGCTGAGTCCATTGTTAACACTTGTCAATAATCCTCCGCCATCCCATGATGCAAACAGTATAGAACTGTCTTGCAGCACGTACGCAGGGTGTGATCAAAACGCAGAGTGACTGAAATGCATCATCAGCATACTCCCTGCGTACGCAGAGTGATCCAAACGCGTGTCCAAGGAGTATGCTGAAAACAGGCCAGGTCTGTGAAGCAGGCCAGCTGCTTTGTTCACAGTCTCAGGTTGATGAACTGCATCTTGATTTGTGAGTTGAGAGTGTTGTATGTTGTGTGTAAGTGTGCTTCTTTGTGCGCACGCGCGCACCAGGAGAGGCTGGCCACATAGCCTGGCCTGAGCCTCCCCTCACACTGATGGCATGCGACTAGGGTCGGCCAAAACTGTGTATGTACGTGATATAAGTATGCGGTAGTTTGTTTGAGGCACGTGAATAGGGTTGGCCAAAATTATATATGTAATTGGTGTATGTTGGGTCGTTTAGCAGGGGAACCTCCAGTCATGCGTTGCAGTCATGCATGGTGCGCATGTCTGGATTTTGTCCTTTTACTGCGTGCCTTTGTCAATCAAGTTATCAGCACTTCCACTGAGCAGAGAGTGTGGGGGCGTGCATGCGTGTTTACCGCAGTCCTGTCTTCTGCAGCCTCGTCCGTTGGTGCCAGTGGGAGAATGGGCAGACTAGGCACTTTGTAGAAGCCATCACACGATCACATGATATTCATGTTGCACAGTAGGCACTTAATATAGAAGACATCACACAAATGCATCACCACAAAGATGAGCTTTGGACGTCAGCTCTTGATATAGAAGATATCACACAAATGCGTCACCACAAAGATGAGCTTTGGACGTCAGCTCTTGTGGCCACGTGTCTAGGGCTGGCCATTAACGTATGTGTGCACATAATTGACCGTATATTTGATGAAATCCCTGCAACAAATACCTTATTTACACCGTATATATATACGGTCCTGGCCAATCCTTAATTTACACCGTGCATACGTTGGCTCTAGCCAACCCTATGTAACATGTCCAGTGAGCGGCATCCTTCTATTTTGTCATACAGCACGTTAATATGTGCGTGTGCGTGTGTGTATGTGCACTCTTGCAGCCATGTGCATCAGTGCCAGAGGGAGCTTGGTTGTCAGTAGGGTGGTGTGCAATTTTAGACGTGCGTGCACTTACATGTGTGTGTGTGTGCACTCCCTGCAGCCCTGTGCGTCGATGCCAGAGGGAGGACGGCTCTATCATCATCAGCAATGTGGAGTGTGGACCAGATGAAGTCAACCTGAGCAGCGATGTGACCCAGGCACTGCAATGGTACGTGCACACTAATATGCCTTCAAGCAAACACGCACCCGACAAGCTCCCAACACACCGCGCTGACACACTTTGCGTGTAAGCACACTGACACACTTTGCGTGTAGCACACTGACACACTTTGTGTGTAAGCACACTGACGCACTTTGCGTGTAGCACACTGACACACTTTGTGTGTAAGCACACTGACGCATTTTGCGTGTAAGCACACTGACACACTTTGCGTGTAGCACACTGACGCATTTTGCGTGTAAGCACACTGACACACTTTGCGTGCAAGCACACTGGCACACTTTGCGTGCAAGCACACTGACGCATTTTGCGTGTAAGCACACTGACACACTTTGCGTGTAAGCACACTGACACACTTTGCGTGTAAGCACACTGACACACTTAGCGTGTTAGCACACTGACGCACTTTGCGTGTAAGCACACTGACACACTTTGCGTGTAAGCACACCGCCCCTTGCCTGCTCGCACATCCATGCATCTCGTCCCACTCACTCTCTGTGCTGCCTTGATTGGCTCTGGGACTCGCCTACGTCCTTGGCTTCTTTGCTGTGTCATCTACGTCCTTTGCTCCTTTGCTATTTCACCTACGTCCTTTGCTCCTTGACCACGTACTTTGTCTCACCTGTTCTGCAGAATTGGCGTAGCTCCAACTGCCTCGGCTTGCCTTCTACTCTGTTTCAGAGCACAGTGCATTTCCTTCTACTCTGTTGCAGAGCACGGTGCATTTTCTTCTACCCTGTTGAAGAGTACAGTGCATTTCCTTCTAGTCTGTTGCAGAGCACAGTGCATTTCCTTCTACTCTGTTGCAGAGCACAGTGCATTTCCTTCTACTCTGTTGCAGAGCACAGTGCATTTCCTTCTACTCTGTTGCAGAGCACAGTGCATTTCCTTCTACCCTGTTGCAGAGCACAGTGCATTTCCTCTGCTTCCTTCTCTGCTTCCCAGTGTGCAGCAATGAGTGCTCCTCCTTGAATCTCGTGCCCTGTCTTCTTCTTCTTCTTCCTCGCAGGGATTGGTATTGTGCTGACCACCACTTCTTCACACGGTACTTGAGCAAGCTCATCACTGGATGGATTCCATCCCTGCTGGTCGCCCTGTGGCAAGTGCTGGTGCTGCCCGTCACCATGATCATGCTGGTCCAGGTGTGTGTGTGTTTGTGTGTGTGTGCATGTGTGTGTGTGTGTAAGTGTAAGTGAGAGTGTGTGTGACCTGTCTTTCCTTGCGGTCTGTTGTGCTCCATTGTTTGAACTGTCTCATCCTTGGGTCCCTTCCTGTCCATTTCCCCCTGCGTGCTAATGGGTGGTCCTCATTTCTACATTTTCACATTTTGGTGCTGTTTCATCCTTGTCAGGTAGAGTCCTTCTTTGACACGCCCTTGGATTTTCTGAACACTCACGCATGTCATCAGGAGGTACATGTACTGAGCCATGTAGATAAGAAAGTGGCCACTTACATGTTTGAGCGCAAAGTCTTGATATATATATAATCATCTCTCTCTCTTCTCTCCCTATCTCCTTCTCTATCCCTCCCCCTCTTTCTCCCTCTCTCTCCCCCTCTCTCCCCCCCCCTCTCTCTCCTCCCCTATTG
>Ga0307945_1001731_pt1:5000-17306 | contig 17306 bp, 24 predicted proteins | sample OrgLakmetagen228_FD_201818 | JGI IMG/M metagenome (GOLD analysis project Ga0307945, IMG submission 201818) | Saline water microbial communities from Organic Lake, Antarctica - #228 | ecosystem: Environmental > Aquatic > Non-marine Saline and Alkaline > Saline | place: Antarctica...
GTGCTGAAATCCCGCAATCATAATTTACCCTCATTGTGATTTGCGGCCACATCCACATACCAGCAAGAAGTTGCACACACAGACCCACCGCCCCTTTTCAACGGCCTCAGACTTCTCCCACAGACATGTGTCAGTTCAGGGTCTGTACAATGTAGGTCAGGATGGGCTGCTGATAAACTCATATCAACACCTCAACCACCATCAGGACATCTTCTGTACTAGGTAGGTCAGGATGGGCTGATAAACTCATGCTGATAAACTCAGATCAACACCCCAACCACCATCAGGACACCTTCTGTACTAGGTAGGTCATATTGGGCTGCTGATAAACTCAGATCAACGCCTCAATCACCATTAAAGCATATTTCGAACTAGGCAGGTCAGGATGGGCTGCTGAAAAACTCAGATCAACGCCTCAACCACCATTAAAGCACATTCCGTACTAGGCAGGTCAGGATGGGCGGCTGATAAGCTCAGATCAACATTCCAACCACCATCAGGACACCTTCTGTACTAGGTAGGTCAGGATGGGCTGCTGATAAACTCAGATCAACACCCCAACCACCATTAAAGCACATTCCGTACTAGGCAGGTCAGGATGGGCTGCTGATAAATTCAGATCAACGCATCAACCACCACCAGGACACCTTCTGTACCAACGCAAGGAACATAGAATCCAACTAAGATACACTCACTTAATACATAAGTTATACATAGCACTTACTCATACAGAACTCATACAACTCGCTTTCCCATGCACGAGTTTAGGGTTAGGCACCAGCACGCATTTCCCACGCACCTACCCCACCCCCGTTCCCCAGGAAAATGCATACACACCCTAAACTCACGCACATAGCACAACCCCAAATAACACACATTCATAAACGTACACCTGTACAAGCCATCAGGGTAAATACATGGACAAATAGACAAAGGCTTTAAACAGTCCGTTTCCCAGCAAAAAAACACACTTTAACTTAAATACAAATCTCAAAACAACCCTTCTCGTCCCCACATGCACACAAAAGTACACATAAAACACCCACACCCACAAACCTGTATTACGCCATCAAAAACACACACACGCACACCTGCACCACGCTATCAAGAACACACACATACGCACACCTGTGCCACGCCATCAAACACACACACACCTGTACCACGCCATCAAACACACACACACCTGTACCACGCCATCAAACAAACATACACACACACAAACACACACACACCTGTACCACGCCATCAAGAACACACACACGCACTCCTGTACCACGCCATCAAACACACAAACGCACACACACACACACACACACACACACACACACACACAAACACACACACCTGTACCACGCCATCAAAAACACACCCACACTCCTGTACCACGCCATCAAAAACACACACACACATACACACAAACACACACACCTGTACCACGCCATCAAAAACACACACACACACACACCTGTACCACGCCATCAAACACACACACACAAACACACACACACCTGTACCACGCCATCAAAAACACACCCACACTCCTGTACCACGCCATCAAAAACACACACACACACATACACACAAACACACACACCTGTACCACGCCATCAAAAACACACACACACACCTGTACCACGCCATCAGGGTGGACAGACGGGCCCCTGCCTCCGACAAGCTCATCCCACTGCCCAGCCCATCTGCCAGTTGGCTGCTCAGCTGCTGCAGGCGCAGCTGAAGCAGGGCAATCTGGTCACCAGCACCCTGCAGCGACAAAGCACACACACACACACAATGTATAAGGCCCTCACTGTGCGAGTGCAATGCACTGAGATGGTGCAGATGCAGGAGAGCTTGCAGCAGAAGGCGCAGCCTCAAGCACAGGGCAATCTGGTCACCAGCACCCTGCAGCGACAAAGCATTGTAAGAGGCCCTCAATGTGCGAGTGCAATGATGCACTGAGCTGAGCTGGTGCAGATGTAGGAGAGCTTGCAGAGGGCGCAGCCTATAGCACAGGGCAATCTGGTCACCAGCACCCTGCTTCAATCAGGGACATTACATCAGCAACCATACCCTTTCCTTCTATCATTCCATCTCTTTCTCTTGTTTATACGGTGTGAATTAACGTCTTGTTTATACGTCTTGTTTATACGTCTTGTTTATACGTCTTAACGTCTTGTTTATACGGTGTGAATTAATGTCTTGTTTATACGGTGTGAATTAACGTCTTGTTTATACGGTGTAAATTTACGTCTTGTTTATACGGTGTGCATAAACGGTTCTGGACAACCCTACACCCGCACCAAAAACCTTTTCGCACCAGAGTGTGACTCAGCTTCTGCACACTGCTGGCAGCCTCCTAAGTCTGTGTGTGTGCAGCCCCTGCCAGCAATGCAGACCCTGCAGCTCGCTTCTACACACTCCTACACACTGCTGTTAGCCCACTAAGCAATACAGACCCTGCAGTTTGCTTCAGCACATTGCTAACAGCCCACGCAGTATGCTTCAGCACTTTAATAGCCCCCTAAGCAATGCAGACCACGCAGTTTGCTTCTTCCTACACACTGCTATGAGTCCACAAAGCAATGCAGACCTCACAAAGCACGAGCTAGTTTACGGTGGCTGCCTCTTTAAAGCACACCCACCACTTCCTCCATTTTGCAGATGCGGTTCCGCAGGGTTTCTGTCTCTGAATCCTGCAGCCGCAAAAAAGGAAAGGGAGTACACAACAAAAGAGATGTGTGTGTGTGTGTGTGTGTGTGTGTGTGTGTGTGTGTGTGTGTGCAGCTGGTAGGTGAGACAAGGGGTGTGTATTTACTTCACGCCTGCTTGCAAGGTGATTGAAAAGCTTGAAAGGGTAGCTGCTCTGAGAGCGTAGTGGTCCGTGGTCATGCCAGAGAGCCAGACTCTCTGAGCTTGCGGGTTAGATTCTTTAAGCACACAAATTTGAATCTGCCTGGTTGCATGGCTGAGCACATCGCTGTCTGACAGCAACGTCTCCGTTTCCGTAAATTCTGCTTGGGGTGAAATTTTAAGCACCGCTTGCGTACAGTGTTTTTTAAATGCGGGTGACAGCTGCAACACTCAGAGCGGGTGCCAGCTGCGCACGCTGTGTGTGGCTGCAGTCGATGCCTGTTTCAAAGGAGAAGAAAATGACTTTGATGCTTCTTCTAAAGGAAAAGTGAATGACTTCGATGCCTCTTCTAAAGGAGAAGAAAATGACTCTGCAGTGAGCATTCTCTCAACTGAGGGTTATCGAAAGGAAGCCACTATTGCTATCAACTATGTTCGCAGCAGGTAGACAAATTTCATGTGAGCATGGAAATTTGAGCGTCCTTCTCCTAATACCCTCGACCTAAACTCAAAGGTGAGACAGCTGGCAGTTTTGTGTCTGTTGCTGCTTTGTGTAGTGTCTTCATTATGCTTTGTGTAGTGACTTCATTATGCTTTGTGTAGTGTCTTCATTATGCTTTGTGTAGTGACTTCATTATATGCTTTGTGTAGTGACTTCATTATATGCTTTGTGTAGTGACTTCATTATGCTTTATGTATTGTCTTCATTATGCTTTGTGTAGTGACTTCATTATGTGCTTTGTGTAGTGAACCCAAGGGTGAGCGCTGGCAGTTTTGTTACTGTCTGTGCTGCTATGTGTAGTGGCTTCATTATATTGATACATAATCATGTTAATAAATCCACACAATTCCTTTGCTGCTCTGAGTAGTGAAGAGTTCATGCTACGTTTAAGCAATTATTCCATTATTCCGTACCATACATTCACACGTGTCCAACAATTCACACGTGTCCATACATTTACACCTGTCCTCCATACATTTACACCTGTCCATATTCACATGTGTCCTTTGCTGCTTCGTGTAGACAACCCAGCTACGTCAAATGAGTCAACTCTAGCAGGGACCAGTTTCAGAATGGTGCAGGATGATGTGGCCACCCATTAAAGCGATTCGATACAGGCTACATGTAGGGTTGGCCAGATCCACATATATACGGTGCGTGTATACGGTATTTTTGGCAGGAAATTACCAAATATATGGTCATATACAGTGTATGTATTCAGTTCTGGCCAACCCTAGATATGTGGTCACAACTTAAAAGAGAAACAAGCAGCCTCACTGACCTGCGTGTTGCGTGAGGCGGTGAGCTGAGAGATTTGGAGTTGTGCGTCGTCAAAACGCTGGGGCAGGCCCTTGAGGGAGGCCACCGCTGCCAGCGCAGCCTTGTCTGAGTCCGCGCCCTGTGTGTGTATGAGTGTGTGGGTCTGTGTGTGTGTGTGTGTGCGTGTGTGTGTGTGTGTGTGTGTGCGTGTGTGTGTGTGTGTGTGTGTGTGTGTCTCAGCGTTACACACACAGGCACCTCTGCGTAATTTGCATACACTGACCCCTCACACACAGCAGAGAAGCAGCCCAAGCGTATCAGCTGATATGGAGCCTCGTCATACGTAAATGACGGCTGATGAAGCAGGTGTTATTATGACAACGATGCCCATACGCGTCCAAATATCGCGGACCCTATCTACCATCTACAATGGACCCCTTCTTGGATATTCCACGCAAAAGATCTTTACGCGTCACACACACTCTCCTCAGCTTCAGCCCCCACCCTCCCAGACCTGCTCCACAACTAGCCCCCAAAACACCACCACCAGTACGACCTGACGCATTTATTATATATTCCATGCAAGGCTTTACGTTGAGCATGCCTTCCTTTTCAGCTGAAAATCCCACACCTCTACACCATAGAGGGTATCAAGTTTAGGTCAGGGTACACACCTCTGCACCTACCCACCCTGACTCCCCCCCCAGACACTACCACCCCTTCCTTGTCGGCTGAAGCCCCCACACCTCCACACCAGGGTTGGCCAGAACCATACAGTGTATACGGTGTTTATATACGGCAATTTTGGCAGGAAAGTCACCAAACATACGGTGTATACAGTGTTTATATACGGCAATTTTGGCAGGAAAGTTACCAAACATACGGTGTATACGGTGTTTATATACAGCAATTTTGGCAGAAAAGTCACCAAACATACGGTGTATACAGTGTTTATGTATTGCAATTTTGGCAGGAAAGTCACCAAACATACGGTGTATGCAGTGTTTATATACAGCAATTTTGGCAGGAAAGTCACCAAACATACGGTCTTCATGTACGGTGCATAAATACAGTTCTGGCCAACCTTACTCTACACTTAACCCACCCTGACTCCCCCCCAAACACTACCACCACCATCACAGCCTAACACATTTCGCAAGGATGGCTCAACATTTCTTTGAGGCACCCACCTGCACCCTCCCTATTCATTTCCATTTCATTCATCATTGGAGACACCAACAAAACATTATCAAACAGCACCCACCTGCGCCCTCTCCATTTTATCCGCTTGCAGCTTAGCCATCTGCTGTGTAACCTGAAGCCGTGTGTGTTTATGTGTTTATGTGTGTGTGTTTATGTGTGTGTGTTTATGTGTGTGTGTATGTGTGTGTGTTTATGTGCGTGTTTGTGTGTGTGTGTGTATGTGTGTGTGTGTGTGCGCGTGTGTTTGTGTGCACGTGTATGGTGCATGCAGCTTTCGAGCGACATGCTATCCTCCATGCACGACACCATGCACGACACAAGTCGGCATTCTAGTCAACGTTTATGTACGATTTGCTATGGCTACATCCTTGTGTCTGTTTTGAACCAAAACACCGCTTGCAATAAAACTAGCTTCTGAATTCTGCTGCCCTGCTGGATCTCATCTATTGCTGTCGTGCTTAGACTGGCAGGATTGAACTGATGGAAACAGGGGAGTTATTTCTCTAGATTAGGGAAGCAAACACAATCGTGGGCATGGGTGATCTGATGCTCATCTGCTGGGTATTGATGCTGAGTATTGATGCTGATGCTGGATTTTGATGCTGAGTATTGATGCTGATGCTGGGTATTGGTGCTGGGTCTTGATGTTGATGCTGGGTATTGATGCTCACCTGCTGGGTATTTGCCCACCAGGCGAGTGATCTGCTGTGAAAGCTGCTAGGTGAGCTCATGCCCACCAGGATGTATTTTCAGCTCTTCTTTTTGCGCGATTTACTCCAGCTAGGTGACCCATTTGCCCACCTACAGCAACCCTACGACCGACCTGCTGGGTGCTTTACTCCTCACCTGCTGAGTGATCTGCTGCGGTAGTTGACAGTGTCCTGCTTGACTGCAGAATATCTGTTAACTTGCTAATTTATTTACAGCTTTCTAGATGATTCGCAGCTTACCTGCTGGGTGATCTGCTGCGGTAGTTGACAGTATCCTGCTTGACTGCAGAATATCTGCTAAGTTGCTTATTTATTTACAGCTTTCTAGATGATTCGCGGTTTACCAGCTGAGTGATCTGCTGCGGCAGTTGACAGTGTCCTGCTTGACTGCAGAATATCTGTTAACTTGCTAATTTATTTACAGCTTTCTAGATGATTTGCGGCTTACCAGCTGAGTGATCTGCTGCGGTAGTTGACAGTGTCCTGCTTGACTGCAGAATATCTGCTAAGTTGCTTATTTATTTACAGCTTTCTAGATGATTTGCGGCTTACCTGCTGAGTGATCTGCTGCGGTAGTTGACAGTGTCCTGCTTGACTGCAGAATATCTGCTAAGTTGCTTATTTATTTACAGCTTTCTAGATGGTTTGCGACTTACCAGCTGAGTGATCTGCTGCGGTAGTTGACAGTGTCCTGCTTGACTGCAGAATATCTGCTAAGTTGCTTATTCATTTACAGCTTTCTAGATGATTTGCGGCTTACCAGCTGAGTGATCTGCTGCGGTAGTTGACAGTGTCCTGCTTGACTGCATAATATCTGCTAAGTTGCTTATTTATTTACAGCTTTCTAGATGATTTGCGGCTTACCAGCTGAGTGATCTGCTGCGGTAGTTGACAGTGTCCTGCTTGACTGCAGAATATCTGCTAAGCTGCTTATTTATTTAAGGCTTTCTAGATGCTTTGCAGCCTACCTGCTGGGTGATCTGCTGTGATAGTTGCTCTGTCAGCTGCTGGGTGATTTGGGCAGTCACTTGTTGCGTGACCTGCACACGTTTAATTTTAAAGCCATGTGGGAGTATGATTGTGAACAAACACACATACACACACATGCACGAATGCGCAGATCACTATGCAGTGAAAAGCTGAGGTGCCTTGGGCAGTCACTCGTTGCGTGACCTGCACACGTTCTGCACAAAAGCCACGTGGAGTATGATTACGCACACACACAAACCACGCTGCATAGTCACACAGACATGCTGTGCGGTGAAGCGCCACAAGGGACTCACCTGCTCGGTGACGCGCTGCGTGAGCTGCTGCACCTGCTGCTCTGACAGCTGCTGCTGTGAGTGCTGACCGGTCCTGCTAGAGTGCTGCACCTGCTGCTCAGACACCACGCGCGCCAGGCTGGACTGCAGCTGCTTCAGCTGCCCGTCCTGTTTGTGTGTGTGTGTGTGTGTGTGTGTGTGTGTGTGTGTGTGTGTGTGTGTGTGTGTGTGTGTGTGTGTGTGTGTGTGTGTGTGTGTGTGTGTGTGTGTGTGTGTGCATGAGTGTATGTGTGGCGTGTGTGTGAGTGTGTGTGGTGTTATGTGTATGTGTATGTGTGCGTGTGTGTGTGTGCATGTGTGCTTATGTACGTGCACACATGAGCTTGTGCGAGTGCCAGAAAATGAAACAAAAGCACGCAATGCCAGCAACAAAAAACTCCAAGCTGCACGCATGCCAGACATGCCATTGCGCCATGCCACGCAATGCCAGTAACTACCTAGATGCACTGCATGCAACGCCAGCAACCAAAAAGTCCGAACTGCACATGCATAGGGTTGGCCAGAACCGTATACATACGTATATATACACCGTATATTTGGTGATTTCCATGCCAAAAATACCGTATGTACACTGTATATATATGGTTCTGGCTAACCGTACATGCATGCATAGCTGCGACCTCAAGCTGTGTCGTCAGTTGGTTCCATGCTATGAAGTACACGGTACAGGAAAAGTGCTCACAACAAGCACGCATCATACAATTGATAACATCATCTTAAACGAACACACAAGTGGACTCCAACGCAAAACCTCCACCCCCCCAAGCTACAAAATATCCACTCACCTCTATATCCACTCACCTGTATATCCACATCCACTCACCTGTATATCCACATCCACTCACCTCTATATCCACATCTACTCACCTCTATATCCACTCACCTCTACATCTACTCACCTCTATATCCACTCACCTCTATATCCATCCACCTCTATATCCACTAACCTCTATATCCACTCACCTCTATATCCACATCTACTCACCTCTATATCCACTCACCTCTATATCCACATCCACTCACCTCTATTCCCCCTCCCCCCCCCCTCCCACACACACCCACCTGTGCATCCCTGCGCTCTTTGTCTTTTGCCCCTGCTTCTTTGACTCTATCGTCGATTTGATCCAGCCGGTTCCGCGTTTCTCGCCCCTTCTCCTCTGTGAACATCACACGTCTCTCTAAGTCCTCCATGCGACTGTACGTGTGTGTGTGTGTGTCTGTGTGTGTGCGTGTGTCTGTGTGTGTGTGTGTGTGTGTGTGTGTGTGTGTGTGTGTGTGTCCCACACGCCTCTCTAGGTCCTCCAAGCAACTGTGTGTGTATGTGTGTTCATCATTTTGTGTGTTTATGCATTTTCTGCCCTCTAGGTCAGCCGTACGCCTAGGTCCTATTGAACTGGGAGCAGAGGGTGTACATGATGGTGAGAGGTGTTTCACACATGTGTGTGCGTGTGTCTGTGTGTGCGCGTGTGTGCGCGTATGTGTGTTTATGTGTGTGTGCCTGCGTGTGTGTGTGTGTGTGTGTGCGTGTGCGTGTGAGCGTGCGTGTGTGTGTGTGCGCTTATGGATGAGTGCAAGTGTCACATCGGAGCCCATTTTTGCATGTGGTGGTGTCATAACAATCGGCCGTCCGTATTATCGGTGCGTACTGAAAGACTACACTACCTCTGCGCAGCCCTAATTGTGTTATACATGAAGGACTGGTAAGAACTGTGCGTTATTTTCCCCTGCTATCATGATACTGTATAAGCGCTATCACAGCACCTCTGCGCTATCACAGCACTCCTGCGCTATCACTGCACCCCTGCGCTATCACAGCACCCCTGCGCTATCACAGCACCCCTGCACTATCACAGCACCCCTGCGCTATCACAGCACTCCTGCGCTACCACAGCACCCCTGTGCTATCACTGCACCCCTGCGCTATCACTGCACCCCTGCGCTATCACTGCACCCCTGTGCTATCACTGCACCCCTGTGCTATCACAGCACCCCTGCGCTATCACAGCACCCCTGCGCTATCACTGCACCCCTGCGCTATCACTGCACCCCTGCGCTGTCACAGCACCCCTGCACTGTCACAGCACCCCTGCGCTATCACAGCACCCCTGCGCTATCACAGCACCCCTGCGCTATCAACGAGTACTGTATAAGCGTACGTATGCATGGTTCTGGCCAATCCTTCGCGGGTGCTTTGCCTTGCAAAACATAAAGGAAAGGAAAGCAGAGATACAAGCACATGCATCCCTCACATCTAAGACACGCGCGGTGCTAGCAAAATGTAAAGGACAGCAGAGGCCTCAAAGAACTCTGCTAATTATCAATCAGGAAAAGGCAGCCACTGTGATAAGGGTACGTAGAACTCCGGCACCACCACAAAAGGAATGGAATGAAGCATATCAAACGTTAACAACGCCAGAATACCTGCTCCTCAGGCCAAGGGACCACTGTATGAGCACGAGTGCGCATGTGCACACTCCCAACAAAAATCTACCCCACCGGAGCGCACAGCCTAGGCACCCACTGCGCGCGTTCGTGCATGCGTGCATGTGCACACTCCCAACAACAATCTACCTCACCGGATCGCACAGCCTAGGCACCCACTGCGCGTGTGTGTGCGTGCATGCGCGCATGTGCACACTCCCAACAACAATCTAACCCACCGGATCGCACAGCCTAGGCACCCACTGCGCGTGTGTGTGCGTGCATGCGCGCATGTGCACACTCCCAACAACAATCTACCTCACCGGATCGCACAGCCTAGGCACCCACTGCGCGTGTGTGTGCGTGCATGCGCGCATGTGCACACTCCCAACAACAATCTACCTCACCGGATCGCACAGCCTAGGCACCCACTGAGCGTGTGTGCGCGTGCATGCGCGCATGTGCACACTCCCAACAACAATCTAACTCACCGGAGCGCACAGCCTAGGCACCCACTGCGCGTGTGTGTGCGTGCATGCGCGCATGTGCACACTCTTAACAACAATCTAACTCACCGGAGCGCACAGCCTAGGCACCCACTGCGCGTGTGTGTGCGTGCATGCGCGCATGTGCACACTCCCAACAACAATCTAACTCACCGGAGCGCACAGCCTAGGCACCCACTGCGCGTGTGCGTGCATGCGCGCATGTGCACACTCCCAACAACAATCTAACTCACCGGATCGCACAGCCTAGGCACCCACTGCGCGTGTGTGTGCGTGCATGCGCGCATGTGCACACTCCCAACAACAATCTACCCCACCGGAGCGCACAGCCTAGGCACCCACTGCGCGTGTGCGTGCATGCGCGCATGTGCACACTGCCAACAACAGTCTACCTCACCGGAGCGCACAGCCTAGGCACCCACTGCGCGTGTGTGTACGTGCATGCGCGCATGTGCACACTCCCAACAACAGCGAACCCCACCTGGACTGCACTGCCATCATCTCTTGGGCCTTAGCAAGAAGCTCGGAGTGCTCCCCTTGCGTGAGAACAGCCCTGTCAAGCAGGTCACCTCTGCTGTTGATTTCGTGAGCGCCCGCCTGCACAGCAGACGCAAGCACAGCATGTACGACGCACGTTGTTCTATCAGAGCGAATGAGCTGCACTTTCTCTTGTATGCCTGCAATTTATCTTTTGAATACTGCCCTGTTGAGAGGGCCTTCTCTGCCATTGGTCTCGTAAGTAGGGTTGGACAGAACCAAAAAAATACGGTGTATATCTGTATATCCGGTATTTTTGGCCGGGAAATCACCAAATATACGGTCATATACGGTGTACATATACGGTTCTGGCCAACCCTACTCGTACGCTGTTGACCTCATGGCGTCTGTCTGCACAATGGACGCAGGCACGGCACATACAATGCACGTTAGCTTATTACTAGAGTTGGCCAGAACCATATATAATAACGATGTACAGTATTTTTTATACAATGTACGGTATAACGATATTTTAGGCAGGGAAATGACCAAATATACGGTCATGAACTGTGTGTACTTACAGTTCTGGCCAGCCCTATATTTTACAGTATATGGAATGGCTTCCAAGCCAAACATGCCGTACGTACAATGTTATACAAGGCTCTGGCCAAGCCTACTTATAACAATGAACGAGCTGTAAATCCATTTTGAGCGTGTTGAAAGGGCCTTTATGCTATTGATCTCATAAGCTGCTATCGATCTCATAAGCTGCTATTAATCTCATTAGCTGCTACCGGTCTCATGAGCTGCTATCGATCTCATAAGCCACCGGTTTTGTCTGCACGTTGGACGCAGGTATGACAGGTACAGTGCACACAAACACACACACACACATACATACACACCTACCTGCAGCTCTTGCACCCCCTCCTGCACCTCCCGCACCACTGCCTCCAACGCTTCAGCTCCTGCCATCTGCGCGCGCAGATCTTGCAGTGCCTCGCTCTGCTCCTCCAGGAGCTTTGTGTTTTTGCCCTCTGTGGCTTGCACCTTGCCCTGCGTGCGCGCGCATTGCATGTGCACAACAGCAGCTGTGTAGGACGCAGTGCCTGAGTCTCCTCATGTGTGCACGCACATTTGCATGTGCACAACAGCAGCTGTGTGGGATGCAATGCCTGAGTCTCCTCATGTGTGCACGCACATCTGCATGTGCACAACAGCAGCTGTGTGGGATGCAATGTCTGAGTCTCCTCATGTGTGCACGCACATTTGCATGTGCACAACAGCAGCTGTGTGGAGAGCAATGCCTGAGTCTCCTCATGTGTGCACGCACATTTGCAAGTGCACAACAGCAGCTGTGTGGGATGCAGTGCCAGAGTCTGCTCCTGTTGGAGCTTTGTGTTTTTTGCTCCCTGAGAGCACACGCCTATTGATGTATAACAACCTTACATATAATGACCCTGAGAGCACACGCCTATTGATGTATAACAACTTTACATATTATGACCATTACATAATATGCCCACATGCAGCGACATCGGAGAGGGCAACCC
>Ga0307945_1001734_pt1 | contig 17290 bp, 13 predicted proteins | sample OrgLakmetagen228_FD_201818 | JGI IMG/M metagenome (GOLD analysis project Ga0307945, IMG submission 201818) | Saline water microbial communities from Organic Lake, Antarctica - #228 | ecosystem: Environmental > Aquatic > Non-marine Saline and Alkaline > Saline | place: Antarctica: Organic Lake...
AAGCACATGCGTGCGCACCCCTCCGATTCTTAACCTCCAAACGAGCTTAAGTGCTCTTCTTTCCAGCCTGCAGACACAACGTGGTAGCCCTGTGACTGCAGAGGATGAGGAGCCAATTGGTTTTCTTCCTAAAACCCGAACAAGACGTGGTTTCGGACGGAGACAATATGGCTTACATCACTGAGGGAGGGTGTGAAATTGGGGAAAATCGCTAGGGTTGGCTGAAACCGTACGCCTTATATTTCTGAAAATCCCTGCAAAAGCACCGTATATATACGGTCAAATATACGGTTTGGGCCAACCCTAAAAATCACAGATTCGGCGAAGGGAGGTGTCTTCAGCGCCTTGGGTTGGATGTTCTCAGGAGAGTCTGTCTTTTTAATCAAATACAAGGGTCTGAGTGGAAATTTTACGGCGGATCAACGCAGGCTCTGTATGGCGGGTTCTTCTCCAGGCAACGTATTACCCCTACGAGTCAGTAAAAATGAAACTCTCATAATGAACAGAGGAAGTTTTATCGCCGTATGAATTCACCTGATATTTTTGGTGTTGCCTCTTTTGTAGCTAAGTGCCTAGCCCTGTTCCCTTGATTTTTCTAGCGTTTTTTTGGTTTGGTTACAGGCTTTTTTCCAGCTCCCGCTCAGGTGCCCACCAGAGGCATATATAGCGATGTAACCTTACCTTACCTTACCTTTCATCGCCGCGTCACCCAACATCGACGTGTCCGGTAGCCTGAACTGGAGGGGTTTGTTCAAGTTAGGTCAAGAGGAGGGTCTGGTATTGCCGAGCTAATTTTCACGCCCAATCGTTGGCAGCGACGAATCGTGTGACAGAGCAGTTTAGTTGGTTGGCAGTTGAGAGTTTCTTTATGTCTTGTTCAATAAGCTGGATGGCCAGTCTTATTGATAACCTTTATCGTCTGGATTTGATAGTTTTGGTAATCAATTGACAACATGTGAACTCTAAGAGGTACCATTAGAGGGGATCCTCAGAGAGACCCTGTGCCGTGTAAGGTCTCCGATTCTATTTGTTCGTTTGTTTAGCGATATTATTATGTAACCACATTGAGGCCGAGAGGTCCGTCTGAGTCATGGGTCCCAGCTCCGGAGAAGGAGCTAGTGTGGCAACCACGCTTAGCTGAGTAGAATCAGAGTAGTAGATACACACACATGTGTGTGCAGAGAGCGCACAAGGGCATGGGCCAGAGAACTGTAGAAGCATTAGGGACCAGCGATGCAAAGAACTCACTCCTCTGCTGGATGGTTTTTCCACCTTGGAGGCCTTTCTTGGTCCGAAGGCGTACCATTATCAGTAAGACTCGCGGGGGCTTTTGAATGCTTTCGTTTGCTTCGCTGACCAGAGGCCGAACATGCCGCGCAGAGAATGAGAGATGAGCCGTGCCAAGAGGCGCACAGTGAGCTCGAGAATAGAAGGAGAGAGTGAATAAGTAGATGTGCTGAGTCTTATACTTTGCAAAGACCGTAATTTGATCTGACATAATTGCATGCAGGTATTGTGGATGGGCTCCTACGGAGGTTTTGAGAGACATGACCTCAAAAAAGATCAGAGCATCATAATAGATAACGGATTGTTTCTGGTCACGTTAAAATGGAATTGACAGGCGATCAACCGTATGAGTTGGTCGCCGCGGGAGACTCTATATTCTTTACCGTTTTAGGAGACGAGGGTCTCGGCATGAAGTTTACTGGACCACAGGTGGTGTTCACCCAAAGCCACAATTTCAATAACTTGGTCACGTGAAGTACAATCCCGGATCAAATACGCTCGTAAGCAATGAGATGCAGGTGTGCTTATGCTTGTGTCACAACATACATCTTGCGCTTATTTTGAGCTGACCGAGATTACAATGAAGCCGATCATCACAGGAGAGACACCATAAAATGACTCAAGCTGGCGTGTTTGGAACATAGTGCTCACACACACACAATGCAAAACACGAGCCATTGCTTCGCTGCTTTGCTGCCGCTGCTACAAGCAGACTGCACAATGCTCCTTCTTCTTCCCTCTTGAGCCTCAGCTTCAGCACTCTCAACGATGGCATGTTAATATGAACCGTGGAGCCATGAAAATATCGCTGAGAATAGCTCCATCACAGATCACCAATTTCGATGCTGACACAAAGTACCGCTCAATCAGATCAAACACACCCACGGTCACATGCATATTTTCCAGCAGCAAGCCTTCGACGCGCGCAACAGCGGACGCCATGCCGTGTTGTTGCAGCAGTGCGTTCAGTGCTTCAACAACTAGGCCACGTCCTTCTATTTCGTCATCAAACAGTTAACCATTCTCCCCGAAACAGCCACTCAGCATGAAGTCCGTGGATAGGCACGCAACACCCCCAACAAACTCTGCAGTTGCATCTTGTAAAGAAGGCAGCCAAACGGTGTCAAAATATTCAAGACAACTCATCCCCTGTGCTGATGCATCCTGACGAACAGGCATCACAGAAATCCTCTGGAACACCACTTTGTTCAATGCAGAAAACCCACACAAAGTGCTTCTGAATTTCTTCATCTGGCCAGGGTATGCTGCTTGGCAAATCACACACTTCACTGAACTACTCATCAGCTTGTCCATGTCTTGCAAAGAACTCACGTGCAATGTGTGCAACTTGTTGCAGCGAGACAGCACAGCATTCATCGCAGTTGACCACGCCCCGACATTAATAAATTTTAAGTCAGGGTACCATCCACAACAGGGGTCAACAATACTGAGCTCCTCAAGTTCTGCTAAGTTTGACACCTTGTGTAGCATCTCTGGCAACAACTCCATCCCTGAGTCGAAAAATGTCAACTTTAAGACAGTAAGACTTGGGAAAACGCGAAGAACAGAGGATAATCTTGATAATAACCAACCTTCATCATCATAATGATCCTGGAGCGTAATGTGTGTTACATCTACCAGCCTGCGGTGGTACCACAGCTTCTCGTCCTCAGGGAATGAGTGGATATCCAGGTGCCGGATGGGGGCTTTGGCGGGCATCAGCCGTGTAATGTCATCAAAGGTGGTGGTGCTTGTTGTTTCCAGGCGAGTGATTTTACTGAGGATGGAAGGCATCTCGCCTAGAACGCCTTGCAGCTAGACAGCATACTGATCCTGTCCTCCTTTTCCAGCTTGCTATACACGATTCCCCACATCTCGTCAGGCAATTGAGTGGCTTGCATGCTGCCCGGTTACTACCTGTGTGCAGGATAATGAGTTAGAGTGCACTTAAAGGCATCATTTGTTCAATTTTTTGCTCATTCTGCTATCAGGGCAAAGTAGCCTAGGCCACGCATGAAGGAGCTAATCACAGGAATCAGAAACAGGGTCCTGTGGGTGCGTAGGCACGAATGAGGGAGCAAATCATAGGAAACAGGAAAGGGGTGCGTAGGCAACGAGTGAGGGAGCAAATCATAGTAAACAGGAAAGGGGTGCGTAGGCCACGAATGAGGGAGCAAATCATAGGAAAAAGGAAAGGGGTGCGTAGGCCACGAATGAGGGAGCAAATCATAGGAAAAAGGAAAGGGGTGCGTAGGCCACGAATGAGGGAGCAAATCACAGGAAAGGGGTGCGTAGGCCACGAATGAGGGAGCAAATCATAGGAAACAGGAAAGGGGTGCGTAGGCCACGAATGAGGGAGCAAATCACAGGAAAGGGGTGCGTAGGCCACAATGAGGGAGCAAATCACAGGAAAGGAGTGCCAGTTCCAGTGTGCCATGCATGAAGGAGCAAGTCACAGGAAAGGAGTGCCAGTTCCAGTGTGCCATGCATGAAGGAGCAAGTCACAGGAAAGGAGTGACAGTGTGCAAGTGCCAGTTCCAGAGTGCCAAATTACCTAAGCTCCAGTGTGCAAGTGACAGTGCCCTACAAGTGTCGCTCGGATCGGAGAGTGTGGATATGATAAACAGAAATTTGTAATTAGTTTAATAATATTTTTATTATCTTATTTACGGTATATTGGGCAAGCTCGAGTCAATTGCCTTCGCAGAAATAAAGCTACGAAACAAAAAACAAAGTAAGTAAGGTTTTTTTAACAACTCTGCTCATTCTAAACGCTCAGTGGAGTCAATCTAGTGAAGAATACATTAGGTGAATTGGACATTTTGGACATTTCAGAGCACAGTCGCACATGGAACAAAAAGGACGCTCCATTCCAGAAAGACCGCATGCATGAAGTAGACGCTCCATTCTGAGTTTCTGTAACAGAAAGGACGATGCTATTCTCGAAACTGAAACTAAAACAGTACACTAATGCTTGCTCATCTCAGCTTGCTGCAATGCGGCAGATAAATACAATACACGGCAATGCCGCTACTGTTATAGCGGAGGACTTATGCACTGCCGACAAGCTGGCGCGTCAGCTTGTCGGCAGTGCATAAGTCCTCCGCTATAACAGCTACGCGAGCTGATGTGTCGTTAACTTTGAATGTCAAGTCTGCTCATCGAGAAGGCTCATCTGAGGGTGCTGTAAACGACGTAGTTGAACATAGATGGACAAGATCACTTGATATCTTTTACACTTGTTGCCAGGTTGGTTAATAAGTGCATTCTCAAATGTGAGTGTTCTGGGCTTGTGCGCTCTGCTCTGCTTAATGTAGTAAGATGTGTTTGTGCTAGTGAACATGAGGCAATTGACGAGAGTAAATCGTAGCGTATCTGTTAGAAAGATGGCATGACAGCTAACAAGGTACGGTAAGGTTACATCACTATATATGCCTCGAAGGGCATCTCAGCGGACAGCTGACAAGGTACAGGCTATGCCTGTGTACACTACACACTGGAACTTCCTACGGGGCGCAAGAATGTAAGCACCATGGCGAGATTGGGGTGTTTCTTCTGACCAAAGCAAACACACGCACGTCTCTTCTCCTGCTCTGGAGGATCTCTCCTGCTTCCTGCTCTTCCTGCCTTCTTTGCATGTTGATGGTGAACGCAGCACACTTTGCTTTTTCATTTTCCTCCAACTCTGCGGCATTGTCCATCCCAAGACTCTAGGTGCTCTGTTCGAGAAGAAAACCGACAGAGAGAATGCCCAGTCCAGAGCAGGAAATCACAGCTTAACAAACGTAATCAGCAAATTGATTATGCAACCAGCGAGTACGTCCTTTGTTCGTCTTGATTCATTTGGAAGCAGTGTTGATGAAATCTTTCGAAAGATCTGCTGTTGACAGAGGCTTGAAGTTTATAAAGGCAAATAAGCAGTAATGCTACTGGCTTGTGGCCCTTGTCCGGGTTTTATTCATGCAACACTCCTGATCTCCGAGAAGTGTCATTTCAATCCTTTCCTGCGGCAGAAAAGCATCCAGTCTTAAAATGGGTTCTGTTCCTCAACCAATGTGGTCAAGAGAGGTTGTTGCTGCCTTTTTTCTTCTAATCAGACTCAGATCGTCATCAGTGAAAGGCACATGTGTGCGTGATTGTACGTGCGTGTGTGCTTGGCAAAAACACAGACCATTCCTGGAGTATGTAAATGCTTTTTAATTGTTTGAAACTCCTGCAATTGCAAAATGCAAGCTGCATTGTATAGCATGTTTAGGTCTTGCGGTAACTGGGATCTTACTAACTAGTCTGGTTATCAACGATGCAGTGATGTCCTAGTAGCTGGCACATACAGGACTACTTTGAGGAATTCTTGCATCCACCTGCTCTCAATGAAAAGTCTAGTATGGAGAGCACATTCCTCACTCTTCAGCATGTCTGTTGTTACGACAAGGTGAATGTGTGGTCGAAGCAGCATAAACAAGAGTCAGGACTTACTTTGTTGGTTCCTCTCATATGTGCCAACAGGATAGCCCCGGTCCACTGTAAAATGCAAAATTTTTCACCAAAGAGTGCATGTGATTGGTACATGCACCGTCAGGCATGCAACGCCAGACATGAGATCAGGCCTCGGTTAAAGTGTGGTTAAAACAGTTTAAATCAACCGCGGCTGAAATGCGGCTGTAATTTTGTTCTGTTTAAGAGCACGGATGGACATGCACCACTTGTGGCACACTTCAAGTATCCAACTAAGTACCAAACAATCCATTTAGTTGGCAATTTGTTCTGCGCACCTGTTTCAGGTTCGCAAAACATTGCCAAACTCCTTCAAGTTGTCTTTGCCCTTGTCCTCTAAGTAGATGCCCAAAACCAAGCCAGGGATACAGTAATGCCTGATTTTGCCGAATTACAACCTAAGCCGACTAGATCCACCAAAAACTATGGCTGTTTCCATAAATAGCCCACTCCTTTGCAAACAAATTAGTCCCATTTTAACTTTGAGCCACCATATCTCTGTAACCCCTGCACTGTTTGAGACCTGAGACATGCGTTGGAGATAGAATTTCCCTTCACGGTACAAAAATTGACGTCATTGCTCACACAATGCGCCAATCCGTGTCCTCTAAGTTGATAATATACTCCGCAACTCTGGTGTGAAATTGAAGGTGTGAAATGGAGCCAAAAATCTCCAACCAAAATTGATTGCATGTCACGCTACATAAATTTGAACCAGAATTCAGCCAGACTGCCGATCGGTCCCATTTACGTTATATATTAATCTGTATTTAACCCCGCAACTCAGGCTAAAACTCGAAGCGCGTGTGGAGCTACAAATTTTCTATCCTTTTCCCCTCTGTCCCTGGTGTGAGTGCCTCTTACTCGCCGGCATTCCCAGTACCCCTGCCCCGAATTCGACATTGCAGCATTATTATATATCATTAAATGGTTCTATCTTGAAGCAAAGGTCGATCGGGGCAACTTCAGAAATGCGCCTTTTCCCTGCCAAAGTGGGTGCAAATTACGCACCGGGCCCCACAGAACCCCCCAGAATGCCAAAATTCCAGCGAACGTCAATAACTTAGATATAACATCAAATATCGTGCATTCAAATGAGGTAAAGGGGGCTTTGCATTGGGTGGAGAGCTAAGTGAGACTGGTTGGGGGGATTGTTCATGTGAAAAGCCCAGATCGTTTCAGAAGTAAGGTTTTCTGGCGGGTGAGATCTGGACACTGGACAAACATCAATGCGCGTATAATTAGCCCTAATATTTAGTTCAATGTGCGTCACGAAACAGGTTTTGCTGCTCTAGCTATACCCTTTATATCCGTTCCAGCAGCGAAATAGCCTCACCAGCGCACCTTGTATTTTCATTCATTTTAGAAGAAGTTCGTGTGCTGCTAGTTGCGACATACCATCAAACATTAATTGTTGTTGTGCAAGCTTGCAAAGATCCTGACCAAAATGAATTTGTGTAGCGATACAGCTTTTTGCTTTCATCACTTTGCCTTGCGCAGGTACAACGTCCCTTTGTGCTTACTTTCTGCATCTGTTGATTGCGCAAGGAAAATGTTTGATAATGGAACACAGGAATTTCTTGTTTGTTTACACCTGTGGTAGTATCCTGTGCTTCCTTTTCCTCAGATCACCACATTCCTAGCAGGTTAAGACTCTCCAGGCAATACCAGACTCTCGAATTAGTCCTGGACTACAACCAGCATAATAGCTGCAGACACGGGCTCGGGCATCTCAGTGAGCTCTGCTTTTCTTACATCCTGGTATCTGGAACCCGTGTCATTTTACCTTCCCTGCCAGATTGTGTTTTGCTGCTTGTGCTCCTTTTCCTCAGATCACCACATTCCCAGCAGGTTAAGACTCTCCAGGCAATACCAGACTCTCGAATTAGTCCTGGACTACAACCAGCATAATAGCTGCAGACACGGGCTCGGGCATCTCAGTGAGCTCTGCTTTTCTTACATCCTGGTATCTGGAACCTGTGTCATTTTACCTTCCCTGCCAGATTGTGTTTTGCTGCTTGAAAAAGGCCAGAAATCAGGCCAGAAACAAGGATGACATTTTAATCCGGGGTGCAGCTAGCGTCATTCAAAAATGCAAATAAAGTCACTTATGTTGCTATAGATGAAGCTGGGCTTTCTAGTCACAGCCTGTTATTCAAATCCATGGACTGTCCCAAAAAACGGAAACGGGTACCGCATTTCAGCGGGAACCACAGCAAACTACGACAATTGATGAGACCTCATAAAGTTGCAATATGCAAAGTTAAAGATGCTCTGCATATAATAGTGTACAAATAAAAAATGCTTCGCAGTGTTTTTGATACAATGAACAATGCTTCATAGCAATCCATTCTCTGTTGTGCAGTATTCAGTACTTGGACCAGAGAACTAATATTGCTCAAACGACGTGCCGGCAACAAACAATACGGACGACGTGCAAAGCAAACAGGGTACGTCAGCCACAAGTGCAGATTTTATGCAGATCCTTAATTGCAATATCACAGAGCACCAGTTGTCGCTGGGAGTGCACCATGTAACTATTTATGCAACAGCTGGCCAATCGGCGTGGAGGCGTTGGGGTATTAGCGGAAATGTACGAGACATGTATACAGATGAAGTTGATAAATGATGTTGCGTTGTATCATAAAGGTGGAGGACTGTGTTTAATCTATTTTTTAAAGATGATGGCAATGCTTTCCCTCAAAACAGGACCTCCCCTAAAACGGGCCCCAAGCTTTTGCATGCCCTGACACAATTCACAGCACGCTGGTGGGTTCGGTATCATTTTCAAAATCACGTACACATGCACTCACACATATGCATACGTCCACACATCCACACATGCGAGATTGCCACACAATGTGAACTTTCTTTGTGGAAAGTGACTTTCTTAGAAAGTGCATTTGGTGCTTGCTCAGCACAAAAGCTTCTTCCTACTCTTCCAAAATTCCTTTTGTCGCTTGATGACCTAGCATAAGTTCTACTTATCCTCACAAGCGCTCAGAGACATTCACTTAGTATGCCTAATTCTCTTATTCATAGCACCCTGGTTGTGCCTCACTCATCACTCATCTTCAGTCATCTCGTCTGACGAGAAATACGGGCCCAGACGAAATTTGAGACCCTGGAAAGTGGGCACAAGGAAGGTTGTATGGTCGTTTGCTTTGCATGTGCAATGATGAAAAACGGAACAGGGAAATGGGTATAGAGAAAAAGGTGGTGCCTTGCAAGAAAAACGGAGAGAGTGCACAAGAAACGGAGAGAATGCACAAGATTGTGGGTGGGAGAGAAAAGAAAAAACTCATAGGCACTTTCAAGGACGTACGGACTCATGGGAAGTAAAGCGCAGGGTCACAAAATAACAAGACATCTCAAGTCGACTTCAAAAATTATGTTGTGTCCCCTGTTCTATGCTCACTCTGTCGTATACCAGGCATCACCTTCACCTACTTATTGGCATGTACAGCTTCATCACAAGCCTGCTTTTCAGAACGCTTTAATCATTTCATAAAATTTTCTTCTCGCATCTGTAGTCATTAATCATGTGTGCCCAAACCTACCTCAAGACACTTGGACTCCACATCGTAAGCCTGTGACCGAGAGACCAGGGAACCATACAGGTGCGTGAGGATGTAACGCAGCATCTCCATCATCGGCATGCGGTCCACTATCTTGGTGGCCAGGTACACACACGTGAACTGGATGGAGCACAGGGTGGCTTCCTGTGTGCATTTTGTGTGTGTGCATCTTTCTATGGTCAGGAAAATGAACGTCAACCAAACAGAGGACAGAGTGGCTTCCTATTCGTAATGATTATATGTTTGCTATTAACTCTATGCTGCTAAAATGGTGATACTAAAGTGCTGAGTAACTTCAGCAGTATAACAAGACATTTCTCGCACCTGCAGTAAAGGAGATATACCTGTGGGTTTTCAGTATTGTTGGAATCCACTGGCATAATAGAGCTGCCAAAGAGAAAGAGATGCTAAAAAGAAAAGGGTCGGCTCAAGTCAATATAATTCCATGATCTGTGAGCTTTGCTTCAAGATATGTAGGTCGTGACTGCGTCAAAGCTGTCAACCTCTTAGAATGCTTTACGTCTCCAACCTCATAAAGGTGGTCAAGTGATGAGTTGTGCGGGTCTGTAGATGGCCCTTAGATTATAAGGTCAATAGGTGAAAAAGGGACTGCGCAAAAATAAGCCATCTCCCACCTCAGACAAGTGGTTAGGAGACGTGTAGTGGGGGCCATAGGTGGCTTCCAGCTCTGCCAGATGCTTCTTTGAAGTAGGGGGCAGGCAGCTCAGGTAGTCTGAGTAAGAGGGCTCACACCGGCGTACGGCAAACTCCAGCTGCGGCATGACCGCCAGCAGACGCTGCGTGTGTGCGCATGAGTGATTGTGTGTGTGTGTGTGGTTGTGTGCGTATATGCCTTCTTGAGGTGGTTGATGGGCCTATTACGTCACGCCAACGCTCAAGAGCGGCAGCATCAAATTGAAGGATGTCCGATTCGTTGTACGTCAAGGGTTTCTACAGGTCATGTTCATTACAATTCGGCTGTGCTAGCCTTAACATTAGGAAACCATCCTCAAAGGCAGCAAGCAAGTGCAAAGATTTGAAGCAAAAGCCTAGAGGCTAAAATGCAGCATCTTTGCAGCAACTTCTGGAACTAGCAGTTTGTGCTCACCTGGAAATAGGAAGAGCCCAATGAAATGGAGAAAGCCGTGAACCCAAAGCGCACGCCCAGCGCGTACAGCTTGCTCTCAAAGCGCACTGGCAGGAAAGGGACATCACCTGTGTGTATATGTATGTGCGCGTGTGCACGTGTGTGTATGTGAAAACTGCAGCGCGTACAGCTTGCTCTCAAAACGCACTGGCAGGAAAGGAACGTCACCTGTGTGTACATGTTTGTGCGTATGTGCGCGTGTGTGTGTGAGAACTGCAGCGCGTACAGCTTGCTCTAAAAAAAAAACGTGGCAGAAAAGGGACGTCACCTAAATATATTTCTATCGCCTGTGTATGTCTGTGCATGCGTTCGTCACCTCTAGTCAGGGCTGGGGAGCAAAGAGATCTTGTCACAACTCTCATTCCTGGCATTTGGGCAGTTCACACTTTGATCACGAGCTTACAACTAACCATAGCAGCCAATGCCTTTTGCTCCATGGAATTTAGATGAGCCAATGATCACAATCTAACAAGTAGCAACGGCCAATGCCTTTTGCTCCATAGGATGAAGATGTGCCAATGTGCAGGCCTGCCGCATTCCTTAGCCTATGATAGCTGGCGTGGACAACTTGCACAGGCAACGCGCGCAAAGCAACAACAGTAGGTCGCAAAAGGTAATGAGAACATCAGTTTGCTGGCGCAGGTCACTCAACGTACGAACACAGGTGAACACCGACTGCTCACCAGGGATGACTAGTGTGGACATCAGTTTGTTGGCGCAGGAGAGCGCAGAGGAAGAAGTGTGATCTGGGTAAGACGTCGGGGCGTACACGCTCGTGAGGCGAAGTATCTGCTTGCCTGCAGATATGGTGATAGGGTGGTACTTGTGTTGCAATAAATGTATAAATGTGTGAGGCGCCAGGGCGTGCACGCTATTCAGCTGCAGCGTCTGCTTTGCCTGCAGACTAGGGGCTGTATTAGTACAGCAATTGCTATCAAACAAAGGATTAGTACAGCAATTGCTATAAAACAAAGGAAATTTCTATTTGTAAATGCGTGTGTGTGCATACTATCACGTACACAAAGATGGGTATCTTAGTCTATGACATGCTTGCCAGTTTCTGTTATATGCACTGTCTTACCAACCTCAAAGGGCTGCCAGTATTTGTGACCGAGATCCTACCTTTAGGCTTGAGGTCCGGTGACAGCTCATCTTCCTCTTCACACTCCAGGAACGAGCTCTCCTGCTTTAAAGCACGTACAGGATAGAGAACATCCAGGTAAGTATGTAAAAGCTGCGTTGAAGTGCAAGCCTACACAGATGTTACCGGTGTGAATGAAGGAAAAGTAGCAGGAATTGAGAGTAAACTTATGAGCAAAAGCATGAAGATCCAAGTGTGAAAGTTTGACATAACATCACTGAGGGCAGATTAACCCTTTTGATTTAAGGAGTCCTTGCCAAACCACCATACAAGCATAGACTCGCTGAGAATAAGAGCCCTCTTTTCATTCAAGGACGCTTTGCCAAACCACTGGTACCCTCGGAGCAGCCAATCTGCTTTTAACCTGGAGCAGGTCTTTTCCTGTGTAAGCACAGGTCTTGACCTTTTTTATGCACACTGATCCACCACTAGTACGAGTTTATACTTTACAACCTACTTTACAACCAGAGTCCTAAATTGTTCCATGTTAGTCGATACTTTGCATCTGACCTCAACAGCTTTGCAGTCAGGCAAACAAGAAGTAATAAGCATGAAATTTGCACATTTGACACTTATTTGATACAAACCTGTAAAATTCTCAAAACATCCAGATCCCTTAAACACAAAGAGCAGTACACTCTTGCTGCGCCAGTCACTCTACATGGCATTGATAACCATCCAACCAAGTAAAAGCTGACACGCTACTCTGCGCACGCACACAAAATTACACACAAACACACCTGAGATCCCCAGTAGGTAGCAGCAGCAGAGTCGCTGCCAGACATTTCTGCCTCTGACATCTCGGTGTCTGCACCGGCCGCGCGCGCCTTTGCTAACGCAGCAGCAGTGGTGGGGGAGGCAGACTTCATGCCGTGCACAGGGCTCAGCTGCATCACCTCTGCAGAGTGGGAATAGTGTGTTTGTTCAGTTACGTATGTGTGTGCCACTTATACGTGCGCCCCATGGATGAGACAGGCTTGGTGCTGTGCTGCAAGCCTCTGCAGGTTGCAAGCAATGCAGGCGTGTGTGTGTGTGTGTGTGCTGAAGATACGGCTGAGATTGTGTTGTGGGGGCTCAGCTGCTCATCACATCTGCAGGGTTGGAGTGGTGCATTATGGTGTCTGTGTGCTTTGCATTGGCATAAGCGTGGAGGGCTTACCGCAAGAGGGCTCAAGTTGGGGGTCATTTGAGGAGAAGAAAATGCATGGTGGATAGAGGTATACGTACAAGGTTGAAGCAAGCAGTAACTTTTCGTTTATTTAGTAATGAGACTCTCAAGCTATTACATAACCGAGTTTGAGATGGGGACTTAATTGTTTATTTAGTAACGAGACTCTCAAGCTCTTACACCTCCTTTGCGATGGGGTCCGTATGGGCCCAGCTTGACATGGAACACCAAAGGGGATGGAAACAATTAACAAATATTAAGCCACTAAGGGTTTTGACGATCCCCCCATTGCTCCTGATGAAAGCTACTGTGAATTGGCACAGGCTGCAAGTGCATTGGGACTGAGAACCTGCAGCTTGCTACCAGTTTAAGTCCTTGCTTGATCTGTGGGTATTGGTTATATTGCTGGTCACGTCAAAGGAAGAATGATAGGTGCACTGGTCGACATCAATCTGATTGACGGCTGGCCACACTGCAGCCCATGCTACAACAAACTTCACAACTGGACTGCAGACTTTTGCAAGCAGATTGCTTACCAGCAGAGACGTAATTGGGGCTACGTGTGAAGGGTTGCCGAATGCCGGCTGAAGCAGCCAGGTGTGCAAGTAGCCGATCATGCTTGGCCTTGTGCTCCTGCATGTCCACATGTGTGAGTAAAAGCATATCAATGCATATGTGTGTCAGTGCAAGCATAAATGCACAACTGACTTAAAGGGTACATGACTTTTGATTAACCTACTCTTACACACCAAATCCACATTTTTTGTAGCAAATGATCAGACGTCCAACTTAGGTGCTGCACTGTACTTTTTTTACAAATTAAGTAGGAAAGTGTATCTGCAACGCTTGGTGATGGGACTCTGGCAAGATTAGCAAGTCTTTTGGAGGCCAGTTTCCATTGCATCTCATTTTTCCATCAATTGCAGCATTTTGCTTGCACCTTCTACACACTTGTAAAGCTGTTGGTTATATGTAGCCTTGCCTATACCCGCACCGATAAAGTGCAACCACATGCAACGCGCCACACTCAACAGCAGCAACAGCAGTAGCAGCTGTAGATACACCTCTGCTGCATCTGCTGCATAAATCGCTTCTTGGGACAGGAAGAATGACCTAGCACTGAAGCCGATGGCAAATATGTCTACAAGGGATTCTTTGCACACGGCAATGGAACCGGTGGATTAAATTTTGCCCTGGTGGAGGCTCAATGCCTGTTGCCGACAGGAAGTAGGGGATAGTAATTGTGCAAGGGCCAACAGGGCACAAGGCAGAAGGGCATAGGGCAGGGGGGGCTTTGCTGATGTATAACCCCTTCCCACATCTGCACATCTGCTGCATGAATCATGCAATTTTCGTTAACATGCATCACATAACTGCACAGCTGTTGGCTACGTTCACTCCTGCTGATATTAATTAGAGTGCGATCGTACTCAATGCGCTTCAAAAACACTAGCTCAATAGCAGCAACAGCATTGACAGCCGTAAAAACACATCCGCTGCTGCAGTGGCTGCATTTTGTGCAGCACCAGATGCACCTCGAACACACTAGCTCAACAGCAGCACAGCAGTAACAGCCGTAAATACACATCCGCTGCACTGAATGCGCCTCAGACACATTCATTGCAGCACCAGTCACAATTGCAAATTTCCTTACATTGCAAGTACGTACGTGGCACACACCTGCGCAGCCGTTTGCTCCAATTTGCCCTGCTGCCGTTGGTACAGTGCGGAGTACGTGGCAGGGGGAGTAGCTAGCGCGGCAGCTGCAAAAGCTGGCTTTTGAACCTGCGGTGTTAAATTGTGCGCAGGAAAAGAAAGTGAAATGGAAAGGAAGGGGAGATTTGTGTAAAACCTAAGAAAGAGGTAGGTATAAAGAGTGCAATCAAAGGAAACGTCAGTGTTAAAAAAAGGAAGCAATTTGGGAAGAATGTTTTTGGCACATTAAAACTTTGGCTTCCTAGCAAGTTGAACCAGTGTTGTGCTTTGTCTTTACTTGTTCAGCAACTGCAGGAGATTGATGCATGCAGGACACGATACATTGCTGAGAATAAATGTGGGTGAGCAGCTGCCTTATCGTAAACCACGGACCCTGCTTTCTGAACCAAATGAGGTACTGGAAAGAAGGCAGGAACAGGTTTGACTTGCAAGTTGGCTTGCAGGGGCACTAGTATGAAATGGTTTATGTCAGAGCTTTGATGGCCATAGCAGGGCCCGGCAAACCTAGGGAAGAAGGAGGCTGTGCACAAATGACCGCACAAATGTGCCGGTCACGTTACTTAAGGCACAGCATTGACATTTACCATACATAGCAGTAAAAAATCTTAAATTTTGCTAGTCACAGTGCACGTACCCTAAAAACATTTGAGAACCATTTCCGTTTGACCTCAGTGTTCCCCCTCTGAGAACTTGTACAATTTTTCAAGGCAAGCGCACAAAAATTTGACAAATGCCTGACAAAACTACAAAGATGGCACAACCACAAACAGAGTAGACCTTTGTGTGTGTTAATGTATCCTATGATGCCAGTGCGCGGCAACGTGAGACAAACCTGCGCGGGCAGCACAGCCACAGGTAATGCTCCAGGCGCAGCTGCAGGTCCAACTGCCGTGGGGGGGGGTGCAGGAGGTACCCCATTGCGATGGCCAATTGCATGTTGGGCATGGTGCTTAGAGGCAGCAGCAGCGGCTTGCATAATGACTTCCTGCAGGTCCAGGCTGGGGCGTTTGGGTAGAGGGTCCTGCAGTGAGCATGCGAGGGTAAGGGGGAATAGTTTACAATTGCGCCTTTTTTGTCAACGCATAAGCTGATGTGCAGGCATGGCGTCTAGTGAAGCAGCACAGCTTGCTCGGTGAGTGACTCTATGCAGATCTAGGAAAGGAAGGCTTGCATGCGTTGATGAAATGAGGCTGAAATGTTTTTTATACAAACAAAAAGGTGACTGGGGATCTGAAAAGTTTGAGCACTAGTTTTCATTTTCCCCGTTATAAGTTACCAGAGAGCATGTGCTCGGATTTATAATTAGATTCACTCTATGCAAAGATTGACAGGACTAAACGCACAAGTAGAGCACTTTACCCTAGATAGGTGCTTTCCGTAGGAATTAATGCATTGGATTGCATATCTCACCAACCACTTTTGCTCATTTGTTTGTAACCTCACTTGTTGCAATGACTCTGAAACATTAAACACCACTGAATCTGGTGCAGTAGAATCTTTTTTGTAATTGGAAGCAGGAAGCAAAATAGTGGGACTCACGCCACAGCAAATTAAGCACGTGCGCCAAAAGCTGGCGAGCTAAAATACACCCACAGACAGGGATTCATGCCCATTTTCAGTTGCCCCCCTTGCTACTTTGCCATTGTCCTCTTGCGGTTCCAGGATGAAAAAACATACTTGTCGCGTGACACGCAATCTGCTGATTACTATGTAGCATGCAGATCCTTATTAATAATTTGATGAAGGCCAAGCGTAAATTCCCCCTCCGACATGTGTTTAGGCCAAGCCGGACCAGAACAAGAGAACAAGACATCCAACAGAAGTTTCTTTGCAACCTGTTCTTAATCAAAGCCCTCAGTATACCTAAGGCTGACATATAAATCATATTTCGCTTCAAAGCACAATCATTTCCTCTCACCCTTGCAGGTTCGACCAAATTGGTATGGGCAGGAGGCGGCTGAGAGCGAGCGCCTCCTAGCATTGGTGTGGGCTGCTGTGCCTGCTGTGCCTGCTGTGCTTGCAGCGTGCTGAGATTTAACGAAGCATTTGCATGCATTGCATGTTGCTGCTGCTGCTGCTGCTGCGTGTGTGTGTGTGTGTGTGTATTTGTGTGTGCTTTTGCGTTTGCGTCTTTACACATGTATATGTGTGCATGAAAGAGAGCAAAGGATGCAGTGAGTGCAGGGAGGGCAAACTTTAGACGGTATTGGCTACCATCATAAAAAAAAATGGTGATGGAATAGTAAATAAATATTTTGTCAGGGAGACTGCTGTGCCTGCCTTGTCAAATGTGTCTATCGTGCCTGTATTTATCACAGAATATAAAAGTTCAGAAAGCGTGATTGATTTGCTCTGGGTTGGCCACACCATGTGCAATAAGCATGGTGTATGTAGGTTAAGATTTGTGGCAGGTATACTCTCCTGTATGCAGCATATACATATACATGATACACTTCTAAATGGCTTACATTTATGTTGGGATATATGGCGGGTTAAAAACTCCTACATAAGCATCGTTTACCGTGTTTTTACGGTTCCATTAAACCTCAAAGGGTAAGAGCGGGGTGCTTAAATGCAAAATTCTGCTCTCAAGTTTGCAAATGATATTATTTGATGTGGCAGCAGAACCTCTGATGGGCCCACTGCACTATACATGTTATGTGCGAAACCGTCTCCCTCCCTCCCTCCATCCCCTCTCCTCCCTCCCTCCCTCCCTCCCTCCCTCCCCCTCTCTCTCTCTCTCTCTCTCTCTCTCTCTC
>Ga0307945_1001740_pt1 | contig 17272 bp, 29 predicted proteins | sample OrgLakmetagen228_FD_201818 | JGI IMG/M metagenome (GOLD analysis project Ga0307945, IMG submission 201818) | Saline water microbial communities from Organic Lake, Antarctica - #228 | ecosystem: Environmental > Aquatic > Non-marine Saline and Alkaline > Saline | place: Antarctica: Organic Lake...
GTGTGTGTGTGTGTGTGTGTGAGAGAGAGAGAGAGAGAGAGAGAGAGAGAGAGAGAGAGAGAGAGAGAGAGAGAGTGTGTGTGTGTGTGTGAGAGTGTGCATGTGAATGCGTGTGAGTGTGTGCGTGTGAGTGCGTGTGAGTGTGTATGTATGTGTGTGAGTGTGTGCGTGTGTGTGCATGTGAGTTTCAGGTGCTGCAGCAGCATCTCACACACCATAACACACACAGCATACGCCATGCTCCAGCGTTTGCGTTGAAAATGGTTACATTTTGAACGCACCCCCGATGAGGCGGCAAATTTATTTGGCTGGTTAGGCAGGCAGCAGCATTTCATCCAAGAGAGGGTACTAATTATGCCATTATTTTTGCATGGAAGCGCCCCTGATAATGCAGGCAATCGTTAGCCTGTTTGGCAGGCAGCAGCATTCATCTAAGGGAGGGTACTAGTTATGATGTGGTTTGTGCTTGGGAGCGCCCCTGTTGCGGCAGGCAATCGCTGGCTTGTTTGGCAGGCTGCAGCATTCATGCAAGAGAGGGTACTGGTTGTGCCGTGGTTTGTGCTTGGAAGCGCCCTGTTAAGGCAGTCGGCTTGTTTGGTAGGCTGCAGCATTAATCCAAAGCATCTGACATTTTTCATTCTTGCACTAAATTTGCTGTTCATTAAAGCACCTTGTGGTCCACACAACACCTACACGTCAAAGAACACTGCACCCTTTGTCAAAAAGAGCGACAGGCGGCACTCACTTGGACAGAAACGCATGCTCTCACGCGCACACGTGCAGTCACTGTGCTCTGCATTTAGCTTATAGCTTATATTATATAGGCGCGGCGTCGGTACATGAGCAGCTTCTGCACTGATTGTTTCGCGACGTGCTCTTCCGTGCGCGTGCACACGCGCTCTTACACACACACACACACACACACACACACGCACACACACACACGATTGTCAAAAGCTACACAAGCAGCACTTTAACAACATCGCATGCTGTCACGTGCACACGTGCCATCACTTTGCCCTGCGCAGGCTGCGTTTAGCTTAGACAGGGGCGGCATTAGCACGGGGGCAGGCAGTCGCGCAGGGTACAGAGCTGCAGGCGCACTGCGCAGGCCATCGTCACGTGCTGGTGTGTTTTGGGTCGATGTGTGTGTGTATGTGCGCAAATAGTTTGTGTAGCAAGGTGCATGTGCGGGTGCGAGGTGACACAAACAAATGCTCCAGCTCTGGTACCTGCATGTTAAACCTGTGTGCTCATATTTTTCTTTTGCTAGTGTTGCACTGCTCCTAAATTTGTCACATCCTTGAGCGAGCGCACGTGCCTAGGGCTGGCCAGAACTGTATCTATACTCCGTGTATGACCGTATATCTGGTGACTTCCCTGCCAAAAGTACCGTAGATACACCGTATATATATATATGGTTCTGGCCAACCGAACACATGCCTGCTCCTGCTTGTTGCACAATTTTTGGCACAATGTATTGGTAGGGTTGGCCAAGGCCTGGTGCACCAGATGCACAGAGACAAGTGACGGCCTCATTTTGCCTCAATTATGTACACACACACACACACACACACACACACACACACACACACTCAATCACACACAGGAGGAAGAGCAGGGGGTGGTGGAGGAGGGGGCCTTACTGTGGTCACGCGACCCGGCACGGGGGGCTTTGAGTCCGTCAAGCGCAAGCGCAGTGACGGCGACTTAGAAGGCTCCGCACGCATGGAGCGCTCCATGGTGAGCTGCAGACACACATGGGCAAGTCCGTCATCGTGCTTTGAGTCTGCCAAGGGCCCCCGTGCGCTCGTAAAGATGGAAAGGGCTCCACATACACAGCATGCTTAAATTTGAGTTGCAGCTACACTAATGTATGTTTGCTAATTGTTCCTTGAATCCTGCCTGTCAAAATGTGAGTATGGTGAAACGTTTGAGTGTGGAGGAGGCGATGGGTTTCTTCCCGCACGTGTAGCATGTTCCATCAAGTGTGGGCGTGTGGGCGTGTGTACCTCACGCACTGATATGTGATGTATTTGTTTCCGTGAAGAATTACCAATTGGCATACATAAATGCATACACACACGCGCACGTGAGCGCACAAACACACACATACACACGCATGCACGCGCGCACACAAACACATACACACACGTTTGTGGCACGCAGACCGCCATCTACATCCCTCCAGTGCGCGACTTGTCAGAAGAGGAGCTTGCAGCTAGGGACGCTGCCAACACCACCTGGGCGTGTGCGTACCAGCAATACGGTGGGTGCACGTGTGTTTGTGATTTCTACTGTGTTTCCCTTTTGTGCATTTTGTGTTTGTCACCAATCATTTTGTGTTTATTATTTTTGTACGTGTACCATAGTGCGTGTATGCAATTGCACAAGACGCATGACGGCAATAGTAAGTGCACACAGCCGCACGAAAGGCTGGTGCAGCACATCATACACGCGTACCCTCCGCACTGCTGGTACAATCACGCCCAGCCGTTAACGCACCCAACAATTGCACACACACACACACATACACACACACATTGTAAGTGCACACAGCCGCACAAAAGGCTGGCGCAGCACATCATACTCGCGTACCCTCCGCACTGCTGACACTTCAGGCCCAGCCGTTAAACTCACCCAACAATCACACACACACACACACACAACACACACACACATACACACACACATACACATACACACGCACACGCACACACACACGCACACGCACACACGCACACACACACACACATTGTCATGCACCCATTCTGAAACACATTTTCATATGAATACATACACAGGCGCCTCAGCCTTCACTAACCCCCCTGCCGCCATTGCCAATGTGCTGGGTCCGTCTGGTAGAGGGGATGATGAAGGCAGCAGCAGCGAGGACACAAGCGACGAAGCTTATGTGACAATGCACGCGTACATGGAAGAGGAGGAACGCAAGCGATTCGCTGCCTTAGCAGGTATGCGTGTGTAAAAACCCTCTTCTCACTTTCTCTCTCACTCTTTCACACACACGCAGGCACACACACGCACACGTGCACACACACACACACACACACACACACACACACACATGCACACAGAGGGGCAACGGAGACGCAACAAAGGACAAGCCACCCCCAGCGTGCCGGCCGGTGCAAGCTCACGCACTCCTCGATCCACCTCTCTCCGAACCTCGGCCGCGCAACAGCAGCATCAACAGGTTAGCTGAGTTGTCTGAAGCTTGTTGTGTGTGTATCTGTGTGTGTGTGTGCGCGTGTGTGTGTGTGTGTGTGTGCGCGCGTGTCCGTGTATGTTAAGTGTGTGTGTGTGTCCTCCATAAGTGTTTACTCACTCATGCCAGTCCCCTTACTGACCCCTTTAAAAGTACCTGCCCAAACCAACCTACATACAGTACACTAAAAGTGTGCAGCCACATCCACCAACCATTGCTCCACCATGCACGTTGGCACTGCATTGATGTGTGCGAAGTTGTTTTTTCCGTACATTATCACGCTCTCTTGCAAATGTAGTGTGCAGCCACAGCCACCTGTACATTCAATGTTCCATCATGCACGTTGGCATAATCGCAAGTCATTCTGCGCAGAGCTGCTCTTCTGCAACGTAATCACACGCACTCGTACTCACATGCTAACCTGTCCTCCTCACCCAACCCACTTCCAGGACCCTACCCAGTCCAGCACGCCCACCGCACGCGTGCAAGCTACTTCTCTGCAACGTAATCACACGCACTCGTACTCACTTGCCAACCTGTCCTCCTCACCCAACCCACTTCCAGGACCCTACCCAGTCCAGCACGCCCATTGCACTTGTGCAAGCTACTTCTCTGCAACGTAATCACACGCACTCGTACCCACTTGCCAACCTGTCCTCCTCACCCAACCCACTTCCAGGACCCTACCCAGTCCGGAACGCCCATTGCACTTGTGCAAGCTACTTCTCTGCAACGTAATCACACGCACTCGCACTCACTTGCCAACCTGTCCTCCTCACCCAACCCACTTCCAGGACCCTGCCCAGTCCGGCACGCCCACCGCACCTTCAGGGGAGAGGCTTCCTACAGCGTCAGGCACGGCAGCAACACCTGGTGAGTATGCTGTGTGTGTGTGTGTGTGTGTGCGCAAGTCCAATGGACTCAAAGGAAGGACTGCTGGCAGTTCGCATGCAAGGCCAACAGGGATGCATAAGCTAAGGAGGCGTGCATTACTGACACCCGCTTTTGTAACATCACAAATTGTGCTCTGTGTTGGCAGAGTTGGCACTGCATTAGGGTCGGCATGAACCGCAAGCATGTACGTACGTATACCGTGTGTGTATGTGTGTGTTTGTGTGTATGCAGTGTATTTAGCAGTGAAATGGCCGCACCCACGGTCACGTGCGCTGTCCATTTGTACAATTCTGGCCTTATCAGCACAACAAGCACACACGCACACACACACACACACACACACATGCATGTGCGCAATTGCTACACTGTTCAAAGTTTTTTTGGATCATTTGATAGCAAAGCAAGCTTTGCGTTTTCATCTCCTCCTTTGCTAACACATCCTTCTTTGCTCATGCATCCTCCTTTTGCTAGCATCCTCCCCCTCTGCTTATGCATTATGCATCCTCATTTGTGTGTGCCTTCTCTGTCGGCCCTTGGTGCAAACTGCTGGCGTGTGTGTGTGTGTGTGTGTGTGTGTGTGTGTGTGTGTGTGTGTGTGTGTGTGTGTGTTTCTAATCTACAGCCCGCCCCTTGCAATGCAGGCACTATTTCGTGATTACCTGTCCGCTCTTATGTGTGCGCTGCTGCCACTATTTCTGTATGTCCCTGTCCCACCTCAAGCGCACTGCTGGCACGTTTATTCACCTGTCATGTGGCCACACTGCCTTATTTGCGTGCCTGCTTCTGTGTGCGTACCACTCTTCTGCCCGCTGCGTTGGTGGGTGTGGGCGTGATCACCTGCGGCTCAGGAGGATGTTAAAGGCCGTATGGCAAGGATTCAAAAGGCCACATCGCCAGGAGTATAAGCACAGTTTCTTCCTATTGACGATGTCCCCTTCAATCACCACGCACACACTGTTGTGTGACTGCGCAAGCGTTACCTCCCCTCATCTCCTGCTCACTTCACCCATCCATTCACATCTGCTGCGCTGCTTCCTGACTGCACAGTTGCCGCAGGCGGGGGTTGAACCCCAAGGACCACACACCAGGAGCACGTAGCACTGCTTTTCCTATTGACGATGTCCCATTCAATCACTACGCACACGCTGTTGTGTGACTGCGCAGGAGTGCGCAGCGTTACCTCCCCTCCCCTCCTGCTCACTTCACCCATCCATTCACATCTGCTGCGCTGCTTCCTGACTGCACAGTTGCCGCAGGCGGGGGTTGAACCCCAAGGACCGCACACCAGGAGCACGTAGCACTGCTTTTCCTATTGACAATGTCCCCTTCAATCACCGCGCACACGCTGTTGCGTGACTGCGCAGGAGTGCGCAGCGCTCCCTCCCCTCCCCTCCTGCTCACTTCACCCATCCATTCACATCTGCGCTGCATGCCTCTCTTGATACAGCACCAAACTATTTGCGCGTGTGCTGTTTGTTGCGTGACTGCACAGGTGCCGCAGGGGGGGGTCGAACTCTAAGGATCACCTCACCAGGAGCTCGTACCTCTGCCCCCCTTCCCCCAGGCAAATCCTCAGCCGCCGCTCACTCTGCCACACCCAACGCCACGCACCCCCTATCTCCACCCTCCCACAAGCAGCCACAGCCGCCTCTATCCCACAAACAGCACCAACCAAACAGCACCACCACCACAGCAGCAGCAGCAGCAGCAGCACACGCGCCGTCGCGGAGGTCAGAAAAAGCGGCAGCCGGCAGCAGCAAGGCGGCAGCACGAGAAGAGAAGGGGCCATCCTTACCTCTGGCGGCCACAGGCGCAGCAGTGCCATCTACTGCCAATAATGGTGGTGGTGGTGGTGGTGTAGCTGTCGGCCACTCAGCAGCAGCAGCTCCCGCTGGCGTGCCTTGTTTCTCTGCGCCTGCGGCAGAACCCTCTCTAGCACCTGGATCCTCCACAGCAGCGGTGGTGGCAGGCGGCAGTTTGCCTAGGTCGGCGAGCGGGGCGCGGGTGCTGCTTGGTGCTGGGCCCCACCCCCCTCAGCCGCCGGACAGGAAGGGGGGGACCACTGCTATTGCTGGGCAGGTGAGGGAGGGGAGGAGTGTGTGTGTGTTGGTGCATTGAGCTTAGGAATGCACACACACACACACATACACACACATACGCACACACACATGACACGCATCCACACAGTTATGGATTTACATACATACAAATGCACTTACACACACACACGCAGCACAAGGCCAAGCGCCCCCATGCTCTGAACGTGGGCAAGCTGCAGTCATGTTTAGTCCTGGTGTCTCCCTTCGCGCCTCAGGTGAGGGGTGTGGGTGTGGGTGTGGGTGTGCGTGGTGTGGGTGCCACCCTTCCCGTCTTTTGTGATGGGAATCTGTGTCAGTGGGTGAATGTGGATGTGTGGGTGTGGGTATGTGTGGTTGTAGGCGCCTCCTTTCCCGTCTCATGTGATTGGAATGTGTGTGAGTGGGTGAATGTGGATGTGGGTAGTGGGTAGTTTGGGTGCCTTCCTTCCTGCCTCAGGTGATTGGAATGTGCGTAGATGGGTAATTGTGTGGATGTGGCGCCTCCCTCCCTCCCCGCCAATGATACATCTAAACAGCAGCTTGTTGTGTTAATGCCTTGTCGTTCACATGAAGAGCTGTTGTGTGTGTGTGTGTATGTGTGAAAATGTGTGTGGGTGTGGGTTTGACTTGAGTGCCTCCCTTGCTGCTTTTTATAAGTGCTGAGTGTATGTGGCAGGGTTAACTAATTCAGGGTTTTGGGCCACCTAAAAGCTGTGTTAGCAATGACGCATTTCAACATATCTCAGAATTGCTGTCGCGGTTCAAAGTTCGTCGAACTGAGTGCCATATTGCCATATTTTTGAGTTTTGGGACCAAAATTGCCGTCCAAGATTGCATGAACGAGCCTTAGATGGCGATGAATTGCTTTGCATTCTAAAAAATAAATACATCATATATAAACTAGAGACAATTCAAGCATGGTTTGGGGAGTTATACCATGAAACCAGCAAAAACCCTTCATTTTGAATCGCACATGGGTTCCTTCAACTTCTGGAGAAATTCGATCGAACTTTCACAATCTTTAACAAATCTTTGCTGCCAGAAAAACGAACTGAACGACCCTGGTCAAAATGCATAGTTCCGCGCGCTTGCTGCTTGCTTGTGTGTATGCTCATGCACCAAGCATACACACACACACTGCAGTCCCCCCTCGCCCCCGTAGCCACTACCCCCTCCTTCACACACACGCACCCCGGCTCTGCTGACCCCAGCAATAACACCAGCGGCGGCAGATCACCTCCCCTGTGCTCACCCTCCCCTCACACTGCTGCGCCCACCTCCAAGCTAGCTTCCCACCTTAGACCGCCGCAGGTGCGTAGAATACAAATGCGTGTGCGTGTGAATGTGCTTTGGGTGTGTGTGTGTTTGTGTGTGTGTGTGTGCAGGGTGTAGGCGTGGTTGTGGGTGTTGGTGTGGGCGTGGGCATGGGCTGGGTGTGGGTTCAGTTGTAGGGGGGTGTGTGTGCCTTCAGCTGTGAATAAAATAAGTCAGGGATACAGCACGTTATGTTGTAGCACAAGAAGGCATTTGCGTTGCGTGCCATTGTCTTCAGCAGGCATGACTGCGCAACGCAAAAGCCCTCTTCTGCTAGATGATAGTGCCCAGAGACCATGTTCTCTAACCTCCGCGATGCCCTAGTACACGCACAAACGCACACATACGCACACACACACATGCACACACACATACATACGTACACACACATACGTACACACACACACACACACACACACACACACGCAGCCGCCCCAGCCTAGATCACGGGGCAGTGGCCCGACGCGCCGATCTTCCGCGCTGGCTGCCCTAGAGATCCCTGGCAGCCCTGCGTGCAGTAAGAGCAGCAGCAGCGTCATGAGCGTGAGCGGGGGCAGTGACAGCGGCAGCGATGAGAGCGGAAGTGATGAGGTGTGTGGGTGGGTGGGGATGCCGGTGTGGGTGTGGGAGAGGCTGCCAATGTGGGCGGGGATGCCGATGTGGGTGTAAGTAGGGGTGGCGGGGATGCCGGTGTGGGTGTGGGAGAGGTTGCCGATGTGGGCGGGGATGCCGATGTGGGTGTTAGTAGGGGTGGCGGGGATGCCAGTGTGGGTGTGGGAGAGGTTGCCAATGTGGGCGGGGATGCCAACGTGGGTGTAAGTAGGGGTGGCTATAGCGCCAGCACTAAGGGTGAGAGGGATGAAGTGTGTGTGGGGAGGGGGGGTTGGGACGGATGCAAGGTAGGCGGTGTCAGTGGCAGCAAAGAGTGTAGAAGTTGTGAGGTGTGGGAAGAGAGGGGGGGGGGTTGAAGGTGCTTTTGCTTCCTTTGTTCCTTTCTTTTCATTTTGCGCTTGTGGGCAAAAAGCTTTTTGAGACGATGCCATTCATCTCATTTTTTCCAGCGCACACACTTCATCCCTCTTACACATACACACACACTCACATAAACTCACACATACACACACATACACACACGCACACGCGCACACACATATACGCACACGCGCGCACACACATACACACACAGGATGCGGGTGCAGTTAGTGGGGACAGCAGTAGCTTAGACAGCGAGCCGGGCAGTGAAGAGGACAGCGATGAGGAGGTAAGAGGGCATTGTTGTAGTGTTGAGGTTATAGAGGCACTGTTAGATTGTTGAGGTATAAAGGCGTAGAGGTATAAAGGCGTAGAGGGCACTGTTACATTGTTAAGGTATAAAGGCGTTGAGGTATAAAGGCGTAGAGGGCACTGTTACATTGTTGAGGTATAAAGCTGTTGAGATATAATGGCGTTGATAGAGTGTTGAAGTTAGAGGGTGTTTTTATAGAGTCGAGGTTGCTCCTGTGACCTGGCGTTGATGCATTGTTGAAATCCAGTGGATGTGTTTGCTTATTGTGATCCAGAAATCCGAATTGCTTTGATCCCTTCAATGCATTCATATTTAGCACCAAAAGGTGTGTTTAATCAACAACTTTGATGCCATCCTTCGTTCCAATAACAAAATAAGAATGACAGTCATCTGAAATATGCACTTTCAGCAGTAAACGATTTCGGGTTCAGGCTAAGGCTGGGGTTAGGGTTAGGGTTGAATAAAAGAACATTAGACCTCTAACTAGAACATTGGCACGCATACACACTCACGCACAAACTGACATGCTATCACACACACACACACACACACACACACACACTTGCAGGAAGACGAGGTCGCTGCCCCAACCTCTGCCAAACAACGCAGAAAAGACGGAGGTACCGCCACCACTCCTGGCGGGAGCAGTAGAGGGAAGACTGGGCGAGGTGTGTGTGTGTGTGTGTGTGTGTGTGTGAGCGAGGGGGTCTTGAAAGAAAAAGTGTGTGTGTGAGAGTGGTAGGGGGTTTGGAAGTGAAGTGCGCACTTTGACATGATGTCCTCAGGTGTTTTCGTCACCAACGTAACCGCCTCTGCCGCCTCTACCACCTCTACCACAACCACCTCAGAGGGTCCCAAAGCATTGATAGGAGAGTTGGGTGGTGTGATATGTTTGCTTATAGCCTAACGATTGCGCAATTTGTTTGAAATGTGAGAAGGCAGCCTGTACGCTTCTTTCTGAAGGCACCTAACCTCTATTGCAGCGACACAACACATACATGCATGCATGCATGCATACACACGCAAACACACGCACCCCCCCCCACACACACACACACACACAGACCCACACACACACACATGAACTCCTACACATGCACAAACACGCAAAAACACACATGCATTTATTCACATACATGTGCAGCTCGGCCATCATACCCACAATGGACCAAACGCACACCCACACTGCTGTCCTTGCACAGTGACACCCTGCCTTCCATACAATGCATGCAAACAGGGGATCCTACGCCCTCACCGCTTTCCTTGCACAGTAACACCCACAGCAACACCGCAACTGGCAAATATGTCGTACGCCCACGCTGCTGTCCTTGCACAGCAACTCCCACAGTTACACCTCAGTTAATAAAATTTGTCGTACGTCTTCCCTTCACAGTAGCACCCACAGTGGCACCCACGGTAACATGCACAGCAACAAGCTGCCTTCCAAACAATGTACGCAAACAGGAGCACGTGGGGGTAGCAGCAACAACCGCACACGCAAGTCCAAGAGCAGAGGTGGGCGACAGCCGAGGGGTGCACGTGGCACGAATAGCCGCACAAAGCAAGCAGGTGAGTGACAGTGTGTGTGTGTGTTTGTGTGTGTGTGTGTGTGTGTGTGTGTGTGACGGCTGCACAACCGTTAGAGTGTGCAGCCTTTCTGTGTACATGAAAAAGTGTGAAAAGGTTGCACAGGCACAAGCAAGGCATGGTTGTTGTTCTGAGTATTAAGACAGGATACATACACGGCACGCGTGACTGCACCAAATAAGCAGACACAGATTCAAAAGAGTCAGGCCAGCATTTAGAAGAGCTGCAGAGGTTTGAAATTTTTGAAGAGCAGGGAAAATTCGAAGAGCAGGGGGAAATTTGAAGAGCAGGGGAAAATTCGAAGAGCAGGGAACCGTGCGTACGCACAGGTTTGAGAGAGTAGGGCTGATGTACCGAATGATAGCACAGGTCTTTAACCCGTGTAATCATGGATATCACCGCTGCTAGTGTTTGACTATATCTCTACCACCTACTTTGTGATTTTCCAAAGGCATGGTTGATGGGCTGCGCAGACACGCGCACAGAACAATGTGCAAAAAGACAAGGACCAAGCGCTGGCTTTGATTTTGCGTAGGGTTAGAATCAGGGATGTGTCATACGTAAGGGTGGATCATGACCTCGCCGAGACTTGCCGAGTGTGGGGCTCGCCGAGCCTCGACGAGCCTCTTTCCCGGTGTGGAAGACACTTGTTCGCCAGCGAGGGTGTCCAATTTTTGGGCGGAATCAGCCCCAGAAATCCCCAAAAATTCCCAAATCCGAAATTTTCGTGGCTGATCCGGCTGACAGGCCCATCTTTTAAACCAATTATCTTAATTAATAATAATATGTATTTCTTGTTATATAACACCAGGAAGAGTTATGGCGATATGCAATATATATTTCTCGGTTGGAATATCAAAACATAAAAATATACCAGTTAAAATAAATTGCGCCTCACACAAAGCCAGCACCTCCCGTCTTTTGCAATGGGTTGAGTAAAAAATGAAATATTCCAGGGGGGAAGAGGGGCGTGAAGAGCCTTGTTTCATTAGTGCACCTTACAACAGGGAATAGGGACAGCAATTATGATTTAAGGCTCTTCCCGCCCCTCTCCCCCCCTGGAATATTTCATTTTTTACTCAACCCATTGCAAAAGACGGGAGGTGCTGGCTTTGGCTGTGTGAGGCACATCTTATTTACTGGTATTATTTTGAGAAATATAGATTGCATATCGTAATAAAAGGGTTAGGGTAGGGAGAAGGGTGTAAACAAAACTGGATTTTTCTGGCTCACACGCCCATATTTTCCACCCAATCTCAACGTTAATATTCATTAATATATATAAGCGAACAATAGAAAAAGTTTTGGCTCAAACAAAAAGTGATTTTCTAACCGTAATGCACCAACTAGGGCCTCCGCAGCGAGTGCCTAGCCTCGTTGAGGCTCGCCGAGTCTCGCTGGCAAAATCAGACACCCTATCTACGCGTATTTTACCGTATTGAATGTCCCAAATGACCGTATGACACATCCCTGGTTACAACCATATAAATATACGGTGTATACGGTCTTTTGGCAGGGAAATCACCGAGCATACGGTCATATAAAGTGTATATATGTGGTTCTGGCCAACTCTCTTTAATCACAAAAAGCTGTGTTTAGAGTCAGGGTCCAAACCCCACAAACGGCTCCACAGAATAAGCAGGGCTGCTGAGCTAGTGGTGACCTGCTCCCTCGCATGTGCATGCATGCACTCGTACTTGTTTAAGTCGTGTGTGCAAATGCAGCTACACCAGTGAATGCTGCTCTCTATGGAATCAAGCGCACGCACGCGCACACACACAAACACGCACACACACACATACACACACACACATACACACACACGTACGCACACACATGTACGCACACACATGCACGTATGCACGTACACATCCGCACGCACACACACATGCACATACATGAACACACATGCACGCACACACACACGTACGCAGCCACATACACACGCACATGCACACACGCACAGGTGTCAGCGGCGGTGCTGTGAGTAAGCCCAGCAGCGGCAGCAGGCGCGTGCAGAAGCAGCAGCAGCCGCACGCCCAGGTGCTTGCAAATGGCCGAGGTGTGGGTAAGGGGGTGGCAGGGCTCGTGACCTTGCCCCCTGCTGCCGTGGCTGCTGCTGCAGTAGCGGGGGCAGCTGCTGCTGCTGGTGGTGGTGGAGCTGGCGCTTCTCCCAACCACCCTCCCAGTGCTGTGGCCTCTGCTGCCGCTCCTGCAAGCGTCGGTGTGCGGCCTAACGGCGTGGTGCCGAGCGCTGCAGCTCCCCACTTGGCGCTGCCTGTTGGTGGCGTGACAGGGAACAACAACGCGCGCGGCACCGGCCCCCCTATGCCTCCGCCTGCTGCTGTCGCGCAGCAGCAGCAGGGTGCGCAGCAGCAGCAGCAGGGTGCGCAGCAGCAGCAGCAGGGTGTGAATAGCGTCAAGCCGGGCGGCAGGGGTGCGGCTGCGCAGCAGCGGCAGCAGGCGGCACATCAGCAGCGGCAGCAGGCAGCGCAGCAGGGGCAGCAGGCAGCGCAGCAGAGGCAGCAGCAGCAGCAGCAGCCGCAGCAGGCACAGCATAAGAGTGAAGCGGACGCCAATGGAGGGGAGCCTGGGGGTCGAAAGGCACGGCGGCGGCCGCCCTCGTCTACTTCTGGTAGGTGTGTGATTGTATTTGTATGGTTGTATACGTGTTTGTGTGTACGTTTGTGTACTTAAAAGCTTGTGGGTCGAAAGGCACGTCAGCAGCCGCCCTCGTCTACAACTGGTTGGTGTGTGTGTGATTAATTGTGTGGTTGTGTACGTGTTTGTGTGTACGTGTGTGTGTATTTAAAAGCTTGTGGGGCAAAAGGCACGTCGGTAGCCGCCCTCTTCTACAAATGGTACGTGTGGATGACAATTTGTTCGTGCGAGTGTGTACGTGTGAAGAAATTTGTTTGTCGAAAGGGCTGACTACAAGGAGTACTTATGGGTCCACGTTTGTTATGGTACTGAAAACTCGTGTCATGCAATGGATCCTTAATACTGAAATGTGCATCGTTCATCTGTGTGCGTTGATATTGGAAAGTGTCGTGCACTGCTTCAATCGTATAGGAATGTGTGCCTTGCAGTCTTACTATCTGTGCTTTGCAAGCTTTCTAGAGACAGCAATGATTCTTTGCTACGAGCGACTCTCCAGCAAGGGTTATGCTCAGTCGTTCATAGGTACAGGATTTGCTGGCGTTGCTCTCAAAGAGGGCCTCGAAATGTTCGTCAGGTGCCCTCTTTGGGTGAGGACACTTATGTTCAGTCGTTCATAGGTACAGAATTTGCTGGCGTTGCTCTCAAAGAGGGCCTCGAAATGTTTGTCAGGTGCCCTCTTTGGGTGAGGACACTTATGTTCAGTCGTTCATAGGTACAGGATTTGCTGGCGTTGCTCTCGAAGAGGGCCTTGAAATGTTTGTCAGGTGCCCTCTTTGGGTGAGGACATTTATGTTCAGTCGTTATTAGGTACAGAATTTGCTGGCGTTGCTCTGAAAGAGGGCCTCGAAATGTTCGTCAGGTGCCCTCTTTGGGTGAGGACACCAACACACATGTGCCACAAAGGATGCAAACAAGTAGAGAGAGCCGCCTCGTTTCAAAATGACATCCAACAAGCTTGTGCCGCAAACCAAAGAAGTATAGTAGCCCTTATATCCGTCTGCAAACAGACACACTACAGCAGTCAGGGTCGACCTGTGCGTGAGGACTGGCTTTTCTGATGAGGTCGAAAAGGCTTTAGCTTGTTCATGGGCACAGCTTATGCTGGCGTCCCTCTTAATGAGGGCCTTGAATAGGACGTCTACCCTCCTTAGATGTCCTCTTCAAGGCCCTCTTTGAGAGTGGGCACCTACAAAGCTGCGCCACAAATCAAACATACGTGAAGCAGCCGTTGTGAATGGGTAAAACACAAGGAAGTGAACGTGGTGGTTAGGGATGCCATTTTTGAGGTGGTGGTGCGTATGGTTTTTTTGGTAGTGGTGATGCGTATGGGCTTAATTGGTGTTGGTGCGTATGGGCTTCTTTGGTGGTGGTGCGTATGGGCTTTTTTTGTGGTGGTAGTGGTGATGCGTATGGTTTTTTTGGTGGTGGTGGTGGTGCGTGTGGGCTGAAGGGATCAGCTTATTGATAGGCCAATTTGGTGGTGGCGATGGGCTGAGGGGATTAGCATATTGATAGGTGCAGGCCAATTGGTGTTGCTCTCAAAGAGGGCCTAGAAGAATGTGTTGATGTTTTCAAATGTCCTGGTGAGATTTTCTTTGGGGGTGTCCGCCAACATGTTGAGGTTTATATCGGAGGTCAACAAGCCTGTGCCAAAAATCACACAAACGTAGGGTTGGCCAGAACCATACGTATATACGTATATACGGTGTATGTACGGTATTATAAGCAGAGAAATCACCATACATACGGTCATATACGTTGTGCATATACGGTTATGGCCAACCTTACACAGACGTGACGCAGCCGTCCGTGAATGAGTACACCGACAGAACAGGGATTTGCTTCATCGTGTGACTGCTAGGCTGGATCATAGGTACAAGCTCCTTAGGCTGGATCATAGGTACAAGCTCCTTAGGCTGGATCATAGTACAAGCTCCTTAGGCTGGATCATAGGTATAAGCTCCTTAGGCTGGATCATAGTACAAGCTCCTTAGGCTGGATCATAGGTATAAGCTCCTTAGGCTGGATCATAGGTACAAGCTCCTCAGGCTGGATCATAGGTACAAGCTCCTTAGGCTGGATCATAGGTACAAGCTCCTTAGACTGGATCATAGGTACAAGCTCCTTAGGCTGGATCATAGGTACAAGCTCGTTGACGTCACCCTCAGATCACAGAGGACTTTGAGGAGCCTATTAATTGTTCAGATGACCTCCTTGAGTTCTATCACGTTTGCATCGTGGGATGGCGGTGAATTACTTGCAAGTAAATAATAGTTATAATGGTTACAATGGGGGTGACCTTCAGCCAGGTTGTTTGGCTGATCGGCTGCCGACTGGTCTCGGCAAGTAAATAAAAAGCGACTGGAGAGGAACACAGATAAAAAGTATGAGTGATATGAGTGATATCACTTTGCTTCACTCCAAGAACTGGAGTTCCAGTATCACACAGTGAACTCAGCAGTTTCTCTCTTCAAGAACAGCGTCAAGCAATAGCGATTCACAGCATTGCAATTTCAGTAGCAACTTCAGCCGCAGAGGCAAGTGCCTGTGACCTAGCTTTTGTGTCACAGCCTACGCGCATCGCCATCACATCAACAAAGCCCTCCTCGTGGCCTGGGTCAACCTTCCTGCACCTGCTGTTGACGCACGCGTATGTGTAAGGGGGGGGGGGGATGTGTGTGTGTGTGTGTGTGCGCGAGTGTATGCATTACAAATAAGTTGGACGCAGAGTGTCTGTGGGGAATTCCTTGTGCTGCCTTCTGCCACAGATGTCCACTTTAACCATTTAACACACACACAAACACACACACACACACGTACACACACAGGCGCACGCAGGCGGAACAGCCGACCTAGCACAAGCAGGCGCCCTGCAAAGCAGCCTCGCACAGACCCCCCCCCTCCCTCTCGTAACGGTGGTAAGTAATAAAGGATAATATCAATATACATCCCTGTGCAGGCTCGAGCTGCAGAACTCGCACGCCTGCATGTAAACAGCAGGCTGCAATCTTTGTTTGTACTCATGTGTGTGTATGTGTGTGTACTCGTGTGTGTGTGTGTAAGGTATGTCAATTCTACAATTCCACCTGTGTCGTTGCTCCGTGAGTGTTGCACAATTTTGAGCTAGCAGGCCCATCCATGCATCTAAGTAGGGTAAGCCTAAACATAATCTGGGCAGGAGCAGGGGCATTCCACCGCTTAGTCCCTTAAGCAGTCGACACAGTGGTGCATATAACGTATGTATAGAATATCACCGCCCCTAATTAGCGTTTGGGGGGGCACGGTGATCGAAGCAATTGCTTCAATTCCAGATTTCACAGGGATATCACAGGATTTGAGGTGGAGCAGTGATCGGATTTTGTTTGTAAAATGTTTAATTTTAAAAGGGAGGGGTCATATTCTTCATGTATGTACGGATTGCACACTCTGAATAGTGGCTCTTTTTTGCAAGCAATGTATATACACAGTTGTAGCTAAGATTGGCCAAATGCGCGTCCGCCAAGAGCGTGTGGATGCACTGCGCACGACTGCATTCCAAACAATGATTCCTGCAAACATTAAATACTCACAGATTGCTGTTAGTGTTGGCCAAAGTCTCCTCCATCTGCACTGCATATGACTAGGGTTGGCCAGAACCATATATATACGGTGTATATACGGCATTTTTGGCAGGGAAATCACCAAATATACGGTCGTATACGGTGCATATATACGGTTCTGGCCAACTCTACATATGACTGTACCCTTGTGCTGACGTCCTCCATCTGCACTGCATATGACTGTACCCTTGTGCTGACGTCCTGCCTAGAATGCCGTGTAATTTCATACCGTATGCTGTACCGTATGGCCCTGGCAAACCCAGATGATAGTGTCAGACTCAGACTAACACTTACATGCCCATATTCAGCATGGATAATTACGCGCGTCTCCCCACAAAGCCCCACCATGGATAATCACTCGTGTCTCCCCACATCATATTCACCACATGGATAATTACCTGTGTCTTCCCACAAAATCCCACCCTAGATAGTCACGTGTGTCCCCCCACATCATATTCACCACATGGATAATTACCTGTGTCTTCCCACAAAATCCCACCCTAGATAGTTATGTGTGTCCCCCCACATCATATTCACCACATGGATAATTACCTGTGTCTTCCCACAAAATCCCACCCTAGATAGTTACGTGTGTCCCCCCACATCATATTCACCACATGGATAATTA
>Ga0307945_1001743_pt1 | contig 17262 bp, 14 predicted proteins | sample OrgLakmetagen228_FD_201818 | JGI IMG/M metagenome (GOLD analysis project Ga0307945, IMG submission 201818) | Saline water microbial communities from Organic Lake, Antarctica - #228 | ecosystem: Environmental > Aquatic > Non-marine Saline and Alkaline > Saline | place: Antarctica: Organic Lake...
AGGAAGTTGCATCGTCACCCTCCTTCTGTGCATGTTCAGGAAGCTGCATCGTCACCCTCCTTCTGTGCATGTCCAGGAAGTTGCATCGTCACCCTCCTTTCTGTGCATGTTCAGGAAGCTGCATCGTCACCCTCCTTCTGTGCATGTCTAGGAAGTTGCATCGTCACCCTCCTGTGCATGTCCAGGAAGTTGCATCGTCACCCTCCTTCTGTGCATGTTCATGAAGCTGCATCGTCACCCTCCTTCTGTGCATGTCCAGGAAGTTGCATTGTCACCCTCCTTTTTGTGCATGTTCAGGAAGCTGCATCGTCACCCTCCTTCTGGGCATGTCCAGGAAGTTGCATCGTCACCCTCCTTCTGGGCATGTCCAGGAAGTTGCATCGTCACCCTCCTTCTGGGCATGTTTAGGAAGTTGCATCGTCACCCTCCTTCTGTGCATGTTCAGGAAGTTGCATCGTCACCCTCCTTCTGTGCATGTTTAGGAAGTTGCATCGTCACCCTCCTTCTGTGCATGTTCAAGAAGTTGCATCGTCACCCTCCTTCTGTGCATGTTTAGGAAGTTGCATCGTCACCCTCCTTCTGTGCATGTCCAGGAAGTTGCATCTTCACCCTCCTTCTGTGCATGTACAGGAAGTTGCATCGCTACCCTCCTTCTGTGCATGTTTAGGAAGTTGCATCGTCACCCTCCTTCTGTGCATGTTCAGGAAGTTGCATCGGCTGATATGCGTCGCATCGGCTGATATGAGTTGCATCGGCTGATGTGCATGTTCAGGAAGTTGCATCGGCTGATATGCGTCGGCTTAATTTCCGTACAGTGCCCCAAGTAGGGGTAGGAAGTTATCAGGGTTTAGGAGCTGCCTGCATTGCTTTGTGCATCAGAATTGTGTTTGTCCCAGCTGTGTGCACACGTACTGCAAGCCCACATGAACTCAGAAGCAATATGGATAGGGTTGGCCAGAACCATGCATATACAGTGTATATGCGGTATTTTTGGCAGGGAAATGACCAAATATATGGTCGTATACGGTGCATATGTACGGTTTTGGCCAACCCTAAGTATGGATGGTTTGAGCGGCCTTTGTAGCACACTTCTGACTGAATTAAGCCCCTGGCTCCTCAAGTTACATTTCACAAACTGAGGAAAGACAAAAGAAATGTACCAGGTCCAACAAAGTGGTCAACGCTCACTGCGTGCATCAAGCAAAGTGTTTTGGGTCCAACAAAGTGCCAGAAGGGCAAACAGATCCCTCAGTCTTTTGGTCAACGCACGAAGGCTGAGTGTTTGGAGTTTTCCATGTTTTACCTTCTTTTAGTTCCGATGGCCTTGGCCAGAGGTCATGCAATGAAATGGCCGCAACAATAAAATGGCCAGGTCATGCAATAAAAGGGTCACGCAGCATGGAAATGGCCAGGTCATGCAATGAAAGGGTCACGCAGCAATGAAATGGCCGCAGCATGGTTGAACAGCAAACCTTTGTTCCATACTTGGCATGAGTGGGAAGTTATTTTGAATTGGCCGGCAGGGGACAGTAGCTGCTGCGTATAGGTTGCAGCTGGTGGTTTGGAGCTTATTCCATATTGCTGCCTTGTGACCACTGTACCTGCCAGGTTTGAGGCTGATTACGTTCGCCATTAAATGAGTGTCCCCTGTGTGTCACTCTAAGGAGAGGCCACAATAGCAATAAGCTCCGCTGCAACTTGATTGGCCTGCCTGAACTGGACAGCCCCTACACTATCCATGAACCTTGGGAACCATAACTTTATTTAACCACACGCACAAGCACCCGCTCACATCAGCAATAAGCTCCGCTGCGACATGATTGGCCTGCCTAAACTGGACAGACCCTACACTATTTATGAACCTTGGAAACACTAATTTCAATTAACCACACGCACAGGCACCGGTTCACGACAGCCAGCCTGATGATGCTGCCGAGGGCTCTGTAGGCACGGTCACCGAGGACGACATTGCGCTGAGCAAGTTGGGGGCTGCAGGTACGATGCTTGTGCGCGATATGTACAAAACATACGCACAGAACATACGTACAAAACATACGTACAAAACATACGTACAGAACATACGTACAAAGCATACGTACAAAACATACGTACAAAGCATACGTACAGAACAAAGCTGGCTGCCTGTAAAGTTTGGTGGCTTACGATCAGGCCAAAGATTGGGCGCCAGTTGAAGGTGGAGTTCTATGATCAAGCCAGAGGTAGGTGCCAGGTGAAGGTGAAATTAGACAAGTCAAGGTGATGCTTCCCTGCAGAGCCTTTTTTATGTTAACTTTGGCGTCTGCCGTGTAACTAATCATTAGCACCACCAGTTTCATAATCAGCATAAGCCAGCTTCTGCCTCCAGCTCTTCGCTTCCAAAATAAAAGCAACCGTCACTTAGCGTTTGTGCACCTCGTCGCCTAGCGTTTGAGCACCTCGTCACTTAATGTGTGTGCACCTGTCACTTAGCGTTTGAGCACCTCGTCACTTAGCGTTTGTGCACCTCCTCACTTGGCATTTGTGCACCTCATCACGTAGCGTTTGTGCACCTCGTCACTTAGTGTTTTTGCACCTCGTCACTTAACGTTTGTGCACATTGTCACTTAGCGTTTGTGCACACCTCTTGCCTTTCAGTTGAGCAGTGCTTGTGCCAACAGCAGGAAAACACGCACACACACGTAAATATACACACACACATACGCACACTCACACACGCACACATACGCACACTCACACACACACACATACGCACACTCACACACGCACACACACACATACACACACGCACACACATACGCACACACACACATACGCACACACACACGCACACACACATACGCACACTTACACACACATACACACACACACTCTCTCACACACACACTCGTAAATATACACACATACACACATGCAGCACACATATTCACACACAAACACACACACTCACACCCACACAGATCGTGCTGGCTTAACACCTGTCGTAAGCCCTCCTCAGAAAAGCAGCCATGCTCAGGCTTCAGTGTACTTGACAAGCCCCCTATCAAGCAAGGAAAATCCTCACTCGCCAAACTTGAAGATGCCCCCTTTTCCTCATCCGGACCTAAATGCGACCTCCTCCCAGCCAAGCCTATGTCCCGCACCACCATCAAGACTTGTGAGTCGTCAGAGCAGCTTGCCCACGTACACCCCCGCACCAGCTGAAAAAGGTGAGAGGCTTGAGGGTGACATGCACACATGCGCAAACGCATGCTCATGCACACATGCGCAAACACATCCTCATGCGCACACACACACACTCACACACACACACACACACACACACACACACACATACACACACATACACACACACACTCATACACTCAAACAGCCACCAGCAAATCCCCTGCTTTCAACCCAGGGTGGGACCTGACCCCCGTACCCTGCGATTCGGAAGTTTACCAAAATGCACCTCCAAGCAGGGCAGCGTACCTCCTTGCAGGAGGGAAAAGACCTTCGCCCGCAGGGCCCATTACTACCGGTGTGGGTGTGTGGGGTTGGATTTGTGTAAATGTCATGTTGTAGTTGTGGGTGAATATGACTATCATGAGTGTGAATGAGAAAGTGTGGGTGGTGTTTAGGGTGTGTTAGTGTGTGAGTATAGCCAGTGTTAACAAGGAGGACCCAAGTGATGATGTCTTCATAGTCAAATCCGTCTTTTACCGCAACTTCTCATTTTTAAAATTGGCGCATCATTGCATGTGCGTCTTTGACTTTGTGGGATGGCTGGTTGCGGAGTCGGCGGTAAGGTTGTGTGGGAGTACGGTTGGTGTTGTGGTGCGGGGTATGGCTAATCTTAGCAACACAGCGTCAGCATTGTAACAATATGTGGGCCTATCTGGTCATTAAATGCGGAGAGGCAATTTGCCCTCCAAAAGACATCAACACACACATACACACACTCACACATACACACACGCACAATTCCACGCGCATGGACACATGACACACAAGTTCACAAGTTCACACACACACACACAATTCCACGCGCATGGACACATGACACACAAGTTCACAAGTTCACACACATGCACAAAACAGTCAGGCATGTACTTACGTGCTCACGCACACACACACACACATTCACACACACACACATTCATTCACACACACAAACACACAGACCCACACACACACTCATGCGTGTACCCGGACCTGCAAGCAAAAAAAACATGCGTGCAAGCACACACACAAACACTTATGCACACACACATACATACATGCACGCGCGCAACCACTCATGCACATGCTCACGCAGCACTCATGCACGCGCCCACGCACACGTGCATGCACATGCCCACGCAGCACTCATGCACGCATCCACGCACACATGCATGCACATGCCCATGCAGCACTCATGCACACGCCCACGCACACATGCATGCACATGCCCGCGCAGCACTCATGCACACGCCCACGCACACGTGCATGCACTCTCTTTGCTACCCTCAGAGCAGCAGGGGTCCGCCAAGCTACAGCTGTCGCCTCCTCCTGGGGCTATCGCGCCCTCTCAGACGCCTTTTGGCCGTGCTTTTAGTCAGTCCAAGATCGCATCCTCCTCTACAAAAACGCACAACATGGAACCCACGGTGCGCTAAAAAGTCAGGAGCATGGTTTTATTCACTCTATCTCTCCATCGTCACAATCTGGCTGCTCAAGCCCTGTCTGGCTCATATCTTTGACAGGAACGCATAACACAGAGCCCATGGCTTGCCAATGACCAGCGGTCACTGCTTTTAAATCACGCCATTGCTTAATCGCAAATAACCAGTGGTCGCTGCTTTTGAATCACGCCATTGCTTGATCGCAAATAACCAGCGGTCACTGCTTTTAATTCACGCCATTGCTTAATCGCAAATAACCAGCGGTCGCAAATAACCAGCGGTCGCTGCTTTTAAATCACGTCATTGCTTAATCACAAATAACCAGCGGTCGCTGCTTTTGAATCACGCCATTGCTTAATCACAAATAACCAGCGGTCACTGCTTTTGAATCACGCCGTTACTCAATCGCAAATAACCAGCGGTCGCTGCTTTTGAATCACGCCATTTCTCAATTGCAAATAACCAGTGGTCACTGCTTTTGAATTTTGCCATTGCTCAATCGCAAATAACCAGAGGTCACTGCTTTTGAATCACGGCATTGCTTAATCGCAAATAACCAGCGGTCGCTGCTTTTGAATCACGCCATTGCTTAATCGCAAATAACCAGAGGTCACTGCTTTTGAATCACGCCGTTACTCAATCGCAAATATCCAGCGGTCGCTGCTTTTGAATCACGTCATTGCTTAATTGCATATAACCAGCGGTCGCTGCTTTTGAATCATGCCATTGCTCAATCGCAAAATGGTTGCTCCAATTCATACAGGGTTTGGTTAAAAGAGAAGAATTAAATGTGTGTGTTGACAACGAAATGGCTGCTCCAACTCACACAGGGCCTTGTTAAAAGCGTAGAAGTAGACATGTGTGTGTTGACAATAAGCTTGAGGGGGCAAGGCTGTGATGTAGCGAATGCATAGGTCATGCAAACTCCAGTGTTGGTCTCAGCAAGTCGTCGTGCATTTTGAAGTAGCACTCCAATCACGAGCAGACTCCCGCTTTGATCTCAACAACATGGCGTGCATTGAAGTAGCACTCCAAACAAACGCAAACTCCCACGATGATCTCAGTTCATTGCCGTGAATTGAAGGAACACTCTAAATAAACGTTAACTCCCACGATGATCTCAGTTCCTTGTCGTGAGTTGAAGGAGCACTCTAAATAAGCCCAAACTCCCATGTATGTCTAAGGAAACCATCGTACTTCAAGGTCAGACTATGAACTAATTACAAGTGTGCGCTACGTCTGTCGCAGCAAGCCGTCGTGCATCTAGGCAATACTATGGATTAAATGAAAAGTGTGTGCTACATCTGTCGCAGCAAGCCGTAGTGCATCTAGGCAACTACCAAAATTAGCCGAGGTCCCAAATTATATGTGCATCAAGGTAACCCTTTTACAAACCTTCGATTTTAGTACACCAATATTAGCTAAGGTTCAGGAGGTGTAAAGGATCATAACTTTTTGACGTCACGTGTCAATTGAAATTTAAAGCACATATTTAGAATCCAGACGTCAAAAGCTATTAGTTGATACATATATGAGTTGATTCTGAGTGGGTCGGGACAGGGGGGGTCAGGGAATTTCGGGGGGGGGCCCAGAATTCTACCGGGCAACTTTCAGCAAATTAATAATACATATATGATATAAATATGAAGTAATTTATATATATGAAATCCTCAGCTCAAGCCTGCTTGATTGGCATCCTTGTTGGGTGATTTGATGTTAGGGGGGAGTTTGGGTGCCTGGTCACAAAAATGCATGGAATGCTTCCAAGTAGGCCATGGGGGTGTGTTTTGGCAAATTACCAGCAATTGATTCCAAACTTGCAGTTCACGTATTGCAATATGCAAAAGTTGCTTGAATGAATTTAAAGAGCGCTTTGGCAAAGGTCTCGGCTGGATTTATGCACTCAACAAGTGGTCAGTGCAAGAGATTGCATATATCAGTGTTTGCCTGGTTTGCCCTATATCTCTTTAGGTATTAAACTTTCTGGCAAGAGAACTGTGCAGACAGATAGCTGTTTAAATTTTGAGCAGATTGACACCCTGTTTCTAAGTGTGGAGGCTTAGGAAGGGGTTGGGGGAGGGGGGTTGAATTGGGTTGGTGCGTGGCCCAAAATTTACACGTCTGTCAGGAAAAAAAATGTTACGCCTTCTGCAAGGTCCCTATTAAATGCGCGGTGCACAGACAGAATTTCTAGCCGGAAAAAAATCTCCAAAGGCGGCGGGGTCGCTTATGCTATCGATTATGGCTATGACAAACCATTGTATGCTTCTGTCATGAATGGGAGGAAGAAAAAAGAGGCAACGATCCTCTTTGTTGGCTGGCGCAGCTATTTCTTATTAGTCCAATGGTGCCTCTACTTGATCAGTCCAATGGTGTCTCTACTGATCAGTCCACTGGTGTCTCTACTGATTAGTCCAATGGTGTTTCTAATTGAGTAGTCCAATGGTGTCTCTACTGATCAGTCCAATGGTGTCTCTACTTGATTAGGGTGCAAGCAAGCCATGATGTGAAGCACAAGTTGTTCTTTTCAGGCTGATGCACGTTTACTTGAACCACACACGGGTTTGAGCTCCAGAATGACTGACACAAACACACACACACTCACACACACACGCACACACACACACACTTGCTCACAGGTGTTTGAGCGCCAGAGTGACAGACACACACACACACATGCTCACACACACACACATGCTCACAGGTGTTTGAGCGCAGAGTGACAGACACAAACACACACACACGCGCACACACACACACAGACACACACACACACACACGCACACAGGTGTTTGAGCGCCAGAGTGACAGGCCTCCTGGGCAGTCATCTCTTGGATCGCAGCAGGTGATGAAGGGCAGGGTAAAAAAATCAATACTAGTGAGATCACAGTAGGCGATCTGAGATCAAACAGTTTATGCATTGCAAAGCAACGCATGGGCGCTTCCGGCTTCAAGACAAGGGCACTGCTAACTGTATCAATGAACGTAAAACGTTATTTATGAGGTCAGCAAATGCTACACATGGTAGGGTAAATGTGGGGCACTGGCAGCGTGAAAATTGTTAGGGCGAGGTATGGGAAAGTATTATTATGTCACATAATATATCTTTTGTGATATTATGTCACATAATATATCTTTTTGATATTATGTCACATAATACATCTTTTGTGATATTATGTCACATAATATGTATTTTGTGATAATATGTCATGTAATATGTCTTTTGTGATATTATGTCATATAATATGTCTTTTGTGATATTATGTCACATAATATATCTGTTGTGATATAAATTATGTCACATAGTAAATCTGCTGTGATATGAATTATGGCTGACTGGCGATTACTATAGAGTACAGCTTCATGTAGGCGAGTTTCAGCCTACAATTTAAGCTAGGGCTGAGTTAAACAGGCTGGCGTGCCCTTGCAAATAACACCGCTGAATGCTCTTCCGGTTTGGACATTATGTGCAACCTGAGGGGACGTGTTTGGCAGAGCAATTGCTGGGGTACTGGATACTGCTAGTGTGAAACTGAGGGCGTGCAGTATGAAACTGAGCGCGTGTTTGGTAGAGCGATTGCTGGGGTACTGGATACTGCTGGTATTAAACTGAGTGCGTGCAGTATGAAACTGGGTGCGTGCTTGATAGAGCAATTGCTGGGTACTGCTAGTGTGAAACTAAGGGCGTGCAGTATGAAACTGAGCGCGTGTTTGGTAGAGCAATTGCTGGGGTACTGGATACTTCTGGTATCAAACTGAGTGCGTGCAGTATGAAACTGGGCGCGTGTTTGGTAGAGCAATTGCTGGGTACTGGACCTACAGGTATTAAACTGAGTGCGTGCAGTATGAAATTGGGTGTGTGTTTGGCAGAGCAATTGCTGGTTACTGGATACTGCTGGTATTAAACTGAGTGCATGCAGTATGAAATTGGGCGCGTGTTTGGCAGAGCAATTGCTGGGGTACTGGATACTGCGGGTATTAAACTGAGTGCATGCAGTATGAAATTGGGCGCGTGTTTGGCAGAGCAATTGCTGGGCACTGGATACTGCGGGTATTAAACTGAGTGCGTGCAGTATGAAATTGGGCGCGTGTTTGGTAGAGCAATTGCTGGGTACTGGATACTGCTAGTATAAAACTGAGTGCGTGCAGTATGAAATTGGGCGCGTGTTTGGTAGAGCAATTGCTGGGTACTGGATACTGCTAGTATTAAACTGAGGGCGTGCAGTATGAAACTGGGTGCGTGTTTGGTAGAGCAATTGCTGGGTACTGCTAGTGTGAAACTGAGGGCATTCCAGTATGAAATTGAATGTGTGTTTGGTAGAGCAATTGCTGAGTACTGGATACTGCTGGTATTAAACTGAGTGCGTGCAGTATGAAATTGGGTGTGTGTTTGGTAGAGCAATTGCTGGGTACTGCTAGTGTGAAACTGAGGGCATTCCAGTATGAAACTGGGTGCGTGTTTGGTAGAGCGATTGCTGGGTACTGGATACTGCTAGTATAAAACTGAGTGCGTGCAGTATGAAATTGGGCACCTGTTTGGTAGAGCAATTTCTGGATACTGATAGTGTGAAACTGAGTGCGTGTTTGGTAGAGCAATTGCTGGGTACTGATAGTGTGAAAATGGGTGCGTGCTTGATAGAGCAATTGCTGGGTACTGCTAGTGTGAAACACTGAGGGCATTCCAGTATGAAACTGGGTGCGTGTTTGGTAGAGCAATTGCTGGGTACTGCTAGTGTGAAAAACTGAGGGCATTCTAGTATGAAACTGGGCGCGTGTTTGGTAGAGCAATTGCTGGGTACTGCTAGTGTGAAAAACTGAGGGCATTCTAGTATGAAACTGGGCGCGTGTTTGGTAGAGCAATTGCTGGGTACTGCTAGTGTGAAAAACTGAGGGCATTCTAGTATGAAACTGGGCGCGTGTTTGGTAGAGCAATTGCTGGGTACTGCTAGTGTGAAAAACTGAGGGCATTCTAGTATGAAACTGGGCGCGTGTTTTGTAGAGCAATTGCTGGGTACTGCTAGTGTGAAACAGAGGGTGAGCAGCACTGCTGAGTGCTACTCAAGGGAGAGCATGATCCGTGATTGATCCGAAATGGAAGAACTAGTTGCATGGCAGTGCAAATTCTTGCTGGGTACTGCTAGTGTGAGAAACTGAGGGCGAGCAGCACTGTTTAGTGTGACATAGTGCTGCTTAGTGTGACATAGTGCTGCTTAGTATGACATAGTGCTGCTTAGTATGACATAGTACTGCTTAGTGTGACATAGTACTGCTTAGTGTGACATAGTACTGCTTAGTGTGACATAGTACTGCTTAGTGTGACATAGTACTGCTTAGTGAGACATAGAACTGCTTAGTGTGACATAGTGCTGCTTAGTGTGACATAGTGCTGCTTAGTATGACATAGCACTGCTTAGTGTGACAAAGTACTGCTAGTGTGACATAGCACTGCTTAGTGTGACATAGTACTGCTTAGTATGACATAGTACTGCTAGTATGACATAGTGCTGCTTAGTATGACATAGTGCTGCTTAGTGTGACATAGTGCTGCTAGTGTGACATAGTGCTGCTTAGTGTGACATAGTGCTGCTTAGTGTGACATAGTGCTGCTTAGTATGACATAGAACTGCTTAGTATGACAGAGTGCTGCTAGTGTGACAAAGTGCTGCTTAGTATGACATAGCACTGCTAGTGTGTAAAACTGAGGGCGAGCAGCACTGCGTAGAAAGCTGTTGCATTTGAGCACAATGAGTTATCTGAGATGAAATTTCTTGCTGGGTACTGCTAGTGTGAAAAACTGAGGGCGAGCAGCACTGCTTAAAAATCTGTTGCATTTGAGCACAATGAGTTATCTGTAGGGTTGGCCAGAAACGTATACATATACACCGTATATGTGGTGATTTCCCTGCCAAAAATACCGTATATACACCGTATATACATGGTTCTGGCCAACCCTAGTTATCTGAGATGATGAACACGTCTGCATGGCAGCGCGAATGCCGGGTACCGCTGAATTGAAGCTGAGGAGACCATTGGGGCACTTCACTCCGCTCAATTTATGTGTATGGACTTTAGAATGCAGCCAAAACACGATGTATGTTTGTTGTGACAGCATAGAGGGCTTGTTAAAATAAATTGTGCCTTGCTTTGCTTTAGCAGATCAGAAATGATCTGAACAGCACCTTGAACTTGCTTTGCTATAGCAGATCAGAAATGAAAGTGCCTTGCTTTGCTATAGCAGATCAGAAATGAAAGTGCCTTGCTTCGCTATAGCAGATCAGAAATGATCTGAACAGCATCTTGAACTTCTTGTTTGCCAGGCCTGGCTGAACAGTACTGCAAAACCCAATGCTGCTGTTAAATTTTCCATCGTCAGAGAGAGATGACAGGGCTGTGAGAAGCTGCTCACTACTGCGGTGTACAGTGAACGTACACTACTGCGGCTGTGAGAAGCTGCTCACTATTTCAGTGTACAGTGAACGTACACTACTGCGGCTGTGGGAAGCTGCTCACTACTGCGGTGTACAGTTAACGTACACTACTGCGGCTGTGGGAAGCTGCTCACTACTTCAGTGTACAGTGAACGTACACTACTGCGGCTGTGAGAAGCTGCTCACTACTTCAGTGTACAGTGAACGTACACTACTGCGGCTGTGGGAAGCTGCTCACTGCTGCGGTGTACAGTGAACGTACTACTGCGGTGTACATTGCATGTATATACACTACTGCAGCTGTGAGAAGCTGCTCACTACTGCAGTGTACAGTGAACGTACACTACTGCGGCTGTGAGAAGCTGCTCCCTACTGCGGTGTACAGTGAACGTACACTACTGCGGTGTACATTGCATGTATATACACTACTGCGGCTGTGAGAAGCTGCTCACTACTGCGGTGTACAGTGAACGTCTGCCCCGGTGCCTATTTTTCAAGCTCTGAGCGCAACTTGTAGATAGACTGCCTTAGTTTGCACATTTTATGTAGCGGTGAAATGGGTTTGTAACGGTGAACTGGTTTGTAGCGGTGAAATGGGTTTGCCTCAGAGCGCCAGGCGGAGTGCGGGTTATACTGGTGGTGCATAATAAAAATTTTGACTGTCGGCAGGTCTAGGCGAGAGCTTTTTGCGAGGCACGCGCACACACACACACGCACACACACACACACACACACACATACACACACACTCACACACACACACACAGGCTGTCATGCATGGCAGACGCAGCGTGCCTGACCCCACTCGCCAAGAAGAACCTAAAACCGCCAAAGTTGGGGATGATAGCATCAGCTCTTCTTTTGGCCATGGCAAGGGCCAGAGTGAGAAACGACGCCCCCCTCTGGAAGGTGTCTGGAATTATTCTGAGCTGCATACAAATGTTCAGACATGCGTAAGCTTTTTTCCAGGTCACACACACACACACATACACACACAAACACGCGTACACACACACATACGCACACACTATAAATAAACACAAAAGGACGCACACTCACACAAACAGGGATTGCTGTCACTCTCAGTAAGCGCATGAGCAGCACGCCAGAGCACACACACATGAAAACAAACACACACGCACACACACGCACACACACACACAAATAAACACACAAAGACAGACACACACATACACTCTCAGTAAGCGCATGAGCAGCATGCCAGAGCACACACACATATACAAACACGCAAGGACACACACACACATACACACAAATAAACACACACACACGCACACATACGCACAGGGCTTACTATTTCTCTCAGCAAGCGCATGAGCAGCACGCCAGAGCACACTCCAGCTGACCACAAGCTCCTGGGTGAGCGCCTCAGTGGTACTACCAACAACGACCCTACAAGCAGCAAGTCCGTGCAGGTAAGCAAGCTCATCACATGAGTGTGCACGCACACACACGCACACACACAATCTTACACACACACACACACACACACAACACACACACACACATGGTACATGCATGTGGAGAGCACTGCAGAACCTTGACTGTGTTTGCGATCCTGTCTGTTGCAGGGCCACCCAAACCCCATAGCTGCCCCGTGGGGCAGTTCTCACACCACGGACCAGGTACGTGGGGTTTTTAGGGATTCTCTATCTATCCCGCGTGGGGGTGGGGGTGTTGTGCCTTATTTCCAGGGTTGCCTCGTGGGGCAATTCTCACACCACGGTCCAGGTAGGTGGGGTTTTGAGGGATTCTCTATCTAACCTGCGTGGGGGTAGGTGTGTTGTGCCTTATTTCCAGGGTTGCCCCGTGGGGCAGTTCTCACACCACGGACCAGGTAGGTGGGGTTTTGAGGGATTCTCCATCTATCCCGCGTGGGGGTGGGGTGTTGTGCCTTATTTCCAGGGTTGGCCAAAACTTATATATTGTCTGTGTATGACCGTATATTTGAAGAAATCCCTGCCAAAATCACCGTATATGAACCGTATGTATATGGTTCTGGCCAACCCTACTAATTTCTGCACCCTCTGTCCATCAAACAGCTCAGCGAGAACTACAAGCCACTTAGCAAAAAATTGTGAATGGTTGTTTGTGGTTTTTCGACTGAGTGGATGGATGCAGCTGAATGTTGGCTGGTCGTGTGTGTGTGTATGTGTGTGTGTGTGTGTGTGCTCCCTGAGTCTGGTGAATACAGGGACCGTGAGCGTTGTGTTGGTATGGCTGTTTGCGGTTTTCGACTGAGTGCATGGATACAAATGAATGTTAACTGGTCGTGTGTGCGTGTGTTCTCCCTGAGTCTGGTGAATACAGTGGCCATGAACGTTGTGTCGGTGTGGCTGTTTGCGGTTCTTGACTGAGTGGAAGGACACAAATGAATGTTGGCTGTGTGTGTGTTCTCCCTGAGTCTGGTGAATACAGTGACCATGAGCGTTGTGTCGGTGTGGCTGTTTGCGGTTCCTGACTGAATGCATGGATGCAATTGAATGTTGGCTGGTCGTGTGTGTGTGTGTGTTCTCCCTGACCGCGCAATTGCACAGCTGAGTGAGCGTTATTTTAGTCGTGTGTGGCTCCCTATCTAAATGCACGCAGTATTGCAACTGCATGAATGAGCAGTTGCATGGCGATTGAAGGCTGGCTTACGTTTCACACATGCAGCCTCCGCACTTAGACTCAGGTCTATGGGCATACTCCAGCCTGGGGGTGTGAACACACTCTGTCATATACGGTGTATATACGGTGGTCACATGTATGCGGTGGTCACGTGTGTATACGGTGGTCACGTGTGTATGCGGTGGTCACGGTGTGTATGCGGTGGTCACGTGTGTATGCGGTGGTCACGTGTGTATGCGGTGGTCACGTGTGTATGCAGTGGTCACGTGTGTATGCGGTGGTCACGTGTGTATGCAGTGGTCACGTGTGTATGCGGTGGTCACGTGTAGATGCGTTGGCCACGTGTATGCAGTGGTCACGTGTGTATGCAGTGGTCACGTGTGTATGCGGTGGTCACGTGTATGCAGTGGTCACGTGTGTATGTGGTGGTCACGTGTAGATGCGTTGGTCACGTGTAAATGCGGTGGTCACGTGTGTATGCGGTGGTCATGTGTGTATGCAGTGGTCACGTGTAAATGCGGTGGTCACGTGTGTATGCGGTGGTCATGTGTGTATGCAGTGGTCACGTGTGTATGCGGTGGTCACGTGTGTATGCAGTGGTCACGTGTAAATGCGGTGGTCACGTGTGTATGCGGTGGTCACGTGTATGCGGTGGTCACCGGTTGTGACACTGTCACTGTAGATATACACTCCAGGTGCAGAATGAGCACTCCAGGTGCAGAATGAACACCCCAGGTGCAGATTGAAGGTGCAGAATGAGCACTCCAGGTGCAGAATGAACACCCCAGGTGCAGATTGAAGGTGCAAAATGAACACCCCAGGTGCAGAATGAACACTCCAGGTGCAGAATGAAGGTGCAGAATGAACACTCCAGGTGCAGAATGAGCACTGGTGTGGGATCACACTCCTGTCATTTGTTTGGACAATCGACAATCGCCCCTGTGATGCTGCTGCACCCTGTGATGCTGCTGCACCCTGTGATGCTGCTGCACCCTGTGATGCTGCTGCACCCTGTGATGCTGCTGCACCCTGTGATGCTGCTGCACCATGTAATGCTGCTGCACCATGTGATGCTGCTGCACCATGTGATGCTGCTGCACCCTCCCGGATGTTAGACCCCCCCGGGGTGTACGTCCACTTTCACCCTCTTCCAGGTTGATCTTTGCCCTATTAACCTGTGTTACAGAAGTCTCCCTATTCCAGATCGATCTCTGACCTTTTAACCTTAGAGAAGTCCCCCTCTTCCAGATTGATCTCTGCCCTTTTAATTTTAGAAGATTCCCCCTATTCCAGATCAATCTCTGCCCTCTTAACCTTAGAGAAGTTCCCCTCTTCCAGATCGATCTCTGCCCTTTCAACCTTAAAGGAGTCCCCCTATTCCAGATCGATCTCTGCCCTTTTAACCTTAGAGGAGTCCCCCTACTCCAGGTCGATCTCTGCCCTTTTAACCTTAGAGAAGTCCCCCTATTCCAGATTTATCTCTGCCCTTTTTACCTGCGTTAGAGGAGTCCCCCTCTTCCAGATTGATCTCTGCCCTTTTAACCTGCGTTAGAGGAGTCCCCCTATTCCAGATCGATCTCTGCCCTTTTAACCTTAGAGGAGTCCCCCTCTTCCAGATCGATCTCTGCCCTTTTAACCTTAGAGAAGTCCCCCTCTTCCAGATTGATCTCTGCCCTTTTAATTTTAGAGGAGTTCCCCTATTCCAGGTCGATCTCTGCCCTCTTAACCTTAGAGAAGTCCCCCTCTTCCAGATCAATCTCTGCCCTTTTAACCTTAAAGGAGTCCCCCTATTCCAGATCGATCTCTGCCCTTTTAACCTTAGAGGAGTCCCCCTATTCCAGGTCGATCTCTGCCCTTTTAACCTTAGAGAAGTCCCCCTATTCCAGATTTATCTCTGCCCTTTTAACCTGCGTTAGAGGAGTTTACGGCACCCACGACAAATGGTTGTTGTATGGCACCCAGCACCTCTGAATCCTTGATATTCCTTAGTTATTGTCAAGATCTGTGACACACAGAGTTCAATGCCTGTTAACTTCCGTCCTTTTCCATTGACGTGGAAAACACTTATGGCACCCAGCACCTGTGAGGCTCCTTCCCCTTTGAAAATGTCGAGAGCAATTTTTGGGGTGGAGCCCCCCGGGGCGTAGTCCCTTTATGTTCACTGCAGTCAACACTGCGCTCTCAGAGAGTCAACACTGAAAGAATAGAGCATTGAGCCAGCCAGACAACCTTACAGTGTAAATTTTGTATGAAACAAAAGCCAATTTTGCGCTGATTCCGGAACACCCCGGTCAAACCCCCCTCCACGCGTGACCCCTTCGGGGTTGCGTGTCTTTGTTACCCCCGGGATGCAATTGGGTGTATTTATCATATATTTATAATGTTTCCCATCAAACTCTTAGCCCTTCTTCTCCTCTTCAGGAGTGTTGTTGTTGAGTGTGGTAGAAGGCTGACCGATCCCAACACGCTAGCAACGCTTGCAGCAGCAGAGCAGAGACGGCAGCAGCTTCACAGCACTTGGGAGGACAGGCGAGCGGGCCCGGGAGAGGACCCACGTCCAGCGCTTGGCACAGCACTTGGAGCATCAGTCTCAGCCTGGCATTGTCACTCAGCAGGCACAGGAAGCAGCAGCCCAGCCATAGGTGGTGGCTTTAAACAACCGTATGGAGCTCAGGCGTTCAAAGGAGCAGTTCAGAAGGATTGCAATCCACCCGAAATGCTTGCACATGACACACAGCGGTGTACACAGACGGTATGAGGGACTGTGCAAACTGTGTAAGAGCGGGGGGGTGCAGGGGGGGCGCAGCCCCCCCTGAATTGTCTAACTCATTTAAATGCCACTCTTCAATGCAAAGACCAGGCTGCCATCTCAGAAATGGTGGAACAGGAGCATTGGGGTGCGGAGGGGGAGTGCAGCCCCCCCGAATCGCTCTCACTGCATTTGGTACAACTTCAATGCAGGTAAACTTTAATGCAGGTACAACTTCAATGCAGGTGCAGGCTCCGCCCCATTTTTTGTGATTCGCAGGATCACACCCTAATTGTCACCGCCTGAGTAGCATGTTATTGGTTTATTAGTTCATTAAGCCTTATGTGATTGATTGTTTTGAGGGCTATATACCACGCCCATAGGCGTTTCACTTCTTTAATGAGGTCTTGGTCTCTGGTGCGCTGCGACTCGGCGCGGCACCGGATACATGGGATTGGTTGGAAACGTGCATTTTCACATGTAATTGGTGTGCACATTCAACTTGAAACACAGCAGGGAGTGGCTTTCACTGTGCCTTGGTAGCATGAAGGTCTTGGTCTCTGGTGTGCTGAGACGCAACGCGGCACCAGAGAAGTGGGATGGGTTGGAAATTTGCATTCTCAAATATATTTGGTGTGCACATTCAGCCTGAAACACAGCAGCTACTGCTGTTGTACGATAATCTCACATTATACACACACACTCAAACACACACACACACACACACTCAAACACACACACACACACACACACACACACACACACACACACACACACACACACAAACACACACACACACACAAACACACAC
>Ga0307945_1001745_pt1 | contig 17253 bp, 19 predicted proteins | sample OrgLakmetagen228_FD_201818 | JGI IMG/M metagenome (GOLD analysis project Ga0307945, IMG submission 201818) | Saline water microbial communities from Organic Lake, Antarctica - #228 | ecosystem: Environmental > Aquatic > Non-marine Saline and Alkaline > Saline | place: Antarctica: Organic Lake...
CTCTCCCCCCCCGCCCTGCCCTTTATCCACGACCAGCCAACACACAATGTCTCCCCCCCACACAACCTCCCTCCCTCCTACTTTGGTCTCCTCCTCCGGCAGAGCCATGAGGGTGATGTTGCGGCGCAGCCTTTGGTCCATAATACACACACTGCAGCAGTAGCAGCAGTGTTGCACGCAGCACAAGCGACAGATGCAGCTGTAGCCCAGCAACATTACACAGAAGAGGAGCAGCCAGAAGCACTGCAGCAGCAGCAGCAGCAGCAGCAGGAAGGGGTGGTGAGCAGGCTTGTGCCCCCTCCTGACTTTGGGGATGTTCGCTACAAATTGATGGCTCGGTACCGGAGCCAATCGGCAGCACAGAGGCTCATTCTTGGACGGAAGGTGGGTGTTTTTTGCAAATGTATCTGTAATATTATTATGTGTGTGTTTGTGTGTGTGTGTGTGTCATGTGTGTCGATATGAAATTGTGTAGGTGGGCAGCGTCAAGAGGCTACAGGTGGAGATGTTTAAACATGTTAGCTTGAAAATGCGTGTCCAGCAGCTGAGTCCATATGCTTGAATTTTTAGGGCGCATGTACATTGTTGACTATTCATGTACACATGCAGCAGTGAGTACTGTGCATCTGAGCGCAAAATTTATTGTTTGAAACAGCAAACCCAGCTCGCCTACCCCCCTCCCCTCAAAAGCACATGCAACACACATACATACACACACGACACACATACCACACATATGCACACACAACATACTTGCCACACACACGCATGCACACACAACACACTTACCACACACACACGCATGCACACCCAACATACTTCACACACACACACACACGCTGCCCTGCTGCAGCCTGTCAGCGCCAAGCCCCTGTACCTGTTGGACGTGCACGCCCACTTTGCATCCCTGCTGGCCAAGTGCACAGCGCCACCACACACAGCCACCACACGCCTCTCCCTTGCGTCGAGGCACCCTCAACAAGCTGGGGCTCAGAATGATGTTTCCCTGCCAGAGCCGGCTGGGACAGGAGCAGCAGCAGCAGCAGCAGCAGCAGCAGCAGCAGCAAGCCAAGCATCAGACCAAGGGGTGGGAGAGGCAGGAGCAGCAGCAGCAGCAGCAGCAGCAGCAGCAGCAGCAGCAGAAAGCCAAAGGGATTTAGATTCAGCAGTGCTACCTGAACCAGGAGCAGTGGCTGCCCCACCCTTGCACCCCCGCCCCAACCCCCACTGCTGGGCCATTCCAGCAAATGGCTGTACCTCTGATGGGGCGTGCAGCTTAGACGTGGGTGGCCCTTCAGTAGGAAGGATAGGCTGGCAGGCTCTCAGTCCCTCCCTCCCGCACCTCGCGGATCTGGGTTCTTTGGGCGCTGTGCCGCTCAACTCTCTGTCCCAAACTGAAATGCGCACAACCCAGCAGGACCTGACAGGCCAGGTATGCTGCATGGATTTGTTTGTGCAAGGCTGTGGAATTTTGGTACCAGGAGACACGAAGAAGACTCCGTAGGCACAGTCGATTTACTTTACCAATTCCTTCCTGCTTGATACACCCACTCCAAATCCATCGACCAACAAGTTAACACTAGTTGGCCTTCCACATCTTCTAGCACCTAGCCTTCAAGTTACAAGTTCAACATAACTAAAGTTGGCCAGAACCGTATAGGTATATACACGCCGTATGTGACCATGTTTAATAAATACCTGCAAAAGTACCTCACATACATGGTTCTGGCCAGCCCTGAATGTAACAACATTGAAAGCCTTCTTATTACTATTATATATTATATATTACTATTATATATATTACTATTATTGCTGCTATTATTGTAAGCCTTCTTATTAAAATTGTAAACCTGCTTATTACAGCGTGGGATGCGTGCCGCCTGTGCTTGTGCTTGTGCTTGTGCTTGTGCTTGTGCTTGTGCTTGTGCTTGTGCTCGTGCTCGTGCTTGTGCTCGTGCTCGTGCTCGTGCTCGTGCTCGTGCTCGTGCTCGTGCTCGTGCTTGTGCCTGTGCTCGTGCTTGCGTTTGTGCTCGCGCTTGCGTTTGTGCTCGTGCTCGTGCTCATGCTTGTGCTTGTGCTCGTGCTTGCTTTGTTTGTCTTGCATTGGCTCATTACACCAATCGCGCTGCTTGAGTTCCTGGTTCTATAATGCGCAGCATTGATGTGCTGTGCAAGCACAGCATTTTGATGTGCTGTGCTGTGCTTACTCGGCAATTTGATGTGCTGTGCTTACACAGCGTTCTGAAGTGATGTGCTGTGCTTGCGCAGCATTTTGAAGTGATATGCTCTGCTTGCACAGCATTTTAATGTGCTGTGCTTGCACAGCATTTTGATGAGCTGCCTTTCCGCAGCATTTTGGTGTGCTGTGCTTACGCAGCATTTTGGTGTGCTGTGCTGTGCTGTGCTTAAGCAGCATTTTGAAGTGCTGTGCCTGCAATGTGCAGTGTTCCGGCACACGTGGGTTATGCTTTGCACTACCTTCAGCTGACAGACCCTGCTGTGCTGCAATTTGTGTGACATTTCAGGCCACAATGCACACAACAATCAAATCTGCACAGCATGTGGGCATACCTCATCCAGGCCACAATGCACACGACAATCATATCTGCACGGGCGTGTTTACACATATGTGTGCGTGCATACATGCGTGCGTGTGAAAGTTTGCATGTGTGTGTGCGTGCGTGCGTGTGGGCATACCTCATCCTGGCCACAATGCACACGACACACATCTGCACAGCATGTGGGCATACCTCATCCAGGCCACAATGCACACGACAATCAAATCAGCACAGCATGTCGGTATACCTGATCCAGGCCACAATGCACACGACAATCATATCTGCACGTGCGTGTTTACACATATGTGTGCGTGCATACATGCGTGCGTGTGTGAGTTTGCATGTGTGTATGTGTGTGTGTGTGCGTGCGTGCGTGTAAGCATATCTCATCCAGGCCACAATGCACACGACACACATCTGCACAGCATGTGGGCATACCTCATCCAGGCCACAATGCACAAGACAATCAAATCTGCACAGCATGTCGGCATACCTCATCCAGGTCACAATGCACACGACACACATCTGCACAGCATGTGGGCATACCTCATCCAGGCCACAATGCACACGACAATCAAATCTGCACAGCATGTCGGCATACCTGGGTGTGGTTGCAAGACACAGTGTTTGCAAGACACAGTGGTTGGGTGTGGTTGCAAGACACAGTGGCCCAAACAGTGGCCCAAAGTGCAAAAGGCACACAATCACCAGAGGCAGGTCGCACCATAGCAGTTGTCTGTGCATGTCGCTGAGGAATTTCAGCAGAGAGCAGACTGCCTCCAATCCAAATAAAGCACAAGCACATGCATACAACGTTCATGCGCATGCCCATGCACACACACAAACAAACACACACGCGCGCACGTTGTTCAACAACTGCAAGCACCACCCAAGAAGCAACGGCAGCAAAACAAGCGCTCACACGAACACATACAGGCACGTGCACACACACACACACATGCACACACACATGCAAACATACTCGCACACGCACATGCACACGCACACGCACATGCACACACACACGCAAACATACTCGCACACGCACATGCACACACACACACACACGCACGCACACGCACACACACACAAACATACTCGCACACGCACACACACATGCGCACACACACACACGCACACACACACACGCACACACACGCACACACACGCACACACACATGCACACGCACATGCACACATGCACACATACACTCGCACATGCTACAGGCATGTGCCTCTCAAGGAGCAGAAGCAGCCGAAGCAGCAGCAGCAGCAGCAGCAGCCAAGGCAATACGCCAACTGCGCAGGGCTCTGAAGCATCTGCTACGAGGCATGGCCGCCCCCTTGACAGCCGCTGACATGTCAGCCAGGTTTGCTGCCGAACGGCGGCAGAAGCAGCAGAATCAGCAGCCGCAGGGGCAGGGTGGTGGGCTACTGATGGGAGTGTACGATGAGAAAGTACCCATGAAACATCAGGTGTGAAATGTGGGGCTGTGTTTTGTAGCATGCACGGGCAGCGTCAATGTAGCTGTCTGTTGTAATTGTGGTGTATGTTGTTGTGTGTGTGCGTGTGTGTGTGTGTGCATGCGTGCGTTGTATGTGTGTGTGCAAGCGTGTGCGTGCGTGCGTGCATGTGGGTACATGCGTGCGTAGTGGCGTTTATGTTTGTGTATGTGTGGGTTGGAGGAGGGAAGTGAGGATGAATGGCCTGCGTTTGGGATTGTCAATGGTCGTCTGTCTTGATGAGTTTGTTTAGTCGTGCGCCAAAAACGTCGTTCCTTTTACTGCTCTGCTCATTGTATATCACGCAAAAAAGCCCTATTTCAGCGCATGTCGTTCCATCTAACCCTCTGCTTGCTGTAGAATCACATTAAAAAAGCCCTGACCCAGCGCATGTCGTCCCATCTAACCCTCTGCTTGCTGTAGAATCACACATAAAAGCCCTGACCCAGCGCATGTCGTTCCATCTTACCCTCTGCTTGCTGTAGAATCACATATAAAAGCCCTGACCCAGCGCATTTCGTTCCATCTAACCCTCTGCTTGCTGTAGAATCACATATAAATGCCCTAACCCAGCGCATGTCGTTCCATCTAACCCTCTGCTTGCTGTAGAATCACAAATAAATGCCCTAACCCAGCGCATGTCGTTCCATCTAACCCTCTGCTTGCTGTAGAATCATGCATAAAAGCACCCTCTACCTGGGCATGCTCATAACATCAAACCCCTTTTCAGTGCATGGGCAAGCTTGTCGTCCTGTTTGCCGGCCTGTTTAAGCCATCATCATCAGCCTGTTCACTGTATCACACACAAGCGCACTGCATGCCCAGGCATGCTCATCACATCACTTCTGAATGCCTCCATCTCATTAGCCTGTTCACTGTATCTTACCCAGAGCACGCATGTGGTCCTGTTTGCCAGCCTGTTTAAGCCATCATCATCAGCCTGTTCACTGTATCACACACCAGCACACTGCATGCCCAAGCATGCTCATCACATCACATCTGAATGCCTCCATCCAAGGCACGCACGCCGTTCTGTTTGCCAACCTGTCCATGCCATCATGCATGAAAGCCCTTGCCCAGAACCGTATATTCACACCGTATATGACCGTATGTATGGTGATTTCCCTGCCCAAAATACCGTATGTACACCGTGTATATACGTATAAATATATGGTTCTGGCCCACCCTATGCATGAAGGCCCTTGCCCAGAACGTGTTTATGCACCAAACAGAGAGAGGCCCTTGCCTGCTTGTCCTTTTCTTGGACACGTTAAGGCACCTTTCCTTTGACGGCTTGAAGCACCTTTTCTTTGACACGTTAAGGCACCTTTCCTTTGACAGTCTAAAGCACCTTTTCTTGGGCACGTTTAGGCACCTTTTCTTTGACAGTCTAAAGCACCTTTTCTTGGGCACGTTAAGGCACTTTTTCTTTGACAGTCTAAAGTACCTTTGCGTGGACACATTAAGGACGGTGGATGCCTCTCCCGTGGGAACGTCCGAGGTGCACAACGCGCTGGTTACATTGATCACGTCATTGAATGAGTACAAGGAAATTAAAACGACGTACCATTTCTTTGACAGTCTAAAGTACCTTTGCGTGGACACATTACGGCAACATCCTTACAGCATGATAAGGCACCTTTTTTTGACACAAAGAAGCAACATCCCTACAGCACGATAAGGCACCTTTTCTTTGACACATGAAGGCACCTTCAACACGTAAAGCACCTTTCCCCTTTGTCAAACGCCGAGGTACCTTTCCTTGAACTTGTCCGGGCATATTTAGCGCATCAAGGCACCTTCCCTAAAATACGACAGGGCTCCTTTCCTTGAACCCTTTGGCAAGGCTCCATTCCCCACTTCCTTTGCAGACATTCGTGGCCCGCATAGAAATGCCGTTGCAAGCCTACGCAGCTCCAGCAGCGTTCCGGATTCAGCAGCAGCAGCAGCAGCAGCTGCAACGCCAGCAACAACATCAGCAACACCAACAACACCACCAACACCAGCAACACCAACAACATCAGCAACACCAACAACACCACCAACACCACCAACACCACCAACATCAGCAACAACACCAGCAACACCAGCAGCCGCAGCAGCATCAAGGCACAAACATCGAACCCCCTGCTGCTGAAGGCGTGCATCCTCTACCCTCACAGCCGTCCTTGCAGACCCCCAGCCTCTCTCCCCCCAATGTCCTACACCAACACCCCAGCTACCTCACCCCAGAGCTGCTCCAACTGCGCCGTACCCTGGCTGAGCTAATCAGGTGCACTCGGTGATACAGTAAGGTTAAAGGCTGTGCTGATGACTCATCAGTGATGAGGTTGTTCGTGCATAAAGGAAGAACCCCCAACCAGTGCTCATACAAAGCAGAGTCTGCGCATCACCTGCGCGTCGTATGTGCCTGTATTGCAAGTGAAAGCCTAAACTGATAAGGCTTCGGCGCACATCAAAATGGAAACACTCCAAACCTGTGCCCTTCACAGCAGCCAGGAGCTGCAGCAAAGAGTGCGTGCTGTGTAGCTTGATTTGTAGGGTTGGCCAGAACCATGTATATGCACCGTATATTTGGTGATTCCCTGCCAAATTTTCCGTGCACACACCATATATATAATATATATATGGTTCTGGCCAACCCTAGTGATCTGTGGTTGTGGCTGTTATTTACGTGTGGGTGTGAGTGCCTACCTTTGCTTTAGGCTGGAAAGTGCACCTCCACGAACAAACTTGTACACCTACACACGTGCACCCCCACACACACACACACACAAAAAACACACACACACACACACACACACACACACACACACACACACACACACACACACACACACACACACACACACACACACACACACAGCCTGGCTAGGAGCTGTGAGGACGACGGTGATGGCAAGAGCAATCAGCAGAGTGGCGGTAGTGATGGTGGTGGTGACAGGGACGACACAGATGCTGCTGCTGCTGCTGGAGGTCTGGATGCCTGCCTAGAAACGCAGGTCGCCCCCCCACTGCTCCCCCAGCACAATCCTCCCCCACCTATGCTCTTACGCTCGTGCACCATTTACATGCGCAGCGTGCGCGCTGCTCCTGCTGCTGCTGCTGCCCCCTTTCCCCCCCACCCCCTGTCCTACTTAGCACACCAGGGCTTGAACCTGGCATCACCTGCCTTCAGCCCAGCTGGCGCAGCAGCAGCTGCGTATGGCAGAGTTGGTGGTTCTAGTGGTAAAGGTGGTGGTGGTAATGGTGGTGGGGGTGGTGGGGGGGGGGGGGGTAGATTTGGTGGTAGTGCCGCCGCAGCAGCAGTGGACATTAGTGAAGGACCAAGCAGGGGGCTTGCGCACATCGACATTGGGTTGCCGCATCTCGGCAGCAGCCATGACTTCTTGCAAGCTTCACAGCAGGCAAGCGGAGAAAGGGACATGGGCTCTCAGCTGGACGACCTGCTGGCTTTTGGCACCCAGCAGTCTGGGTATGGTAGTCAGGTAGGAGAGGGGCGAGCAAGCCTGTGTGAAGTTTAGTTTAGTTTGGATTACAAAGGCCTCCAGCCTGGCATGGCTGCTCGACCTATAGGTCCGTGTGAAGAGAGACGATGTGACGATGACGGTGGTAATGTGACGATGACGGTGGTGATGTGACGATGACGGTGGTGATGTGACGATGAGTGTGGTGATGTGACGGAGTGGCCATGTAGTAATTGATGGTGATACGTGACTTACCTGTGTGTGTGTGTGTGTGCTCATGTATGTGCAATTTCTACGCAACTGTGCGTGTGCAATGTCTGTGGCGCCTTTGACGCCAGCAGGGCGTAAACCAGCCCTGCAGGTGAGGAAACATTCTTCTCCTTACAAAAAACGTCCGATCGTTCAAGCCCGATGAGGACGCATTCTTTTCCTTAGAAACCGTTCAATCGCTCAAGTCCTTTGTTGGCTATTATGCTGATTTGCAACCAATGCCCTTGCATCAATCTTTCAAGCCTTTTCTGGCGGTGACTGGCTATCATGCAGATCTGCAACCAACGCCCTTGCATCAATCTTGCAAGCCTTTTCTTGCAATGAACGGCTGTCATGCTGATTTGGCACCAAACTCGCTTGTACCAATCCAATCGCCCAAAGCCCATCCTTGCAGTCTAGCATGCACTTGCCAACTCAATGACCTTTGTGTGAGGTCCTTTTGTATACAGTAATTAATATTAAAGGAAGTGTAATACGAGTCGGTCACTCAATGTAAGACCCTGCCAACCACTGCTGCATCACGTGTGTTGCCTGCACGTAACTCCTGGTGTTGAGTGGCTTGTGACGCTCATGCATGCTTCATCCAAACATGATTTCAAATGCACACACTTTACGTTGCACTTGCACGCATACCCCCCCACCCACACACACACACCACAAACACTCATATCCACATACACACACTCACACACACACACACACACACTCACACACACACCCACACACACACACACACGCACACATAGTCACACACATACTTACACACAGCAGTCAGTTGGGATGGGCTTGTGGCAACAAGAAACACAGCAGTCACAATTGGCTGGGGATGTGACTGGAGGGGTAGCTGGTTTGCATCAACGCTCTCAGCCCACGCATGATGCAGGCTTCCAAAGGCTCAGTCAGGTGGGTTGTGTGTGTGCATGTGTGTTGCGTTTGTTGTATATATGTGCGTGAGTGTATGTTGCGAGCGCGTGTGTAGCATAATGTAGATTCAATGCCTGACATTCATTCGTTGCTGGACCCCTGAAACTGGTCGTGCTTCTTGGAAGAATGCGTACGTTCCATTTTGTGTTGGTCGTGCTTCTTGGAAGAATGCGTAAGTTCCATTTTGTGTTGGTCGTGCTTCTTGGAAGAATGCGTAAGTTCCATTTTGTGTTGGTCGTGCTTCTTGGAAGAATGCGTAAGTTCCATTTTGTGTTGGTCGTGCTTCTTGGAAGAATGCGTACGTTCCATTGTGTTGGTCGTGCTTCTTGGAAGAATGCGTAAGTTCCATTGTGTTGGTCGTGCTTCTTGGAAGAATGCATAAGTTCCATTTTGTTGTTGCTCCCTCTGATCCCTCGTACAGCAAAGGTAAATGCATCCTCATCCACTTCCTTTGGTGCGACCCTCCCACCTTAACATGACCCCGCCACAGCAGCATCCCTGCAGGGTGCTAACAACCCTACCTCTTGCAAGTGCTCAAAGACAGCAATCTGGTCACCGAGTACACGGAGCATCCCATTTAGGAATCAAGATGCCAAGATGAACATGCTGCCTGCTGGCACGTTTAAAGAGAGAATCACAAGCCTGTTTATAAAGAGGATCACATACCCTGTTTATAAAGAGGATTACATATCCTGTTTATAAAGAGGATCACACATCCTGTTTAAAAAGAGAGTCACAAATCCCGTTTATAAAGAGAATCCCATGTCCTGTTTTATAAAGAGAATCACATGTCCTGTTAATAAAGAGGATCACATGTCCTGTAAATAAAGAGGATCACATATCCTGTTATAAAGAGAATCACATATCCTGTTATAAAGAGAATCCCATGTCCTGTTATAAAAAGAATAACCTTTAAATCCTTATTTTCTTTGCGCAGGCCCCCCCACCTCGGTACCCTGCCACAGCCGCCATACTCCAAGGTGCTGGGCTCCTGGTACTACGGCCTGACCACGTGCGCCCCCCCATACGCACCTCACACCTGCCCAAGCAGAGGAGGCCATCATTTCCCAACACGTCTGGCACAGACCCACAGCAGCGGGAGGGGAGGGAGGAGGGTGAGGAGGGTGTGAGTGTGGGCGTGAGCGTGGGCGTGGGCGCGCAAGGAGGTGGTGGCAGGGTAAGAGGTGCTCCCTGCCCTGGAGGTGATGCTGTGGTGCACCTAGACAAGGATGCACTCAACGCCTACCTGTCCATGGTTGACGACTGGCCTGACGCCGACCCCCATTTTGGCACAGCAGCGGACGCGCAATGCCTGCCCCGTGTTGCTCCTGGGATGGGGCATCCCAGCCCTCTGATGCCAGTGCCTTCGCAACAAGCAGCCAGTGATCTGCGCCCCCCCCCACAGCCTCCCTCAGCAGGAAACTTGTATCAGCCCTCCCAGCACCAACACTTTGCACCACACAAACTGCCTGCGCACTCCCAGCGAGCATGGCCTGCACCGAGCAGCCTGCCCACACTCTCGCACGCCCGGCATCAGCAGCATACTCAGTTGCAGCCCCAACAGCCCCCCTTCCAAGGAGGACAACGTGACCCCTCCTCTCCTGCTGCTGGAGACAGTTTGACTTTTGGGGGGGGTGTGAAGTCAGGATCTGGGAGGTTGGGAGGAGGGAGAACAGACCACCTCCGTTATCCAAGGCCCCCCAAAAGTGTGACCTTTGATTTCTCACAGAGAGAGAACGCGCCACTTTCCTCCCCTAGGTTTGGCGCTTTCGGCCTGGGTCTACGGGGGGCTGCTGATGATGATGGGAGTAAAGCAGCGCCAGGAGAAGAGGAGGAAGACGAGCACCCCAGCCAGGTACCTTTTGCTTTCAGTAGCCAGCAGTCTGTCCAGATGCAGCCTCAGCAAAACCACCACCCCCTGCTCGCACCACCACTTTGGCAGCACGGCACGGCAGCTGGGGGCGTGAGTGCAGGGGGGGCTAGAAGAGATGAATATGGTGCAGCTGTAGCTGAAGGAGGTGGAGGAGGAGGGGACGGGCACACTGCAGGAGAGTCAGACCCCCTTAACTTGCTGTACGATTCACAACAGCAAACGCAAACGCAGGGTGTGTGTCAAGCCTCACAGCAGCAGCAGCAGCAGCAGCAGCAGGTTCCTCGCAGGCTCCCCACGCTCCAGCGCAAGAAGAAAGGAAGCACTCGGCCGTCAGGCGGATACAGTGAAGGCTTTTGACAAAAGCGGGAATTGCTGCTGTCGTCACGATATTGATGTTAAGACAACTTGTTTATTTCGTTGCCACAGCTCATGACTATAACTTAAAGCGAGTGTTCGATATGAAGATCTATCCATCGTCTCGTCTTCCACTTACTTCGGACTTGGCAGCAAGATGATAGCTAGCAGGACACTACTTGGGGACGAGGAGTCCAAGGATCTCTGCCACCTGCCAAATGGTGCCAACGCTTATCTTGCCTGCATCTCACAAATTGAATCTATATTAAACACAAATGGGTTGCAGACAAGGGGTGACTGATCAAAACTTTTCATTAGTTGGGAAAACTTCTGGTAGCTTTGGGTCAGCATGCTGAACGACGACGAGCTATGTTGGAGGAGCCATTTGGCAAAGAGAGATGGAATAGCAATGGTTGGATAGGACACATAATAACATCATTTACAATCCATGCTCATACTATCTGCATTCTTTTTCCTTGGAATAATAAATAGCACCCTGTGTGGTTTCGTGTGAGTTGGTGGAGAGATCACCTTTCAGTCCAATGACTTAAGTTTCCTGCAAGCTACGATTAAGAAACCTGACTGTTCTGAAACATTTCAGCACTAGTCTCCTGAACTTGTTTTTTAAACTACCATCCCAAACTTCATCTTGTGACCCAGACCATACATATATAGCACCCTTTGTATTATCATGTGAGTTGGTGGAGAGATCACCTTTCAGTTGTCACGACAAATCATGGTACCAGCTTAATAGTTTAGTTTGAATTACAAAGGCCTCCAGTCTGGCATGGCTGCTCAACCTATAGGTCCCAACAAATAAATCAATCAAAAAGATTGACAGCTGCACTAATACGTGGGGGTCTGTTTGTGGGCAATGCAAATCATGAAGAAACGTGTCAAGCATATGTCCTTGCACCAGCATTTTGAAATTGAAATTTGGGAACAGGAAAGCCTGAAAGGCGCTCAAGAAAGCAAACAGAAAGGACACCGGGCACTCAAGAAAGCTCGCACAGATGAGTCGCACAAGTGAAAGAACAGAACAATGGTACCAGCTTAAGCAAAGTATGCAAAATATGCCATAGTCCGCCAAGCCACCCCATAAAGGTGTGTTTGACGTTTTTTCCCTCTCCACGCGAGAAGGAATCGACGGCTCAAGCAACGCACAAGAGAGAGATGGTACTCAGACAAGTCTGAGGAAAGAGCGAGTTTGTTACAAGAGAACCATCTAAACTGGCCAAACAATTAAATAACCGTAAAATCGTTGCTCACATTATCAATCCCAGGGGAAATCGCATGATTCGTCCATGCCACTCATTTAGCATGACACAGCCTAAGACTTAGGTTTCCTGCAAGCTACGCTTCTTAAGAAACGCACCCGACTGTTCTGAAACACTTCAGCACTAGTCTCCTGTACTGGTTTTTAAAACTACCATCCCAAACTTCATCTTGTGACCCAGACCATACATGTCATAGCGTTAAAGAAAAAAGAAAAGACTCTGCTGGTAGTGATAACACAGCCAGCATGATTAAGGGAGGGGGCTACATAGGTGCCCGCACCAGGCAACCCCCCACCGCGCATATATGCGTTTATTTGCACAGCGCATAACACAATGCTCACTGTTATCGCATGTTAACACAATGTTCACTGTTAACATCGCTCCCACGTTTTGTGTTACGCATCCGTCTTCTACACCATGCGCACGGCTGTGTCATGATACACCCTTGTGTTGCACCACTGCTGTGAAACACTACTGACTCGTATGGCGACATGTTCAAGGCTACACGCATTGCTTGTTTTCTTTTAAATTGCAGCTCCAAGCTGATCACAACTGCCAGGACAACATAACAGCATTATGCAAGATGGCTGCAAAGCCACACGGGGGTGCAACTAGGGATGATGCACAAGTAAGGAGGCTGGCCGGTCTTAAACAGGCCATCATGGATGTCATCACTCACTTAGACGCTCCCCCTGCACAACCAGCAGAACGTCGCCACTCCAAGCGTCCGACAGCCCATGAAGCTTTGCGACACGTAAGCCTGCAGCTGGGTCAAAAGAAGAGGGGGGGGAAGAAGGCAGGTAGCCAGCTGGGTCTCATAGGTACCAAGAGGCCAGCGGACAAATAGAGAATAGTGTATGTGTGTGATGTGTGTGTCTGTGTGATGCGTTTTCTTTCATGTGTAGCTGTTCATTTAAGGATGCCGAGATTAATTTGCAGGGTTTAACCATGCACTGTTTGAAAGATATGAACACAAGGGAAATATATTTTCTTTATGATAACGGGCACCTTTATTTAACAGAATGGAACTCACTGTTATTGTAGGACACAGATGATGGAGGAAGTGACAGATTTAATTGCATCCATTGGGATGGTTGACTATGTTCTGCTCATTTTTAGCGCTGGAATTGAAATTTTTGAGGGTTGTGCAGTATCTCAATTGCTACTCACAATACTGGAACTGATGGACTAGGTAAGAAACCGATGAATAACTGGGTCCACAAGGGACGTTTGTACGATGGAGATCCTCCTACCTATAGTACACTTCACCAGATCTGACACAACAATGAAGATGACACAATTGAGCTGAATTATTATGGGAACAGATGAAAGTGGTAAGGTATAGATAAAAAAGTGGGTTCACAATTGTTGTTGGTAGGATGGAGACAGCTGAAATCCTACCAGAGTTCACTCCAGATCTGAACTTGAAACTTGGCACATTGACTTCTTATATGTATGAGGGGCACTGGGATGAGGCACAGGAGCTGTTCTTCCCCTTATGATGGAGGAAGAATTGGACTTGTCTTCTTAGTTGATACGCATCTTGCTGCAATTGATACAAACCGTGCTGTTGTATGATACACAGAAGGATACACACAACATCCTCTCCCTGTGCTCCAGGCACTTCCCTCCTCATTGGTTGCACATGCTATTTGGTGCAAGCACTGTGCATATGTTAAGGATTCACTGTGCATAATCTTAGGTGACACCTTTCAGATGGGGACAGATGAAAGTGGTAGGGTATCAGGCACCGAACTGCTGGAGATTTGCAAGTCGCTATCCTCCCTGAACTGCCCTGAGGAGGAGCTAGGCCCCAACAAAGGGTCCTGCTCCAATCTGCCTTTCTTCAAAGATGCCTTGTCTTGGACGTGCGTGAACATCAAGGAGCCTCCGTTACTCTCCACATCATCCTTTTGGGTGTGGGCGGCACCATCTACAACACCCACACTCTGAAGCCTTTCAAAAAACTGGGTCTCAATTCTCAAAGAGTTAAGAAGTTTGCCTCCAAGCTCCATGTGCACTCTGTGAACTTTGCCAAACTTGTCCATACCAGACGTGCCCTTTTCAGTACTGTTATCAACTCTCATCACGAGCCGATTTTAGGCCAAGCCTGAAACCCTCCTGATCCCCATTGAATTTTCCTTTCCTTTTCGCGGTGGAGGAGCTTTACGGTACTCGGTACCAAAGTGGCTCCTTTTCCTTAATTAATGTGGGGAGTGGCTTGCACTGCCTGCGTAGTTTTTTTTTTTTTTTTTTTCTTACTGGGGGCAAACATGGTTGGTGATGTGGTCTGTGTCTTCTCTGTCGAGGTACTAATTTTTTCCCAAACTGCTTCTGGGATACTTCTTTGCAGTGTTTGCAGCCAATTTGGTGAGGCATCAATTAAACGCTGTTTTGCTTCTTTGTTCCAGACAGCAATAATATCCATGCTCCAGGTGTGGTTGGAGAAGTTACGTTGTACATCCTTCCACAAGGTTGGCATTGCATATGTGAGTTTTGCCTTGGGGGTGAAGCCAAGCGTGGTGCAGTATTTTGAGTTATCTCGCACCAATGCTCTGTAGGCATTGATACTCTTGTTTTCCCAGTTGGGTAGAAATAAGAAGGTGGCGGTTGGTAGCTCGCTACACATCGCAGATCGTAGGGAGTGTTGCACGCACTAGAGCAGTTTTGTGTCAACATACACTGGGTGGCAGATTGAGAAACCGAAAAACCTGTAAACTTGGTGGCAATTGCATTGTATTGGGCACCAAAGTCAATGTCACGGTGACGTTTGCTATAATATGAGGAGTTCCCAGGATCAAAGTCCAGAGCAGACGTCATTTTTTCTTTTGAGACCATGGCGCATTGTTGTAGTGCTGCACTGATGTGTTGGGGTAGGAGGAGGGAGGAGGGTAGGATACGGGAGTAGGAGTCTAGTAAATTTTAGTTGGCTTGCCTTAGGGGTTTTGAGGCGTGTTTGGTGGTCTTGAAGCAGACCCGCAATTTCAGAGGCTAGGCATTGAACAGGAGAAGACATATCTCTGTGTAATCCGTTTTTCTGAGCTGAGCTTTATGGAACCTTTCTCTTAAAAAGTGGAAGCGCTCAGGAGCCATCATGCCTATGCATTCAATGCATATTTTATTTGCCATCTGGCTTATATATGCAGGCCGCTCTAGCTTCATACAGTTTAGGGAGGGAAGCCTTGTGTGTGGCGTTTATCATTGGCGACCTGTTTTGCGTCGCCTAGGTTGAAATCAATTCCTTAATGAATGTAAAAGTGGTTTTTACAGCCCGCGTAGATTTTCTTCTTTTTTATGCTATAGCTCAACTGCCCTCGCTGGCGGATATAGCTGTGTAACCCTTACCCTTACCCTTACCCTTCTTTTTTAAGCTCTGATAAACTTGTCCACACCGGCGCGCCCTACTAACCTTAATTGCCATTGACTTTCACCAGGAGCAGTCTAGCGATAAAGGAGCGAATAACAACAGGAAAACTAGCATCGGCGATTGCCACAACGAAATGCTTCCAGATGAACGTTTTCATACATCCAAATGCGTCTCAGCCACAACCCTGCCCCTCCAATTTGTCAGATCTTCACCCCCATACGACACTAAAGGCGACACTTCAACGCCAGCCACCCCTTCAGGCAGCTTCAGCTGTGCGCCCGCTCTACTCAGCCACATCGCTCCGAGGGATAACAAAGCATCACGGGCAGTGTCAGGGGTGTCGGAAGCGCTGCCTCGTGCATTCTGTGTTAGGGTGGAGTGGTGTGAACGCAGGTGTGGAATGTGAAAAATGATTGGGATGTCAACTTTGGGTGCTAAGTACGACAGTTGTTAGGGGGAGACACAAGTGCCGTAGTTAGAACCCCCTCGATTTGATCGTAACGCACAAAATGTACTAAGCACCGAACCAGAAAAAGCAGCTCTAGGCTGTAATAGAAAAAGAAAAATAATGGCGCTGCGTTTGGGGCCTCTAGGAACTAGACAGAGACCTTGATAGCCCATACTTGCAATCCATGCTTAAGCTGGTACCATAATTTGTCGTGACAGCCAACAGCTCTGTGATGAACAAGGGCTTTCTTGCTTGCTCTCCAATGAATCCACATGGCATTGTCTCCTATGCCTGTGCCAACTGCCTGGCAATTTAGCCCTAATTAGCAGAGTTGTGTGCACTCCCCTAGGAGGCCTGGAACTGGTTCCCTGCTCATCGCGAACATGCAACAGCATGACTCCGCTCGGCAAACACACTTGCAATCCCGGCGTCGCCAAATGCTCCACGCAGGGTCACGTATGTCATATGTCTTAGAAGTAAGTCTTCTTTCCATTTATCTAGTTAATATATCCAGGAGCTAAAATTAAGTGGTGCCTCTCTCCAACCAGGTCAGACTGTTAGACTATCGACAAGGACCATCCTACTCGGCATGAGGTTCTCACTTGATTTGGCAAAAGTATTTGGAGAAAGGTCACAATTTCTAAGTTATAAGGCTCTCAGTTTTCCCAGCAATGCAAAGGCCTTCGTGTCCTAGAGACCAACTACGCAGGCAGTGAAAACCAGTCCCCACATTAATTAAGGAAAAAGAGCCAATGTGGTACTGGGTACCATAGACCTCCTCCACCAAAAGAAGGCTAAGCTGTAAAACCATTACATTAAATATCGATCAGAGAAAAACGCGTCAATTCTACTCCCGGGCTACAGACACCAATAAGTTTTCATCCTATGGTCAAATTGTGCGTAGCATGTCTGAGGCCTCGCTTCAGAGTGTCATTAGGTGGAGTACGCAAGGAATGGGCTTGTAGTAATAATACGCTATGATTGAGGCCGAGGACCTCCAAATTGGCTTTGCTTGGCTGATACTAGTTTTCTTTGAAAGGAAATTCATAAAAATGGCTCTGAAGAAAGGCCTTTGAAACTCTACACCCTGGTTGCTTTTTGCCATTTTGTTTTGGTTTATGCAAATACGAGTCGTGGTTTCCACGCGGAATGCACCAAATCCCCATTTGTGTATGGCAAAGGAGCAAAGTGTCGTCATTATCTCCGTGCCAC
>Ga0307945_1001746_pt1 | contig 17250 bp, 19 predicted proteins | sample OrgLakmetagen228_FD_201818 | JGI IMG/M metagenome (GOLD analysis project Ga0307945, IMG submission 201818) | Saline water microbial communities from Organic Lake, Antarctica - #228 | ecosystem: Environmental > Aquatic > Non-marine Saline and Alkaline > Saline | place: Antarctica: Organic Lake...
CAGACACACCGACACAGACACACAAACACAGACACCAACACACCGACACCGACACACCGACACAGATACAGACACAGACACAGACACAGACACAGACACACCGACACAGACACAGACACACCGACACAGACACAGACACACAGACACACCGACACCGACACAGACACAGACACAGACACACCGACTCAGACACACAAACACAGACACGACACACCGACACAGACACAGACACACCGACACAGACACATACACACCGACACACCGACACAGACACAGACACAGACACAGACACACCGACACGGACACACAAACACAGACACCGACATACCGACACAGACACAGACACACCGACACCGACACAGACACACCGACACACTGACACAGACACAGACACAGACACACCGACACGGACACACAAGCACAGACACCGACACACCGACACACCGACACAGACACAGACACACCGACACAGACACAGACACACCGACACACCGACACCGACACAGACACAGACACACCGACACGGACACACAAACACAGACACAGACACAGACACACCGACACACCGACACAGACACAGACACAGACACACCGACACGGACACACAAACACAGACACAGACACCGACATACCGACACACCGACACCGACACACCGACACAGATGCAGACACAGACACAGACACCGACACACCGACACACCGACACAGACACAGACACAGACACAGACACAGACATAGACATAGACACACCCTAATAAACCACAGTACTCACCAACACCAGCATGCGGCCATTCCGTTCAAGGTGGGCATGTGGTGTAACAAACCCCGCTTCTAAACTCTGTCCCGTCTCGACCACCAGCTGCTGGTGCTGCTGCTGCTGTTGCTGCTGTTGCTGCTGCTGCTGTTGCAGGGACAGCTGCTGTTGCTGCTGCTGCAGTTGCAGGGACAGATGCTGTTGCTGCTGCTGTTGCTGCTGCTGCTCTTTTGGTGATAGATGCTGTTGGCTCGATGAATAGAGAGGGACAGGGCCGGGAGTGGGAGGAGGAGGGTGTGTGTGCTGGGAGGGGGCGATGGGCTGCTGTGGCTGGAAGGTGGGGGGCAGGATGAATTCGTAGTAAAAATGCTCGTGTGTGGCCACGAGGTGTTGCTGCAGGCCCTGTGGGTACACGAGTGGGTGCGCACAACGAACTTGTGTGTGCGCGTGCGTGTGTGTATGTGTGTGTGCGTTTGAGGTGCGTTGCAGTATGAGAATGTGGCCGCAAGGAGCTGCTGTAGGCCTTGTGGGTACACGAGTGGGTGCGCACAACGAACTTGTGTGTGCGTTTGTGGTGCGTTGCAGTATGAGAATGTGGCCGCAAGGAGCTGCTGCAGGCCCTGTGGGTGAACGAGTGAGTGCACACAATGTGCTTGCGTGTGCTTGTGCGTATGTGTATATGTGTATGCATGTGCACGTGTGTGTGTTTGTTTGTTTGTGGTGCGTTGCAATATGAAAATGTGGCCACGAGGAGCTGCTGCAGGCCCTGTGGGTAAACAGGTGGGTGCGCACATCAAACTTGTGTGCTTGCGTTCGTGTGCTTGTGTGTGTATGTATGTGTGTGTTTGTTTGTGGTGCATCACATTATGATAATGTGCCACACAGAGCTGCTGCAGGCATTGTTGGTACATGATGGGTTGCGTGCAACGTGCTGTGTTGTATATTTCCGTGCTGTGAGTTTGACACTTGAACAACGAAACCAATATTGCAGAACACGGAACAAAAGGGGTCAGCTACACATGCGTTCCAACACAAGCATGCCACACAAACGCACTTGCCAGCACGCAGAAGGGGCACCGACAGCCGCTTCTTCTTCCCTTACATTCACAAGCTTTCCACACACACTATGGCTCGCAAAACAAAACTCACCAAGCCATTTCCGCATGCCAGGTCGCAGAAGGGACACCGACAGCTGCTGTGCACTTCCTCCTTGTAAGATTGCTGCTCAGCATCTCTGAACCTGCGAACAGAGGGCAGCCTTCTTTGACACAAGCCACCACTGTGTGCGTGTGTTCACCTGTGCTAGTGCCAGGATTGCTGCTCAGCATCTCTGAACCTGCGGACAGAGGGCAGCCTTCTTTGACACAAGCCACCACTGTGTGCGTGTGTTCACCTGTGCTAGTGCCGAGCACTTGCACCCTGAACAAGAGGCGGCACGTTTGCGTGTTGTGTAGGTACAAAGTGCGTCGTAGCTTGCTGGGTCACATAGTTGGCTGCGTGTGTATGTGTGTGTATGTGTGCGTGTGTGTTTGTGTGTGTATGTGTGCGTGTGTGTTTGTGTGTGAGTTTGTGTGTGTGTGTTTGTGTGTGTGTTTGTGTGTGTATGTGTGTGTGTGTGTGTGTGTGTGTGACCGACCATGACACTACTAGTGCTGAGCACATGTGTGTTGTTGAGACACATCCTAGCTCTAGTGCTGTCCGTGCATTGCTCACTCTGTATTGCGCATCATCCATACACGTGATTTCATGACAAGGGGCTCAGAGGCTCCCACCGGAGCCTGTGTGTGCCTCACAGATTTCAGGGGTGGTGATGTTTGAAAAAGAATTCATGGGGTGGTGATGTCCTTATGTCCTTATATTACCCCAACTTCATTCCAAATCCACTGGAAGATGCACACTTTGTTCGTACAGGTAACAGGGTTGCTACGTGATCCACAGTATCTGGGCAAGTGCGCACTAAATGCACGTACTGAGGCGACTGCCAAGGGGTTTAAGGACCTTGGTCAGACCAGGCTCCCAGGAGGTGTGGGTTCACTTGATCCACAGTACCTGGGCAAGCGCGCACTACATGCACGTACTGAGGCGACTGCCCTGGGGTTTAAGGACCTTGGTCAGACCAGGCTCCCAGGAGGTGTGGGTGAGGTGTGGGTTCAAACTCGTTGGTAGGGGGTTGCTGCAACACTTCTGGGTAGCAAAAACAACCCCTTTTCTCAAACAATGCTTGAGCTTCGAGCTCAAGTGCTGCACTCTTCTTGCAGATAGGGTTACATGCACTTTTGGAAACAGCCTTGTCAGACGTATTGAGTTGTTTGCCGAGAGCACGTGTTCGTGCGTGCGTGCGTGCATGTTGAATTATTTGCCAACAACGCATTTTGTTTTAACGGCCTCGTCATCAGACGTATTGAATTGTTTGCCGACAACATGTGTTCCTTTTACAAACACGTATTTGATCGTTTGCCGACAACACATTTTGTTTTAATGGCCTCGTCATCAGACGTATTGAATTGTTTGCCGACAACATGTGTTCCTTTACAAACACGTATTTGATTGTTTGCCGACAACACATTTTGTTTTAACGGCCTTGACATCTGTGTGTGTGTGTGTGTGTGTGTGTGTGTGTGTCGACATCAGACGTAGTTAATTGATTGCCGACAACACGTGCTACTTTATCGGCCTCGTCAGACGTACTAAATAGTTTTCTGACTTGACTGTAGCATTGACTGATTCTAATGGTAGCATTGACTGATTCAAATGGTAGCATTAAATGATTCAAATGGTAGCACCGCCCATGCTATGCAATATCACAGTGGTCCTGGCAGAGAACCTAGCAGATTCAGCGTTCCAAAGGTAGGGACGAGAACCTAGCAGATTCAGTGTTCAAAAGGTAAGGACGAATGACCAAGTCAGGTAAGCTCTCACCGCGACCCAAACGTTGCATGCTTGCATGCACAGGTGGGTGGCACATAGGCCTTGATACTAGCAGCGCTCAAAGAGCTCAGCTCAACCTGATTGCTACCTTTTGCACACACCAAACGCAAACACCAGACGGAGGGCAAAACACTCGCTTCTCACTCGTATCACAGAACGTGGCAAACACTGCGTCATGAGTAGGGTTGGCCAGAACCATATATATACGGTGTATATACAGTATTTTTGGCAGGGAAATCACCGAATATACGGTCCTGTACGGTGCATATATACGGTTCTGTCCAACCCTAGTCATGAGCTTCTCCCTGCTTGGCATCTATAGCTGCAGCTGGAGACACACAGCCACACAGCCACAGGGACAAAGCAGCCCACACACAGGCACACGGACACACAGACACAGCCACACAGCCACAGGGGCAAAGCAGCCCACACACAGGCATACAGACAAACAGCCACACAGCCACAGGGGCAAAGCAGCCCACACACAGGCACACAGCCACACAGGCACACGGACACACAGCCACACAGCCACAGGGGCAAAGCAGCTCACACTCAGTCATACAGCCACACAGCCACACAGCCACAGGGACAAAGCAGCTCACACACAGGCACGCAGACACACAGCCACACAGCCACAGGGGCAAAGCAGCCCACACACAGGCAAATAGTCACACAGCCACAGGGGCAAAGCAGCTCACACACAGGCATATAGGCACACAGCCACACAGCCACAGGGGCAAAGTAGCCCACACACAGGCACGCGGACACACAGCCACAGCCCCAGGGGCAAAGCATCCCACACACAGGCACACAGACACACAGACACACAGCCACAGGGACAAAGCAGCCCACACACAGACACACAGACACAGGAACAAAGCAGCCCACACACAGACACACAAACACACAGCCACAGGGGCAATGTAGCCCACACACAGGCACACAGACACACAGCCACAGGGGCAATGTAGCCCACACACAGGCACACAGACACACAGCCACAGGGGCAAAGCAGCCCACACACAGGCATACAGCCATACAGCCACAGGGGCAAAGTAGCCCACCCATGCTCACATGCATTAGAGGAACGGCACACATGCGCACTCACTTGCGTTGAACCAACGCGGCATTCACAGCTCAACTTGAACGTGTCCCTGCCGACACGTGCACGCACTCAATGCGTACGCGTTACACACAGGGACAACACACTCACATGTACCGGAAAGTGGCCTGTGAGCACTGCGTCATGAGCTTCTCCCTGTCAGATTGCGGCGGCTGTCGATGCCTCCATGGGATTGTTGACGTGCTGCGAGATCGGTCGCCACTCTGGTGGCACCTGGGATGCTGCTGCTGCAACAGCTGCTGTTTGGTGGCAGCCTGTGTGCACGGGGAAGAAGTAAGAGATTGGTCACCACTCTGTTGGCGCCTGGGATGCTGCTGCTGCAGCAGCTGCTGTTTGGTGGCAGTCTGTGTGTACGGGGAAGAAGTAAGAGATTGGTAACCACTCTGTTGGCGCTTGGGATGCTGCTGCTGCAGCAGCTGCTGTTTGGTGGCAGCCTGTGTGTACGGGGAAGAAGTAAGAGATTGGTAACCACTCTGTTGGCGCCTGGGATGCTGCTGCTGCAGCAGCTGCTGTTTGGTGGCAGCCTGTGTGTACGGGGAAGAAGTAAGAGATCGGTCACCACTCTGTTGGCGCTTGGGATGCTGTTGCTGCAGCAGCTGCTGTTTGGTGGCAGCCTGTGTGTACGGGGAAGAAGTAAGAGATCGGTCACCACTCTCTTGGCGCCTGGGATGCTGCTGCTGCGGCAGCTGCTGTTTGGTGGCAGCCTGTGTGCCAAATATGCTGGCTGACAGTTACTGCCTACAGTCATCACAACAACCATCATAACTACCAATGAGCAACAGTCAACACAACTACTAATGAGCAACACTCATCACAACTACCAATGAGCAACAGTCATCACAACTACCAATGAGCAACAGTCATCACAACTAACTACCAATGAGCAGCAGTCATCACAACTACCAATGAGCAACAGTCATCACAACTAACTACCAATGAGCAACACTCATCACAACTACCAATGAGCATCAGTCATCACAACTACCAATGAGCAACAGTCATCACAACTAACTACCAATGAGCAACACTCATCACAACTACCAATGAGCAACAGTCATCACAACTACCAATGAGCAACACTCATCACAACTAACTACCAATGAGCAACACTCATCACAACTAACTACCAATGAGCAACACTCATCACAACTACCAAGGAGCAACACTCATCACAACTACCAATGAGCAACCGCGCCCTCCACACCCTCCACACCTTTTAACCAACAGCCAATCAGTCCAACCCTCCACACCCTCCATCAAAACCCTCTCTCCATCAGAACCCTCCATCCGTCCAACCCTCCACACCCTCCACACCTTTTAACCAACGGCCGATCAGTCAAACGACCTTCTTGATGGTCACCAAAGCGAACTGGCTGGAGGTCACCCCCTTTGCAACCATCATAGCCCTTGAACTACAAGGCCTCCCCTATACAACGCAACCAGCGGCCGACCAGCAAATCAACAGAAACCTTAAGAACCTGGCTCAATGGCATTCCCCTTTGCAACCAACATAGCCCTTGAACTACCACACACCCCTACCTACCGCAGCAGCTGCAGCAGCTCGCAGGGGCCGTCCTGTGGCAGTGGAGGGTGCTAGGGGGGGGGAGGAGGGGGGTGCTAGTTCAAAGCCGCTTGGCACTGAGCCCTGGCCGTTCGGACCTGATGCGAGCTGCAAACCATGATAGAGCTGCTGCTGCTGCTGCTGCTGCTGCTGATGATGATGCTGATGCTGATGATGATGACCAGTGGGCGGAGGGATCAGAGAGGCGGCAGTATCACTGACGGGCGGAATTAAGAGGTGGAGAGGACTCGGGCTATCTACACCCCCACCACCACCATTTAGCTTGTGGTCAGCAACATCATCTGCTGCTGCAGCCAACCCTGATGCTGGTGCTGCTGCTGCTGCTGCTGCTGCTGCTGCTGCTGACGGCGAAGTGTCCGAACAGAGCATCAGTGGAGAGAAAGGTGAGGGAGGGGACAGCGCGTGAGCATAGACATGAAGGATGATAGGGCAATGAGCTGGTGCAGTTGTTGCTGGCGCTGGTGATGCTGCTGGAGCTGATGTTGAGTTTGGTGGTGGCGCGGGTCGTGTTGCAGTTTGGGGGAGGTGCTGCTGCTGCTGCTGCTGCTGCTGCTGCTGCTGGCCTGGCAGGGTGTCTTCTGGTGTGCGGAGCAGGCGCAATGTGTACAGGTCATGTACTCCGGAGCCCTCTAGTTGCACCTAAAATGCAAGCACACATACACACAAACGCGTAGGGTTGGACAGAACCATACATATATATGGACCACATAAAAAATATGGTGTATAATATGGTGTATATACGGTGTACTTATGGTGTTTTCTGCAGGGATTTCATTGAGTGTACGGTCAAATACGGTGTATGTATAAACACATGTATATAGTGCAAAGCTCCATCTGCCAACTAGCAACCCCTTTCCTACTACTGTTATGTAGGGTTGGCCCAAACCATACATACATACGTATATACGGTAGATGTACGGTATTTTTAGCAGGGAAATTACCATACATACGGTCATATACGGAGTACATATACGGTTCTGGCCAACCCTACTGTTATGGTATGTCGTGCTGCTCCCTCCGTCTAATAGTGGCAATCCCTCCGCTGCCAGTGGTGTGCTTGAATACCTACCTACACGCACCTTGTGGTAGCTGGCCACGGCAATACAGCGCTCCATCTCAGCTAGTAACGGTTCCACTGCGACAGGATATTGTGCTTGGCTCCCCTCATTTCCCTGCTGCTGCGGCGGCGGCGGCGGCGGCGGCGGCTGCGGCTGCTCCTGTCGTGGCTGCGGCTGCTGCTGCTGCTGCTGCTGCTTCTGTCGTGGTTGCGGCTGTCGTTGCTGCTGTGGCTGCTGCTGCTGCGGCTGCTGCGGCTGCTGCGGCTGCTCCTGTCGTGGCTGCGGCTGTGGCTGCTGCTGTCGTTGCTGCTGCTGCTGCTGCTGCTTCTGCTGCTGCTGCTGCTGTCGCTGCTGCTGTGGGGACGGGCACAGCAGCACGTGCTTGCTGTGCTCACTGTGCCTGCGCCTCAATTCAATGCACCTCCCACTAGGCTCAAACGTTTTGGCCCTGCAGACTGCACAGCCGACATATGCATACCGGCACCTGCCACACCCAAATCGTTGCTCCGGTACCCCCTCTGTACACTGCAGCCCATCCCCCGCGGGCTGCTGATTTCGCTGTTGCAGGCGTGCGCTCTGCCGCTGCGCCTGGCTGCTGCTGCTGCTGCTGCTGAAGCTCTGCCTCATACCCAGGCAGTGCTCGGGGCGCGTGAAGTTAGGGTTCTTGCACAACTTGCAACCTTGGGGGCAGTAGCGGCACTTGCTACAGCCGTACATATGATGATGATGATGCTGCTGCTGCTGCAGAAGATGGTGTTGCCCGTACTGTCCTCGCTGCATACCCTTGCAGTAGCGGCACTTGCCACAGTCGTACATAGGTTGCTGCTGCTGCTGCAGAAGATGCTGCTGTCCGTGCTGCAGCCCCTGCTGCTGCTGACCATCATTGCTGGTGTGTTGTGTCTGCTGCTGCTGTAGTGTGTGTGGGTCTATGGGCAGGCAGGCACTCAGCACAGGCTCCCCTGGGAGAGAATGGGAACACAAACACAGTTCATTGCTTGCTGCTGCTGCTGCTGCTGCTGGAGCGTGTGTGTGTGTGTTTCTATAAGCAGGCAGGCACGCAGCACAGGCTCCTTTGAGGGAGAATATGGACAGGCACACACAGCCTGGTGATTGCTGCTGCTGTAGTGTGTGTGGTTATGTGGCCAGGCAGGCACTCTGCTCAGACACTGCTGAGAGCATGTGCACACACACACATCCACAAGTAAAGATATTGAGGAGGGCACCGAGATTCAGGCTAGGCCTGCCACTTCTAGAGTATCCAGTGCCGCATTGTAGCACAACGGGCGTTCCATAAAACATAGCGCACTTGCACCATTTGACCATTTGCTTTGTAAAGGCCAGGCCTGCCAATATTGTGCTGTGTTGTGTTGGGCGTACAGCACTGCAGTGGTACCCCAACCCTGCATTTTCTTCCCAAGGCACTGCAGTGGTACCCAACCCTGCATTTTCTTCCCAAGGCGTTGAAGTGGTACCCCAACCCTGCAGTGCGTTGGGCGTGAAGCACTGCAGTGGTACCCAACCCTGCATTCTCTTCCCAAGGCACTGCAGTGGTACCCAACCCTGCATTTTTTTCCCAAGGCACTGAAGTAGTACCCCAATCCTGCATTTTCTTCCCGAGGCACTGCAGTGGTATCCAACCCTGCATTCTCTTCCCAAGGCACTGCAGTGGTACCCAACCCTGCATTTTCTTCCCAAGGCATTGAAGTGGTACCCCAACCCTGCAGTGCGTTGGGCGTGAAGCACTGCAGTGGTACCCTAACCCTGCATTTTCTTCCCAAAGCACTGCAATGGTACCCAACCCTGCGTTTTCTTCCCAAGGCACTGCAGTGGTACCCCAACCTTGCATTCTCTTCCCAAGGCACTGCAGTGGTACCCCAACCCTGCATTGCGTTGGGCGTGAAGCACTGAAGTAGCACCCAACCCTGCATGGCGTTGGGAGTAAAGCACTGAAGTGGTACCCCAACTTTGTGCTGTGTTGCGTTGGGTGTGAAGCACTGCAGCGGTACCCAACCCTGCACTTTCTTCTCAAGGCACTGAAGTAGCACCCAACCCTGCATTGCGTTGGGCGTGAAGCACTGCAGTGGTACCCCAACCCTGCATTCTCTTCCCAAGGCACTGCAGTGGTACCCAACCCTGCATTTTCTTCCCAAGGCATTGAAGTGGTACCCCAACCCTGCATTGCGTTGGGCGTAAAGCACTGCAGTGGTACCCAACCCTGCATTCTCTTCCCAAAGCACTGCAATGGTACCCAACCCTGTGTTTTCTTCCCAAGGCACTGCAGTGGTACCCCAACCCTGCATTTTCTTCCCAAGGCATTGAAGTGGTACCCCAACCCTGCAGTGCGTTGGGCGTGAAGCACTGCAGTGGTACCCAACCCTGCATTCTCTTCCCAAAGCACTGCAATGGTACCCAACCCTGCGTTATCTTCCCAAGGCACTGCAGTGGTACCCAACCCTGCATTTTCTTCCCAAGGCACTGAAGTAGCACCCAACCCTGCATTTTCTTTGCTCGTGGTCCGTCCCATGTCTATAACAACAACATTATCTTATCCATTGATAAGTGTTTGATGGCAACACAGCGGTGTTTGATTAAGTGTTTGATGGCAACACGACTTTGTTTGATTAAGTGTTTGATGGCAACACGACTGTGTTTGATCAAGTGGTTTGATGGCAACACGACTGTGTTTGATCAAGTGGTTTGATGGCAACACGACTGTGTTTGATTAAGTGGTTTGATGGCAACACGACTGTGTGTTGAAATGGGGTATCTGTGCTGTGCTGACGAAACGTGTTTCACTTTTTGCGCAGTCTTCCTTTCTCTTTTTTTGCGTAGTTTTTTTTTGCGGTATTTTTTGCGGTGTTGTTTGCATAGTCTTCCTTCTTCTTCTTCTTTCCTCGCTCACGGCTGTACACGACTGTGTGTTGAAATGGGGTATCTGTAGGTTGGCCAGAACCATACATATAGATGGTGTATATACAGTATTTTTGGCAGGGAAATCACCCAATATACGGTCATATATGGTGTATACATACAGTTCTGGCAAACCCTAGGTATCTGTGCTGTGCTTTTCATTTTTTGCGAAGTTCTCCTTTTTTTTGCGTAGTTTCTTTTTCAAACTTTTTTGCCGTAGGTTTTTTTGCGAAGTCTGCCTTCTTCTTTCCTTGCTCAGACACGGCTGTACAAGCCTCAGTTGTATATGAGATGGTGACAGCCAGCAAATGAGCGCAGTATTTACAAGCTGAGCACCTTAAATGGCAAGCTCTGCTGCGCTTGCGGTGAACAGCCAGCAAATGAGCGCAGCATTTACGAGCTGAGCACCTCGACTGGCAAGCTCGGCTGCGCTTGTGGTGAACAGCTAGCTAATGAGGGCGCAGCATTTAAGAGCTGAGCACCTCGACTGGCAAGCTCGGCTGCGCTTGCGGTGAACAGCTAGCAAATGAGCGCAGCATTTACGAGCCGAGCACCTCGACTGGCAAGCTTGGCTGCGCTTGCGGTGAGCAGCTAGCAAATGAGCGCAGCATTTAAAAGCTGAGCACCTCGACTGGCAAGCTCGGCTGCGCTTGCGGTGAACAGCTAGCAAATGAGCGCAGCATTTACAAGCTGAGCACCTCGACTGGCAAGCTCGGCTGCGCTTGCGGTGAGCAGCTAGCAAATGAGCGCAGCATTTACGAGCCGAGCACCTCGACTGGCAAGCTCGGCTGCGCTTGTGGTGAACAGCTAGCTAATGAGGGCGCAGCATTTAAGAGCTGAGTACCTCGACTGGCAAGCTCGGCTGCGCTTGCAGTGAACAGCTAGCAAATGAGCGCAGCATTTACGAGCCGAGCACCTCGACTGGCAAGCTCGGCTGCGCTTGCGGTGAGCAGCTAGCAAATGAGCGCAGCATTTAAAAGCTGAGCACCTCGACTGGCAAGCTCGGCTGCGCTTGCGGTGAACAGCTAGCAAATGAGCGCAGCATTTACAAGCTGAGCACCTCGACTGGCAAGCTCGGCTGCGCTTGCGGTGAACAGCTAGCAAATGAGCGCAGCATTTACAAGCTGATCACCTCAACTGGCAAGCTCGGCTGCGCTTGCGGTGAGCGCCCTTTGCCACATATGTAGGGTTGGCCAGAACCGTATGTATACACCGTATATGACCGCATATATGATCAATTCCCTGCTATGTATACCGTATATACACCATATATGTATGGTTCCGGCCAACCCTACATATATGCTGTGCCCTGCCCCTGTCTACCATGTAACATGTGTGTTGTCTCCACGTGCGCCCTCCACCACGCAGGCTGCCTAGCCACTACCAGCAGGGCCTCTTTCTGGTTAGCAGGCATGCAATAATGCAGCATCAATTGACTATATGCTGATTTACAAGAGGAGGGTGCCATGACCCCCCCCGGTCTTCAGAAATTAGCGTACGCCTGAACCTCTAGATGGGAGCTGCGCTGCTGTTGTGGGATGGATGAAGTGCAGGTCGAAGTGCTGCATGAAATGCGTGGAATTACTGCTTTTTTAAAGTAAGGGGGACGGCAATGTTTAAAAACGGGAAAGACGCATGTGTAGGAGATCAGTGCAAGGGACCTTGCCCATGCGAGCTCCGCTGCTGGAGAGTGTACATGAATAGGGTTTGCCAGAATCGTATATCTGCACCGTATATGACCGTATGTATGGTGAGTTCCCTGCCAAAAATACCGTATATACACCGTATATACATATAAATGTATGGTTCTGGCCAACCCCAAACATGAATAATCTAGCAGAGCAGCACACCCACCAATTGGCAAGTCACTTGTGCCACGCACTGATTGAGTCGCAACTTGCTATCACCATAAAGTAAGAGGCGACCAAGCCAACGTTCTGCCCTGCCCATGTGCTGACCAAAACTTAAGAGTACCAGGATCTTCCATCACGAATATTGTGTGGGTACCACATTGGTGTGGTGCCCCTCTTTTGAGCACACTGTCCTTGTTGGAATTCCCTGTTTTGCAATACCTGAGGGTATGAGGCCCAGCACATGGCCCTCACTCAGTCCACCATTAATACCCTGTTCTTGTTAAAAAATCCCCGTCCTGCAATCTGCAATACCTGAGGGTATGAGGCCCAGCACATGGCCCTCACTCAGTCCACCATTAATACCCTGTTCTTGTTAAAAAATCCCCGTCCTGCAATCTGCAATACCTGAGGGTATGAGGCCCAGCACATGGCCCTCACTTTGTCCACCATTAATATCCCTGCTCTTGTTAAAAAATCCCCGTCCTGCAATTTGCAATACCTGAGGGTATGAGGCCCAGCACATGGCCTTCACTTTGTCCACCATTAATTTCCCTGCTCTTGTTAAAAAATCCCTGTCCTGCAATCTGCAATACCTGAGGGTATGAGGCCCAGCACATGGCCCTCACTCAGGTCAGGGTTCAGTCGGCAGCCCGGGCGCTTGTGCAGTACAAGGCCCACATCAGGAACGCCCTCTGTGTGTGTGTGTATGTGTGTGTGCGCGTGTATGCATGTGTGTGCATGTGTGTATATGCGTCAGTGTATATGTTCAGACATTGCGTACGCGTGTACGCATGTGTATTGTGATGAATGGACAGCTGCACTTCTGTTCCTGATGGAACTTAAAGTAGATTCATAGTAGAGACATTAAATGGGCGCAACCGACGGACGCATTAAGAGAATACGCCTATGTAAACCTAACATCCTTCTATCTGTCTTCTGCCGATTAGTACATCCATGAAAATTGCGCGCGCACACACACACACACACACACACATACACACACACACACACACACAAAAAAGCACGCGCACACACTCACACTCATCCCACGCAAGCAGCAGCAGGTGGGGGGGCCGTCAACCCCCCCTGGCACGCAGGCACCTCCACTCAAGGAAATATCACAAGCACACAAACACAAGCACATGCAAACACATACACTCACACTCACACGAAACGTACACTCACCCCACACAAGCAGCAGCAGGTGGGGGTCCGCCAACCCCCCCTGGCACGCAGGCACATCCAGATCCACATACGTTGATGCTGTTGATACCGGACATGCTGAGGTTGACACTGCTGCGGCAGTGTGGCCGTTGCATAGCCTCTTGTCAGCCACATCCTTTCCAGAACTACCGCCTTTTCCTTCGATGTCGGAGCCAAGGCAGTCCGCACAGAGGTACCCAGGAGGGGTAGCAGCACAGGAAGCAGCAGCAGCAGCAGCAGGTGTGGGCGGAGGCTTGGCAGTAATGTTGTCAGAAGAGATTGTAGGAAAACTGATGGTGGTGGTGTCTTTGGCATTGTGGGCGCAGTCAACCCCTCCTGCTTCTCCTCCTCCTCCTCCTCCACCTAGCTGAACAAGGGTGGCTGCTAACGGAACGACATCCTGTGTGTAAAAGCAAGTGTGTGTGTATGTGTGCATATTACATTCCAAATGTGTGTGTGTGCGTGTGTGTGTGTGTGTGTGTGTTGTGCGTACGTGCGTGTGTGCGTGTGTGCGTGTGTGTGTGTGCGTGTGCGTATTGTGTGTGTGCCTGTGTGTGTGCGGGTATGTGTGTGTGAGCGCACACACGGGTAATGCCACCCCATCCTGATCCTGCCCACAGTCTGTGCTCAGAGAGGCCACTCAAGGCATGGCACCTTGCAGGGGGCAGTGCAACCCGAGATCTGAGAGTGAGCTGCTCCTTGCAGCCATACTGACCGTGAACAATGCCTTGTGTGAACTTGCATTGACGTGGTACATGGCAGGTGGAGGTGGAATTGAGCAAAGGTGGAATTGAGCAAAGGCGGCTGCTCCAAACATGACCTATTGCTAGGGCCGTGTGCAAAACACAGCCATACAGCTATATTCTGGTAAAACTTGATCTTCGGTGGTGGCAAGAGTGAGATTGCCTGCCAGTGTGTTACTGGACACCCACCTAGGCGGACAATCTCACGCTGGCAACGATTGCATGCATGTGAGAGTAAAAGATCCCCAGCTATCGCTCACACATGACAGAGCTTCGCACTTGTTTTTACGGATGGAACGTAGATCCTTTTCAAAGCCAATCGTCACAACGTGTGCTTTGCAGGCTATGATGGTCAAGCGGGTTGGTAGAGCAGGAGCGACAGGAACAAGGAAACATACAACATACATGGAAACTACTACTCAGCGCATACATACATACATGCATATACAACTGATTGAAACAATAACGTAAGCAGCTTCAGCTCGCTAGATCACATAATCCACAAAGTGTGATACCTGATCACATAAACCAAACAACGTGATACCTGATCACATAAACCACACAATGTGGTACCTGATCACATAAATCACACAACGTGATACCTGATCACATAAACCACACAACGTGATACCTGCTCACATAAACCACACAACGTGATACCTGATCACATAAATCACACAATGTGATACCTGATCACATAAACCACACAATGTGATACCTGATCACATAAATCACACAACGTGATACCTGATCACATAAACCACACAACGTGATACCTGATCACATAAACCACACACCGTGATACCTGCTCACATAAACCACAACGTGATACCTGATCACATAAACCACACAATGTGATACCTGATCACATAAACCACACAATGTGATACCTGATCACATAAATCACACGATGTGATACCTGATCACATTAACCACACAATGTGATACCTGATCACATAAACCACACAATGTGATACCTGATACCCTGATCAAACTAACGTCGTAAGTTGATAGGACACTAACGTCGTAAGTTAATTGGAAGAAGAGGACAACCCTTTTTAAGCCTTTTAAACTGGAGACCCTCTCATGTGTCCAGCCTCTTCTTCTTTTTGTCGTATGCACAGGTGGAGGCAATATGACAAAGAGCCTTCCTTCTTCTCAAAACCACGTGGGAATTCCACTGCCCGCGGAGTTTTCTCTCGGGCCTTTTTCGTCTCTCTGCCGCGGCGAGAAAGTTGTACGGTACTTATTAAAATAAGTGGCTTCCATCTTTTTTGATCACGTGGGAGTGACAGTCACTGTCCGCATAGCTTGCTCGCTTGATTTTGAGTTTTGTGCCTAGTGTGAATACCTGACCCGAATGTACGGCTTGTGTAGTGCGGCAACCCAACCCATAACACTACATTGCTTGGTTTTCTTTGAATAGAGTTGTGCTGCGTAGCCACATAACCCAATTTCATTTGCACACGCGTGTGTTTTGTTCACACAATATTTCACTCTTCAGGCTACGTGGGCCTCTTTTGCGACATGCGGTTTGAACACACAGCCACCCCCCCAAAGTGGTCCCACGCTCTGCTCTATCTTTGGCAGGATGCCTTACTCTTCACACTGCAAAGGTCCCAACGCAATGACCAATTGACATATGTGACATTTAAAGAATGACACACACACACATTCACACACACACACACACACACACACACACACACACACACACACACACAGCAGAATGAGGCCACCCAAAGCCTCAGAATCCAGGCCTGTGTGAACTACCTCATGTCTGACACTGAGGATGAAGGTCATGGGAAGGTCATGGGAAGGTCATGGGAGGGTCATGGGAAGGTCATGGGAAGGTCATTGGAAGGTCATGGGAAGGTCATTGGGAGGTCATTGGAAGGTCATCTCATGCCTGACACTGAGGATGGCCTTCCCAGGAATTGAAACAAAGATCCAGGCCACAGCCAAGTGCTCTGTTAGGCCAGAAGAAAGTGTCGAGGTACATTTTGGAACATATATTTACATATTTTTGAAACATATCAGAGGACATATCGGAGGACATAGGACAGAAGAAAGTGTCGAGGTACATTTTCGAAACATATATATACATATACATATCTTCGAAACATATCGGAGGACGTACCCACCATTGGCAAAAGCTAGCACGTTTGTTTGCCAATGGTGTGTCAAGTAAATCAACAGACTGCACTTCAATAGAAAGTCTTGAGCCTTTGTAGGCTGCTCACAAAGGCTCTGTATTGTTCACACGTATGTAAGGTTGGCCAGAACCCTACATATTTATGTATATACGGTGTATATACGGTATTCTAAGCAGAGAAATCACCATACATACATACGGTCATATACGGTGTGCATGTCCGGTTCTGGCTAACCCTAAACATATGCAAAAGATGTCTCAGGCCTGAAGTCTAACCTGGCTCCCCCAAGGGCTGAGACTACCGCCTAAGCCGCGACAAGCCACACGCATCGTCCAAAGAACACACCGAGTAGGCAAAAGGTTATTGTGGTCTCTCACCTGAGAGCTTTCCGCATTTCGTACACTCGCAATTCTAATGTTGCAGAACATGACTAGGGTTGACCAGAACCGTATATCTGCACCGCATATGACTGTATATATGGTGATCTCCCTGCTAAAATTGCCGTATGTACACCATATATACCTAGGGCTGGCCAGAACCATATATATACGGTGTATATACGGTATTTTTGGCAGGGAAACCACCAAATATACGGTGTATATATACGTATATATACGGTTCTGGCCAACCCTAGGTATACCCATAAATGTATGGTGCTGGCCAACCCTAAACATGTTCAGCTGACCACGGGATTCACAAACAACGAGACTACCATCCCAAACTCCCAGCTGCGGTCTTTACTCCAGCTTCAGCCCTGATTACGCTTTTGTTCATGTGCATTGGCAAGCACCAATCACCGCCACTCAGCACTCTACCGCCACTCTACCGCCACTCTACCGCCACTGAGCAGCACGGACGGACTAATCTAAAATCACGCTTTTGTTCTAGTGCATTGGCGAGCACCCATCCGTATTACCACTCAGCACTCTACCGCCACTCT
>Ga0307945_1001754_pt1 | contig 17224 bp, 17 predicted proteins | sample OrgLakmetagen228_FD_201818 | JGI IMG/M metagenome (GOLD analysis project Ga0307945, IMG submission 201818) | Saline water microbial communities from Organic Lake, Antarctica - #228 | ecosystem: Environmental > Aquatic > Non-marine Saline and Alkaline > Saline | place: Antarctica: Organic Lake...
CACACACACACACACACACACACACACACACACACACACATGCTCTCTCTCTCTCTCTCTCTCTCTCTCTCTCTCTCTCTCTCTGTCTCTCTCTCTCTCTCTCTCTCTCTCTCTCTCTCTCTCTCGCTCTCTCTCTCTCGCTCTCTCTCTCTCTCTCTCTCTCTCACTCTCTCTCACTCTCTCTCTCTCTCTCTCTCTCTCTCTCTCTCTCTCTCTCTCTCTCTCTCTCTCCCTCTCTCTCTCTCTCTCTCTCTCTCTCTCTCTCTCTCTCTCACTCTTTAAAGTCACAAATAAAAGTGTCATCGCTGGTCTACGTGCCATATATACTGTGGCTACAAACACGTGATTAATGCCAGGTGGTCTGTGGTGGCCCCGTGACATGGATATGCACACTGCTTGCAAGCCCTCTGTGTGGGGGTTGGAAGCATTAGTAATTAGTGAGGCACTGTGAAGCATTGCTTGTGTGGGGTACACTGATACACACTCCAGGCTCTAGGCTTTGATTGTATGTTGTATGCCACTTGATTGAACGTCATGAGGTCTGCTGCTTGTTTCATATGCTGTTGCTTAATGCTATTGAGCTGATCTATGAGCCCCACATCAAGCACGTGAGACGACCAAGAGCAAGCTTGATTGCTGATCTCGTACGGCATTTTCTCCGCATAATGCGCTCGCTGATCTCGTACGGCATGCTCTTTGCATGGATGGTGCTTTGCATGTTGAAAGAAGGCCCGGACTAATTAAGGTTGCCTTTAAGTCTTGCAAGACCCCGCTGTAGGCCCTCCTTTGTTCAGTCACAAAACAGTGAAAAGGTAGCAGGCTACGCCCAGGATCCTGTGCTGCATTACACATGCCTTGTATATCTTAAACCCTCTCACTTCCTCATCATATTAACAACGGCAGCAACAATTGCAGCTCTACTTCCCCATTCTTCTAAGTGGTCGGCAACAATGAACACACAACAACCACAACCATCACACCTACAACCTCTTCTTCCTCCACTCCTGCAGTCCCTCCACCATGCCCTCTCCTGTTGGTTTTCCCAAGCACCCCTTGCCGGCAAATGCTCCGCGAGCGGCACATGTGCTGCACTCCATGCGCCCTGAGCTGGTCAACCTCCTGGTCATGTCTTACTTTAGTAGAGGCGTGCAAGCAGAGCATCTGGTGAGAGGGCTGGGGTGCGTTGAGGGTCAAGGATGTGTCGATGGTTGAATAAACCGGTGGGGTGCGTTGAGGGCCCAGGATATGTTGATGGTTGAATAAACCTGTGGGGTGCGCTGAGGGTCAAGGGTGTGTCAATGGTTGAATAAACCGGTGGGGTGTGTTGTGGGTCGAGGGTGTGTTGATGGTTGAATACCCCCCCAAGGTAAAGGAAATCCCAAAACCCTCCAGGAGATTCCCCTGTTGAGGTGCGGGATGAGTCCACAAAGGTACGGTAGTTATAATCTGTGTGTGTGCAGTTAAATGCAACCCAAACGCCTCCCTCAGCAAACTAATCCTCATCACCCTTTCACACATGCACACACACATACATACATGCATGCATGCACTCACACATCCACGCATAAGTGCACATACACCAGTCTTATGCACATGCACATGTCATACGCACTCGCACATACAACATACACACATCTCAAGCTACACACTAATACGTACACTCTCGTGCAGAACGAGCTGCACAATGCCTTTTGTGCGTATGCTCTGGCTGCCTCTCTTCCAGCTAGGATTTTTGGCCGGAGCGCCCACCTGGCAATGCGCTTTAGCAAGGCCTTCCACGTGAGTGGCTGTTGCTCAGGCACACACTTAATAGAAAAAGATTGGTCATAACAAGCCAGCTAATGCTTTGGCCTGAGCGCTTGGTCACGTGCTTTACCAAAGCCTGACATGTGAGTGTTTGCTCGAGTACACAATTATTAACAGTGCAAGCCATGAGGGTGCCCGATTTGGTGAGACAGTCGCGTTGTGTGTGAGGTGCTGAAGATGTGTGGGCGATTAATATGAGGCGTGCACGGCCTTAAACAGATCATGCGTGTCCAGACGCCACTGTGTCATTGAGTGCAAGTCTGCAATTTATAAGCAAGTGATGAATAAATGCAAACAAATATTTGCATTACCTTCGTAGTATTGAGTTGTCCGATTTTTGAGCACATGAGCAATGATTGCCCATGCGGCGATGGAGTAGTACCTGCTCTGCGCTCACCCTCCCTCTTCCTCCTCCTCCTCTTGAAATCGGCAACTACATTTAGAGACTCGACAGACTGCCTTATGATTCTTTACTTTTTTGGCAGGCATTTAAAATCAAGCACAAACGGTATTTTGCGGGACAACAAGCCCAAGAGCATAAAGAGGCACGCAGGCTGGCAGAAATCCGCGGTGAGCTGGCCCATGACCACACCCCTTACCAGGTAAGCCTAGTGTACAAACCCCTTACCAGGTAAGCCTAGTGTACAAACCCCTTTCACCAGGTACGCACTGTTGCACACATGCCCCTCACCAGGTACGCACTGCCGTATACACACTTTTTACTGGGTGCATGCTTTAGTGCACAAACCCCTTACCAGGTACGCACCAGTAGGACAGACCTCTACAGTTGTGCTAACCAGCTTTGGGTGTCCAATGAGTCCTTATTATGCACTAAAAAGGAATGGGAGCATGTTCCCCCCCCCCCTGTAGAGCCATATTTTAGTAAATGCATTTGCTGTTACTTTACTATTATCAGCGTACAGTTCCCAGGAACACACAATGCGTCAGGCGCCAACACAATGTGCGCGCCATTTTAAGCTTGAGCGGGAGTGCAGGCTAATGTATCTAGCAGGCAAGGCTTTTGCCCCTCTAAGCAACAATCTTGAATCGCACGGGGGATGGTCGGTACTGATGTGTATCTATATCATATTGATGTGTCTATATTATGTTACTATACTATATTATATTACTGTACTATATTGATGTGTATCTATATTATATTGAGAGGTGCGGAAGCGCAATACGATGGCAGCGTACTACTCAAGGACACGCGTGCTTCCCTCCCACACTGTTTATTATATGTGTTATGTGCCTTGAATGAAATGGAGTGAGGGTGCTTGTGCACAACAGCTCTCCCTTTCACTTTTCTTTAATGGTGGCACCTCATTCACAGAAAAAGAACGTCAGCATTGCCACCCTGCTTGGAACCACAAGGGTCTGTCACCCGACCCCGGAGTCATTGGTCCGAAAACAAATCCTGGAGAGTTATGAACAGGTGAGAGGAAATGGACGGCGCTGCATTGCCACTCTGCTGCTTATGCTCTGCTTCAAATGCAATGCTGGTCTGTAAACAAAACCTGAAAAGGTGAGAGGAAATGGACGGCGCTGCATTGCCACTCTGCTGCTTATGCTCTGCTTCAAATGCAATGCTGGTCTGTAAACAAAACCTGAAAAGGTGAAAGGAAATGGATAGCGCTGCATTGCCACTCTGCTGTTTATGCTCTGCTTCAAATGCAATGTTGGTCTGTAAACAAAACCTGAAAAGGTGAAAAGAAATGGATAGCGCTGCATTGCCACTCTGCTGTTTATGCTCTGCTTCAAATGCAATGTTGGTCTGTAAACAAAACCTGAAAAGGTGAAAGGAAATGGATAGCGCTGCATTGCCACTCTGCTGCTTATGCTCTGCTTCAAATGCAATGTTGGTTTGTAAACAAAACCTGAAAAGGTGAAAGGAAATGGATAGCGTTGCATTGCCACTCTGCTGTTTATGCTCTGCTTCAAATGCAATGTTGGTCTGCTACAAAATATGGAAAGATGAAGAAACAGAGAGCAGGGCGCTTCATTGATTCTGGACCTCTTATCCACATTGGCCTCCATTCTGGTATTGCTGCCCAAATATAAGTACCGGTTACAGATTGATAGCTGCATTTATAACTTTATGATGGACATCTGAACTGTGATGAACTGCACATCCTTGTCACGACTATCAGCAAGTAGCTAGGCTATCCAACACATTGCTTTTTTGATGCCGTTGATATTTGGAACATGTTTAAAAACACGTGCATTTGTTGCCGTATCTCTGCAAAAGCGCGATTTCCATAAAAGCAGATAAAAAAGTATTCTCTCTAAATCTGACAAGGCAATGTTGCACACTCTCTTTGCAAATTAAATACTTTTTTACCTTGTCCTATATTTTCGCTATCGCACCACGTTATGTGTGACGTGCGCCCATTCCATCTGACGTGCAGGACTACGACCCCATGCCCCCAGAGCCTGAAGCAATTCTTTCGTCTCAGGCCCTCATGCAGCTTCATATGCAGAAGTTACAATGCATGAAACAAGGAAAGCTGACCTTCCTTTAGTTTTAGAGTAAGCACCTTGCTTTTAGAGTAAGCAGATAATTTACTAAAGGAATCTTGTCAGTCACTTGCACGCACATTTTATGATTCCCAGATATCACTCTCTTGATGACTTAGGATGCACACTTTAGTAGGCCCTTAGCTCAGAGCACAATAAAAAAATGCCTGGTGGTGCTCGTATACAGAACGTTTCATGAAGTCAACAGATTTTTTACCTTGCGTCGTCTCTTCTTTTCTGAAGAGCTTGCAAAAATGTCATGCTAAATCAGTGGCATGGACGAATCGTGTGATTTTCCCTGATATTTATAATGTGAGCAACGGTTTAATGGTTATTTGGTTGTTTGGTCAATTTAGATGGTCCTCGTGTAACAAACTCGCTCTTTTCTCTGACCTGTCTGAGTACCATCTCCTTGGTGCGTTGCTTGAGCCGTCGCTTCCTTCTCGCGTGGAAAAGGAGGAGACGTTATACACACCTTTATGGGGGGCTTGGCGGACAAAGACAAAAACAAAAGTGTTAAGTATAGGTAGCCTCCTACAAAACCAGCGTCGCCTCCGTCCTGTTCATGGCTGCTTTGAATGTATGAACACACCTAGGCTTGCACCATTGGCACCTGTTGCTTGAGCCGTCAATCCTGATACCGTGGTGTGTGTGCGTGTGTTTATATGTGAGTGTAATCCCCTGGGGCTTTAATGTGCCCAATAGCTATTGGGGCATGAGAGCTACCCTACCCTGACTCCTTTTAGGCTTGGGCTTTTTCTTCTTGGCCTCAGCTATTAAGCCTTCGTCAACAGGCAATCTCCATATTGCGTCTTAAGATACGTGCACGACATGCAAGCTCTCAGCTTAATTAGGGTAGAGCTTTTATTCACAACTCAAATTATTTTACAGCCCACCCTCTTGTAAGCACACTTATGCTGCAGCAATGATCTGCTCTGCTGCCAAGGAATACGCTCGTGGCTCTCGGCTCACAACCCCGCCAAGAAGGAAGCTCAGAGCATCATAAAGCTTTGAAAACCTAGCAAACTGATCCTCCATGCCTGCCATCTGCACATACATGGCTAAACTGTCTGCATTTGTCTCTTCCTTTTACTGAATTTTAAAGCCCCATCCAACCTGCAGGTAAACAGTAAGACCGGTTTAACTAAACCCAGCTGTGTCAGCATCAGCGTGCTACATATATAACTGGGGTCCTGCTACAACACCCTTAACTCCTCAGCACACGTGCCATACTGCGTTTAGCCATTGCCTGCAGGAGGAGCAGTGCCTGAATCCAGGAATTGTTTTCCCATGCAAGGAGCGTGCTTGCACCTTGTAACCTGGTAGAAGCGGAGAAGGGAGGAAGGAATTGAACGCCTACCACCATCGAACCCATCGACAATCACGCCATTCCACAGCAACTACGCCATTCCCCACCACCAAGAGCTAGCCACAGCAGCAGCAGCAGCAGCAGCAGCAGTGGGGAGCCCATACTTGCAATCCTAATAAAACTCCTCCCTCAATAGAGATGAAAAAAATTAATGGTTGTAGTAGGCTTGACCTGAAACCGTCTCCTGATGAGAGTTGATAATAGTGCTTGAAAGGGCACGTCTGGTATGAACAAGTTTGGCAGCGTAATTGACAGAATGAACATGAAGCTTGGAAGCAAGTTTCTTTATTCTCCAAGAATCAAGACCGAGCTCCTTAAGAGGCTCCAGCGTGCAATTATTGTAGATAGTGCCACCCACTCCCAAAAGGATGGTATGGAGGACAACGGAGGCTCCTTGGAGGATGGAGCAGAGGCCTTTGTGTTTTTCCTGCGCGGCGCTCAGCTGGTTCTGCGGTCCTCACAGTACTTGATCTCGATGAGGTGAATGTTACGTTGTAGAACGCTGAGACCTTTGGGTCGGTGCTGTCTGGGGAAGGTGGATCTGCTATTTTTTTCTTTTGGTGGCTGGCGGTGCTGCTGAGTTGCTCCTGGTCTCCCTCAATTGCCCCCTGCCACTCCTAAGATTTCACCCCCCTTCATTGCTAGTCTGTTGCTTTTTTGTTTTCGCGGAGATTGAAACAACTAGTCCGCATCCTCCGGACGGCTGGAAGTAAACCTATTTTTGTCTGAGAAACGGGGTGGAAAGAGCCACTTTGGTATAATCCTGGTTTCAGCTGTAATAAGGATCTGAGGATTTTGCATAGCCAGCCGTTCGCTGCTACCTATATCCATGCAGACAAAGCAGGATTATAGGGAGCCTGTCTTGCTGATGGCTTAGGAGATCATGCTGCATGCTAAGTTGTGTGTGATCCAGAAAGGGTATGTAGGGCACTGTCTAGTTGAGGGCAGAGGCAGGGGACAAATTAGGCTAATTGATTGCTTAAACCATACCGCATGCTTTTGGTTGTACAGGGTTCCTGTTCTGTACTTCATAATGATGCACTTGGTTTTAGCAGGGACATAGGATGCTGTTAGGTAAACGTTGCTAGCGGCTCCATTGGCATGCCATTCTCAATAAGGGTGGTCTGGTTGTATTCACAGTAGTTTGCTATTGGCATTTCCTAGTTTGTGGAGGGGTGCACGTACGCTTGCAAGGCGTCATGGTAATTATATAGGTACCAGAGCCTTGAGGTAGGCGACTGGGCTGTGTGATTTTGTGTTCTTCATCTTCTTTTGCAAGCCTGAAGATGCTACTAGAAGGGATTCCTCTTAGGGCCAATTGTTTTGCTGGAGATATCAGCAACGTTGTGATTGATTTTCTAGCAAGAGCATCAGCATACTGATTACCTAAAACACCTGCGTGAACACTTTACTTGTTGAAATGAATGGGCGATGGTACCATCACCGGTGACTGGTTAATTGCTTTGCAGGATTTACAGGATTTACAGATAAAGCCATCAGTCAAAACGTGTGACTGCTAGGCTGCGTAAATAAAACGTGTAAAAATCTGTGATATTTGTCGTTGTAGCTCCAGATTTGTAGCACCTACAAAACCCCTGGAAAGGGAAAAAAGGCACAACGCTGTTTGTGACATCGCAGCACTGAATAATATAAGTTAACAATTAAGCATCTGCCAGTTGATTGCTTTGGCAACGGATTGGAGCACATCTCCCTGGATGTGGTGGCGGTGGAGGTTTGGGTGTGAGAGCTGCTTTTTAATTTGGTGCATTGAGGCTAGGCTATCTGTGGCTAATATGGGAGTGGCCGTGAATGATTGCGGCTGCTATAGCTGCTGGCTCTGCACGTGATGTGGTATTGGTTATACCTACGCCTCTTGCGTTCACCTAATGAAATACGTTTAAGCAAAAGTGGTATACACCTGATCCCTGATCCTGTGTCTTGCCCTTTTTCGTGTTTTTGAAGACTGCCATCACCCGCCAATCTTGTACTTTACGGATCAGGTTTGGGCTGGAGCTGTGTTGATTTGCTTCATCAGAGCTCTGAGGTGGGTCCAGGGTACTATTTTTATCTTGAGGTCCTTGTGGGGTTTGATGAAGGTGGTCGCTGGGTAGTTTAGGTTAGGGTTAGGGTTAAACCCTAGCCTACACCCTTACCTAAACCCTAAACCCTACCCCTAAACCCTTTTTTACGGCCAGGAACCTCTTCAGTGCTTGAGTGCAGAGGGGTAGGGATCGTTATAGATGCAATTGATTTCTCACTCTGCCTCAGGAATTTCCAGAATTTTTGTTCTAGTCTCCACCAACATTTGTGGCTGCCGGTTATCCCCTTTGTAAACCCTTTGTGAACCCTTTTCTTTCATCTCTCATGTCTTCAAATTGTGTCCAATTGTTTTCTCAACAAGCTGGAATGCAACATTATGTAGTGAGGAAGAGGGTTTATCATGTAGATTAGCCACCACGATATAACTACTAGTGTGCCTGACTTTCAACATAACCACCGTACGGTGCTACGCGTGCTATTGACGCGTCACGCGTGCTATTGACTGACGACATGCTATTGACGGTGCTACGCGTGCTATTGACGCGCCACGCGTGCTATTGACTGACGACAAAGCAAATTAAATTCTGACCGCTAGTTCCAACTCGCCCCCCCACAGCAAGCCACAGAATCCTCCACACTCACGCATCTTTTCCAAGTAAGAGGAACCAGTGCATACAGGGAATTCCTCCACAAAGTCTTCAGGCAAGGAATTGTCCCACAAGCCTTCTTCTGTCAACACCATGACTGCCAGTCCTCACAGTTGCATGTGACGCTCTTGTGTGCCAAAAAGTGCTTGAGACAGACTTCAGTATTGCACAAACAAAAACCCAAGCACAACCAGTGTAATAGTTATTTTCTTTTACTCTATATTGCACATCATCACATTGCAGTGTTGGTGGAGACTAGAACAAACGACGTCGTTTCCATTTTTGCTACTGCACTTCCTATGTAAACTGTGTATCACACTCCTATCTCTTCAACCATGATTGGCCGTAAAAGCAATGGAGTTGCTGTTCTCATAGACCAAAGCATTCATGACTTTGTCACTGTTTGGCACGTTTCTGAGCAGAATCAAGCTATTTGGCTGAAGTGTGCAGGGCAGGTATTCAATGTTCCTGGTAATGTAGCGTTGGGCGCTGTCTATCTAAACCCTAAAACAGATAAAAGGAGCAACAGTGACATTACAGAGAGCTTTGGCCACTTCTTTGACGAGGCCACCACTGCTTCTCTAAATTTTACTAACGTCCTTATTATGTGTGATTTCAACGCACACATAGGTGATCTCTCTGAGTTTACCGACGAGCACAAAGACATTCAAGATGACTTCAAGTGCTTACAACATGCTCGTCTCACCTGCTGCAAATCGGTACATCGTGCTGGTAAACTGCTCCTTGACATTGCTGCCGCTGGTCCTTACATGCTCACTACTGGTAGAGATAAGGGAGACTCTGGACATGCCACTTTTGTGGGGTATCATGGCAGGCACAGAAGTAGACCTGATCACATCCTCATGACTCCCACTTTTACCACAATTTGCTAAGCACTGCTATTCGACCTTCCAACGAGCGAATCGCTGATCATTGCAGTACCACAGCGTGTTTCAAAGTAGGACAGGGTGGCTTGACAGGAGCTGGTATGAATCTTGAGCCTCAGCATGTTTGTCACGGTGGCTGTTTGAAACACATTTTGAGGTGGAATCCTGACAAAGCACTTTAATACACTGAGCATCTTGAAAACAACACTGAAGGCCGCAATTCTTTTCTAAAGGCTATTGAGAGAAAGGACGTAGAAGCAGCTAACAAATATTTACGGGCTATGATTATTTCAGCTGCTTGCACTTCTGGTATGGGGAAGTTTTCGCCGTGCGTTTTTTATCGGAAGAAACAAACAAACAGACAGAACAGAAACAAACACAAACAGAAACAGAAACAAACAGAAACAAACAAAAGGGTGGCAGCTGGAGCCAGAAAGGCTCCCTGGTTTGATGATGTATGCAGGAGAAAGAGAAGGGACTTTTTACGCTCTTTAAGGGACAGTAGAGAGGATTTACAGGATATAAAGAAAGAGTACAGAAAGCATACGCGGAGGGTTGCACGCAAATTCTCTAAACAACAGACTGCTATTTTTTTGGACAAGTTGAGCAAAAGGGATCCAGCTATTTACGACATGCTGAAACAAAGAAAGATAACCTGTCCATCCCCTGTGCCTACAGATGCTTGGAATACCTACCTTCTTTCACATTTCAATGCTAAGCCACCTCCTAAACCTCCTGATACACTGAACAGGAATTCAAGGCACATAGACGCACGGGCTTCAGCTGTTCCTTTGGGTCGTGGTCGTATTTCGCAAGGTATGAACAGAACTGTTGATGCCTTTGACTGTCCGAGTCTCGCTGTTATGACGTGCCTGGTCTCTAAATTTTTGGGAAAGATGAATCAGCTCCTTTCTTGAAATACGCTTACCCAGGTAATGAGAAAGATAAAAATGTGATTGTCCCTTACCTGGCCAACCTCTTTCACGTTGCTTTGAGTGAGAAACATATTCCTGCTTGTTGGAAAAAAGCCAAGATTTCCCCCCTTTACAAAAAAGGCTCTAAGCTTGATCACAACAACTATCGCATGTTGGCTGTGAATGGTACTTTGTATAGACCGTACGCTAACATTTTGAGAGAACTGGTGACTAAGTTGTGTGTTGAGAACAAAAAAGTTCCTGACACGCAATTTGGCTTCTATCCAGACCGTAGCACGATCCAGCCTATGTTTATGTTAGGCACTTAGTCCAAGCTGCCAAACAGATAAAATTAAAGGGTTGTTCCCACCTTCACACGGCCTTTATTGATTTCAAACAAACGTATGACACTATCGACAGACCCCACCTTTGGGATCATCTAATTAATAGCAGGATGCCCACTCACCTTGTCAATGTTATTAAACAAATGTAAGATGGAGACGAGTATGTTTTGATTGATGGTGCCAAAACTACCAGTACCGGTAATTCCGCTGTGCCTTTAAGAGGTGTAAAACAAGGTTGTCCTTTATCCCCTCTCCTCTTTTCACTTTTTACCAATGATGTGGATGATGAGTTTGGGAGTGGCTTTGTGGGTGCTGTTACAGGCACTGAGGGGCTCAGGGTAACTCACATGCTCTATGCTGACGACCTGACCCTGACAGCTAATGACCCACTCCAATTGCAGAAAATGTCGAGACAACTGGAATCGTATGCTGCCAGGAAAGGACTCACAGTAATTGTGCAGAAATCCTACATAGTTAATTTTAATGCGTACCGAACTTCCGCAGTTCCTGTTTTTCGTCTCTACAATCAGAAGCTTGAAGAGAGAGATTCTTTTACCTACCTGGGAATTTTGATAAGCACTTGAACCTACACCATGCTGCGACCCATGCTTTGAGGCCTTTTAATGCAGCTTTACGCAGAGAGAAAGGGTGAAAAGAGGATTTCTGACAGGCCTCATGCGATGTTGTGGCTTTTCAAGACAAATGCGTTGTCAGCTGGCATGTATGCCAGTCAGATTTGGTCTACGCAATTTCTGAAGCATGACAATGGTTTCAGCAATCCTTTGCAGGTCGCACACATTGCGTTTTTAAAGAGAAATCTGGGAAAAAAATCTACTTCTGCAAACTGGTGTGTGCTTCAAGAATGCACGCAGGAACCCTTGCAATTTTACTGGTTCAGGTCAGCTGTCAATGTTTGGAACAGGATGGTTGATTCAAACAGCATTACTTTACGCGATGTTATGAAAGCAGATATTTCCCTTGGGAATTCTGGTGCTTCTGATTGTTGGACTAGACAGATGAAGGATGCTTTTGGTGATTTGCAGAATGGCACTGTATACAGAAGTGATTGCTACATTGCAGGAAGCTGAATATTTCTAATTTGAATTAGGAATAGAATAGAAATCTATTACAAATTCATTAGTGCAGCTGTCGATCTTTTTAATTGATTTATTTGTTGGCGGGACCTTTAGGTTGAGCAGCCATGCCAGACTGGAGGCCTTAGTAATCCAAAACTAAACTAAAGGGTTTTTTTGTAGGTGCTAAAAGTCTGACGCTACAACAACATTTACTTGTTTTACATACGCAGCCTAGCAGTCGCACGTTATGACTGATGGCTGAACCTGTAAACCTGTAATCATCAAGATGTATTATTAAGTAACAGCTTTTCTCTCGATCTCCTTGATGCTTTCTCTTCACGCTTCTTCAAAACAAACGTTCTCTTTCTTTTTACAAAATCACTGATTTTGAGATCAATGCATTCCTGAATCAAGACTCATACAGACTCCTCAAGTTTGTGTCAGATTTAGTTTCAAACTTCAAAACTAAATGATTTTGTTTCACCAGCCAATTGCCATCAGCCAGAGTCTCGGGCTGTAGGCCATCCTTGTAACCCCTTGTAACCCTTTCTCTTTACACTTTTCTCTTCTACATGCATCTGAACTTTCATGTTTCCTCTACCTTCTGTTTCTTTTGTTTAGATAGGTTGGGTTGCAGGCTTTTCCCAAACTTCCGCTGACATGCCCTTTGAGGCACATATAGTGATGTAACCTTACCTTAAGTTACCTTCAATTGGTAATCCAAGGTAAGTTAGCAAGAGGTTTTTGGGTTTGGGAATGCTGATTTACTCTCCGACGACATTGATGAAAATGAGAATTACACACTTTGTAACCAAGTAACATAGTAAAACACCCTGACCAAAAACCAGCCGGTTAACGACCTATGCGAAAACGTGGTAAAGCTGTGACGTTACAGTTTCCTGCCTTAAGAATACGCACAACATGCCTGGACAGGTCAAAATCAAGACACCGTCGTGGCAATGTTGTTTGAATACTCCATGCCATGCATATAAAATGAATGGCGAACCAAAAACGATATGTGGCCAGTTAATTATTATGCCAATTAACACTTTCTACCATAGCGTCACTCAATACACGCTCCTATCGTAAGAGACCCTTTACATCCTAGCAGACTATCCTCCGAGTATCTATTTACAGAAGCATGCCTTTTTTGCATGCCCTTTTTGCATGTTAGAGCAGCAAGCAATAATCCTTGTCGCTGGGCACGAGACACTTTTCTGCTTCTCTGACCGCTCTTTTCCTTTCCTTCCATTTTTTGTCCCTGTTGCGCTGATCCACTAGTTTAGCCAACTAATTGTTATGATCCTTTTTTGGGGCCCCTACCTGTGCTGATCCCTGTGCATTGAGTTCCCTCATGAAGAGGGTTGCACTTATGATTTGCTGCGACAACAATCGAGGCCGGAAACCAGCTTGTCACCTGCAAAACATCTGCTGGCAAACTCCGACAAGAGGACTCGATTCCTGCAAACACATTGACCTGCAGCTCCTGGCAAATTGCAGGCGCATACACTAACTCTGTGGGGGATTAAATCCAAGACACCTGCATGTAGAAAAGTCCTGATGACGCTAGAAACCTGTAGGCGATATTTGTGGGCCACTGTGAAACCAGATCAGCGTTCCTCATCATTGTCGTCCTGATCAGAGAACTCTGGAACAAGTGGACGAAAGGGAGCGCCAGCGAGAGAAAAAGAAATATATATAAAGAGAGAAAGAGAGAGAGAGAGAGAGAGAGAGAGAGAAGCAGAGGCAGCAAGAGACAAAAGGAACCGCGTTTATGTGTGAGCAATAAGTACCTGACAGGAGGGTTTGGATTGAGGGGCGCATGAGAATCACTTCTACTCTGCTGGAAGGAGGCAGCCCTCCCAGTTGGGACTGGCCTTCCAAAAAGTTCACCTCTTGCGGGTTCACAAGGAGGATGAGGTACCTCATCGTCTGACCCTCTGTATAACAGAGCCTGGCGTGCACAAGTACGGAGGGGGCTTGCACGAGAATAGTAGGCTTTTACACGCACGCACATACAACAGAGGAAACGTCGCGCACTTTTAAAACAACCTGTTTAAAACAAAAATGAAGCTGTTGCCTGATCTTATTAACATAGCGATCGAAGACTTGCACGTGAACAACAAGTGTCCCTGAATCCATGAACGACGGCACATGCTCTAACACAGTCAAAAGCTTGCTCCGCTTGCAATGCCCCTGTGCATACAGTTGCAAAGCATGAACACCAACACACACACACACGCGTGACAACAGCGGCAGTGTTCCTCAGCCAGAACTCTGTAGCACACGAGGTTTGAAAGAGTTCGGTTCAGTCCAAGGGGAGTGTGAGTCAGGCCTGTAGAGGCGGTGAGACAGCCCTCTCACATCCAATCTGCCTCCTCAGTCGTCTCCAAGGTACGCAGCTAGCCCTGGCAGGGGGTTCACGATGGCATTGTTAGAGCCTGCAGGCACGACAGGCGGGGGGAGAGCAAAGGGCGGACAGGAAGGACGAGGTAGTTAGTGGCCAGGCGAGGGGTACTGTCTGGGAGGCAAGCGTCTGTGTGTGCTTGCAAACGTGTGCGTATGTGTATGCTTCGTGGGTGTAAGTGGGCGTATAAAGTAATTAATAAAATTCAGTTCACAAACCCCCGTGTGTGTGTGTATGTGTGTGTGTGTTTGCTTGTAAGCGTGTGTGCACGGACAGCAGTAAAATTTGCGCATGTCAGTGGCGTGCACTTTCAATTGAAAAGTACACACAAACCCACACTACAGCCATACTAGTGGTTTAGTAGCTCAAACCCACACACACACCCAGTACCCAGTGAATGCTAAGTGCAGAGTGGTTTCAGGCCACGCTCACTTGCCAAAGCTTCAAGTGATATAAAAAAGAGTCGGCGGCTGCAACCATGCCGAGCATGACATACTCATTCACCTGTCACACACACACACGTACATACACACAGGCATGCACCTGGAGGCTTTGCAGCGCCAGGCATTCGAGGTGGGGGTGGAGGCATAAGCGCAGCGTCATTGGAGGGGCCTCTAGCAACCGGTGCAGGTCCTACTGGTGCACCTGGTGTGTGTGTTTGTGAGTGTGTGTGTGCGTGTGTGCACATGTGTGTGTGTATGTATGTGTGTGTGTGTGTATGTGTGTGTGTGTGTGTGTGTGTGTGAGAGAGAGCGAGCGTATGAGTGTGTGTGCTTGCTACTGGGAAGTCAAGCACTGCCATTTAGAAACTACAACTGACATGAACACATACGCAAGTACCTGGGCCAGCACAGATAGCTTTAGTATCGCACCTGGTTATGTGCAGCATGCTGGTGCGGCATGCTAGTGCGACTTGAAGCTGTCACACACAGATGCACAGACAGCTAGCTACACACGTGCACAGAAACACACAGATGCACAAACAGCTAGCTACACACGTGCACAGAAACACACACCAGCTCTGTTTTTGCTCGTCAGCACACTACTCATCAGCAGTGCAGCATGCTAGTGCTACATGCTAGTGCTGCGTGCTGGTGCTACATACTAGTGCTACATGCTAGTGCTACATGATAAAGCTGCATGCTAGTGCTACATACTAGTGCTACATGCTAGTGCTACATGCTAGTGCTACATGCTAGTGCTGCGTGCTGGTGCTACATGCTAGTGCAGCATGCTAGTGCTACATGATAAAGCTGCATGCTAGCGCTACATGCTAGTGCAGCATGCTGGTGCTACATGCTAGTGCTGCGTGCTGGTACGACTTAGAGCATGCTGATGCAGCAGTGCCGCGTGCTAGTGCCGCACCTGGTCCTGTGCTGCTTGATTGCTGACCGTGTCCGGCATAGGCAGTGAGGTAGGGGTTTGCATAGCCTGCTTGAGCGCCCTGTGTGTTGTGAATCAGGTGTACAAGCAGTGAGGTAGGATCTTGTGAGTGAGGGGTTGTGCGTGTAGGGATTTGTGAGTTAAGAATGTGTGGGGTAGGGATGTGTGCAAGTAGCCTGCCTTGACCGACGCAACAGTGCAAGCACTTGCATGACCAACGCACTTGCATGACCAAAGCACTTACATGACCAACGCAAAAGTGCAGCACTTGCATGAGAGCCAGCAAGTTGTATGCAGTTTGGATGTATCAGAAACGCAGAATGAAGGCACCCTCACGAACGTTTAAACGAACAGCAGGCGCACACAAACTCATACAGTCATTCGTCATTCTTCATTTACGTAGGTAGGTAATAGCCTTCTTTGTGGACGTGATATATCACACACAGGCACACACATACATATACACACGTACAAGCGCACTGATTCATCACACACAGGCACTTTACACATACCTACACACACATACATATACACAGGTACAAGCGCACTGATTTATCACACACAGGCACTTTACACATAACTACACACACATACATATACACACGTACAAGCGCACTGATTCATCACACACAGGCACTTTACACATACCTACACACACATACATATACACACGTACAAGCGCACTAATTTATCACACACAGGCACTTTACACATACCTACACACACATACATATACACACGTACAAGCGCACTAATTTATCACACACAGGCACTTTACACATACCTACACACACATACATATACACACGTACAAGCGCACTGATTCATCACACACAGGCACACACATACACACACACATGTTAATACAATACAAACGGAGCACCGACCACCCGTTGCGCGAGAGAAGGCCAGTCTACATAAAATTTTACCAAAATGAAAAATGGACCCAAACATTCAGGCACGACGGTACAGCACAAACAGAGCAGCAGTCACCTGTTGAGCAGGTGACGGCCATTCTACAGATTAATGAATTGCATAATATATTGATTTACCGAAATGAAGGTAAAAGATACAAGGGACAATGAATGGTACAGCACAAACAGAGCAGCAGTCACCTGTTGAGCGGGTGACGGCTTCTCTACAAACTCCCTGAACTTGCGCCGAGGAGGAGAGCTCTGCTGTTGAGGTAAGTGGGGGGGCTGCTGCATCTTGAGCTGCTGGCCCTGCTGGCCCTGCTGCTGCTGCGCGTACGGCCCTTGCATCTGAGAAGCATGCAGCGCAGGCTCGCAGAGGTCAGTGCTCGTGGAGTCAGAGGTTTGGTGCAGGGGTGCGTGTCCTCTTTGGTAAGGAAGTGGAGGTTTGACATTTTTGGGCGCAGTGGAGGGTGCAAATATATGTTATAAGGTTGGTGAGGTTCGGCGCCGCACCATATACTGTTCTGGCCGATTCCCTGCGAGGCTTTCCGCACAAACATTGTAAATAAGGATGGGTCATGACCTCGCCGAGACTCGTCGAGTGTGAGGCTCGCCGAGCCTTGGCGCGCCTCTTTCCCGGTGTGGAAGACACTCGTCGGCCAGCGAGGGTGTCCACTATTTGGGCGGAATCAGCCAGAGGGGGCTGACTGAGCCAAAAAAAGGGTCTTTTTAAAATGTGAATTGAGCACGTGCGCCCTAAGTTGCTATGTTTAAGCTTAGCACCCAGAGGCAGGCGTGCTCTGAATTTTTATTTGCACCTAAGCTTGAACATAGCAACTTAGGGCGCACGTGTCTGATTTTCTGCGGCGTGGACCCCACTTTTCACCACAAAATCTTCACAGCAGATCACCCACTCCACC
>Ga0307945_1001755_pt1:0-5000 | contig 17224 bp, 19 predicted proteins | sample OrgLakmetagen228_FD_201818 | JGI IMG/M metagenome (GOLD analysis project Ga0307945, IMG submission 201818) | Saline water microbial communities from Organic Lake, Antarctica - #228 | ecosystem: Environmental > Aquatic > Non-marine Saline and Alkaline > Saline | place: Antarctica: Organic...
CTGCGGGCCACGTTTAGTGTGCAGCTGCGAGCCACATTTTGCACGCACCCACCTTGACGCCCCCTCTAATGCACGACACGCACAGCGCGCAGCGTGCAGCTGCGGGCCACGTTTAGTGTGCAGCTGCGAGCCACATTTTGCACGCACCCACCTTGACGCCCCCTCTAATGCACGACACGCACAGCGCGCAGCGTGCAGATGCGGGCCACATTTTGCACGCACCCACCTTGACGCCATGAGCTGCAGAGCCCTGGCTTGCAGCTCCTGCAAACGCGCAGCAGCAGCCGGAGGCTTGAGAGAGGACTCAGGCCTTGGCGCAGGAGCCGCACCATTGACGGCCCCTCCCCCTGCCCCTGCAGACGAAGAAGCAGATTGCCGACGGCTGTTGTTGCTGCTGGACGACCACCTGTTGCTGGCTGCTGTTGCCGCGAGGGTGGCAGTCTGTTGGTGACTGCTGTTGCTGCTACTGGTGCTGGGGCTGAATTGGTGAGAAATGTGGGAGGTAGGCATCGGAGATGTGGTGCTGGTGGATTGGTGCGGGCTGTGTGCGGTGGGATGGAGAGAGGTGGGCTGCGCGTCAAGAGGGGTGGTTGGTGGTTGCAGAAAACGTTGGGAGGCAGGTGGAGAAGAAGGAGGGCCGAATAGGGTGTTACGTTTGAGACCGTCGAACGAGTTGAGCAGCTTCAGTGCACGGGCTTTGATGTCGCCTATGTCACGGGGGGAGGAGGGAAGAGGGGGAGAGGGGTGAGAGGGAGGAGGGGTAGGAGGCTGCAGCGCATGCTGTGGCACGCTGTGCTGCGCAGGGGCGGCAGGCGACGGAGCAGCAGCAGCAGCAGCAGCAGCAGTAGTAGCAGGGTGGGCAAAGCTCTTACGTTTGCTGAACATGACTGTTTCGCGATGGACGTCATTGCTGCTGCTGGCAGCGCCTTCCTCTTCGCTGCCGTCTTCGTTGCCTGCTTTTGTGTCGGGCTGTGTGCTTTTGGGGGGTGGCTGCCTGCCTGATTGGCTGTCCATGGAGGCTAGGAGCTGGAAGGCCTTGGCTTTGAGCTCTGCTATGCAGCAAAGGAGGCAGCGCACACAGTACAATGACGTGCATGTTGATTGCACACAGATAGGGTTTATCAGAACCATGTATGTATATACGGTGTATACACGGTATGTTTGGCAGGGAAATCACCAAATATACGGTCATACGATGCATATATTCAGGTCTGGCCAACCCTACACATACAGCTTACAGAGACGACTGCGAGGCCAGCTTTGAGGGACGGCTTTCAGCTCTGCGATGCCGCAGCAATGCAGCATACATTGGGTTGATCAGAGCCGTTTATATACACCATATATGACCGTACATTTGGTGGTTTCCCTGCCAAAAAATACCATAATTACACCGTATAAAGAATTGGTTCTGGCATTCTGGCCAACCCTTCGAACGACAGAAGGAAACAGTAACTCTACACAGCAGCCAGTCCTTGCCCCTGCTAATACTCCTACACTAATACATCATGTCTGCCGTGTTTAGTCCACCTCTCCCATTCAGTAGCTGACCAATTGTTTTGCCCATGACAATGAGCATCAACTACACAAACTCTGGACGGAAACGGTGAGTGTGAACAATGACAATGAGCATCAACTACACAAACTCTGGACGGAAACGGTGAGTGCGAACAATGCACGCACTGTTTGTCCTACACTTTTGCCAATGCACGCAACACCAGAGGTGCATCCGCTCCCTTTGCTGCTAAGTTCAGCTTGGATTACAAAGGCCTCCAGCCTGGCATGGCTGCTCAACCTATTTACTTTGCTGCTAAAGTACATATAACCCGCACTGTGTTTTTGTTTTCAACAGTATTAACTTGCTTCTTTTAGTACTGGGGCGGACGGAAATTTTGTGTGCTTGTTATATCTGCCCCACAGTACTAAAACAAGCAAAAAAGGTAGTCGAGCCAAACAACGAGAGAAAGCGCATACATTGTCAGGAACTCAATGAAGACGCACCTGGCAGGCTTGATGCTTGTGGAGAGGAAGAGGGGGAGGAGGCCGTGCCTGGAGATGGAGCAACGCTTGACGGGGCCCTATTTGCCTCCAGTGCAAAATTTGTCTGCCTTGGGGTGTGTGGATGTATGAAGGGCTGGCCTGCAGCACCAGCACCAGCACCAGCACCAGCACCAGCACCAGCAGCACCAGCACCAGCACCAGCACCAGCACCAGCACCAGCACCAGCACCAGCACCAGCACCAGCACCAGCACCAGCACCAGCACCAGCACCAGCAGCACCACCATGATGACTTGTACTAGCAGAGGAGGAGAGGCTGCTGCTGACACGCAGAGCAGTCGCTGCTGTTGTTGTTGCAGCTGTCGGAGAGGCTGAGTTAGACTTCATCGGGCTGACCTTACGGTTTGCCACTTCTGCCTTGAGTGAGGTCAGCTGCAGATCAGCGCACGTTTGTGTGTGCGTTTGTGTGTGTGTGTATGTGTGTGTGTGTGCTTTAAGCACATATTGCTTGTGACAGTTTGGAACGGAGCACACAATCAATTCACTTTCAACACTCCAATTTACTCCATACCAACGGTTCCATTCCAATTCTCCTGCAGCCGCTTTTGCCTAAATTAATGATTGATATTGTCAAAATTCGATATGTTCGCTTTCAGGTTGGCCAGAACCATCAATAGGAACGGTGTGTATACGGTACTTTGGGCAGAAAGATCATCAAATACACGGTCATTTACGGTGTATATATACGGTTCTGGCCAACCCTAGTTCACTTACATATATTTTTTTCAACTGCAAACGCACCCCGTACCTGTAGCACGCCAACTTCTGAATAGGGCTGCCAGTCCGACCCCCCCCCCCCCCCTGCACACTCCCGCTTCTACATTTTCAATGTAGCCAGCACTCATCGCATTGTACCTAACAACAGCTATCCACCCCTCGTCAGTCCTTTAGTAGAACCCACATTTATGACAAATCACAACTTGTACAATCAGTGTTGTGCACATACGGCGTCAGTCAAAAATGGCACCGTAAAAAACGATCGTAAATAACGGCGTTACCGTCTCAAAACTCTGACGATTGACGGCGTAATTTACTATTTTCACCGTCAATTTGACATAAATTACGCCGTCAGCGTCATTTACCATTGAGGCCGTCAAGCGTCAGGTGCACAACACTGTATACAATGCACCACCAATACCTGCAGGGATGCTGCACTCACAAACTGTCAGCATCCATCACCAACCCTTAGCACAGCCATAAGGCTCTCCACGCACGGTTGGCACACCAACACCTGCACAGTCGCCCCCTTGCATATAATCAGCATCTTCAAAAACGTACCTGGCACATCAACACCTGCACGGTTGCCCCCTTGCATATAATTCGGTTGTCAGGTTTGCCTCCTTGCATATAACCAGCATCTTCCAAAACATTCCTGGCACATCAACACCTGCAGCGCTGCCACCTTGCTGCTCTCCATCCGAGGGGTCATGCTGCCCTGAGCCTCTCCAATCATTCACGCATGACCAGCACCTCACAAAACGCACCTGGCGCACCAACGCCTGCAGCGCTACCACCTTGCTGCTCTCTGTCCGGGGGGTCATGCTGCCCTCCTCCTCGGCACCGCTGCCCCTTGCCGCCGTGTGTGTGGGTGCCACTGGCCTGGGTGTGTGGGCTGCGCTGGGTGCCCTTGTCGGTGTATTAGGCATGTGGGCCAGGTTTGTGGGAGCGTGGCCTAGACGCGTGTAGCCCATGTGTGTGGGTGTGTGGCCCAAGGTAAAAGAAGGCTCGTGTCCTGAGGCCTTGGCCTCTGGGCTGATAGAGCCTGCTACGTGGATCTGGAGAGGCGGAGGGCTGGGTGCGCTGCAAGCATACACACGCGCTAAACATCTGTACGGAATCTGTGCGTCATTCTTACCTCTCAGTTGCTCAACACTTGATTAAGGCATCTGTACGGCACTTGTACGGTGCGCACATTGCCCTTAGGGAGGGTGTGCTTACTTCTAACTGCCAATGGTTTTGGGCAAGAGGGCTATGTGTGGACACAAAGTAAGCTCACATGCACAAATATGCACATTAACACACATTAAGTGCAAACATACGTTGCTACTACTCCCAAGCAGGAAAAAGCAGGTCTTTACACGCACGCACTTCCATCACTGATTCTCTTAATCTTGTCTGTGATGGAAGCAAGCGCTGCAGCGAATTCAATCCTGCAACATCCTTGCGGTGCTTGCGTGTGTGTGTTGTGTGTGTGTGTGTGTGTGTGTGTGTGTGTGTGTGTGTGTGTGTGTGTGTGTGTGTGTGTGTGTGTGTGAATGTGTGTGTGTGTGTGTGCTCTCCAAACACAAGATGCTGGAGGTAATGTATTGGGCATCACACCGTCGTATGCAATCACAGTCTGCGTAAGACAGTATCTCTCACTCTCTCCCTCTCTCTCTCTCCCTCTCTCTCTCTCTCTCTCTCTCTCTCTCTCTCTCTCTCTCTCTCTCTCTCCTTTCTTCCTCTTTTCCTCCCCTTCAATCATTCTCGGCCCATTGTACAAAATGTACAGGCTGCAAAACACTCGCCCATGTTTATAGGCTAAGTCCAGGCTGAGTGCAGCACACTCAACCGTGTACAGTACAGTACAACACACTCACTTATGATTAGGCTGAGACGTCCTCCTGAAGCTGAAGTTTCGTTCTGCATCCTCCTTTGCTTTTTGCTCTATGGCTAATTCATCAAGCTGCTCATCACCCTCTCCTGTGATTCGTCAGTGAAGGTGCAGGGGAAATGTGTTTGAGAAGCCAGCAAGCAGAATGATGTGGTGGGAGGTGCAAGGGAAATCTGTTTGAGAAGCCAGCAAGCAAAATGATGTGGTTGGAGGTGCAGGGGAAATCTGCTTGAGAAGCCAGCAAGCAAAATGATGTGGTTGGAGGTGCAGGGGAAATCTGTTTGAGAAGCCAGCAAGCAAATGATGTGGTGGGAGGTGCAGGAGACATCTGTTTTAGAAGCCAGCAAACGA
>Ga0307945_1001755_pt1:10000-17224 | contig 17224 bp, 19 predicted proteins | sample OrgLakmetagen228_FD_201818 | JGI IMG/M metagenome (GOLD analysis project Ga0307945, IMG submission 201818) | Saline water microbial communities from Organic Lake, Antarctica - #228 | ecosystem: Environmental > Aquatic > Non-marine Saline and Alkaline > Saline | place: Antarctica...
TATCCACATATAAAAAAACGTTCCCAACCAACCCCACTCACCTGCACCCCCCCCAAACATCCACACAGATGCACACACACACACACACCCACATCACCCACATTTACCTACACCCACTCACACACAACCTACCAGCAGCACCCACGAGCTGCCCCTCCCCACTGCACCCCCTGCTGCTGCTAGACACGGAGCTGGACCTTACAGGAGAGTAAACCCGTGACCCAGTTTCTCCACTGCTGCTGCTGCATGTGCTTCTCCTTCCCTTGTCCGACTGCTCATTGCCGGCACCACCCCCACACGTTTCGTCCACCCCTTTTGTCAGGGAGATTGCTTGAGAGCCGCCGCTGACGTTGTTGCCGGCGGTGCCGTTGACACTGCTGCTGGTGCTGCTGGTGCTGCTGGTGCTGCTGCATTCTTGGATGGGTTCGGGGGGCAGCTCCAGAGAGCACAAGGAGAACCTGTTTGATCTTTTCGTTTGCAGTGTGGAGCAATGAGCACCTGTGAGACAAAGAGAACAAACACATTTATGCGTATGTGTGTGTGCTGCTGCATTCTTGGATGGGTTCGGGGGGCAGCTCCAGAGAGCACAAGGAGAACCTGTTTGATCTTTTGGTTTGCAGTGTGGAGCAATGAGCACCTGTGAGACAAAGAGAACAAACACATTTATGCGTATGTGTGTGTGCTGCTGCATTCTTGGATGGGTTCGGGGGGCAGCTCCAGAGAGCACAAGGAGAACCTGTTTGATCTTTTCGTTTGCAGTGTGGAGCGATGAGCACCTGTGAGACAAAGAGAACAAACACATTTATGGAATGAGAGTTATGAAAGAAGGCCTGGGAGACACAAGCAGGAATCGAAACACATGACAGCATTAGCTTGAGTCTGCACGGGCAAGGGTCAGCGCACATTAAGGGAAGGCACATTCACGTGTGTAGGGTTGGCCAGACCGTATATATACACCGTATATGACCGTATATTTGAGAATTCCCTGCCAAAAAATCGTGCATACACCGTATGCATATGGTTCTGGCCAACCCTACACACCCTGTGCCCATCGAACGCGACCATCCTGTGAACTACGACAGGCATATGAGTGGAGCATAAGGCGCAGTTACGTATGCCCATCCAACATGTGTAAACGTGTAAAGTGTGTACCTATGTTTTATGACTGTCACATGAGTAGGGTTGGCCAGAACCATATATATACGGTGTACATACGGTATTTTTGGCTTGGAAATAACCAAATATACGGTGTATATATACGTATATATACGGTTCTGGCCAACCCTACACATGAGGATGAAGCACAGCTACGTTTGCCCATCCTCTACGTCCAACCTGTGATTTATTGCTGTTTTTGTTTACCCAGGTGTAGTTTCAGGCTTTTTGCAAACTTCCGCTGAGATGCCCTTTGAGGCATATATAGTGATGTAACCTTACCTCACCCTACCTTATTGCTGTCACATGAGCGAATGGCTCTCAGCTCCTGCTCACACTATCCAGAGCCTCGCCACAGCACTAATACTTCAAATGGTGGGATTATGAAGGGGACCAACGAGCATCCAGAGCAAGCAGCACGTGCGCAACAGAGCCACAACAATCAGCAACTGAGGTTGGTTGGCCTTACAGAGCTGCCCACGCTTATACTCCCCCAGCTCCCCAAGTCAAGGTGTTGAGGTGTGAGAGATAACACAACTGGGAGGAGAAAGCGTCCTGTCTGATTACAGCCCATCAACTGTACATCGAAAAAATTTTGCCTGCTCTTCTTTTGCGTCATTTCATAGCAATTCCGCGTGCACAGACGACACAACACATTTCCATGCCTACCCTAGGCAATCCTGATGCCAATTAAGCGGTATCAAAGAAACACACACACTCACATACACACACGTACATACAAACACATACCATGCAAACACACACCGCTCACCTGCTTTGACCACTAGCTCCGTGTCTGGCTGAAGACAAGCAGACGCTTGTGATGCAGAAAGTGCAGCTGCTGGATTCATCCCATTAACCGCGTATGCCGTCTGCTTGACGACAGCATGAGCGTCAGCAACCAATTCAGCGCCAGCACCATCAGCCGCAGCACCACCCTGGTCAGCAGCAGCGGCATTCCTGGCATCAACAGCGGGGAGTGGCTGAGGTGAAGCTCGGGTGGTAGTGGCACCACCCTGGTCAGCAGCAGCAGGTGCATTGTCTTCAGCAGCTTCCTGGGAGCACCAGTCCATGGCCCTTTGCACTTCTGCCGAGGGCCGGGCGTCATGCTGAGGCCGTCCAGTGAAGTCGGGTCTGGAAGCGCTAGATGGGGTCTGAAAGGGGGAGGCAGGCCTGTACACGTGATGCTTCAGTTGTACCTGTGAGTGTGCTTTCTGCTGCTGCTGCTGCTGCTGCTGCTGCTCAATCAGCTGCTGCTCCATATGGGTACGCCAAGCTTCTGCCTGTTCCTCTTGCTGGTTCAGCTCCTCCATGGCTTGGACCAGCTGGTTCTGTGAGCGTTGATACCATTAGGGCAGCGGAGTTCAAGTAGTGTATGTGCTGAGTCCTTTACTTGCAGTAACGGTGATTTGATCTGACAGCATCACATATCTGTGTACGCTTAATTTAGCAGGAAGCCTTTCCAGTGCAGCACTGCCACTGGACATTTGAAAGCTGCTTGCACTGGACGTACGTACACACAACAGCGTGATGAAACAACTGGCCAAATTTAATCATGAAGCAAGATGGGGTCAACAGGATGAGAAATGGATGTCCGCATTTACGTGCAGGGTTGCCTGGATAAAAGGATTACGTTCAGATCATTAATTTCTGAAAGACGATATAACATGTCATCCACTTTGAGGTCTATGTGGGCATATATCTTAACTGTCCAAGCCAGCGCACAATAGGTGACATCCTCCAACCCATGCTCGCTGAGGCCTGGTTCCTTACCTGAGCCCTAGTCCTAAAAGCACTCTGTACTTGTGCCGTGTGTCCTACCTTTCTGACCTCATCCCCAGAGAAGTCAGAGAGGAGTCGGATCCTGTCTGCTGAAGAACATAAATGTGCTAGGAAATGAGCTGTTAAGGACAGCTCAGGCACCGTTGGAGCCTCATCCATGACGCCTGCAATGTATGTGCATATATGTATGTATGTATGTATGTATGTATGCGTGTGTGTATTGTGTGTGTGTGTGTGTATGCATGTGTGTGTGTGGTGTATTTGTGTGTGCGTGTGTTTGTATGTGTGTGTGTGTGAGTGTGTTTGTGTATGTGTGCGCGTGTGTGTGTGTGCGCGTGTGTGTATGTGTGTGTGTGTGCGTGTGTGTGTATGTGTGTGTGTGTGTGTGGTGTGTGTGTGTGTGTATGTGTGTGTGTGTGCGTGTGTGTGTGTGTGCGTGTGTGTGTGTGCGTGTGTGTGTGTGTGCGTGTGTGTGTGTGAGTTCATTCGCAATTGCCAGAATCTGACTGTTCTTTTTAGAGGCAGCACTGGACTTGCACAATTGCATGCACCTGTCGCTAAGCCTGGTCAGTAATATACCAGTAAACAGTTCCCTGAAGACCCTTGTTCAAGAAGAAAGAGACCCTTTTACTCACTTGGGACTTGGCTTATAATGAGGGAGGCAGTCTAGTTGCTTTGATGTTTCATCTAAATAAGATTATAAATCATTAGTACGCCTTGGCAAAAATATCACACGAAAAAATCACACTGCTAGGCATCAGCTTCTAAGTAACGGAAGACGTGCACTACACAAGTGTAGCATGTATTCTGATGTATAAAGCAGTCCTAGTTGTTGTGTGTGCGCTTGCTATTTCACTGTTTTGGCTGCTCACTCTGGTTACGCCCCGGCGAGGACGGTCACAAGCCATACAAACACCAGTAGAAAGCACCATGCACATATGCGCAGTTTCGGACCCACACGGAAGATATGTGCAGCTGAACGTCCCTCAAGGTGATTGCCCTGGGATCCCCGGGCTCGTGCTCACAGAGAACACCACTTTTTAACAGGCACATGACGGTATTTCCTTGCCTTGTTTTTCTAACTGTGGCCTGCTAGGAGCATGAAAGATTTCAGTGTAATCCACTTTATCGTTGTTACCAGGTGACATGATGCTATTTGGAGGTGATGTTGAGCTGGATAGCAAGCAAGAGGCAACTGAGTTCGCGGCGTGGTTGAAGTCCTTGCCTCAGAAGCATAAAGTGATGACATTCGGTGCGGGAGTGGCGCAGGCTTTATTAGAGCCAGCTCACGGCATTTCTCTTCGTCTTAGGATAAACTTGCACAATTCCTGCTTCTGTACATGCACCTGTGCTGCCAAGACCATAGTGACCCATAACGTAGTGTACTATTATTCTTTGCTTCAGGAAACATGGACCACGCGGCTGAAGGTGATTGTGCTGACATTCCCCGTTAATTTACAAAAAACATGACCACCAAGCTTGTAACTTGCCTTTTTTCACAGACTCGCTTGAAACAGTTCTGCCCATCCTGGCTGAAGAAGCTACTGTATGCCTAGATGAGATCAAGGACGTGGGTGGTTTTAGAATTTTTGGTGAGTAGGAAGGTGGTCTATATTTGGTAAAAAATGAGGGAAGGGTAGTGTGGCTTCGGCTGGAGCTCCTTACCACCTAATAATCAAAGGCAATCTTTAAAATGGGCATTTTACGCTTTGTTATCCATAGGTAGCCCTTTCACGCCGGAGTTTTACGGATCATTCCAAGTGAGTAACTTTTTTGCAGTTTTGTAGCATCGAACATTTGCATCCTGCACTGCACCGAATAGATAAGATTGGCTGTATGCAAGGATTGCTTGAATAGAAAATCAACACTCTACACCATTCTCTTTTATGCAAACATAAAATTCCATGCTTGCGTTCCTCCCAGCTCAGCTCGTACGAAGATGCAAAGCGACATTGGGAGAAAGTGCTGCCACCCACAGCTAGCATCGACATCATCATCTCGCATGGTAATTTTAATGTGCCAATACATGACTCATGACTCATGACATGCTAAACACAACCTAGCCTCTTTTTCTCTTTTTGCATCATAAGATGTTGACTGTTCTTCCTTGCCTGATGGACAAGGGACTATTTTATATACAGGCTTAACCTTCAGTCGCCATTCCTATTTTTCTGCGATCCTCTACTTCCCCGCGCTGCACATGCTTAGGGTTGGCCAGAACCATATATATACGGTGTATATACAGTATTTTTGGCAGGGAAATCAAGAAATATACGGGCATACACGGTGTATATATACGGTTCTGGCCAACCCTACACATGCTGCAGGACCACCTTTTGGCCATGGGGATGTGACCAATGGGGCTCATGTGGGCGACAAAGCTCTGCTTGAGGTGCGTAGTGAAACATGTGCTCTCCTCCAAACAACGTCCATACCATAGTTGCATTCGAAAAGACTACACAATGCTGGCTTGGTTTACATGTTTTGCATGTCTAGCAAGCAAATGCTCCACAACTCTCCCTGTGCCGCTGCTTCGTGCCTAATAATATAATTCCTCTCCTTGCTTGCACAACAAATTTCTGGCTTGCTTTTATTGATCTTACAACTCCATCACAGGTGCACAGTCTCAAAAGACACATTTTTTTGATAGAGAGTGTTCAATGCCTTGCTCCAAGAACGCTGCAGCCAAAACTTTGTGCTCCACCGTCCGTTCCCCTTCTTTTCCCTCAACCTACTCCCAGGGCTTTTGCTTCATTCCCAGCCCATTCCATAAATCCTACCCTAGAACTTTTGCATAGCTAGTTTTGGAAAATGCGCCTGAATGGCTCGCAGGTCATTGTATCATGGTCCATAGTCCAAGTGATGCACAATCTCAAGGTCTTTGGAGGTGGAATTTAAGTTTGGTGCATCAAAACTTTTGTTCTATCGTTTGGCAGGCAGTACAACGGCTGGAAAAGTCACCCAAACTATGGGTTTGTGGCCACATCCATTCAGCAAGGTACAGCAATTTTAAAGTTGCCTGTTGGTACCAGGTAGACATCAATCGCTGATTGTACTGGATTGCAGCACAAAGACATTTAACGTTGTCCAAACAGTTCCAAACACTGTGTTGCATGACGTGATTGTCCGATGCATCGTACAGACCAATGGCGTAAGTAAACTTGTGATGTGCCATGAAATGCAGGGGGATCTACAAGGTGCCGCACACAGATGGTACGCTGTCTTTTTTTGTTGCATTCTTTCATAGGATGCCTGTCTTTGTGTTCACCATACGTAAAATGTAAATACCCTGCTCCCTTCCAAAAACCATTCATTGACCAGGGGCTGTAGCATGTCACGCCTTCCCCCACCTGTGACCTGTGTGATACTGATGATGTCCAAGATGAGCAGCATGTTCTTTTCCACTGCGCCAATCCCCATGTGATTTCTCTCCGCAGGAAATATGCATCTCTGTTTTCCCCAACAGGAGCCCACGATGTGTCTACTTTCTTAAGCCAGAACAATAACAAGCTTTATTTTTTCCTCCATGAACTAATTGCTTTTTACGAGCAGGCTAGCAGTCACACTTCTTGACTGAAGGCCTTTTTTGTAAATCCTTGTAAAACCTTGTAATCCTGTGACGCCTTATGCACAATACCCATGTCAATGTTTCATATTTTACATACACAGCCTAGCAGTCGCACATTTTGACTGATGGCTTTATCTGTAAACTCTCTCTGTATTCCTGTGACGCCTCATGCACAATACCTGTGTTAAATACCTCTGCACTTTCCTTTCTTTGTTCACTGCCGTCCTTTTGCAGGAGACATACTCTTAATCAATGCAGCTCTGCCACGAGACCCACAGCTGCGCTCTTTTGAAATTGACTTTGCTACCCTTCAAGTACAAGAGGGACTTCCGTCCAGCTAAGATGACAAGTGTATGGAACAGGTAGCAGTAGGTACATAAAAGGATATGTGTCCCTTGTAGGTGTAATGTAGGATGTGTATAGGAGAAAAGGTGTATGTAACAGTAGGTAGCAGCGGGTGCACGGTAGGAAAAAACATTTTCCTTTGTAGGTGTAATGCAGGAAATGTGTAGGTGTAAAGCAGGAAATGTAGGTGTAATGTAGGAAGTGTATAGGAGAATAGGTGTATGTGACAGTAGGTAGCAGCGGGTGCACGGTAGGATTTTCCTTTGTAGGTGTAATGCAGGAAATGTGTAGGTGTAAAGCAGGAAATGTGTAGGTGTAATGTAGGTCATGTATAGGAGAATAGGTGTGTGTAACAGTAGGTAGCAGCGGGTGCA
>Ga0307945_1001756_pt1 | contig 17221 bp, 20 predicted proteins | sample OrgLakmetagen228_FD_201818 | JGI IMG/M metagenome (GOLD analysis project Ga0307945, IMG submission 201818) | Saline water microbial communities from Organic Lake, Antarctica - #228 | ecosystem: Environmental > Aquatic > Non-marine Saline and Alkaline > Saline | place: Antarctica: Organic Lake...
GAGAGCCTCACAAAACCAGGAGTGCCAAGAGAACAAGTGCAGCGGAGCAGAAGAGAGAACAAAGGACGCATGCAAACCCCCAAAAACAGCTCCTCTCTCTCCTCTCTAGCTGCCCACCCCACCAGCTTACCCAGCTACAGCAGACCAGTCCGATGCTGTCCTCCACAACTTGCCAATTGAAACCGTGAGCCAGGCATGCCTGGCCGCAAAGGGAGCCGGTGCCTAACTCGCCAGGAGCAGGTCGCAAGTTACAGCCGGGCCCTGGTTGTGACTGCTGCCACGGCTACCATGCTGAGGGCTTCCGTGTTGCTCCGCCGTATGAGTCTTAGCCGCTCCCGAGTAACCCCTTTGTAAGCCAACTTATGCACATAAAAACTGGTTGACACGCAGACGCCGCCTAGTTTCCTTTTTTCAAGCGCTCAAGGAGTGGGGCATGCATTCTTGAATCAAAACTCATACAGACTCCTCAAGTTTGTGTCAGATTTAGTTTCAATTTTCGACACTGGTTGATTTTGTTTCACCAGCCAATTGCCATCAGCCAGAGTCTCGGGCTGCAGGCCATCCTTGTAACCCTTGTAACCCTTGCAGCAAGGAGTGGGGTGGGGAAAGTCCGTCACTGAAGTGGTATACTTTCTTGCTTGCTCTTTTGGCAAGAAGCAAAGGCCATCAGTAGATGTGCTGAGTCTTATACTTTACAGTGACCGTAATTTGATCTGCCACATTAGCATGCCCCAAACATCAGGACACGTGTATGTGCCTAACACAACAGCAGGAGCTAAACATTTTAGGTGATGGTTCAAAATAATCAGCATGCTTCATAAAATGAGTTGCTCTAGGCTACGAATTTCTTCATTTTTCACTAATCAGCAGACTGTTTGTGTTCAACGGAAGATGCATGTGACCAACGCACATCAATACAATATACCTCCCCATTCAGCACACCTCTAAATTGCTAGAAAATCTGCAGAGCAAGGGAAAAATGCTGCCGCTGCCTACCCATAAAGATTGTTCCACTGCACCCGACAGGCAGCAGTGTGTTTCCCTTCGACTCCAACATGCAATCAAAACGGCACGCGGCTACACTGATTCTATTTCAGCATGCCTCTAATGGCGCGCAGCCACACAGGCAGTGGCGTCTTCAGTGTGCTTCTAAAGCGGCGCGCAGCCACACCGAAACAACTGCCTACTTCAGCGCGTCTGCAATGGCGCGCAGCCACACAGACACGGCCACTGCTCCTGGGTCAGGCACTGAGGCCAGCACTTCAGCAGGCACGTAAGAGGATCGGCCAGCAGCGGCCTTCATAGTCTTAGTGGCCTCTGCTCCCTTCTCTGCGGCCGTGGCGGCGGCGTCAGCGGCGACTGCTCCGTTGGTCTCACCTGTGAGTGCGCGTACAAGCGTGCGGGAGTGTGTTGTTTGGGCATGCGCATGCAGGTCGTTTTTGCATATATATATTGTGTATGCCAAGTCCAAGAGTGCTTTAAGTGGTTAGCTCTTCAATACCGCCTGCAATATTTTTGCATGTTGCGTACGCTGAGTCCAAGAGTGCTATGTGTGGCTAGCTAGCTCTTCAATACTGCCTGCCACATTAGTCTTCCTGTTAAAAAGTGTTATTCCTGTTGAGAGGCCCCAAAGGCTGTGGCTTCACACACCGTTTCAGACCAAGCGCAAGCGCCACACCCACACGCGACACAAACCCACCCTTGGCAGCGGCAGCTTCTAAGGCTTCACATCCAGTCAGCATGGCGTCCAGCATTGTGCGGGAGCCTGCACGAGCGCCACCGTACTTCTGGATGGCTTCCACGCCCGCACGGAAGGCGGGGGCAAAGTCTTTGGGGCCAGGGTTCTCAGCCTTAGCCTTAGCCTGCAGAGTGTGTGTGCATGTGTGTGTGCGTGTGAGTATGTGTGTGTATGTATGTATGTGTGTGCGCGAATGTGTGCGTGTGTAAATTCACATTTAAGTGAACTTGTGTTGGGGGGGGCTGCAATAAGTAATTCTTGTCCAAAAAGGATTAAAATGTGATTGAGGAGAGTGGTGCAAAGCAAAACACAAGCCTTGTTTGACTAGTTACAGGCCTGAAGAAGTGAGTCTCACCTCCAACTAGCTCATTCACCTACTCCATTCAAACCACGTCACTCACAGAGAGATTTTAGATGCACAATACACACTAGGCACACAATCACACTTGCATCCAAGAGCATACGCACGTGCACGTGTACATATGAGGACCATGATGGGAGGCACACACACATGCTTGCGTGCGCTCAAGATACACACACAGGGACAAATGCTTGCACATGCACAAGACACACACGCAGACTCACGTGTGCGTACAGTCTTAAATCTAGTTTTAATCACCCACCAGGCTGGCTGCAGCTGCTGCCAGGGCTACATCGTACAGGGCACCACTGCTGCCGCCCACAGCTTGCCGCACACTGCCGCCCACAGCTTGCAGGGCTTTGTATGCGGGGTCGTTCAGGGGGTATGTGGTGTCCAGTTCCCTGAGGATGGCTTCAGATGCGTGGGCGCAGGTCTCTCCACAGTCGCCATCGCCGACCTGTATGTGGGGGTGGAGAGAGAGTGTGTGTGTGTGTGTGCATAAAACATTGCAAGACTGATTTTACAAAACATAATAAAAGGCCCACAACTTAAAAGGACAGTTTGTCTGGGAACTTGGGAGGCGCCCACTATAAAACGTGGCAGCATATTACAATCAGTGTTGTGCACTTCATTTGACGGTCAGGCGTAATTTACGGTGATATAATTTGACCGTCAGGAACTAATCCTCAGGCGTAATTTACGGTGATATAATTTTTCACGTCTGACGGTCAGCTATACAGTTATTTACGGTGGGAAACCGTCAGGAATTAATTATTTACGGTGGGAAATCGTCAGCAGCTGGCCAGGCCAGGCCGGGCCAGGCTTGACTGACTCAGGGCCACACGAGCCCTCTTGGCCTGATTACCGGAGGACATTTTATATTTATATCGCAAATCGCAAATCGCGAATGTTGTTTGTGGGGAAATCGGAGCTTGAGTTGGCACTCTGAGCCACTGAGTACCTGACGCCGCACCGTTACTTACGATTTCCCACCGTCAGTATGAATTTCACCGTTAATTACAGTTATGTGACGTAGATGTCATTTAAGCACGGTAATTAACGGTGCCATTTTTGATTGACGCCGTATGTACACAACACTGATTACAATGAAATGCTTACTGTGCTTACACTACTCACCTTTGAGTCCAGCTCGTCCAAGGACTTGGAGGCTTTGATCAAAGATGTGGCAGCTGCACGGATGCATTTATCGAGGATGGCTCCGTACGCGGACACCTGCTCAGGGCGCTTGGTGGTGGGGCCGGTCTGTTGTGAACCTGTATGTGCATGTGTGTGTGCACATGTGTGTATTTGTGTGTTTCTGTGGGCATTTGTTCTGTGCTTAAGCCGTCGTAGACTGTGCTGGCTCCGTCACTAGCTAGGCCAAACTTCGCACAGCACATGAGCGTGGCAAAAGATAAGTATGCTAGTTAACACAAGCACTTTACTGGCATGTAGGAAACGACCCTGTCAAAGTCATGAAATGCACGACCTCTATGCTCATATTCGTCTCTGTACACATTGTGCAGCAATGTGAACACAACCTAAACATTGCAAAAGCAGCAGATGTGACAACAGGAGAAAGTGTAAGGATACGTAAACACGAATGCGCACACGCACATACGTACAAACGCACCTGGAGGCAGGGGGATGGAGGAGACTTCTGCAACACGCCCCCCTGATTGTGGCCACCCTGCTGTGGTGGAGGCGGCATCTAGCAGGGCCAGCATGTCATCACCCTCCTGGGACAAGCAAGCAAGACAGGGAGCGTGTGATTTAGTGTGTAATCAAGAGCATTTTTGTGATTCGGTGTATAATAAAGAACATTTTTGTGAAGAGGCGGCATCTAGCAGAGCCAACTGTCGTTCGACCTCCTGAGGCAAAAACAAAGCAAGCGCATAATTCAAATTCCCCTAAGTGCTGTGAATGCCTCTTCTTCACTTAAAATTCTGTGTCTATAGGATTTGCAGTACACCGCCACTTGCACAAGACAAATTCAAACAGATGCTTGCATGAACACTTGTACACACACATGCAAACAGCTACTCACCTTGCCCGCTGGAATGCGCATTGTGGTCAGTGAAGCTCCGCTCATATCCACTGAAGTCATGAAGGGACCCACGTAGCAGCGCTCCACAGTCACCTGAGTATGCGTGTGTGTGTATGCGTGTGCGTGTGTGTGTGCGTGCATATGCGTGTGTGTGTGTGCATGCGTGTGAATTTTAATCCAGACATATACGTGCCAAACCAAAATTTGGCCACGCATACACGCAAACCTTGCGTGGCTCCAAGATCATGCACGCAAAGCTTGCAGGCAATACCGCACGAGGAGCAACAATGACAGGCATGACTCACCCCGCGCGCTTTGAGCTGAGTCAGGGACTCCATGGTCATGCAGTTCATCTCTAGGGAGGTGGTGGCTCCGAGGTTGTTCACCATGGCCACCGCACGCTCACCAGACTGTGATGGGTGCAAGCACAGGCGTGTGTGTGTGTGTGTGTGAAATGTGTGTTTTCCGGTCACAAGCACGCAATGCATTCCAATCTCAGTGTTATTGGAATGGGGTGTATGGGGCTGCATATGTGTGCACGCTGGTACGGGCATGCACACACCAGAAAGCACGACATGCATTTACTAGCATCACAAATTTCCTGAGGAGGTGATCAACTCAGGCTTGCAAAATAGATTCATTTGTGACTTTCTTGCTGAAGACTGAAGGTCCTGACCATAGGAAACCACACCTTCTAGCTAGCAGCACGGAAAGTTGATTGTTTTAGGCTTTAGAGCAGCTGCACACATGCCATTCTTGCTGGAGGTCCTGACCATGCACTCCACACCTTTAGCTGGAAAACGAGGAGTTAAACACCTCAGGCCTCCAGAAGAAATACATACATGACACTCTTACTGGAAGTCCTGGCCATACACTCCACACCTTAAGCTGGAAGAACGAGGAGTTGGTCATCTTGTCCACCATGAGCTTTACGATGTCCTTGGCAGGCATGACAGCGGTAGTGGCTGCTCCAGGTTCACCTGATGGTTTAAGCATCGACCAAGATGTTCTGTCACGCATTGTGCAAGCAGACACAGAATGCCGTTGGCTGGCATGCAACGGTGGCTGCTCCAGCTTCCATAGAGCTGGAACAGTGGTCGGATTTTTTGTCACGGACACGGTAGTTGACACACAACTTCATTATCTGCTGTGTCTGCGGTGGTGGTAGGACGCTTCTCCAGTGTCAAACGACCGGATTATTACTTTAAGCATGCCTCCCTCCCCAGTCTGGGCCCCCCGTCATATGCATATCTGACCACACGCACACGCGCACACACGCGCGCACACACACACACACACACGCACTTTCTCTACTCAGTCTGTATGGCTTGATGCCAGGAAGGAAAATGCAAGCGCGCGTACACACACGAACATCTAACACTCTGCACCACGTGCCACGCACCGTGGATGCCCAAGCCGACCTCCATCTCGCCCTCCTTGATTCTGTCTGAGGGGGACTTGCCAGGCAGGGTGCACACACGCAGTGCCACGCCCATGGTGCCGCACGCTGCAGCGGCCTTGCGAGCGGCCTCAGCAACCTGCTCCAAGGAGCCGCCTGCCTGGGCCACAGCACCTGCCACCTGTGCACGTGCGTGTGTGCGTGTGTGCGTGTATGTTTATGTGTGTGTGGAATCGCTCAAAGGCAATCATTCGCAGTACCTGTATTAGCTTGCAACCCAAGACCTGGTGCACATATTTGGCATACAACACCTTTTTTCCATTTCACTGCCCTGCCAACATACGGGATGCACTGACTAATTGTTAGGACAGCCTGCTTAAAATTGCTAGCTCACACACCAGTTGGGCTTGATTGTTGGCGCAAGCGCGAAAGCACACACACATACACACACACACACACACACACATGTAGATCCACACACACACGCACGTGCGCACACCTTGTTGACCAGGATGGTGCCGGCAAGCCCACGCCTGCCTGCCAAGCCGGGCTCTTCAATGGCAAGGTCATCGCCCACGGGCACCATCTCCACCTTCAAGCCCTCTGCCTTGGCCTGCTCGGCGGCTAGGCCAAAGTGCAGGCGGTCACCTGGAAAAGAAAAAACGATGGGTGTGATAGTTTGAGCAGTGACTCGGCGAAGATCAGGATCGCCCGTCATGGGGATGAGTGTGAAACTCTTAACAGCAATTTGGCAAAGAGGATGAGGAATGCGTGTCTTGGCTTGCTCATTGACCAAAAAGCAGACTGCCTCTCGAGGAGGACAAATGGCCGTGCGGACAGATGCCAGTACACACATCATTTTCACATGTGCGCAACTATGAGCAGTGCCGCACACGACGGCAATTACTCACAGGTGTGTAATTCTGAAAAGGATGAAGTGCATCGGCAGTGACGAACATACCCCTCGTTGTCGTTAAAGAAAGGGAGCCTAGTTTGACTTTCTGTGCCAAAGGGCAACGCTCACCCTGGACATATCACTTTCTCTTTGCCATTTTCTAGATCATGATTGATCATCAACACCGACATCTTTCTTCCTCAAACTCACAAATGAAGTGGCCGACTTCATTGCTTACAGCACCGTTGCTTGCTCGTTGTGGGATGCGGTCCACCATAGTGCATAATGTACCAATCTTCATTGTTAGTTAAGTAGCGCTGTACATAGCAGCAGACCAGTGGCACACTACCAATCCATGCTATCAGCACTAGCAGTGAGATGACGTGGCCAACAACATACAACATACACAGACACACTCACACCTGTGTAGTTCATCACAATCAGCACGCATCCAGCAGGGCCAGTGGTGGTTCGGATGGCGGTGAGGATGGCATGAGCGCCAGGTGAGGCAAACACTTCACCAGACACGCCAGCCGTGAGCATGCCAGGGCCCACAAAGCCTGCGTGGCCAGGCTCGTGGCCAGCACCACCACCTGAATGTGTGTGTTGGTGTGCACGTGCGCTGTGTGTGCGTGTGAGCTGTGTGTGTATATGGGTGCACGTGTGTTTTGTGTGTTTGTGTATGTAAGTGTGTGTGTGTGTGCACGATTGTTACGTATAGGTGCACGTGTGTGTATGCATGCGCGCGTGCGTTTGCTGTGTGTATATATGGGTGCACATGTGTGTGTGTGTGTGTGTGTGTGTGTGTGTGTGTGTGTGTGCATGATTATGTGTTTGTATGTATGATTAGGTAAGCACGCACGTGCGTGTGTGTGTGTGTGAGTATGTGTGTGTGTTTGTGTGTGTGTGTGTGTGTGTGTGTGTGTGTGCGTGTGTGTGTGTGTGTGTGTGCGTGTAGATGCGTGGTGGGTGAACATAGGTATGTGTGTGTAAATGCAGAGGCAGATCGATCATGGGAAGAGCTCTGAATACCTGCAATGACGGACACATTCTTGCTCCTGTCGTGCTCCTTGTTGATGATCACCTTGAGCTGCGAGCGAAACAGAGCGAACGCTTATGGTGTGAGAGCATCGTGGTGAACATTTGTTCGCACCCCCTTCGTACCAGAAGACGGGTTTTCTCATCCACCCTGCCCACAATAGGCACAACAGTGCAAACTCACGTCGGGGAAGCCATCAAGCTTGGTCAGGTGGGGGTTGCTCATGAGGAGCCCATCAAGCGCGTTCTGGACCAAGGTATCGGGGCTGTTCATCAGCTTGGTGCTCCCGGTGCTTGGCATATTGCTGGATTTAGCGGACACTACGGGGGCAGGTCGGACTGCTTTGGGTGCTGTGGGGCGGGAGCTGCAAGGAGAGGGCTTGGGCACAGTGCCTTGCGAGGAAAAGCGAGCGGGCAACGTGTTAAACATTGAATATGTAGTTTTAGTTGTATGGATTTATAAGCGACGAATAAAAATCAAGTCATTTCCGTTGGTCGAAAAACACGGAGAGAGGAGCAACGTAATTCCCATCCGGAGCTTGAATGCACCACTTAGGAGACGAAACATAATGTAGATCAGTTCGCAATTGCGCCTCTTTCTTTTTATATTTGCTCACAGTGTCACTCGATACTTTCACTTTCCCTGGTGCATTTTATAGCGAAGATACAAAAAGCACGATAATTATCACACCAGCTCAAAATCACATATTTTATTTTTAGCAGTTTTCTGGGGGTCCGGCACCGGCCTGCCAACAGGCGGACACGTTAATTTAATCTTATATATACTAAAGATAAGCTTCTTAGGTGCTCCATGTGGTCTGCTTTGGTGGCAGTTGACAGGTGGATTCACCTTTTTATTTATATCTGTGATGTGATGATGTGATATGCTCCCGTGCACTCCCATGATACATGCTAATCCAAAAATTTACGCTTCGACGCATCTGTGTGCAGCAAGGAGGGGCTTATCACCAGTGATCACACTCGTAGCCAGTGCTCACACTTGTACCCGCCATTCACACTCGTAGCTAGGCCTCACATTATAAAATGATCACACTCATAGCTAGTCCTGACAATGTTAGACAGTCCTCACAATTGCAGCCAGCGCTCACACAATTAGCCACTCCCATCAGCTAGCTAGGCGCAGGAGACTGGGCGATTGATCTGAGATTCCCCCAAAGCTGTGAAATCTGGATGCGTATTAAGAAACACTGGCGAGCCAGTGTGTGTTATACGGGGAGGACACAAGCAAAGTGTGATTTTATTATCTTAGCTAAATATATATCAGCTGTTAAACAATCCAATTCACTCATAATTCAATTGTGTGACATGCGGCTTCACGTGGATGATGGTTAAGAATCTGCCAGGTCAACTTTGTTGTCTAAGGACATCTTGCGAGGCAAAGCCTGCAATTGCAGTGGGTTTTCAAGCTGGATATTTCATTAAATTTCCTCGTAACTTGCCTTCCAAAGTGGCGTCCCATAATTACCATGGAACACATGCAGCTATCTTCACTCTACTTCCAGCCGACAACCCTTGTCCGCGCCAACCAAAACAGATCAGCAAATTTTAGCAAAGAGGCAGACACATGGACAGCAAGATCAGACTACGCCGAGGGGGTACACTTGGCGAAAATCCTGGCATGCTCCTTTTTGGATACAAATCTTTATATTACTATGTAACTAGGACTGTTGATAAAGTCTTGGTTTAAATTTATGACCCTGTTGGCTTGGGCAAGTGTGTAGCTATGTTATTTGGCAAATTGCACACTTATTAAGACACGACGCACCAACCAAAGCTTATTTCACCCCTAAAATGCTAACAGTATGTTAGCTTCATGTCATGTAATAACACTGGGTGTTGAAAACTAGGTCCGGAGGGGGCAATTTTTAACCCATTTTGGCACTCCTTATGGTGATCTACAGAAAAGGAGCCTGAAATCTGGGATCTCGTCAACCACTGGTCTTTCACTTCAAACATTTTTAAGGTCTTTAATTGTAGTAATCAAAACAGTTTAAAAAATCACTGTATTTAGTGCTGCGGTTGATCTGTTACGTCAGACATTTCTGTGCGCGGCTGCAATGCGGCTGATGCGGCTGCAGGTAGTGTAGCTAGCACAATACCGCCCCGAGGGCTTCGACCTGTGTGTGTTTGCATCAGCTGCCCTAGAAGTGCGCACTGGCAGCGGTTGTCGAAACTTGCAAGCGTCGACGTTGAAATTATTTTTATTCACATTATGGCTGTAGCTTTTCAAAGAATGATCATGAACAAAGGGTGGGCTCTTAAATGCATCATGATGCTGCTTATACTTCAGGTGACCAGCACTATGAGCCAGCCCCCTACGCTTTTGTCCGCTGGTTCAAGCATGCACACATCAGGGGGGACCAACTAAAGGCAGCTGGAAATGTCCGCTCGATGAACCTAGCAGGCATAGTGTGCGTCGTGTTACTTCTTTTTCATAATTTCCCAAATTGCCGTTACTACAAGTGCTTTTGCTAAAATGTGTATCATGGTCCAGCGCACCCAAAAATAGAGAAGGAAAGAAAATGTTGGTTGCTCGGAACTGTCTGTAGGCCACCCAAGAGCCTGTAGAACTTGACTTTCAGCCCTGTTCCTAGACTCTCATTACTGATGTGTGCCCCAAGGATGGTATTTTGTTGTATTGAGTTTTTTGAATGGAAATTTTCCGGTACTTAGCATATATAATTCCAGTAGCAACACCAGTATGGACAAGAACAAGAGCCCTATGTGAATGTCAATAAAAAAATCATCCCCGGCCCTCTCCCGTCACGAACGCAAACAAAGTGATGGTTGTGTTTTGCCACTCTGCATGTTTTCCAGGAGTCAATGTTGTGCTAAAATTCTTCAATCCTTCTTTTATTGGGAAAAAGTTACCATGTACTTAGCATGTCAAAGCCACAACAGTCTGAAAAGGTTAGATAAAGCCAGACCACATCACATCCTGATGAAATCTATTTTCAGCCCTATCCCACCACCAACCTCTTTGGTTGACATTTGTCTGTACTAAGCATCCAGTCAGCGCAATATCTGAAGATGACCATCACAGCAACCCACCCCGTGCTTGCTCAAGACTACCTACCTGCCTACCATTGACAGCAATGTCATGGCAGGATTTACCTCTGTCTCTAACAACCTTGTCTTCAGTGCCCCTCTGCTCTCATCTGGCCTTGCGGGCAGTGTGTACCCTAGATTTCTACAGACATCAGCTAAGCACGCTGAGCAACCATGCTTCACCCACGGCTCGTTATTTAAATCAACAAGAAGAGTTTTAATCTTTTCAATCCCAAGGTATCCATGTTGATCGAGGCTGATTACCCACAGCTTGCAGGCTTCCAGGAGGCGCTGCTCCTGCTGCTGCTGCTGGCGCTGTTTCTCGTGTTGCTGCTGTGCATGTGATGCACATGCCTGGTTGCGCAGCTCTCCTGCCTGACGAAGCAGTGAGTGGAAAGGCTGGTATCCACTTGCAGTGAACGCAAGCAGCATGGAAAAGGAGGGAGTGTTGGGGGCAGGGAGGTTCTCACAGGCAGGGGAAGCTGGAGGGGATTTAAGCAGCCAGCTGAACACAGCTGTGCGCTCATAACGGCACACCCTGAAAGTGAGGGAGACCAAAAGCAATCAGAAGACTGTGAGAAGATGATTGACCGCTTTGTCGTGCACAAAACATGTCTGAGACTGTTTTCAGCAAAACACCTACGCCTTTCAGTATTCTATCGTCGGGCAACAACAGCACACTTATATTGGAATGAAATAAGATCTTTTTGTATTGACATGCTACAGCATTGAAATTGCTCCAAATGTAAAGGACTGCTGCACACCAACAGTATACCAGTGACAGGGGGTGTTGTCTCGTTCGTCTCTCTGCACCAAAAGGTGCTGGAACTCTAACTCCCCAAGGTGCTGCCTGAATGTACCCAGCACCAAAATCTGCACAGCAGAAACAACATGCGAACATCTGTGAAATAGGGACAGAGAGAGCCAATCTGCAGCAGTCAACATCAAATGTTCCTTGCTCTCCTTTACTCTCAGACACAAGCGTTGGCAAGAATTGTATACATACCGTACAGACTTGGGTTCAGTCCGCAGCCCCAAAAAAATATTTTAGTTTTGCACTCCAGCATCAACCCCGCACCCCCAAAATATTTAATTTACACCAGCCCCACAGTGATTTTTGCCCTTATAGCTTATAGGCACCAAATGTTTATGGGCATCATCATGAGAAGGTCCAAGGGTTCTTGCAAATACAAGTACAATGAACAAGTCATTGGATCAGTCAGTCAGCCACGGAGAATCGTATTCGAAGATCGTATTCACTGGTCCCCTTGCATCCCCTCTCCCCCCTCGCTTACTTATTTTTCACAACCCCGCACCCCCAAAATAGATATATATTTTCCGTGCGCGCAGTCACCCCGTAGGGCAAAAAACGATATTCCTGCGCGGTGATATAAAGTCTGTACGGTACACCGTATGTGACCGTATGTGATTTCTATCCTTAACAAACTGCATATACACCGTTTATACCTATAACATAAATATGCTTGGTTTTGGCCAATCCTAATTATAAGCTAAAAGAAATGGAGAAGTATCGATGCCTAGGGAATTGTATCTCTCATGTTTGCTTTGATACATTAGGATATTTATTAAAAGATGAGGCTCCACCACATTAGATTCGTGTGTTTTTTAAGGCTAACATTTAGGCTTGTTTAAACAAATGCATGTTGAAGATCACATTTCAAACGGGCACTAGAAAGGGACACCACAGAACACAATTTGATGGGAGTAAAACCTCTGAGGAAACCCACCGTCCATTCCTCTGGCACTGTTTCCTGCCCCGCTACATCCACAGACATCCCCCCCTCTGCCACTTGTCTGCAGTCAGGGTGGACAGAGTTGCGTATGCTAAGTTGTTACAGATGTCATCAGTTTCAAGCAAAAGTGGGGAGCGATCGGAAACCAGATTTAAGGGAAAACAGTCCATGCCTTCTCAGTGGCTCCTTTGCCTTAATTAATGTGGGGAGTTCTTTTCCAGCCCCTGCGTAGTCTTTTTTCTTCTTAACCTTACAATGGGGTTTTTCCTTCAATGCGCAGTGAATTGAGCAATTATTTAATAGCAAGGTCTAAAAAGCACGACAGCTTAAGACAGATCATGCGATGCGACCAGTAGCCCACCTGCAGGGGGCCACAGCTGCATGCCCTAGGCGTACACAGCCTTGGACTGGCTTCCCTTTGCGAGGGGGCCGTGGGCTACGCAGCTCTGCAGCTAACAGGTCTTCGCCAGGCATTGTACGCAGTGTTGCAAACAGGTGAGCCACGTCTAGGCTCTCCACAGGTGTGTGCTGGTTGATTGTGGAAGGAAACAAGGCGTCCAACAAGTGTGAAGGAAGAGGGGAAGGAGTTGTTGGTGCTGATAGTGGTGGCGGCAATGGTGGCGGTGGCAACTGTGGCAGAGCTGCTGCGGATGCTGCTGCTGATGAGGATGGAGGTAGTGGCAGGACCTGGTTTGCAGGTTGTGGCAAATAGGGCAGGATTGCACCAGGCATCTGGGGAAGAGGGAGATTAAAAGGGAAGGGGGATTGTGTGGCAAGCTGCATGCTTGGACCGCTTGCTGCTTCTGCTCCTCCTGCTCCTCCCGGCATGTGCAATCCTGAGGGGATGCTTGGGAAGGCATATGTCAGCTGCTGTGATGAGGGCTGCTGGCTTAGAGGACGCTGTTGTTGCTTTGGCTTCTGCTTCTGCTGTTGCATCAGTTGTTGTTGTTGCTGCTGCTGCTCCTCTGGTACTTTTCGCTTTGCCTGGTTTTGAGACCTCCTCAGCTGCGGGCAAGATCAGGAAAGGAAAGCCAATGTTTCACATCTAAATTGTAAGAAAGCCAAGCTCTCGTATGCTAGTGGTCAAATTTCAGCAGAATGAGCTAGGGTGCAATTTGTGAGCACAAATATAAAAGAGCATTCACCTTCCAGAAAGCCGGGTGCCCTCCAAGCTCAGAGCACAAGTGCTTCTTACGCTTTTTGTCCTCAGCAAGAAATGTCCCTGGGTGCTTTGTTGCGCCTCTTCCCTGCTCCTCGCTAGTTGCCGGTCGGTGGGTGCTGATAAACAGCTTGTGCAGGGTCCTGCGTGTGTGTGGAAAGAATGGCTTCAGTTTGCTACAGCTGAGATCATAGGGCATCAGAGGCAAGCAGAAGCAAGTCACGTTAAGATGATTATGGACTCAGCATGGACGTGATGCATCCTTATCTTGTGCACCTATCACTGACTTTTGAGCTTATAACATGGCTGACACTTACGTGAAGTTCTGGCTGCTGCCCATCATTACCACATGTAGGAAAAAAGGCAGTTCCTTTGCATCACTTTTCCCTCTAATACTCACCAGCCTGTGCTCTCACGCCCCCCCCGGACATTGTGTTGAAGGGAATATTGCTGGCTGACCAGCACAGCTTGCTGGTTCTGTGATTGGTGCACAATGTAGGGGGTCCCTGTCTTCTCCTTTTTCTCTTCAGCAGGAAGGCTCGGCTCGTCTACAACATTAACTAGTACGGTCCACGTGGTATTTGTCCTGAAAATACGTCAGTAGGGTTCAGAACCATTTATGGTGTATGTAGGGTATTTTTGGCAGGGAGATCACCAAGTATACAGTCATATTTAGTGTAGATGTACAGCTCTGGCCAACCTTACACATCAAGGCATGGAAACATAACGGGAAGGAAGGCTGCCGTCTGCCGTCTTAATCTGTTTTGTTGTTGTCTAGGTGTTTTAGAACTATGCTTTGACTTGTGCACACCTCTCCTCCAGGCCTGGCAGCGCTCCAGAGAAACGCCTCCAGTGGGGAGGTGGCTGCTTCCGGAGCAGAGCCTCAAAGATCTCTGGCGGGCTAGGCTCTCCGCCGCCGTGGGGCGATGTCGTCATCAATGTTGGCTGCACTCCTCCCGCTGCTGCTGACGTAGAGGCATGCCCCTGCGGCTGTGGCTGAGGCTGAGGCTCAGGAGGAAACAAGGGGATGAGTGGGTCCCATTCTTCCTCTCTTGGTTGCCATTCTTCCTCAACTTGCGCGGCGGTGGGAAGCCAATCAGGATCATCATTGCTCATTATGCGTTATACGTTTACTATTCAATTTCAGAAGATGTTGGAGAGGAAATCGACCGTGAAAATTTTTGTTGGGATTTCAGCTGAACCTTGCGATTGTTTGTGATTAATAACCAGCGGAGGCCTCCCCGTCGCTCATTCTTCGCGCGATCGACAATTTGGCAAAGATTTCGAACATCTAAGCGAGAAATAATAATTTCTAAGCACGCATTTTGTGGCATCTGCTTTTCGGGTTCGTCAATTCGATTCGTACGGGAGAACTCTCTAGTGATTAGTAGGCCAAATGTGTCTCTGTGGCTTGGGAGTTCGTATGCTCTCCCAGCTGGTATGTATATGCAGCTGCTTCTATTGCGTACGAGATTTATGCGCTCGACAATTCCGGCGCGTACGCAAATTCCGAGTGATTTGAAAGTGCGACACGTGAATTTTTTGAAGGGCACGCTGGTGTTAAGCGTACCACCACAAATTGGGCTGTCTTGATGAGGGAGTGCGTGGACACGAGTCACTGCAGTTTTACTGGTTCAGGTCTGTTGTCAAACTTTACATACATTAGCATGCTCAAGTCAAACAACGAGACATTTAGCAGGGTGCTGAAAGCAAATCTGAGCAGTCATTCACGTGCCCCCGGGGGGCCCTCGTTCCTGCTGGATGATCGCTCAGGTCGTAGGTGCTTATCAAGGGTTGCGGCGTTGTGATTCATTTATGCTAGCAGTGCGGCAGGGTAATTCCATTTTTATTCAAGAGTTCATGGATGATCTCAGGCACAGATTGCATGCAATGTGGATAGATGTTAGAAACTGAACCCACAGGACACAAACTGCAAGTTGCCAACATATCAATCTCTTTTTGCAGTGCCATTTAATCTCAATGCGCGTGCTCATGTTCGTTTGCCGTGACATTTGCATTTAGATCCGTCTCATGCTCCCTTGTTATTCATATACTTTTGGTTTAATTCAACCTCGTAGTAGGGAGTTTGCTATCTTCCCTTGACCTCTGAAATACATAAACAACCCGACTCTTGTTATCTAAACCTTTAGCTCACTGTACTCCTTTCTTGTCTCCCTAGTATGGGCTCGTAAGAAGGGAAAAAAACCTACGCAGGCAGTGAAAACCACTCCCCACATTAATTAAGGAAAAGGAGTGGCGGCCACGTTGGTACCGAGTACCGTAAAGCTCCTCCACCGCGAAAAGGAAAATCCAATGGGATTCAAGAGGGTTGCAGGCTTGGCCTGAAACCGACTCCTGATGAGAGCTGATAACAGTATCGGAAAGGGCACGTCTGGTATGGACGAGTTTAGCAGCAAAGTTCACAGAGTGCACATGGAGCTTGGAGGCAAGCTTCTTAACTCTTTGAGAATTAAGACCAGTTCCTTGAAAGGCTTCAGAGTGTGAGTGTTGTAGTAGATGGTGCCACCCACACCTAAAAGGATGATGTGGAGAGTAGCGGAGGCTCCTTGGAGAATGTTGTAGGGATCTTTGTGCTGTTCTTTTGCGGCGATCAGCTGGTTCTGAGGTCTGGTGTCCTCACAATACTTGATCTCAACAAGGTGGATGTCACGCCGAGTTTTGCTGAGGTCTTTAGGTCGGTGCTGTCTGGAGTTGGTGGCTCGACTGCTGGTGGCTGGCGGTGCTGCTGAGGCGCTCCCAGTCTCCCTCAATTGCCCCCTGCCACTTCGAAGAACCCACCCCCCTAGTACATTAGTTTGTTGTTTTTGTGTTTTTGCAACGCTGGGAGTAACCAGCAGAAAATCTGGGCGGCTGGAGGAAAATCTGTCTTTATCTGGGAAGCGGGGTGGGAAGAGCCATTTGGGAACAATTCTACTTTCAGCTGTTTCAGGAATCTTGAGTTTTTGCATGGCCATCCGTCCGTTGCTGCCTATATCTTTGGAGACAATGCATGATCCTAAAGAGCCTTTTTTGCTGATAGCCTTAAAGATCATGCGGCATGCTATGTTGTGTCTTTCGGTGATCATGTTCCTTATTTGTGTGCGTTGGCACCCAGAAAGGATGTGCGGGGCACTATTTACTTGTGGACAGGGGGGGCAAGTTTGACTTGTTGAGAGTTTGAACAACACCGCGTGTTTTTAATTATAGGTTGCCTGTTCTGTATTTCATAATGATTCATTTGGTCTTAAGGGGGACATAGGATGATGTTAGGTAAGCATTACTTGTGGCTCTATTGGCAGTACCATTCTTTATGAGGGTCTGGTAGTACGCATGGTAGTTTGCTTCAGCTTTGGCAATTCCCAGTTTATGGAGAAGATGCATGTGTGCTTGAAGGGCGTCACGGTGGTTTGGTAGGTACCAAAGCTTTGGGGGAAAAGAATGGGCCATGTTTGTTGTATGGGTATGATTATGGGTTTGTGCTTGTTTTTCTGTCTTCTTTTGTAAGCCAGTGGACATTGTTGAAGGGATCTCCCTCAGGGCCTGCTGTTTTGATGGAGAGTTAGCGATGTCGGAGTAGGAGGCGGCTGACTTTTTAGCAAGGGCGTCGGCATGTTCATTACCGATAATTCCGTCATGGGACTTTACTTTGAAGAAGTGGATGGGCAATGGTGATTGGCGGATTGCTTTAGCAATGGATTGAAGGACATCTCCTTGGATGTGGTGGCGATGGAGATTCGGGTGTGACAGCTGCTTTTTGATTT
>Ga0307945_1001758_pt1 | contig 17215 bp, 10 predicted proteins | sample OrgLakmetagen228_FD_201818 | JGI IMG/M metagenome (GOLD analysis project Ga0307945, IMG submission 201818) | Saline water microbial communities from Organic Lake, Antarctica - #228 | ecosystem: Environmental > Aquatic > Non-marine Saline and Alkaline > Saline | place: Antarctica: Organic Lake...
ACGCTGCCACGAAGCCGCTTACCAGTGCATTGCCAGAACCAGCGTCAGAAATCCCAACATTACGCTGGAAACACCACATATTTTTGTGGTGCCGGATGAAGCCCACGCTGAATACGTAGCCAACTGGTTTAAGCCAGGTATGGCCAGGATTAATCGAACTTACCTGCACCAACGGCGGAAAGCGTTAGCCTCAGAAAGACGTGACCAAGAGAGGTTTAATTTGATTGTCCAAATAAGAACTGAATACCTCGCTGGCAGCAAACTCAAAAACTTAAAACAAAAGTACGGGATTATTGACAAGACATACCAAAGGACTATCAATAAGTTCCGGCCAGAACTTGAGCAAGCCGGTCTGATCAAACCTCAGCAGACGAAAACTACGAAGCAAACAGCCTAAACCTCACACGCTTTCGCGGTAACACTGGCTCCACATGGATGTGACCCAGCCATCTAACCAAAACCTTATAGCCAAACTCAAAAATGCTTACGGAGGCAGTACTGACTTACTGATAACTGAAAACCGAGATACCCCCCCCGGTACCGACTCACAGTACCCCTAGCAATCCACCCCACCCATTCTTCCTACTGTATCTACACACGCCCTACACCACTACACAGCAAGACCAGACAGTCTATTAATGGTCTGCCAGTAGAGTTCGGTACTGCATTGTGGAACCGAACTGGCACGACACACCTTATGGGTACGTGTATGCGTAACTTACTGATAGTGCTGCCATGTTGATCTGAACATCATAGAGATTGAACCAGTGTATTAACTGGTTCGACTCCTGGTTCAAGACTCGAACTGGCACAGCCGGACTCAACGGTCAGTTCCCGCCTGGACACGTACTAAGAGGCTTGTCTGTTCAGGCTACAGAAACACACTGGCTTCTTCTAATGGGTATGAGCCCGCTAACAGGACTCGAACTGTCACACAGTCACACGCATGTAAACAAAGACAAGGAACAGTCACCCATCACCACTGGTTCATTGGATGGTTGAGGTAACTCAAACCAGTAACAAACAACTCATCAACTTCCGACAACGGAACTTCAACAAACTTATACGGCAACACAATGAAACCCAAGCAACGTAATTCCACGATCAAACACAACACTGTTCATTACTGGTTCGCTTTACTGCTGAACCAACCACTGGCCAACACACTGCTGTTTGGACTTCTGGTGACGTGACCAACGAACCCATTCTCAACTGAAACCAGGAACAACCATGCTTGCCATTCATCATCACCCCAGATTGATCAAACCGGATAAACCAGGCACAACAAGCACTCTGTGGATCAACTCCTGCCAACTTGTGGACCCACGCCTACATTCACTCAACTTGACTAAGCCAGAATAGATCCATGGTTCCATGCGCCCTCCGGGCGCTGTGTGAACAATGTTGTCATCGCCAGAGTAATACTGACCCACCCTATTCAATTGAGTAGCCATTCAACCAACGAGAAGACCATGAACCACCAACACACGTTTGACCCCACTTACGAACCAGAGTGAGTGCCTGTTCATGACCAACTTCTTTAACTTCTTTCACCTCAAATAAATGGAACGAAGGGAACACCACTGCAACCCGTAAGCAGTAAACCTATAGCTAGCACCAGTAAAAGCTTCATCATTCTCAAACCTCTCGATTACTTTTTTGAAGATACAGACACAAAAAACCCCAGCCTTGTGAGCCAGGGTTCTTTGAAACCGTTGGAGCCTAAACGTCAGACCCCGTGGGTTTTAACGTCAGGAGAGATCCAAACATTAAGCGATAGTCAACAGACCATCATTCAACACCAGCTCATCAGCACCTACGCCTGTTAGAACAATCTCGAGAATTTCCGGCGTTGCGGCATTGGAACCGAAAGCGGACGTTTCAAGAGTGACCGTGGTATTGCCGCCAGCGTCTTCCGTCAGGAAGATTTCCAAAGCGGAGTCAACGCCGTCAGTCTCAACATCGCCGGTGTTCAGTACGTAGTCAGTCCCAACGAAGAGGCTGTCGGAACCTTCATTGCCAAAGCCAGAGATCGTGCCTTCGACATCACCGACCAAGTACGCGTCGTTATCAGCAGTAGCTGTTTGGCTAATACCCACTGTCGACACAACAAAATCTGCGTCGGTGAGTGCTTGCTCTGCATCATCTACCGCGTCTTGAAGAACACCTGCTTGAGTCAGCTGATCAAGAAGAGTTTGCTCTTCTGTGACCACCTCATCCAAGGTATCAATGGTGTCTTGTGCTGCCACTACCGCAGTTTCAGCAGTTACAAGATCTTCAATCAGCGGCGTATCAGCCAGCTCAGCCGTGTAGTAGGCATCTACCAAGTCTTCGAAGGTGTCAAGAGCACCAGCAGTGTTGGTCGCATCTTCCAAGGCATCGATGGACGCTTCGGCCGCAGCATTGAGATCAGCCTCAGCAGTCAGCGCAGCATCAAATGCAGCGTTGATAGCAGTTTCAGAAGTAGCATCAATGAACCCGTCTGTAACTGCTTGGCCTACTACCGTCGCGTGGGCAGTTTCAGTGTCTTCTTCGGAACCAGCCCACCCAACCAAAGCGATATCAGAAGCTAACGCCGATTGACCGTCATTTTCAATTTTGGTCAGGGCAGTGATCTCTGCAGCGATTTCTGCGGCAGTCGGCTCAGCAGCATTTGCTGCGGTAGTTTCCGTGAAACCTGCGCCAACGTCAGACAACGCTGTAACGGTTGCCGCATCGTCGCCCTTGTCCAGGAGCGCTGCTTCCAGATCGGCCGCGTCAGAGGCGTCGACCGCAGAGGTTTTTGCTGCGTCAGCCGAGATGCTGGCGTTGTATTTTGCAATTAGGTCGGCCGCAAGACCCTGCTGAGCCTCAAAAACCGCTACTTGATCGGCATCCCAACCACTGTCAGCGTCTGCAAGAGAGACTACACCGGTATTCGCGTCCACTTCAGTCAGTGTCAGGACTGTATCATTTGCGAATACGGCGTTGGTAGCGTCATCAACGTCAACTGTGAGAACACCCGTAGAGTTGATAGCACCGTCGACCTTCGCACCACCATTGGCAGTAACTACCCAAGAGGCAGAGGCTGCTTCTTCGGCAACTTGAGCATTAGCAGCTGCTTCTGTGGCTGCGTCTTCAGCGTCTGCAGCGGCTTTAGCGGCAGCGACAGCCGCAGTCAGGCCGTCGACTTCAGCAATGGCAGTATTTGCGTCAGCAACGCTTTCCTCTGCAGTTGCAAGAACCTCTGCGTTAGCAGTTTCCTGTGCGGACAGCAGGGCTGCTTTCACCGCAGTAGAGGCACCGTCATAAGTCCCATCAACCAGAGCATCGGTTGCAGTAACAGCAGTATCATAATCGCCTTCGATGGCGAGAGCTGTAGTAAAGGTATCTGGATCGTCGTCTCCATCGGCAGCTGCCAAGAAGTCGTTCAGCGAATCTTGCGCAGTGCTAAGCTCATTGAGCAGTGCAGTCAAACCGGTAGCCGGAGCTTCAGGATTAACGATCGCATCAACGCTTGACTGTGCAGAAGTAACGGTCGCTGCGTCTTCAGAAACAACCAGGCCGCCTTCACCAAATGCTAAAGAAGTCGCGAAGTCGTCAGGTACATCTTGCAGATTATCAGCAGTGTAGTTGGACACTTCAACACGGTTATTAAACTGGTTGAAGGCGCGAACGGTAGCTGCATCTGCTGTGCCGTCAGCGACATCATCCTCATAGTCCCCAACCGCTGCTACCAACTCGGAAACGATCTGGCCGCGACTTTCGCCTGAGTCCAGACGACCTACCCAGTAAGCAATACCATCGGGATCATCAGCCAGGGTCTTGCTAAGTGTGTTCTCGTAGATGGTTTCGATGAACGCTTGGTTCTCATCAAGCGAACTACCGAAGTAATCCTCAGCGGCGGTTGATGCCAGCATCGCAGAAGCAACTTCAGCTGCGCTGTCGTCGCTGCTGAAAGTTTGCCAGTACGTGTTACCGCTGCCTTCCGATGCGCGGTTGAAAATCGCTACGTAAAGTTCGGAAATCTGAGTCTTTGATAAAGCCATTATTTTGTTCCTCTCCTGATCGGAATCTCGGCCTGAAGGCCGGGTTTAACGTTGCCTGTTACAACTCGCGGTAAGTTGCATGAACAGCAAAAACAAGTCAACAGTCGACCACATTAAAATTGCTTGATGGGCACCGGTTTAACGACACCTGACGTTTCAGTGAGACTCCCCATGACGAGTTCATGTAAGTAGCTCACAAGACCACAGCATACCACAGCCGAGCGGTTGGCAAGGGGTTACTTTGTAAATTTTCTTAACTCGTTGGGCCAACCTATGTTACGGAATCTCGCTTGTTTGCAATCAGGGCTCTATACTGCCGCGGCGGTTTATCGAGAGGGTATGAATGGGCTTTTTCAGGTTTGGACTGGCTGCACTGGTGGTCGCCAGCCATATGGGCATCACGTTTGCGGGATTAAATCCTGGTGTGAGTGCCGTCGTGGTTTTCTACTTTCTCGCCGGCTCGGTTGTAGCCCGTTTGTGGCAACGGCTTGGGGCCCCGGGTGAAACGGCGGTCAAGCGGTTTTTAGTGGACCGTTTCTGGCGAATTGCGCCCATGTACTACTTTGTGCTCGCGGTCAGCTTTGGTGCCTTGGTCGCCGGCGCCGAAAGCTACTTTCTTAGTGGTGCTCCCTCTTTTGCCGTTCTGGCTCAGAATCTGCTCGTGCTCCCGCTCAATTACTATATGTACAGTGGGGTCGATACCACCACTCTGATTCCTCCCGCCTGGTCGCTGGCGGTGGAGCTGCAGGTCTATCTTCTCATGCCCCTGCTGCTCTTGCACCGTTGGGCCCTGTTGATCGCGCTGGCCGCCAGCCTTGTTGTATTCGGACTGGCTCAGGGCCCCTGGCTGAGCGCCGATGTATTCGGTTACCGTTTGTTACCGGGGGTTCTGTTCGTATTTTTGTGCGGAGCCCTGATGGCTTCCGGCATCCGGAGCGAAAGGCGGCTCGCCTGGGTCATCTGGGCGGGTATCTGCGGTTTTGCAGCGGCTTTGTTTTTCGCCCTGCCCCAGTGGCATGCGCCCTTTAACCGGGAGGTAGCGCTAGGCTTTGCTGTGGGGGTGCCCCTGGTTCATGGGCTTGCTCTGGTGCGTTTCAAGGGCCCGGCTTACCGGGCCAACCGTTACGCCGGCGTGTTGAGTTATGGCGTGTTTCTGGCCCATTTCCCGGTTATCTGGCTTTATGAACTGGCGCTGCCGACGCTGGCGACGTCTTTTTTTGCCGTGCTTGTAGGCTCAGCTGCGGTAGCCGGCGCTGGCCACGTTCTGGTAGAGAAACCGCTCTGGCGACGCTTCAGGGCCACCCTATGATTCAGCCCTGAATTAACCCACGCTGAACCTTGGCTAAAGGGCTACCACTTTGCCAACTGCTGCGAATTGAGCTCACCCGCCAGAGCCAGGAGTTCAAGCCTCGTGCTCAGATTTTCGTAAACTGCGGTGACCATATCTTGCTCAATGGTCGACCGGCGTTTGCGCACATCGAGGAGGCCGGTCAGGTTCCGCAAACCGGCGTTGAACCCCTCTTCCGCGGCATTCTCTGATTCCCGGGCAGAAGCGACCGCTCGTTTCAACGCCTGGATGTTGCTGTAACTGCCGCTGAGTTCTGATTTGAGCCGCTCCACTTCTATCTGAATCCGTTCGAGCTCGTTGGCCAGCAACCATTCCGCGCCCTCTTCCCGGTAACGGGCGGCGCGGGTTCTGGCGCTGGTGGCGCCCCCCTTATAAATCGGGACGACTAACTGGAGTTCAATGCGCCTTTCTTCCAACAATGAGGTGGCGAAGCTGTCGTTATCGGTATAGCGGGCTCTCAAAGACAGTTCCGGGTAATGACCGGCATTGGCGACCTGCCGGGATACCCGCGCGAGCCGGGATTCGGCCCGGGCTATCTTCAATGAGGGCGCTTGGGCCCGGGCTTGTTGCTGCCAGTCATTTTTCAGAAAGGCCCTGGTACGCTGCCAGAGTTGTTCGTTGACCGGAACCACCGTTTCCACCGGCAGGCCGGTTACCTGTCGCAGGGTCTGGAGCGCGATACGCTGCTCGTTGTCAAGCCGCACAACATCAGCACGTACCTCATCAACACGTGAGCGCGCCTCAAGCCATTGAGCACGAGTGGCAAAACCCCGGTCGAGCATTTCTCGCAGCTGGTCAGCCTGCCTCTGATGGCTCTCAAGCTCCTGTTCAACAATGGCCTTCAGCCGCTCAAGCCGACGCACATCCAGAAAAGACAGCAGCGCGTTTATACCAATCTGGCTTCGGGTCGCCTCAAATTGAGCCTGGGTTTTGTCGACGGAGCGCTCAGCCTGCTCGATCCCCTTGAACGCTTTCCGGGAATAGAGTACCTGGCTGACGCCTACGTCCAAACGTCGGGGGCTATCGGAGCCATCCTCCAACCCTCCCAAGCCAAGGTCTCTTTTATACCGGGTGCGGCCATAACCGGCAGTGAAGTCCACTTGAGGCTTTACACCGGCCCAGGCTTCATCCACGCCGGCCTTCTCTGCCTGTACGTAGGTTCGCTCACCGCGCAACTCGAGGTTACGGTTAAGTGTTGTCTCGTAGGCCTCTGCCAATGTCATTGATTGGGCGAGGGCGGAGGCCGTCAGCAATGCAGCAGCTAAAAGTACAACGGTTCGTGGTAGCAAGTGGTGCACGCACTCTCCTCAGGTTTCCCGGAAGGCTTTTTCAGACAACCGGATGAAAGGGTCCAGCAGATACTTGAGCACGGTGCGCTCTCCGGTACTGATCATGACTTCTGCCGGCATGCCTGGCACCAGAAACATCTCCTGTTCCGCCATGGTCGTCGTGCCCTGCTCGGTGAGCCTCAGGCGCACTTCGTAATAACTTTCTCCAGTATTTTCATCCTCAAAGGTATCGGCTGATATTGTCACAACCTCTGACTCGATGACGTGGGCCGCCTGGAAGTTGAATGCGGAAAGCCTGACATCGGCTTTCTGGCCCGGGCTAATCCGGTCAATTTCCGTGGGCGCAACCCGGGCCTTAATGGCCAGCTGAAGGTTGAAGGGCACAACTTGCATCAGCGTATCGCCCGGCTTGACAACGCCGCCTTCCGTGTAGACTTTGTTGCCCACCACGGTGCCGGTCACCGGTGCTTTAATAACCAGCCGGCTGAGGGTATCCTGCAAGCTTGTTTCCCGCGCCATGAGGTCGGCTTTTTTCTGTTGAACTTCCCGCAGTCGGGTGGTCATCTTTTCCATGAATTCTTCTTTGGTCACCAGCAATTCCGAGCGGGTGGAGCTGATTTCCGACCGCAAGCGACCAATTTCCGATTTGGTAGAATCCTTATCGGCCTTCAGGCGAAGAAGCTCTCGCTCCATTTCATTAATTCGGGTGCGATCGGCCAACTGGCGATCATAAAGCTCTTGCCAACCCGCCACTTCCTGCTCATAAGACGCAATACGCCCACTCAGGTTGCGACTCACCGCCTGCTGGCCCTGAATTTGCTGATTCAGCGCGTCAATGCCCTGGTTGAGTATATCCAGCCTGGCCTGAAGGCCGTCTCTGCGGGACTCAAAAAGCGATTGCTGACCTTCAAGAATGGCAGCGAAAGCAGGCTTTTCGGACTGGCTGGTCAAGCGCTCGGGGAATTGAATGGAGGGTTTGTCGGCACGCTCGGCCAGCAGCCGGGCTTCCTCTCCCAGGATCTCCAGTAGCTGAGACTGGATGATTTCAAGCTCAGAACGGGCAATGACATCTGACAGCTCTACCAGGATGTCGCCCTGCTGAACACGGTCGCCATCGTCGACATAGATGCGATCAACCACCCCACCTTCAAGATGCTGAATAACGCGGTTCTGGGTACTGACAATAACCTCTCCGACGGCCACCGCAGCGCCGTCTACCGGTGCCAAAGTGGCCCAGCCGCCAAAACCGATAAAGGTCAGAATAACCACCAGAATGCCGAGCCGGGAGCGCCGCCGGTGGTCGGTTTCAAGTTGCGGGAGGTCAGGCGCAGCCGATTTTTTCTCGTATTCACCTTCCAACATTTCCCCGGAGATCTGCCGACTCATGCCTTGCCACCTTGCAGGGTCTGCGGTTTGCCTTTACCAACGTTGATTCGGCCGTCCTGGAGCGCACGCATGATGTCATCCCGGCTGCCAAAGCCTGCTACTTGGCCTTCCGAAAGCACCAGCATTTTGTTGACCAGGCGAAGGATGGGCTTTCTGTGCGAGATCAGAATAACGGTAACTCCTTGCTCTTTCAGAGCTTCCAATGCGGCGACAAGGGCCTCCTCACCCTGGTCATCCAGATTTGAGTTGGGTTCATCCAGCACCACAAGACGTGGCTGGCCATACAATGCTCGGGCCAGGCCAACGCGCTGGCGCTGGCCGCCAGACAGCGCACCACCAACCGCGGTGATGTGAGTGTCATAGCCATTAGGCAAGCGCAGGATCAGTTCGTGCACACCCGCCATTTTTGCCGCCGCCACAACGGCCCCCGGATTCACCTCACCGAACCGGCAGATGTTTTCGCTGATGGTGCCCTCAAACAATTCAATGTCCTGAGGCAGGTAACCGAGGAAGGGGCCCAGCTCGGCCTTATCCCACTGGTGAATATCCGCACCATCAAGCCGGACTTTGCCGTTCTGCAGCGGCCACACCCCAAGAACGGCTCGGGCCAGAGAGGACTTACCGGCCGCACTGGGCCCAACGATGGCCAGCATGTCGCCCTTGTCGAGACTGAAGCCGACACCGCGCAGGGCAGGCGACGCTGCGCCGGGAGGAACCATCACCAGGGCTTCCACCGACAATTGTCCTTCAGGATCTGGCAAAGGCATGCCCTCGTTACCAGTCGGGTACTGCTCAAATAATTGATTGAGGCGCTGATAAGCCTGTCGCGCGGACGAAAACCCCTTCCAGGAGCCAATCATCAAATCCAGTGGCGCAAGCGCCCGGCCCAATAGAATGGAGCCGGCTATCAACATACCAGGGGTGATTTCCTGTTCGATAGCAAGAAAGGCGCCCAGCCCCAGGATAAGGGACTGGAACATCATCCGCAGGGTCTTTGAGATATTACTCACGACAGCATTGCGGTCGCTGGCATCCGACTGGTCTTTAAGAAAGCCAATGTGCCTTTCCAGCCACTTGTAGCGCAGGTTGCTTTCCATGCCCATGGCGTCAACGACTTCGGCATTGCGAAGGCATGAATCTGCATAGCGGGTAGACTGGATACTTTTGTTACTGGCCGAGCTGAGCGGCGCCTTGGTGAGCTTTTCGTTCACCAAGGCCAGCACGGCGAGGATAATGGCAGCGATAATCGCAAAAATACCGAACCAGAGATGGAAAGCAAACAGAACCGCAATAAAGATTGGCAACCAGGGGCCATCAAAGAAAGCAAACAGGCCCTGACCGGTCAGAAACTGACGCAGCGATGTCATGTCCTGAATGGGCTGAGAGCTTTGGCGGCCTGGTTCATTAACGGACTGCTTGAACATGGACGCGAACAGCTTGCTGTTCATGCTGGCATCCAAATGATTCCCGAGCCGAACCAGAATGGCGGACCGGGCTATCTGCAACAACGCCAACGCTATAAAGAGGAATACGACGATCAACGTAAGCATCAGCAGGGTCTCTATGCTTCGACTGCCGAGGGCTCTGTCGTATATTTGCAGCATGTATAGTGCTGGCACAAGCAAAAGGAGGTTTATAAAAAAGCTGAGGAATCCGACTGCGTAAAACCCGCTCTTACACTCGCCAAGGGCGTCTTGTAACGGCGTCGGTCGCTGGCCGGATTTTGCGTTAGGTTTGAACATTAATGCTTTTGTCCCAGGGGTGAATAGGCTTCAGTTGCATAGCACCGCCATGCTTAAGCGTCCCGCCAATCGCCAAAAAATGCGCGCCTGAGCGCAATGGCACTGGACCCGAGGGCGCGCATTATCAGCTATTGATGCTGGTGAGTCCACCCCGCCTGTGGTTACGTTATGTCAGTGCGGCAATTGCCGGACATTATCTGCGCGGTCGGGCTTATGGGTGCTGTATCAGGCTAAAATGCCTTTCTGACCCAGAGGGTATCTTCCTGCTCCCAACCGGGCTGGTGCCCGGTAGGCGCATTTCTCAGGAGTTTTACAATCAGCGCACAGTCAAACTGCTGGCTGGCGGCAGTTGATTCGGGATCGTCTCTGGGCAAAGCCTGCTCCCTTGCTGTCATGATTCGCGGGAAGACATAATCTGCGCTACCGCTTCCAACGGAACATAACAGCAGACTATGCCTTCAGAAAAAATCCACCAATAACAAACACGTAACGATTTTTAGATTTTCAAAGGCCCCGTCGACAGCCGCCGTGTCCGTTACCGATAAGCGCTCGACGGGCGCTTGGAACATGGCTCCGTGCTGTTACTTATGGTCCGAGTTATCGGGAAATCGTCTTACTGACTGCTTCTGACCATGTACTCTGAAGTCCACTTGTATCTTCTGTCCGGATTGCGAAGTACCAGGTACCCTCTCCGAGCCCGGCGACCTCGTACTCCATTGTCTGACCATCGTCGACAATCACTTCATAAGACATTTCTTCAACGCTTTCTTCAGTGCCGTATCGAACGACGTACTTGTCGATTTCGCCCATTGTTATGGACTCCCCATTGACTCGGGTTAATGGTGCTTGCCAAGTCATTCTTGCAGAGCCGGTCACCGGTTCGGGTTCTGGAGTTGGCTCTGGCGCAGGCGTTGACTCTGGTGTTTGCTCTGGCTCTGGCTCTGGTGTTGGCTCTGGCGTTGGTGTTGGCTCTGGCGTTGGTGCTGGCTCTGGCTCTGGCTCTGGCTCTGGCTCTGGTGCTGGCGTTGGCGTTGGCGTTGGCGTTGGCGTTGGCGTTGGCGTTGGCGTTGGCGTTGGCGTTGGCACAGGGTCTGGATTTTGTGGCACATAGCCAATGTTTAATAGAGCTTCATCCAGAGATTCTATTGCAAGAGATAAATTTTGCCCCTGCTCACCCTCCTGATAAACCACCTCTGTGTGGCGGGACGCTTGTAGGCTGCTTGCCAGCAACACTAGTTCAGCACTGGTCTCAAGCTGCGCACCCGAAAGCAGAGGCAAATACCGATTACGAATTATTTCTTGTTTGAAGTCGCCAATTACATCCGCCAAAGACCCCCAACGCGAATCCTCCGCAAGCGCAAGGAAACCAACATTCACAAAAGCAGATTCAAGAACTGAAGCGTCTGCCATCAACGCTCCAGGGGTTGACAGATCTACTTGAGAGCGACTAAGCACCCCCGCTGAGAGACTGAATTTGGCTTCCAGGTCTGACAATGCATTTTGGTAATCAGACCATTCCGGCACCCCGTTTAACGAGGCCATATCAAATGCCAGGGAACCGAGCGGAGTAATTACCGCCCTGGAAATAGAGCCCCCAGTTGGATGGACCATCGTCTTCATTGAAAGATCGTTACCGGGCCAGAACCATTCTCCAAACGCTACGTTGCCACCACCCGGAGTTTGGCAAACAGGGCGCACATCGCAGCGCATTTGGGTGGCACTGTCTGAGGCCAGCACAACTTTTAAGGAACGCTCAGTGAAATTCTCAGGAACACCAGCTCGGAACCGACCGTCATTGTCCGTGCGTACGCTTTCGCCCACCTGAACCCATCCTGATTCGGGATTTGCACTGTAAGCACGCCAAAGAGAAATTCGACCGCCCCGGACGACACCCTTTACCGCAGAACCTTCCACCCAAACCGTCTTTACGCTCTCTTCAGATTGAGCGGGCTCATTTTCATTTATAGAAGGCGCAGATGCTGGCTCTTCAACGTTATCAGACTGAGGATTGGCCAAAGCGGTGCTGCTGGAATCGGAGTCTCCGCCGCCACATGCAATAAGCAAAAAACTGAAGCAAAGCGCAAATATGGTCTTGGGCGATAAGCCGGGCAGGATAAACATAGCGTCTCCGGAATTAAGATTCGAAGGTGCTATGTTATTTGGCCTGGGTGTCAAATAACGTTAAACTTGTGGCGTTTTTGACGCCACTTTACGCCATTATTTTGGCGCTTAGATTGGCGTGGGGGTCAGACCCCAGTGCATTTTCCGGGGTGAAATGCATTGGGGTCTGACCCCGATTTGTCCTGGTGAGAGAACTTGATTGGCAGCTCGCGAAAAATGGCAAAGATCGTCTGGGAGTCGGCGCTGCTGCAGGCGGCTTCAAGGCTGCGCAGGCTTGCCTCAATCTCGGCCCAGGGAAGGCAGGATTCTCTGGCCATCATGATCCGGGGGTGTTCGGTTTGCTCCGGGTCCCCACCTATCAGTAACTCTTCAAACAATTTCTCCCCCGGCCGGAGCCCGGTGAACTGAATTTCAATGTCGCCCCCGGGATGTTCGCTGGTCTTTTCTTCCAGCCCCATCAGGTGAATCATCTTCTTTGCCAAATCCGCAATGCGGACGGGCTCTCCCATATCGAGTACAAATACCTCTCCGCCCTGCCCCATACTGCCGGCTTGCAACACCAGCTGACTCGCTTCGGGGATAGTCATGAAATAGCGAATGATATCTGGATGAGTCACGGTGACCGGGCCGCCATCGTTGATCTGTTCCCGGAAAAGTGGCACCACTGAACCAGATGAATCTAGAACATTCCCAAAACGCACCATGGAAAAAATGGTTTGGCTCTGGCGCTTTGCAAGGCCCTGCAGTACCAACTCCGCGACGCGTTTGCTGGCGCCCATGACATTGGTCGGCCGCACGGCCTTATCGGTCGAGATCAGTACAAAACGCTCGACTCCGGAGGCAATGGCCGCCTCGGCTGCGCGAAGCGTACCGAACACATTGTTCTGTATGCCTTCGATCACATTCTGTTCAACCAGCGGCACGTGTTTATAGGCGGCAGCATGGTAGACCGTTTCGATGCCGAAGCTTTTCATGACCGATTCACAGCGAGCGCGGTTCGTGACACTGCCCAATAACGGATGAATGCTGACACCCAAGGCCTCAGACGCGTTCATTGCGCGAAGCTGCCTTTCAATATGATAGAGAGAGGATTCAGACCGATCGAACAGCACCAGGGTTCTGGGGCGGTGCTGGATAATCTGTCGGCATAATTCTGAACCAATTGAGCCCCCTGCCCCCGTCACCATCACGGCTTTCTGGTGAAGGCTGTTTGCCACCAGTTCCAGATCCGGTCGGACCGGGTCCCGGCCCAGCAGGTCTTCAATTTCCAGATCCCGGACATCGTTGATTCGCACCTCGCCGGACACCAGTTCGGATACCGAGGGAACGGTCTGTACCGGAATGGACAGGGTTTCCAGGCTTTCGATCAACGCCTTGCGATTGATGTTGGGGTCTGCGTCCAGTGCCAGGAGCAATCGCTGAACGCTGTATTTAGGCAGGTACTCTTCAAGGTGATCAAGCCCGATCACCGGCAGGCCGTTAATCAGGGTTTTATGGTTCGCAGGGTCAATGGAAATGAATACCATAGGGCGGAATTTTGAGCCCTGCCCAAGCGCTGACGCCAGCTGCAGGCCGGTACTCCCGGCGCCAACGATCGCAACCGGCTCTTTCAGCATCTGCAGCGGCCGGTTGACGATCATGCGTACACTGAGGCGGGTGCCGCTGACGAACAGGAAGGCCATTGCGCCGTAAATGATGGGGACAGAGCGCGGCAAAAAGGCCTGGAACAGGTAACCCAATATAATCAGCAAAAGGCTGGAGCCGATCACGCCGTAAATAATGGTCAAAAAGGCTTTATCACCCAGGTAGCGGATAACGGCTCGATATAACCCAAGGCGTATAAAAATCCCGATGGTCAGAGCCACGGTTGTGACGGCAACCGCTAACTGCTTGTCAGAGGGGAGCCAAAAGTAATCTTCCAATCGAAGGGCGTAGGCAAGCCAGATGGATAAGAACAGGGCGCCAGCGTCTGACAATACCGAAACAATGCGCTTCTGGTACCTTGGCAGGTTCAAAAATCGATTAATCACTCAGTCTTCTCCCGGAATTCTGTCACCGGATCCATTACCTCCCAGTGTTAGAAGGATGTACCGGAAATAGGCCTTCAGCGTGAGTTTTTCGAGCATTTTCTGATCGGTTTCAGCCAGGAGCTTCGGGGTAGACATGTCGATATCATTGATCTGCGCCAGGCCGGTGATTCCAGGTCTGCAATTGAATACGTTCCGCTCGGCCCTCTCCCGGATTAATTCGTCCTGACTAAACAGGCAGGGACGGGGGCCTACCAGGCTCATTTCGCCTTTCAGCACGTTCCAGAGCTGTGGTAATTCATCGAGTTTGGTGCGACGAAGAAAATGGCCAAAATGGGTAATCGATGCGGTGCTGGCCAGATGGCTCGCCACTGAGGCGGTATCAACTTTCATTGTCCGGAATTTTACGAGGGTAAACGGCTTTTTCTGTCGCCCAATCCGCTCCTGCCGGAATACGGGGGAGCCGGTATCGAACAATCCAATCACGTAAAGCATTGCCAGAAGCGGAAAACCAATCACAAGCCCCAGCAAGGCAAAACACACATCCAGAAAACGAATCACTCTTTAAACATCCTGGTTAACGGCTCATCACATTGATGATCAGTAGCCGTGAGTTTCAAAACAACGCCTCAGCCCTTCATCTACAGATACCGGCGGCGTCCAATCCAGGCGCTTTCGCGTTGAACCGATATCCACCTGCAACGAGCCCAACAGCCGTTGGCCAACGGCTTTTTTTCCCAGCACCGTAGCGCCTAGCTGCAACAAACCTGCAGGCACAGGGATTAACCGGGAGTGCCTACCCATCGCTTTCGCCGCCCGCCGCAACAATCCGGACGTGGAGAGATCTTCACCGTCACTGACCAGAAACACCTGATTGGCAGCGCTCGGATGGTCTATGCAGGTAATAATCAAATCAACCAGATTGTCCAGCCCAACCAGGGAGCGACGATTGTCTATCGCGCCAAACGGTAAGGGCAACCCTTTTTCAACCAACTTGATCATGCTGGCGAAGTTGCCTTTTACACCCGGGCCATACACCAGGGGCGGGCGGATAATGACCATCTCCATGCCGGTTTCGAGAGCGATCTGCTGCAAGCCCTGTTCTGCTTCCAGTTTTGAAATGCCGTAGGGGTCTTCGGGGGTGGGGGTATCGTCACAAGTGAATGGCCTGCCCGGTGCTGTTTGCTCGCCATTTACTTTTATGGAGCTGATAAATACAAAACGACGGATACCGGCCTCTGCTGCCTGGCGAGCGAGTTTGAGGGTCCCCGCTACATTCACTTCCCGAAACGCCGCCAACGGTTCCGCCGCTTGATCGTTCATGATATGCGCACGGGCGGCGGTGTGAACCACCACTTGCTGATTTTTTAAGGCGACGAACCAGTCTGTGTGCTGATCGATATTGCCCACAGCAACCGTGCCCGTCGTGATAACACTTCCAGCCATTCTTACCGTACCCGTAACCTCGCCTTCCTTCCGGTAAGCAAGACGTTTTAGAAGATGGCCGCCGACAAATCCGGAAGCGCCGGTAACCAACACATTCCCGCTGTTAATCATCGGCCAATAGCTCTTGATAGATCGTCATGTGCTGTTCCACAATCTTTTCAATAGCAAAGGCCTTTTCCGCCAGTTCCCGGCCTGCCTTGCCCATTTGGGCACGACGTTCCGGTGACTCGATCAGGGCCTGAATCGCATCGGCTAAGTCAATCGGGTTTTTGGCAGGAACCAGAACACCAGTGACATCAGGCTTTATGGCATCACGACAACCGGGATGATTTGTTGTTACGACAGCTCTGCCACAAGCAGCCCCCTCCACTAGCGCTTTGGGGAGGCCCTCACCGTAATAAGAAGGCAAACATACAATATTCGCTGCAGCATACTGGGCGGCAATATCGGTGCAAAACCCGGGCAATTCGACAATCTGTTCTGCAGACCAGCCGCGGACCTCCGACTCAGTGGCACTGGAGGGGTTGCCAGGGTCTGGTGAGCCAATTAAACGCATCACCACCGCAACACCCCTTGAACGCAACAATCTTGCTGCTTCAACAAAGTCGAAAACGCCCTTGTCTCTCAAAAAGCGAGCGGCCATCACTACCACTGGCTTACCCTCGGGCTCTCGCACAACCGGATAATCGGCAAGATTCACACCGGAACCACGGATAATACGCGCCTGATCATCCCTGAGTGCGCCAATCGACAATAACCCGTCGCGGTCTTCCGGGTTCTGAAAGATCACCGCAAGCCGTTTATGATTTAATGCCAAACGATACAGTACCGAGACCAGCCGGAGTCGCACCCGGGCCAGGCCCGTGTGCGCGACAAAAACCGTCCCCAGCCCCGACACTGCAGCGACTACCACAGGGATGCCCGCAAGCCTGGCGGCAATACCGCCATATAAGACCGGTTTAATGGTAATCAGATGCACAAGATCTGGCTGCAACCGTCGGAACAAACGATACAACCCGATGACAGAGCCAAGCTCTGTGAAGGGGTTTTGTCCGCTTCTTGCAATGGCAACCTTGTGGTGTACAAATCCAAAATTCTTGATGCCCTGAACTGCGACCCCATCCGCCGTTGCCACATGTACCTCATAACCTGCTTTTCGGGCGGCAAGCGCGATGGGCAGTCGATGGGACAAAAAGAACTCGGGGATATTAACAACAAACAGTATTTTTTTTGCTAACAATTTTCTTCCAACCAGGTCTGAAACATCAATACACTCCAACATGATACCGCCATTTATGCCTACCGCTCAGGTGGTCGCTTCACATCTTACGAATGAGGAACGGGTGAAATTGGCCATCATGGCGTGTTCCAGGCTGTCGGTTTTGGGCCCATTGCTCACTTCATTTTTATCCGAGTCGGCTGCCTTTATGTTTCGAGTACATCCGATCAGCCCACGCATCGTCAGGTTAAACTCCGCTTTTCACCAAACCAGCATGCCTCATAGGCATCAACCATGCCTTCAATCGAAAACCGAGACGCAATTCGTTGGGCGCTTGCTTTTTTCCGAGCCTGCCAGGCAGTGGGATTCTTTTGCCACTCTTTGGCCATTTTGATGATTAGATCGGCCAAGGCACGTGAATCCTGCGCAGGGCAACACAGGCTTGCATCACCCAGGATTTCCATGGCGTCACCTACATTAGTGGAAACACAGGGGGTTCCACAGGCCATGGCTTCAGCGAGCACGTTTGGGAATCCCTCACCAAATGAGCTTGAAAGAACATGCAGATCAAGTGCATTCATCACTGCCGGAATATCGGTACGCTGACCG
>Ga0307945_1001759_pt1 | contig 17215 bp, 15 predicted proteins | sample OrgLakmetagen228_FD_201818 | JGI IMG/M metagenome (GOLD analysis project Ga0307945, IMG submission 201818) | Saline water microbial communities from Organic Lake, Antarctica - #228 | ecosystem: Environmental > Aquatic > Non-marine Saline and Alkaline > Saline | place: Antarctica: Organic Lake...
GTCTGGCCTCGGTGGCGGACGTCTAGCTGCTGCTGCTGCTGCTGCTGCTGCTCTTCCTCCTGCCGCAGGGCGGCCGCGGGGGGCAGGGTTGCGGGCGGGGCCTGGGCTGCGGGCGCTTGGGGGGGCGACTTTTGCTGCAGCTCCCTTTCTCGTACTTATTTCCCATCTTAAAACTAAGCTGCCAACTATCTAAGGCACAAGCATAAAAAGGATGGTTAGCACAGCGCAAGCTGTGCCAAGAGAGTACTAACTGACGTTCGGTTGCACTCGCCTCCAAGAACTAGAGTACTTCTGCGAGTACTCAGCAGTTCCAATGCATACAAACACCACCCACGCACGGAATGCATGCACCACTTTGTAACACACGCAGGTGTGACACAGTACTTTCCCTGCAACGAATGGCTGGATCCAAAGGAGCCCATGAGTCTAAACAAGACCCTGCTGCCCCGGGACGCAAATGGCGATATAGGGGAGCTGCTCCAATACGAGGTGGGGTTTCCATAGTTGAGCCTATTTTTGCCATCGCTTGCTCTGTGTGATCATGTCTACAAATTTTTTCAGGGCCGCTACATTCTGAGATGCATGTGATCATGTCTACTATTTTGTTCAGGGTCGCTACGCTGTGATATGCATGTGATCTGTATGCCTGTGTTCTTAACAGAACCACTTTGCTATCTGGAACAAACCTGTTCCATTACATGACAGGGTCTCTGCTGTGGATTGTATGCTTTAACAAAAATGATATAATTGATATTGGATGTCGGATAGCTGTCCCTGTTAGTGGTTGCCATGTTGTGATGTGTCTTATGTGTCCAAGTAATTCAGTTAGTATATATATTTGGATTGCTCTAGTCCAGACCATAGATGTGTGGTTGTGAGGGGACACTGCTTAACAAGATGGAAGTTCCCCTTTCGTAGCCTGTGTTTTGTGCTTGTAGTAAACATACATCCCACGATAACTGGCTTACTCTCATCCAGGTGGTCATGTTTACGACTGACATCCGTGGCGCTGGCACAGACGCAAACGTAGAGATTGAGCTGTGGGGCACAAAGGTGACCTAGGTTGTGTGTGGCCCTGCGCCACGTATAGGTTTGGAGATCGAGCTGTGGGGCACAAAGGTGACCTAGGTTGTGGATAGCCCTGTGCCACACATTAGTTTGGAGATCAAGCTGTGGGGCATAAAGTTGACATAGTCTGTGGATGGCCCTGTGCCACATGAAGGATTGGGGTCGAGCTGTGGGGCACAAAAGTGACATTTCCATGAGTGGCCCTGTGCCACACATAGCTTTGGCCAGAACTAAATGCACCCGTCCATGAGCATACATCTTTGAATCATGACTGTGTGTGCAGCTCTTGCCAACCCAACTCACGGGACAACTTGAAACCCTCTCCTTGCAATATTTGGCAGCCAGCAAACAAACTCTTGATGCACACACGCTTGCAATAGAAGAGCTTGCTCCTCACTCCTTATTCTTGCAGGGAGAGGCCTTCACTGCCAAAAAAGATATCACTGTTAATTGCCTGTGTGATGTGCTGATACAAACATGGGGCACTTGCTGTTTACTGTTGTGTATTCTGCAACATTGTGCTGCTGTGTTATGGCAGAAGGGGGGGGGTAGCGTGCAGCGTGTGCACTCCTTTGTTTGAGGCGCATTTAGTATTTTTTCAATAAGATCATTGTGCTCTCTTGTGCTCGCAGGACCACACAAGTCCACACAGGCTAGACACCAGGTGCGTCCGTGACATCCATGTAATTTGGGGACAAGCTTCACTCTGCACAACTTCCTATGTTTATTATCATTGTTTCCTTTGGCCTCAGGCTCGGTTGCCACGGTACTCACTCCCTTGACCTCAACAACGTTTTCCATCAGAACCTGTTTGAATGTTTGTGGTTGCAAAATTAAGATAATGCTTGGCATCGGATTTTGCACACACACACACACACACACACACACACACACATACACACACACTGCACCCCTCACTCACCCTGCACTCTGCTGTCCATTGTGTCCTTATTTTCTCCTTGCAGTGCAAACAATTTCGAAAGAGCCCAGAAGGACATGTTTGCCCTCAAGGCCCCTGACATTGGCGACCTCACACATGTGATCGTGCGCAAGGACGACGCAGGTTTTGGCAGTGATTGGCATCTACAGGTGCGTCCTACGTAATAGTTTACCCAATTGTCGACGCGTGCACCATTCCTGAATAGCATATCTCAGACATTATAAAAGCCCGTTCGACGCTGCATCCAAGAGAGCTGTAATAAGTGGTCAACCCAACTGTTGAATCAAGTTATAATAAGTGGTGGACCCACCCACGTGATGCACGAAGGTGGCACAGGCCAGAAATCCCATTGGTGTGTGTGTGTGTGTGTGTGTGTGTGTGCAAATGCGTGCACGCCTGCTTGCAGACACATGTTTGTGTTTGTGATCCCTCAGCCCATTGGTGCACATCTTTGTCTCTCGACACCAGACGTTGAGTATGTGGAGATGCTGTCCCCCTGCAGAGTGTCGAGGTGCTGCACCCGTTGTCCAAGAGGCGCTACTTCATGATCCTCAATGACTGGTTCAAGGTATGTGTCGTTGCACCGGCGCTTGCGTCTTTGCTGCAGCACTTCACCAAATGTTATGCAGGAGTGCATCAGATGCATTTGACTGAGGACATTTCATTGGAATGTTCAGTTGGATCTGCCACATGTTTACTCCTTAGTGTAGAGTGGGAGCTGCACATCAGCAGGCCTGCTTACCTTTCCAAGCTTCTTGTACACATATCATCATTCATTTTGGACCACACCTCATTGTTAACTTTAAACCACAGTTCATTGTCCCCTTTGGAACTCACCTCATTAAAATTGTTAACTTAGATCCACAGTTCATTGTCCCCTTTGGACCTCACCTCATTAAAATTGTTAACTTAATTCCACAGTTCATTGTCCCCTTTGGACCTCACCTCATTATTAACTTTGGACCACAGTTCATTGTCCCCTTTGAACCTCACCTCATTGTTAGCTTTGCAATGCTTGAAGGGAGCGTGTGAGAAGAAGCTGGAGGTGGGCCAGCTTCCTGCAAGTGGAAAGTGCTCATACCGAGTGACAGTCCATACCACAGGTATGCTTATTGTGGTGTGATCTGCTGGTCAGCTGGTCTGCTGTTTGTTTGTGCCTGTATGTGGGGCTTGTGAAGGTGTGTATGTGTGTGTGTGAGTGTGGGCTCAAAGCTGAGGCGTACTTAAAGAGTAGCTCTAGTGCAGGCAGCTAGTATAATTATCAGGCCACCATTAGGCTGGTCAGGTACACACACACCAGAAGCAGCCAACCGTTTACCTACCCACGTACACCACTGACGAGCCTTTCTCTGAGCCTTTGCCTCTGTCACTGTGCTCACAGATATCCGTGGTGCCGGTACTGATGCCAATGTGAAGATGCAGCTGTTTGGAGAGAAGGGCAACACTGGCAATCGCAAGCTTGAGTCCAGCGCAAACGACTTTGAACGTGGCAAGGTAAGCAGCTGGCCAAAAATATGCCTGAGAAATGGCAGTTCTGGGGTGTAAGTAGAAGGGGGCGGTGTTGTGCAGGAAGCTGCACCACTCCCTACAGTTCAATTCAGAGGAGGATGCCCTTGATAACTCAAAAAGTTGCCCGCATTTTTCTTGTTCGAGGGGGACTTTGTGCAAACACAACACAGTTTCTGCCTTATTTTTTGCCTCCAGATCGTACTTATCAGCTGGGAACTCACAAATCGCTTGCAGGTTGACAACTTCATTCTGGAGGCAGTCGACGTGGGCCTGATGCACAAGCTGGTCATAAGCCAAGACAATGCAGGTACAGTGACCTTGTTTACAAATACTCCTGCTGGTCATAAGCCATGACGATGCAGGTACAGTGACCTTGCTTCCAAATACTCCTGCTCCATCATTGTAGCCCAAACAGAAATGGGGCGTTTACAATAGTTGCAGTGGCGGCGACATACTAGTATGCTCTCTGACAAATGCCTGGTTCGTGGCTTAGGAGACAATGCCAAGTGTTGGCTTAGTTGGCTTGCTTCTAAATCCAAGCTTAACAGTTGAAATTCTTCTGCAAATATGCTTGAATTTTGACGCGGACTAAATCAATTTCCTTAGCTGCAAGCTTTGGATGCTCTCAGCGTGTAGCAAAGTTAGAACAGCAAACACACGCAAACACACACACACAGACACTGACACATATACCTATACACAATTCACATTCTCCTTGGCTGCAGGCTTTGGTTCATCTTGGCACTTGGCCAAAGTTGAGGTCGTGAATCTTATCACCGGCGAGCAGGTACGGCAAAACATACAAAAATCGCTGCTTGTCACAGTATGCCTGGTATTTGTTGCTACCTGTGTGAATGCCCATGATGTTAGCTCTGCCTGATTATTTTCTGGCTTAGTTCCCCAAGCACATCTTATCAAGTAGGGTAATAACTGTCTTTACCTTTCCACTCACAGGCTGTGTTTCTGAACCACGTCTATTCAGGCAACAATTGTATTGTCCTCCATCCACAGGCTTTGTTTCCCTGGAACGTCCATTCAACCACAACAACTGTATCTTCCCACCCGCAGGCTGTATTCCCCTGCCACAACTGGCTGGACAAGAAGAATGGCCTCAGCGTGGAGCTGACCCCAGATCGAGACGGGGATGGCAAGGGTGATGGCTTCTTTGGAGGCCCACTCACGGAGCACACCATCACTGTGTACACGTCGGACGTCAGGTAAAGAGCGTCACACATACATCAGGTAAAGAGCGTCACGCAAACATCAGGTTGGGATGCTTGCTTTGAAGTTTCTCTGTGGACTTTCTTCTACAAAGCATGCAAAGCTGTACATGCTTTTGAGTGGGCATCCTTTTCATACCGTGCCACTTTTTAGACTATCGATCGCCAGTGCAGCTGATGAGAGCACACAACCCACTCAGGAGCCCCTGCCCAAAGAGAGACTACACTCAGCAGCTGTGCTCTTGCCCGTCCAATCATGCGCACAATGTCATCCTACCCGTGGTTGTGCTGTCCTAAAACTGGCACGCATCATGGCCTGTGCCTACGCACACACAGGGGTGCTGGGACCGACGCCAACGTGTTCATTGAACTGTATGGAGACAAGGGTGTCATTGGACAGACCCGGCTGGATACGGAGGCGAATAATTTTGAACGAAACAAAACAGACGTCTTTTCGGTGAGGGTGTTTAAAGCTACGGGGGGGAATCGTCTGAGTCCTCCCATGTTGTACCATTTAGCGCTCAAGAATCAAGAGTAACACACATCCCTTAGCCTGCACTCCCTAATAACGTCTTGCAACCTCGTACCGACTTCAGCATTTGGAGTTGAAATTTTAATTTTGTCATTTAGAGGTGTCCATACTGCTTTGTGCTTCAGAATGACCTCTTCCTGTACGAGACACTATGTCATATGACCGATCAATGCTTCATAACCCAGTTTCCTCTTCCTGCCTGTGCGTCTGTGCGTGCAGGTCAAGGGCTCCAGCTTGGGTGACATCCAGAAGGTTGTGATCTGGCACGACAATGCTGGGTTATCGTCAGACTGGCACCTGCGACAGGTGCGTGATGCAACCACATACATACAGCTTGCAGCGCTGGAGCTGTAAGGCTCTTCTTTTACAGGTTCTATTTCGCTTGCATCGTGAGATGCATAGGGCTCTGTCATTATTACCAAGGGCTCTGTCATTACTATTGGTTACCTTCCCTTCTGGAATGGAGAAGGGAAGGTAACCATCATTACCATTATTACCAGGGCTCTGTCATTATTACCAAGGAAAACACAACAACTCATAGAAACGGGAGAAAAGACTAAAATATAGAAAAGAGGTGAGGGAGGGGGGGAAGTATGCTAAAGAGAGAGTTGTGTTCTCCAAGGAATAAAAAGAATGGAAAAGGGAAGCAGAAACCGGAGAAAAGCAGAAAGTGAGAACATCTCAATTTATGCTACACTTCAAGAACCTGAGTTCAGGTGTTCCACACTGAACTCATAAGTTCAGTTTCAGCCACCACCCACAGGAAACAGTGCTGGGTCATAGGTCCCTACTGCAGTATATAAGCTAGAATGTGAAAAAAGTACTTGATTTACTTTAAGGGGTGCCGGCCAGGAACATTTGCATGTATCAGGCGTAGATGGCTACCTGTTTCCTTATATATTGACTCTCTTATAATACCAACGGAACACATGCATCCTGCAGTGTGCTGTTGTGTTGGAACCAGGGTTACCTGCTTTTCTGCATCAGCAATAATGCACAGTACAATGCCTCCTGTTGAAATGAAACAATGTCTACGTGTACCTGTCACACACAGGTGGACGTCTCCAGTCAAGACACACAAAAGAACTTCTGCTTCCCTTGCAACGACTGGCTGAAGAAGAACGGTGCAGATGTGTCTGGTCTGAGGAAGGAGCTGATCGCTGGCTCTCCCGACCAGACCGGCCCTACCAACTACTGCATTACAGTGCACACCAGGTATTACCCACTTTCACATCCTTACAGCACTTAGCGCTCACAGGTACTCACTTTACTGCACTTAGCTTTACTGCATTACAGTGCACACCAGGTATTACTCAAATTCACATCCTTACTGCACTTAGCGCTGCATTTTCCACTGCACTGACCTCTGTACTTAGCGCTGCATTTTCCACTGCACTGACCTCTGGACTTGCTTGTGTCCTACATCTGCCAGCACACATTTGCAAATGTGCACTTCATGCTGTGGTCAGCAGGTGTTGCAGCATACAATCACAGTTCAGCTGTAGGGGCAAGCATCACAAATCACAACCTCAGGCAAGAGAGCTAGTTAGGGACAGGCACCTCTTCAACAGGCTCAACAACTAGCGCCCTACAATCAAAGTGCTGGCAACAGCAACGCATGCGTACGCTTTGTCTGCTAATTTGATAAGTTCATTATGCCGTTTCCTGCAAAATTTGACCGCAGTGATTTGAAGGGTGCCGGCACTGACGCGGATGTGCACGTGGTGGTATACGGAGAGAAAGGAGACACAGGGGAGCGCCTGCTTGACAACGCGATGCAAAACAATTTTGAACGCGGCAAGGTGGGTGGGTCGATAATGTGGTCCAACTCCTGTGGTGTTCTGCACTAGCAGAACAGGTTTTGAGCGTAGTTAGCTGGGTTGGTTGATGGAAATTGGTGTAACTTTTGTTGAGCGTGGCATGTTGGGTCATTCAAGTGGTGTGACCGTTTTGGCGTTCTGCACTCGATCAGCAGGTTTTGTGAGTGGCAAGGTAGGTGGACAGAAAGGCCCCTCCTAACATTTGCAGTGTCTCTTACAGTTGTAGGTACTTTCTGAGCATGATATCGTGAGATAAGTTATGAGGGCTTTTCAAAAGATTAGTAAGGACGATTTGCAATGAAACATAACAAAAAAGCGCTCTGCAGGTTGTCGCTGAACGACTTTGCGCATAGCAAAGTTCCTTTACATGGAAATGGGATTCTTCAAGCCATTGTGAAGGTTGCTACAGTCATTTTTCCTTGGGTGTTCTTCACACATGCATTTACAGTTGTATGTTAAGCATATGGTCTCTCCCTTTGTTGAAATCAGTCTGCTTCTGAAAACATGCCAAAGCAGAGGCTAGGTCAAGCGCCTGCATAAAAAAACAGCAAATTTACAAACGCATCTTTCTCCTTTGTGCTTGTTTTTTTGGCCTGGCAGGTCGACACCTTCTTTGTGACCGCACCCAACATGGGTCCAATGAAGGCCCTCAAAATTAAGTCCAGCAACTCAGGCTTCGGGGCTGCCTGGCATTTGGCCAAGGTGCGTGATTGAGGGATGTGATTGGGGCTGCCTGGCATTTGGCTAGGGTGTGTGATTGAGGGATGTGATTGGGGCTGCCTGGCATCTGGCTAAGGTGCATGATTGAGGGATGCGGTTGGGGCAGGGATGTTATGACTGTGCAAACCCTGTCTGTTACTAGCTGTCGGATTCGGTCATTTTGTCAATCTTACCAGCTGTTGGATTCTGTTACTTTGCTTGTGTGTGACTGAGTAAGTAGCAATTAGCAAAGGTAGAAGCTGTGTTGTATAGAGCCCTTAACAGTGCTAAAGTGCTTGAAAACACTGAATGGAACGGCAGCACGTGTCTAAACAACTTTTTGGCCTTTTCGCTTTGAATAACCTGCTAAGGATTGAGAAGGACCCTACGGCAAGGGTGGTAGCTCTAAATGTTCTCGCCTCTTTTCTACCGCTATACAGATTGAAGTCTCCTCCTCCGCCACTGGCGAGAAGCTTGTGTACCCTTTCAACAAATGGGTCAGCAAGGACAATGGCCTTGAGCACACACTCTGGCCTGACAGGTACACACCCAGCAAAATTGTATGTGCATGTCCCCTAGGGACAGGCACACACCGGTAGAATGATGTGTTTTTCTTCCCCTGGGGACAGCTACAGTAGAACTATCAGGTTCCCCCGCTTAGCTGAAACTTGTCGTGCCGTATTTCCAGCAACCGTGATTGTTGTGCCCATTGCTGTGTAGGGACGGCGATGGGAAGGGTAATGTTGGAGACCTGGGAGCGTTGGTGAAGTACCGAGTGTCCACTTACACAAGCGACGAGCGGTGGGTGTCGTGCTGATTCTCAGCGAGCAGTCTCTCTGTGAGCGCAACATCTGATGGGTTTCTCTGCAATCATATGCACTCAATCGTACTTGCTTTTGCATCATTAAAACCATGTGTCCGTGATCAAGTGTACACCTTAATTATTGCCTCTGCTGCTGCACACAGCCTTGTATTGTAGGTAGGTAGGGAGAGAGAGAGAGAGAGAGAGAGAGAGAGAGAGAGAGAGAGAGAGAGCTCTTTCCGATACGGAATCCTATACGAAAGCCGATTGAATCGTCCGTTTCAGTTGGTTGTGTTTGAGAATCTCATGGCGGCACGCTGCTCTGTCTACAGGGGTGCGGGGACAGATGCTAATGTCACAATAGCCCTGCACGGCACAAAGGGCTTCGTAGGCACCACTCGCATTGAGAACGCGGCCAATAACTTTGAAAAGGGCAGAAAGGTGAGGTCTGGTTTATGTTTGTGCTTCATTATTGCCCGCTAAATTAAGACAAAAGCTGTGCAGGCCTAACTTCATCAACAATTTATTTACTCCCAACATGAAACAAGCAGCTGCAGATTGAGTGTTGATGATGGAAAGTTGACAGGGTTGACGTTTTCATATGGAACCTTACTCCACTCCAGCCTTCAAAGTTTTCATCTGAATATTGCTGCATACACCAAAGACATGCAAAAGGTTCCGCTTTGTCCAGACTCACACCCAAGACTGCGCAACGGCGTTCAGGCCCTCCTTCTCATGGGATACCTTGTGCTTGTTACTTGTTCAGCCTCTTACCTTTTTCGTGCATGTGATCACAAATCCGTACTACGTAACCTGGTAGCTTGCAGGTACAAGTCATAGAGTCTTACTGTAATCGTGTGAGCGTATGATCCGTGTGGATGTATCATACAGGAAGTCCTGAGGTCTTACTGTAGTCGTGTGGTGTAAGTTCGTGTGGATGTGTGATTGTGTGGACGTATATTACAGGAAGTCCTTAGGTAACATAAGGCAATGATTGACACAATATTCAACCCCGCAGGACGAGTTTGAGGTCCTTGGTACCAACGTGGGCGAGCTCACTCATGTGGTCATAGGTGCGTGTGAAAGAGTATGTTTGGATTATTGGTGTGTATACATAATATCATGGGTAATATCATTGATATATCTACGTTTGCATTGGAAGGCCCTTCTCTTAAGCACCAGGCACCAAGTTTAGCATGGATCACGTCCAGATGAAAGAGGTGCCCTTACGTGACAGAAAGGTGAACTCATCAGCCATTGTAGGAATAAGACCAGCAAAGTGTTAGCTTAATGTATGTTGTGTGTGCTCGCTGGTGAAAAGCATCATTTGCCCACGTCTACAAGTGCTTTCCCCCACGGTGTGCATGCTACACATTTAAAGGAACACTCACTCAGGAGGAGCACCCACCCTACAGACCACTCTTTAGCTCCTCACGACGTTCCCACACCCTGCTTGATTCCACACCCTGCAGCACACGACAACTCCCTCCTCGGCAGCGACTGGAAGCTAGATCAAGTGGGTTCACGTCCTGCAGCAGAGCCTGGAGTCGTATGTACTGAGCTGCAAGAGCTGTGTGTAAATCCTGTCCCAATAAGGCGCTGTGACAGATGGTGACAGATCTTGACTGACATATGGTGACAGCTCTTGACTGACATATGGTGACAGATAGTGACAGACAGTATGGAGAGCTAGCTTTGCAGGTGCATCCTCTGATCATTCAGAGATACCCCAGGAGAAGTAAACGCAGGCACACGATCTTAAACTCAAGAATGGGCTAAACCATCTGTCGTTCCACAGCTACTGGCATCCCAAAGCAAACTCTCTGCCCACTCATTGCTGCCCATGTATCGTTGCTTTCTTTTCGCCTTTCTCCAATCCAGGTTGAGGTCTTCCATCCCGGCTTGCAACGCCTGTTTGCCTTCCCTTGCTATGATTGGCTGAAAGTCACAGATGCAGAGGGCTTAGAAGGCTGCAAGAAAAAGCTGCTGGAGGGCTCTATTGCAGCTGCAGGTGGGTGGGCACTTGATTGCCTTGAATACCTGTATGGTGTATGGTGTTTCGGTGTGCAAACGTGGCAGTATTCTGGTGTGTCGAACAAAAAGAGACTTCGTCCAGGTTGCAATTTCTCAGGAAATACAGTTTGACTGTGCATTGGTAAAGTAAGATGCAATTATCATACCATCATATCTAAGCACGGGTAACTAGGGTGTATGATTCTGCCAGCGAGGCTCGACGAGCGTCGTCGAGGGCGAGATCAATATCATACATGATGGAAGGTTTGTTTGGTCATGGCTGGACAATTTCATACTACAAGCAGTCTTGCTTGGTCATTAGCAAACTGCTGAATTCAGTGTGAAACACATAAACTCCAGTCCTTGTAGTGCACCAAAGGTGTTGTGAAACTTCATCACTCCTGCTCTTTATCTGTGTTTCTCTGTTGTTTCTCCGTCTTCTATTATCTTGGTAATATTCCCCGCCTATTCCTTTCTCTCCCTGCTTCCCCGCCTAAATTCCCACCTAGTGCCTCAAATTCCCCGCCTACTTCCCCGCTTAGTACCCCAAATTCCCCGCCTAATGCCCCGTCTAGTGCCCTAAATTCCCTGTTTAATGCCCCGTCTAGTGCCCCAAATTCCCCGCCTAGTGCATTACTCAATGCAAACGAGATAGAAGTGTCTGATTACTCGCAAGCAGGAGCTGCATAAGGGTCAGTCTTCTACGCTATAGTATCCTGAATTCTGAGAATCCTGAATCGTTTCCTAGATCCTGAAAAGGCTACAGGTAAAGGCACCCAGCCTTCAAGCCCTTACCCAGACCTCTGATTATGCACATGGATTCAGGCATGGTCTTTCATCCCACCCAAGTCAAACAACATCAAGAACCATGTTTCACAACTCCTCACTGCTGGGTGCCTTCCTGCACAGAGAAAGGCACCGCCAGCTATCGCATCCTGGTCCAGACCTCTGACGTGCGTGGAGCAGGCACGGACTCAGATGTGTTCATCACCTTGTATGGGCCCAAAGGCGACTCAGGGGAGCGAGCATTGGAATCCAGCGCCAACGACTTTGAAAGGGGCAAGCAAGACGTCTTCATGTTAACGGTGTGTGTATGTGTGTGTGTGTGAGAGAGAGAGAGAGAGAGAGAGAGAGAGAGAGAGAGAGAGAGAGAGAGAGAGAGAGAGAGAGAGAGAGAGAGAGAGAGAGAGAGCGAGAGAGCGAGAGAGAGAGAGAGAGAGAGAGAGAGAGAGAGAGAGAGATGAAAATGACCTGAGCAGGAATATGTGTGGGATGATGACCTGTGCGTTAGTACGCTGATGTGCATGTGCTTGATGTTCATTGTGATGCTTTCATAGTAAGTCGTAGGGCAGCACAGCAGTGCTTGTGATGCGCGAATACACACACACATACACACGCACACACACGCACACACACATGCACGCACAATGCACACAGGGAAGCAGCAGAGAAGGCGGGTGATTTCACAGAATCAGCTCTCATGGGCGCCATGCCGATGCACGTGCCTGACTTCAAGACGGTCATCATGCCCGCTGTGGTGGCCGCGTTGGATGAGTGGAAGCAAGAGGCCTTGAAGAGTGAGTGCATTTTACACGCTAGGTACTGCGAGCGTGTGCTGATGAGCGTGTGTGTGTTTGCGCATGTGTATGTTTGTGTGTGCGCACGTGCGTGCGTGTCTGCAAGGTTGTGGCCGCTGCGCTGGATGAGTGTTGGTATTTGTTTGTTGTGTTAAGAAAGCTGCACCATAGGGGCTTACGTGTGTTGAGAGAGCTGCACCATAGGGGTGTGTTGAGAGAGCTGCACCATAGGAATGTGAAATGCGGGTGTGTGCGCAGCCACAGATGCGGGTGTGTGTGCAGCTACAAATGCGGGTGTGTGTACAGCCACAGATTTGAGTGTGTACAGCTACAAATGCGGGAGTGTGTGCAGCTACATACTCGGGAGTGTGTGCAGCTACTGACTTGGGTGTGTGTGCAGCCACAGACTCGGGTGTGTGTGCAGCCACAGATGCGTGTGTGTGTGCAGCCACAGGTATGGGTGTGTGTGCAGCTACAGATGCAGGTGTGTGTGCAGCTACAGACTCGGGTGTGTGTGCAGCTACAGACTCGGGTGTGTGTGCAGCTACAGGCTCGGGTGTGTGTGCAGCTACAGACTCGGGTGTGTGTGCAGCTACAGATGCGGGTGTGTGTGCAGCTACAGACTCGTGTGTGTGTGCAGGTACAGATGCGGGTGTGTGTGCAGCTACAGATGCGGGTGTGTGTGCAGCTACAGACTCGGGTGTGTGTGCAGGTACAGATGCGGGTGTGTGCGCAACCACAGATGCGGTTGTGTGTGCAGCCACAGATGCGGGTGTGTGTGCAGCTACAGTCTCGGGCGTGTGTGCAGGTACGGATGCAGGTGTGTGTGCAGCCACAGATGCGGGTGTGTGTGCAGCTACAGATGCGGATGTGTGTGCAGCCACAGATGAGGGAATGCAGCTACAGATGGAAATGGCAGCTGCGTAGGGAAGTGTTTTCACGCTAGCGGTTTGCATGTGTATATACTTTTGACAGGAGCCCAGGGGACTGATGTCACGTGAGCGGTGTGCATGTGATTGTACTTTTGACAGGAGACTGTTGTCACGTGAGCGGTGTGCATGTGATTGTACTTTTGACAGGAGACTGTTGTCACGTGAGCAGTGTGCATGTGTGTTGTAAACTTGACAGGAGACTGTTGTCACGTGAGCAGTGTGCATGTGTGTTGTAAATTTGACAGGAGACTGTTGTCACGTGAGCAGTGTGCATGTGTGTTGTAATTTTGACAGGAGTCCAGGCGGTGTTTCCAGAGTTATTGGCCTCGCCTAAGTGGTATGGGTAGGGTAAGGGTAGGGTAAGGGTAGATTAAGGGTAGTGGCGGAAGTGGTAAGGGTAGGGTAAGGGTAGTGGCCGAAGTGGTAAGGGTAGGGTAAGGGTAGTGGCCTAAGTGGTAAGGGTAGGGTAAGGTTAGAGTAGTTGGTAAAGCTAGAGTAGTGCTTGCTGAGGAGTTTTGGGGAACCTGTGTAGGCTCATTGGTCACGCAAAGGGTAAGGCAGCACTTGTTGGGCAGCTCTACCCTGGGGGGTTTTGTGAGGGTGAGAAAAATCGTGCGGGCTATCTAAGGGGGTAGAGCAGGGTCGAGCAGGGTAAAGCATTACTTCTTAGGGAGTCCCAGGAGGTGTTTTCAGGGTTGTTAGTCATTCTGGGGTTGGCCAGAACTTTATATATGCATTGTACGTATGGTATTTTGGCAGGGAACTCACCAAATATACGGTCATGTATGGGGCAATTATGCAGTTCTGGCCAGCCCTAGACTTATTTAATGGATTGAATGGTCAGAGCAAAGGATTGCCAGTGGTGAATTTTGTGAAGTATGCATGCGCCTGCGTACTCCTTGAAATACTTTGTATTGATAATCGTCCATGCACACACATAGACACACACACACACTTACACACACACACACGTAACACACGCATGCACACACACACTTACACACACACACACACGTAACACACGCATGCACACACACACTTAGACACACACACGTAGCACACGCACACACACACCCCACATGTACACAGTGTCCGTCATGCTTGTGGAGATGGAGCGCAGTTACGTCACTGCTGGCTTCTTTCGCCACACCATGTACCACCGCTCCAACAAGATCAAGCAGCAGCTGGCCATTTCTGCAGCAGCAGCAGAGCAGCAGGTAGTAGGAAGAAGATGAATTTTATAACTAATTAACAAAAGACCAAGCAGCAGCTGGCCATTTCTGCAGCAGCAGCAGAGCAGCAGGTAGTGAAGGGTGATTATAATAAAAAACGAAAGAAACTTCAAACTTACTCCACTCATTTCATCAGGCTCAGCAGCTGGCTCTTAAATGATACTTTAAAAATTCAAGCCTTTTTATCCACCCTCCTTGTCATCCTTCATAATGTGTGCGAAACTCCCCTACACCTCTCCAGTAGATTTGCACCTGTGTGCTGTAGTGTAATGGTGTGTGCACCTGTGTGCTGTAGTGTAATGGCAGCGTACAGGTGTGTGGTAGCGTAATGGCAGCGCACAGGTGTGTGCGCCTGTGTGCTGTAGTGTAATGGCACCTGTGTGTTGTAGTGTAATGGCATAAGCCCTTTGCACTGCAATACCACAGACAGACGAGCACGGTGCCAACTTTTCCAGTGGCTCTGTCCCAAAATTGACATAACCCTCCTTTGTGTTTAAAAGTTCCCTCACACATACCTGCCCATTTTATCCCCTGCTGCGTGCACACCTGCACAGCCAGTTTGTGTTTAAGGATTCCCTCACACATACCTGCCCATTCTAACCCCTGCTGCGTGCACACCTGCACAGCCAGTTGGTGTGAAAAAAACTCCCTCACACATACCTGCCCATTCTATCCCCTGCTGCGTGCACACCTGCACAGCCAGGCACAACGGATGGCGTGTCCTCCAATGGCGCCGCCCCAGAATCTGGTGCCAAAGCTACCCACGCTGCACACACACACACACACTCACATACATGTATACACCCATTGCATCCCTCGCTGTGTTTACCACCACAAAGTACAAGTCAGACAGGAGGGTGGTGGCTGTTTCCTCCGGTAACCTGTCCTCCGGTAACTCGTCCTCTAATGGCTCCGCCCCAGAACCCAGTGCCAATATGCCTCTCTGCGCCCAAAACCGCCTCACGTCACTCCTTCTATCACGCTCCATTTCCTGCTGCGTGTTCCACCACACAGGACAGGTCAGACAGGAAGCCACCTCACGTCACTCCTAACACGCTCCATTTCCTGCTGCGTGCTCCACAACACAGGACAGGTCAGACAAGAAGCCGCCTCACGTCACTCATTATAACACGCTCCATTTCCTGCTGCGTGTTCCACCACACAGGACAGGTCAGACAAGAAGGGTGGCGGTGGCTTTTTCTCCGGTGGCTCCGCCCCAGACTCCGGTGCCAAGAAGCCCTCCAAATCATTTTTCCCGGCCTTTGGAGCAGCTAAAGATGAGCCCATGCCCCCAGGCCCCAGAGCTGGTGCCCCTCCCCCACCTACGCCACTCACGGTGTGTGTGTATGAGTGTGTGTGCCTGTGCGTGTGTGTGTGCATGTGCAGGTGTGTGTGTGTGTTGCGTATTTGTGCGTGTGCTTTCTTCATTACAGATCTGTTAAGGTCAAAGCATCATAGATTCGTCAGCAAATCAGAAGGACAGGAGCAGGACACTCTTCCATCATTCCAAGTCCCAACGATGAACTAGTCTCAACAATGGACTAGTCTCAACGATGAACTAGTCTCAACAATGAACTAGTCTCAACAATGGACTAGTCTCAACGATGAACTATGTCTCAACAATGAACTAGTCTCAACAATGAACTTGTCTCAACGATGAACTAGTCTCAACAATGAACTAGTCTCAACAATGGACTAGTCTCAACGATGAACTAGTCTCAACAATGGACTAGTCTCAACGATGAACTAGTCTCAACAATGAACTAGTCTCAACAATGAACTATGTCTCAACAATGAACTAGTCTCAATGATGAACTAGTCTCAACGATGAACTGGTCTCAAAGATGAACTAGTCTCAACGATGAACTAGTCTCAACGATGAACTAGTCTCAACAATGGACTAGTCTCAACGATGAACTAGTCTCAACAATGAACTAGTTTCAACGATGAACTAGTCTCAACGATGAACTATGTCTCAAAGATGAGCTAGTCCCGACGATGAACTAGTCTCAAAGATGAACTAGTCTCAACGATGAACTAGTCTCAAAGATGAACTGGTCTCAAAGATGAACTGGTCTCAAAGATGAACTAGTCTCAACAATGAACTAGTCTCAATGATGAACTGGTCTCAACGATGAACTGGTCTCAAAGATGAACTAGTCTCAACGATGAACTAGTCTCAATGATGAACTAGTCTCAACGATGAGCTAGTCTCAACAATGAACTAGTCTCAACAATGAACTAGTCTCAACGATGAACTGGTCTCAAAGATGAACTAGTCTCAACGATGAATTAGTCTCAACAATGAAATGGTATTCTTACTTCCATAATTCCTCGTCCCAACGTTGAGACAGAACTACTCCCCCTCTTATACTTTTTGTGGGAAAAGTATTTGTGTTTCACTGGTCGTATAGTTGGTTTTGAACACGTAGCGGATTGACACATTTCACAGATTATTCACATGTTGTACTAAAAGTATTTGCTCCACAGGTCAAGGACCCATCAGAAACCCAGAAGGAAATGGAGGTCGGGAATGGCTCTGACTCTTCCATCATTCCTAGTCTCAACGATGAAATGGAACGGCATCTCCCCCCTCTTACCACACACACGCGCACACACACACACACGCACACACACACACGCACACGCACACACATACATACACACACACCACAGGTCAAGGACCCATCAGAAACCCAGAAGGACATGGAGGACGGGAATGGCTCTGACAATTCGGATGGCTCACCCGCTGGTGATGCAAAGGATGAAGATAAGGGCAGCAAAGGGGGGGCCAGCTCGCAACCAGGTAAGTGTGCTGCAGGTGTGTGTACGTGGTTTTGTGTGGGTGTGTGGGTGGTTGTCTGTGTGTGT
>Ga0307945_1001760_pt1 | contig 17214 bp, 20 predicted proteins | sample OrgLakmetagen228_FD_201818 | JGI IMG/M metagenome (GOLD analysis project Ga0307945, IMG submission 201818) | Saline water microbial communities from Organic Lake, Antarctica - #228 | ecosystem: Environmental > Aquatic > Non-marine Saline and Alkaline > Saline | place: Antarctica: Organic Lake...
GTTAGTGTGTATGTGCGTGTGTGTGTGTGTGCGTGTGTGTGTGTGTGTGTGCGTAAGTGTAATGCATATGTGTTAAAGTATGCGCGCACAAGTTGCATCGGATTCGATAATCACACCAAAACAGGCAGTGACAGCTGCCGCGATTTTGTTGTGGTAACCCAGTCAATCTATTTCATTAATTTATTAATCAACTTATTTATCAACCAAAAATGTCGGGCAAGGGCAAGCAAGCGAAAACCCCTCCCTCTGGAGGGAACAGCAAAGGCAAGCAGCAAAGCATTTCTGGGTTCTTTGCCAAAAAGGACACTCCAAAGACTGGTAAGGCTGACCTTGCTGTGCGTGTGATTTGAAGTAGGGTTTGTGCTGCTAAGGAGGGAACTCTCACCATTGATGTGCTGATGCCTAAAGAGAGATGGGGGAGGGCCATTCCGTGCACGTAGAAACGCATGCCGCTAAAGCGTTGATCCAGCTGTGTTAGGACATTTAAATCTGTGGAACGGACAGACAACTCACAAGTCTGTCCGTTCACCTTTTCTCTTCACCTTTTCTCTTCATACAACCGCAGAGCCCCCTCCCTCAAAGCCAGCCGGAGCCTCGCCACTAGCCAAGCCATCTCCCAAACCCAAATCGCCCAAGCCTGTGACCCGGAGCAGCCCAGCGAAGAAGAGCCCTGGCTCAGCAAAGAAGGGGAGCGGCAACAACAAGACAGGGCAACCAGCACGCCAAGGCCCGGGCGAGGAACTTACAGGTGGTGGTGCAGCAGTAAAAGTGACAACAAGTGCAGCTGCACAGACACAGCCGTTGTCTGATACCTGTACCAGCTGCACCACCAAAAGCAGGCCCAAAAGGGAGCACGTGCGCATATACAGGCTCGCAATTTATTACACACACGCACACATACACACATACACATACACACAGAAACGTACACACATGCACATTTTCACACCCCAAAATACACACAGACAGACAGACAGACACACACATATATCATATATACACTGACACACACAGAGACAGACACACACAGACACACACAGACACACACACACACACAGACACACAGGCACACAGACAAACACACACACACACACGCTCGTGCACACAGGGGGTCGGATCCGCGTATTTTGGCCGATGGATACAGCCTGGTACAAGGGCACCGTGAACCAGTGGGATGGTACACAGGGCAAGCATGAGGGTGAGGCTCTTGAGCGGGTGATTGGTCACGCACGCAAGGTAGAGGCAGCTAGAAGAGGAGAGGCAGCATGACACAGCATAAGGGGTCTTTCCAGGGGTTCTCTCCTCCTCTGAAATGAAGAGCAAACTGACACACACGGGTGGCAGCCGATTTGCATCTCTCTGTATCCTATTTAGACATGTTTGCTGGTTGTACGTAGGGCTAGCCAGAACCGTATAATTGCGCCGTATATACGGTCTTCATTACCGGGATTACCCGCTATATACGGCGTAAAAATACGGTTCTGGCCAACCCAAGTTGTAAGGCAGCGTCTCACGCAGTCAAAAACATTGTGCAAGTGAACGTGCGGACCCCGCTCCTGAGTGAATGTGTGCAGGACTGGAAGATACACTTGCGGCCTTTGCTTGCTGTCAAATCATACAAGACGTAAGTGCACTCATGTTTGGGTCGTGTACTTAACAGCAGCAAGAATCCAGTGCAGGTGCCTTTCCAACCCAACACAGACCCTGGGAGGAATTCCTCATGCTTCTGCTAAGAGGCTACATCCGCTGACTCCCCCACCCTTTTCTTGCAGTTGCCTACGATGATGGAGAGGTGGAGTGGGTGCAACTGGGTACAGAGAAGTGGGAGCCACTGAACAAAGAGGAGGAAGCAGCAGCAGCAGCAGCAGCGGCAGTAGCGACTACCAATGGTGCTGGCAGCCAAAAGTAAGGCTTGTGCGCGATTTAACATGTTGAAAGAAGACAAGCGGTTCAACGATTTAGAATGTTGTAGGCACATGGTGGGTTCACGATATAGCACATGCGGCGCAAGCACTCCGCAGCGCCTGCTATGCAAGAACACGCACGCCCACCATGATGACTGCTTTTAAAATGCTGCCAATGTGACCCTTACCCTAACTGGAACCCTAACCCTAACCCTGACCCTAAATCCTAAAGGGTAAGGGAGGGTGTGGGAGGGGCGAGGGAGGAGTCGAGTGAGGAGGGAACCTTTGGCACAAAAAAGTGGTCTCCCCAGTTTTTTTGTGCCGGAGTTTCCCTCCTTAGCATCAGCATGACGCACAATGTCAGCTGACACACAGCACACAGTGTCAGCACACAAACACTGCAGCCGATACATGCAAACTGGCAAACACAAACACAAACACACAAAAAACACACACTGCAAACTGGATATATGCAAACTGGCAAACACAAACACATTGTCGCTCTCGCACTTGCATGCACACGTCTGTAGGGAAGCAGAGCGGCCGGCAAAGCGGGGCGGCCGGCTGACGCAGCAAGGCAAGCCTGCGGCCAAGCAGCGGCGTGTGGTGGTGTCAGACGAGGATGAGGACATGATGGAGGAGGACAGCGAATCTGCTGAAGACAGTGGCTCTGAGTTTGACGCAGGTAGGGGGTGGTTCCCTTGGGGCGCGTCGATGCTGCGTTTGCATTGTCGTAGTTATGCACTCATCGTGGGCATTTGGTGGTGTATCAGACGAGAGCAAGGGGGGACAGTGATTTATGAGGACAGTGATTAATGAGGAGAGTGATTGGATGATTAAACAGTGATTAATGAGGACAGTGATTAATGAGGAGAGTGATTGGATGATTAAACAGTGATTGATGAGGACAGTGAATAATGAGGAGAGTGATTGGATGATTAAACAGTGATTAATGAGGACAGTGATTAATGAGGAGAGTGATTGGATGATTAAACAGTGATTGATGAGGACAGTGATTAATGAGGAGAGTGATTGGATGATTAAACAGTGATTATTGAGGACAGTGATTAATGAGGAGAGTGATTAATGAAGACAGTGATTGGATGATCGGACAGTGGCTCTAAGGTTTTACTCCGGGAGGCGGGGGGCACTGTCCCCTGGCGCTTGATGCCGTGATATTATACTGCGCGTTTTGGGGTCCTACGGTGGTGTCAGGAGTGGATATGGGAAACGAAGGGAAGAAGCAAATCTGCTGATGATGCCATTTGAAATAGCCAACACGGTTGCGACACTTGTTCAGTCAGTCAGTGGACGGGTTTGCCATTTAAACCTACTGCTTAAATCTTATAGTTGCGATGAGGTGCTGATGTGCCATTGGGACCTGCTGATTACGTGTTCACAGTGGTGGTGATAACGTGTGACAGTTGTGGTGAGGGACCGACCTGCCATAAAAACCTGCCGCACGCATTTACATTTTGTGGTGAGGGACCGGCCTGCCATAGAAAATTGCTGCGCGCATCTACATTTTGTGGTGAGGGACCGGCTTGCCATAGAAAACTGTTGCGCGCATCTACATTGCGTGGTGAGGGACCGGCCTGCCATAGGAAACTGCTGCGCGCATCTACATTTTGTGGTGAGGGACCGGCCTGCCATAGAAAACCTGCCGCACGCATCTACATTTTGTGGTGAGGGACCGGCCTGCCATAGAAAACCTGCCGCACGCATCTACATTTTGCGGTGAGGGACCGGCCTGCCATAGAAAACTGCTGCGCGCATCTACATTGCGTGGTGAGGGACCGGGCTGCCATAAAAACCTACAGCAACTAACCTGCTGCGTGCATCTACACTGTTTTGGTGAGGTACCGATCTGCATGTGTTTCACGGTGCACATACAAGAGGCAGGGGGGGGCAGCTGAGTGGTGGAGGAGGGGCTGGGCATTGAGGCTCGCAACCAAAGCATGCAGCACATGCTGCTTGCCTGCTGATGAATACACTGTCGGTTGTGATGTTGTGTGGCTCTGCATCCATTGGGTGGTGCAGGACACAAAAACAACATTTGTTCCTGATCGTGCTGTTAGTGTTTACACGGCCTGCGCTCTTTTGTATTTTTCTTTTTCTGCGCTTTGTACTCTGTAATTATATGTGAAAATGCGCTGGGTACTCTGTGTGCCTGTGCAGGCAAGGAGGCAGGGGCAGATGACAGTGGTGGTGTTGATGAGGAGGAGTGACTAGGGTGCTGTCACTGGACATGCATGGCTGCCTGTGAAAATGCGCTGGGTACTCTGTGTGCCTGTGCAGGCAAGGAGGCAGGGGCAGATGACAGTGGTGGTGAAGAGGAGGGGCTCGAGGACGAAGCCAGCGGTGGCGGCATGGAAGGCTCAGATTCGGAGGAAGGAGAAGGGCGCAAGCGCAGCCGGAAGAAGCGCGCTGTGCCTGCTGGGGGTGCTGGCGCTGGCACCAAGCGCAAGGCCTCGGTGGGTGGATGGTATTGTATTTTTTTGCCTCAGGCTTTTTTTGCCTCTGTCATAGCTAGAAGCCGTGGTCTTGTTTGTGGGTAGCTGCACACCCACTGCAGGTAGTCTCTCCTGTGGACAGCCTGTCCTATAGCTCTACAATTGTTGTGATTAGGTTTGGCCAGAACCGTATATACACACTGTATATGACCGTATGTATGGTGATTTCCCTGCCAAACATACCGCATATACACCGTATACCTATAAATGTATTGTTCTGGCCAACCCTAGTTACGAGTATGAGCAATTGCCGGGTTATAGGCTGCCTCTTTTGCAGCTCTACAAGTCGTGTGTGCGTTCGCCAAGTGTTGAGGCAGCATCTGCTACACCTCTGCATACTGTGGGCAGTTGTTGGCTTCTTGGGCAGCCTGTGCTGCAGCTTTGCATGTTTCGTATGTGCAGTCAATCGACGTACAGGGAACTGCTGAGTTCAGTGTGGTGTAACACTAGAACTCCAGTTCTTGTAGTGAAGCAAAGAGATGTCACTCATATCACTCTTGCTATTCATCTGTGCTCCTCTCAAGTTTCTCCATCTTTTTATTTACTTATTAATAATCCATCGCCATCCCACGATGCAAACGTAATAAAACCTCTCCTATTGGTTGTAATTGTCCTGGACTACCCTACTATACAAATTACGCTGCATACACGAGTAGTGTCATTCCCAACTCGGCAGGCAGTGAGCAGTAGAATGCTTGGCTCTGTAGGAGGCAAGCAGCAAAATAATTGAGCTCAAAGTTCTGCAGATGAGAAGGAGTGACTGACCATAGTGGCTGTTTTGCCTGCTCAGCTCTACATTGTGCGATCAGGGGGGATCTCATCTGCTACCTCCCCTTGGGTGTTTGTGCACAACACGGAATGAATAAGATTTGTACTGCACTCAACAAGCTGTAGGGTGTTGTGATACAACATACTTGTACTGCACTCAACAAGCTGTAGGGTGTTGTGATTGTGATACAGGCTGGCCCTTGAAGTGAACAAAAAAACATCTGCCATTCCTACTGCATGACTTGCTTTGTGACTGTAATGTGATGTTTTAACATTTGGTAGAAAGCCTCGGCCGGCCCTCACCAAGCACATACTCTCTCTATTTCTAAGTGCATAATATGTTGTGCCTCACCCACTCACCCAGCCTCAGCTGTGAGTACACCTATATTCCTAACACTTTCCTGCCTACTAAGTCACGTACGTCTTGTGTTGTCAAGCCTCCTTCTTGCAGTCCATTAGCACCTAGCACTCAAAAGGCGAGCATTGGCAAAGGGTCTGACGCTTTGTGCCTCACAAAATCTGATGAAGATAAAATGGAAGACTTACCGTCATCTGCTTCTCAGCCCATGTGCCACTCAACAGACCAGAAACAAGGGTCCGGCCAACAGAAAAAGGCCACCCCAGCGATAAATAGTAACCACACACACACGCACACACAGTCAAACACACACGCGCACACACACATACACACACAGTCAAACACACACACGCGCACACACACATACACACACTCACACACACAAACAAAAACACACACACAAACACACACACTGTCTCATTACCTCCCTTACCGCAACCTCTGTGTGTGTGTGCCATACAACAGACCAGCAACAAGGATCTGGCCAACAAAAAAAGGCCACCCCAGCGATAAATAGTAACCACACACACACACACACAAACACAAACACACACACACACACAAACACACGCACTGTATCATTACCTCCCTTACCGCAACCTCTGTGTGTGTGTGCCATACAACAGACCAGCAACAACAAGGGTCCGGCCAACAAGAAAAAGGCCACCCCAGCAACAAACACCCCAGCAACCCCAGCAAACCCCTCCTCACACAGCTCCGGACTGCTGAAGGTGAGTTAATCGCACTTGCATGCGTTGTATGGCACACGTGTGCATTTATTCACACTTGCATGTGTTGTAAGGCACACGTGTGTATGGGTGCTGCACTTATTCACAATTGCTGCTTGGAAAAAGGCGGGCATATGGATACGAATATAGATTAAGCCTTTGCCTGATCTCTACATGTATGGTGTGTTATAGGCAAGCATGCACGCGCTGTGTAGCTGCACCCAACAGTCCACACAGATTCACACACATACACACACATACACGCAGACAGACACTCTTTCACACTCACAAGCACACACACACTCACACACACAAACACACACATGCACATGCACACGCACAAACACACATACACACAAACATGCACACACACATGCATACACACACAGGCGCCCTCCTCTACGGGTCCCCCTTCCACGGGTACAGCCAACAATAATAACTACAGTGCCAATGGGGTAAGGGCCTGTGTGCTTAATTGCTAAGTGTGTGTGAGTGTGTGTGTGAGTGTGTGTGTGTGAGTGTGTGTATGTGTGTGCGTGTGCTTGTATGTATGTGTGCTTGTGCATGTGTGTGTATGCGTGTGTGTATTTGTACGTCATAGCTCCTCCTTGTAACCTCTACTTTATAGGACTCCCTCGTGTTGTGAAAGTCATTTTCTTTCATAGGTAGCCTCCTCCTCCTTCCCCCAGTTACCTATATGTTTATATCAAGGGTTTGGCCCAAAGCCGCTTAAGTAAGGCCAACCTGCAAAGAGAATAAAAATTATGCGAGCACTCCCCACATTATCTAAGGAAAAGGAGTCATGTTGGTACCGTGCACATGCTCTCACGCACGTGCGTTTCTTTACAGCATCTTTGTTGTAGTGTGCTCTGCGAGGTTCATCATTGGTACATAGCAAAAGAGGCACACAGGCAGAAGGGATTATATCCAGATGGGGGGTGTCGCTGTGTCCATGTCTTTTTCTGCAGTGCCATCATAGGATGTGAAGATGCCTTACGCACATCCTATCCGTGCGAGTGAGATGCGTTACAAACACAAGTTTCTTTTTTTGCGAAATGCCTTACATTCATGAGCATGCACACGCCTTGGCCCCCTTGATCCTTACAATTACCATGCACACACCTTGAGCATGCACACACTCTGAGCATGCACACCCCTTGAGCATGCACACGCCTTGGCCCCCTTGATCCTTAGAATTACCATGCACACACCTTGAGCATGCACACACCCTGCCCCCCTTTATCATTAGGGTTGCCATGCATATGCGGGCAGTGTGTGTTTGCAATTCACTGCAAGGCAGTGAGCTTGCTGGAGCACTCCTGGGCCAACACAAGAATGAAAAAAACAAGGGAAATCAGACGAATATGGACATATGTGTATGGTTGGCCAGAACCGTATATTCACTCCACATATGCCCGTATATTTGGTGATTTCCCTGCCAAAAACACCGTATATACACCGTGTATATATGGTTCTGGCCAACCCTACATGTGTGCATTTTACACCATTTCAAGTGCTGAGTGCATCCCACATCATAGCAAGTGCTGATTGCATTCCACACCATTAAAAGTGCTGAGGTGTGTGTGATTCTGGTTGTTCTTGAACTGCAGACTGGCACTGAGGCAGGCGGCAGCGCAGGGGGGATCAGTTCGGGGGGGGGCGGGTCGTCCCAGTACCTCACCCCACAGCCAGGTGCACAAAAGGTGCTGCACAATAAGCTGGATGTGCGAACCTCCCCAGGGACACGTGGCACAGCAAAAGGTGTGTGTGTGTGTGTCGTGTGTGCCTGTGTGTGTCTGTGTGTGCCTGTGTGTGTGAGTGGGTGTGTACGTGTCTTTGTGAGTGTATGTGTGTGTATGATTGTGTATGTGGGTTTGTTTGTCATGAGCATATGTGCAGCTACTTGTGCTTGCACATGCGCATGTGTGCCTTTTTGTGCATTCTGTCGCTGCAATAAGATGCCGCAAAAATTTTGGATGGTAGTTATTGTAACGGTCTGATCTGCAGGAGCTGTTTACTGCCTGTGTTGCCAGGATGTGTGCAAAACTGAGGCCCCTCATTGTGTGTGTGTGTTTGCCTGTGGGTGTGTGGTATTGTGGGTGTGGGTTTGTGTGGGTGGTGTGATTACAAAAGTGATGCATGACAGTTCTAACTGTATATGGACCTGCACGATACATGCTCTAACTTTATATGGACCTACGCGATTTATGTTCCAATTGTATATGGGTCTACACGATTTAAAGAACCCACAATTGTGCACAGAGTGAGCACCAACTGTTGCTCGACAGCACCACAATCACAAACAACTATTTCATTTTACACATTTCATCTGTTGTTTGAGTGATCAGCAAAGCCCCAGATCGTGCACGGTGTGAGCACCCCCTGCACTGAAAGAGAGTGTCAAGGGTGCCGTGTTGCTTCTTTTAAAAATGTATGAAATTCATTTGTTCCATCTGCAACGTCTGTCGTTTGATTTTGTGCAGAGCCCCAGATCGTACACGGCGTGAGCACCCGCTTGAGCAACGAAGATGCAGGCCGCTTCCAAGACAGTATGGCATCCGTGAGTCCCTAGCAGGAGCAGTGTGCTGCATGCATGCTGTGTGTTGCTTGCTGCTCTGCAAATGGTACTGTGTGCTGCTTGTGTGCTGCTTTGTAACGTTTGCTGTGTGCTGTGTGTTGCTTGCTGCTCTGCAAATGGTACTGTGTGCTGCTTGTGTGCTGCTTTGTAACGTGTGCTGTGTGCTGTGTGTTGCTTGCTGCCCTGCAAATGGCACTGTGTGCTGCTTGTGTGCTGCTTTGTAATGTGTGCTGTGTGCTGTGTGTTGCTTGCTGCCCTGCAAATGGTACTGTGTGCTGCTTGTGTGCTGCTTTGTAACGTGTGCTGTGTGCCGCTCTGTTATTCTGTACTGTGTGCCGCTCTGTCCAATGTACTGTGTACCGCTCTTCTTGTGTGCTGTGTGCTACTCTGTTCAATGTGCTGTGTGCCGCTTTTCTTGTGTATTGTGTGCCGCTCTGTCCCGTGTGCTGTGTGCCGTTCTGTCCCTTGTTCTGTGTGCCGCTCTTCTTGTGTGCTGTGTGCCGTTCTGTCTTCTGTACTGTGTGCCGCTTTTCTTGTGTATTGTGTGCCGCTCTGTCCCGTGTGCTGTTTGCCGTTCTGTCTCGTGTTCTGTGTGCCGCTCTTTTCGTGTGCTGTGTACCGCTCTGTCTTCTGTACTGTGTGCCGCTTTTCTTGTGTACTGTGTGCCGCTCTGTCCCGTGTTCTATGTGCCGCTCTTCTTGTGTGCTGTGTACCGCTCTGTCTTCTGTACTGTGTGCCGCTCTGTCCCGTGTGCTGTGTGCCGTTCTGTCCCGTGTTCTGTGTGCCGCTCTTTTTGTGTGCTGTGTACCGCTCTGTCTTCTGTACTGCGTGCCGCTTTTCTTGTGTACTGTGTGCCGCTCTGTCCAATGTATTGTGTGCTGCTTTGTACCCTGTATTATGTGCCACTCTGTCCCGTGTATTGTGTACTGCACCCCGGTGTTCACACATTACACCTGTGTGTGTATGTGTGTGTGTTTGTGTGTGTGTGTGTGTGTGTGTGTGTGTGTGTGTGTGTGCGCGCGCATGCGTGCATGCGTGCGCTTGATGTGCAGAACTACCCCTTTTACCTACACCCCTTATGTATGGCATATGTCTTTCTCTGTATTCCTTGGTGCTCACGCACTGCACTTGTGTGTGTGGGCTTGGTGTGCAGAACTACCCCTTCCTGCACCCCTCTCGCATCATGGACGCCGACAGGCGCCGCCCAGATCATCCAGACTACGACCCACGTACCTTATACCTGCCTCCCAACTTCTTCAAGGTAGGGCCGTGGTCTGTATATTCAACGCATGACGTAGAATTGTGTAAGAGTAGGGTTGGCCAGAACCATGTATATACGGTGTATTCACGGTATTTTTGGCAGGGAAATCACCATACATACGGTCATATACAGTGTATGTTTACGGTTTTGGCGAACCCTACGTAGGATGCACAATGGTGACAGTAGCACTTGTGGTGAACATACTAGGCACCCCTGTACCTGCCTCCTAACTTTTTCGTATCTGTAGTATACAAAATGTATGATGCACAATGGCAACGGAGCACCAGTTGTGGTTCGAACCCCATGCACTCTCTGTACCGGCCTCTTGAAATGTGTAAGCCAGGGCCGTATCATGCACTCTCTGCACCGGGCTCCCGAAATGTGTAAGCCAGGGCCGTATCATGCAGGACACACAATTTAGGATACGCAACGTGCGGCGTGTGACCTAAATGTGGCTATAAAGCACAACGTATCCTAGCTGAGCATGCTACCAAAATGTGGCTCCAAAGCGTAGTGTTTCCTAGCTGCAGTAAACTTTGCTTTTGTTATGTGCGGGAAGGCGACGCTGCGCAGGAAGAAAGGTTAGGCTGGCAAAGAAGAGACTGGTGAAGGACAAAGACCACCCGCTTTAGGGAATCCAAACAGTCTGTTAACCCATTCGATGCTAAATTGCGTTCAATTTATACACGCATGACGTAGCGTGCGCAGGAGGAGAATGTCAGCCCTAGGCAGTCAAAATTTGCAAACCCATCCTATTTGAATTGCGCTCAATTTATGCACGCATGACGTAATGTGCGCAGAAGAAGAAAGCCAGCCCTGGGCAGTCAAAAACTTGCAAGCCCATCATTTTTCTAATTGTGTTCAATTTATACACGCATGACGTAATAAGCGCAGGAGAAGAAAGTCAGCCCGGGGCAGCAGCAGTGGTGGGAAGTGAAGGCCTGCAACTTTGACAGCGTTCTCCTTTTCAAGCAGGGCAAATTCTACGAGGTACGCATACGTTTTTTTATCACATCAGCTTTCCTTTTAGGAGGGCGAGTTGTACGAGGCTCTTCATGAGATTGGCATTTCTTCCGGCACTTTTCACAGAGGCAATCAATCACTGATGATGTCTTCTTGATCTCTAGCGCATTTTCACGCTTTGCAACCCATCGTAATCGTGGCTATACAATGATGCAAAATCGCATTCCATCAATCCGCAAATGCATCACACAGATGTTTGAAATGGACTCGTACGTGGGTGTGGACGTGTTGGGCCTCACTTTTATGAAGGGCGAAAAGGTGAGTGGGCATGTTAAAACAAGGTATGTTATGAATTAAGAAGGTGAGGGGGCATGTAAAGAAGAGAAATGTTATAAAAATGAGGTGCTTGTTGATCCTTGCTGCCGCATCAACTTGGAAGGCTTAGTTGCATACACATATGCACGCACGCACGCACGCGCATACACATACACACACGCGCACGCGCATACACACACACACGCGCATACATATACACTCACGCGCATACACATACATACACGCGCATACACATACACACACGAATGCGTGCACACACAGCCCCACGCTGGCTTCCCAGAGGTCCGCTACCATGACATGGCTGAGGGCCTGGCTCGTGCTGGATACCGTGTGGTGGGTGTATGTGTGTGGGTTTCAACACACAGGAAGAGGCAGGAAAGGGGCTGGGTGTGTAGGAATGTGTATGCAGGAATGTGTATGGGTGTAAAGAAGCAGGCGTGTGTATGGGTTTCAACACACAGGAAGAGGTAGGATTGAGCTGGTCCTGAGCTTCCATGTGATGAATTATTAAGTTTCGACACACCTGAAGAAGCGGGAAAGAGTTTGGGCCTGAGCTCACGTGTGGTGGGTTTATGTGTTCTACAATTGTGGTGGGTTTGTGTGCTTAAACATACGGATAGAGGCTGGAACATTTGGTATAAAGATCAACAAGTTGCATGGTGAAAGAGGAAAACGACTAGGCAGGCCTCCTCACATTAATCAAGGACACTGTGGTACTGATCAAGGACACTGGTACTGATCAAGGACACTGTGATACTGATCAAGGACACTGTGATACTGATCAAGGACACTGTGATACTGATCAAGGACACTGTGATACTGATCATGGACACTGTAATACTGATCATGGACACTGTAATACTGATCAAGGACACTGTGATACTGATCAAGGACACTGTGATACTGATCAAGGACTCTGTGATATTGGCTGGGAGGCAGTCCAAGACATGGCACGCGTGTTTGCTACCCTTCCATGTGCTCACAAATATCACATGGAAAGAGGCAGGAAGAATCACTGCTGGTATTACGACGGAAAAATTGTGTGTTACATTGACAAAGGCTGGGAGGTAGATCAAGACATTGCACATATAAGCCACCTCCCCTGTGTGGTGAGCCCAACGATTTGAGGGGACGATCTGAAGACGAAGGGAGGTGTTTTCCGCGATGGAAATAAGCAGATTACTGTGCGTCATGTGAGAAGCTGCCAGGAAGCGAGGCAATGTAAGAGTGATTTTGGGGTCGACTGATGGTGAGGTGCAAATCTGCAAGAGGATGCTTGCTTTACCGTGCGTCACGCGAGAAACTGCCAGGAAGAGGCGACGTGAGAGTGATCGTGGGGGCGGCTGGTGGTGAGGTGCAAGTCTGCGAGAGGACGTGTGCTTGTTCTCTTAATTTACAGGTGGTGGTGGAGCAGACAGAAACGCCTGAGGCACTGACCAGGCGCAACGAGGAGGCCAGGCGGAACAAAGAAAAAACCAGCAACGTGGTCAGACGGGAAAAGGTGGCAGTGCTCAGCAAGGTGCGTGTTTGCACACCTCGCGTGTGGATGTGTGTGTGTGTATGTGTGTGTGTGTGTGTGTGTGTGTGTGTGTGTGTGTGTGTGCGTGGATGGGTGTATGCATGTGGGCGTGGATGGGTATGTGCAATGTGTGTCTTGTATATGTTTGCGTGACCTGCGGACGGGGTATGTGAAATCTTTGTTGTGAGTGGTCACTTTGCAACTGCAGGGTCAGCTCTCATCAAATACGGCAGCCAAGCCATGTATGCGTTTAACATACAGACTCTTTGTCGTTTCCAAATACAGGGCCAGCCCACCTAAGAACGGCAGCCAAGCACATCCTGACCATTTGCCTTTTCACTTACCTTGCTGTGTGTTTGTAGTACCACCTCAGGGGCTGCGTTCGACATCCTGACCATTTGCCTTTTCACTTACCTTGCCGTGTGTTTGCTGTACCACCTCAGTCTTTTCACTTACTGTATTTGCCGTACCATCTCAGGGGCTGCTCATGGACGCGGAAATGGTGGCAGCCAAGCCAGACCCATCCTATGTGCTGGCAGGTAAACTTCTCACACGTACAGTCACACAATCGCACACACACAGTCGCACACAAACACATATTCACACACATAGTTTCCAACACACACACACACTCTCTCTCTCTCTCTCTCTCTCTCTCACACACACACACACACACACACACACACACACACACACACAAATCGTACATTGCGTCGCACCCTGTAGCTGCAATGAACGCAAACAAGTAGACAAAGAAATGTTGCTTTGTTTCCTGTTCCAATAGACTTGTAGTGTGTGATAGTATGCAAAATGTTATATGTTTTGCAGAGTACCTCGCAAAGCGTCTTATTACACGCTTCTTACTGAACGCCACTGGCAGCTGTTCGACAACAACAGGTATTTTGCAGAGATGTTTGCAAAGTCGTTCGCAGAGTCGTTCTACCTCAATTTGTTAATAACGCAGGTCCAGCCGCAGCAATTTAACGTGCTGGTGACCACGTATGAGTATATCATGCGCGATCGCGCCAAGCTCTGCAGACTGGAATGGAAGTATATCATCATTGACGAGGCACAGGTGGGTAGTCAAGCCAATACACACAGACACACACACAGACACACACACACACACACGCACACGCACACGCACACACACACCTAACCGTTTCTTGCATGCTTGTCGTCAATTGTTCAGAGTGCAAGACGTCACTACTAACGACAGAAAAATGAAAGAACGCACACACTTGTACACACACATTGCTTGTCTTGCCTGCCAGTTTGTGCGCACGTAGAACGTGTGTTTTTGTAAGACACAGCCGCACCATCATCTTTTTAAATGTAAGCAGTTTTCTGGACAGCACATCGGCTTGGGCACCTATGCTCGCTCAGTTGGGGAAAAAACATGCATAAAATCCCGCAGTCTTTGCCAATACATACAAATACTACACACGTGTAGACTGCACATGCAAAGACGACACGTGAAAAACGTGCAACAAATCCCACAGTCTTTGCCAATACATACAAATACTGCACACGTGTAGACTGCACATGCAAAGACAACACACGTGAAAAGCGTGTATCGAATCCCACAGTCTTTGCCAATACATACATATACTACACATAGTAGACTGCACATACAAAGACAATACAAGTGAAAAACGCACATGCAAAGAAAACATAGGTGTAAGCTGCACATGCAAAGTATACACACGTGAAAACTGCACATGCACTGCACATGCAAAGAAAACACACGTGAAAATTGCACATGCAAAGAAAACACAGGTGTAAGCTGCACATGCAAAGAAAAAATAAATAAACTGCACATGCAAAGACTACACACGTGAAAACTGCACATGCAAAGAAAACACGTGTAAACTGCACATGCAAAGAAAAAATAATAAACTGCACATGCAAAGACTACACACGTGAAAAATGCACATGTAAAGAAAGCAAAGAAAACACACGTGTACACTGCACATGCAAAGAAAAAATAAATAAACTGCACATGCAAAGAAAATACACGTGAAAACTGCACATGCAAAGGAAACGCAGGTGTAAACTGCACATGCAAAGAAAAAATAAATAAACTGCACATGCAAAGAAAACACAGGTGTTAGCTGCACATGCAAAGAAAAATTAAATAAACTGCACATGCAAAGACGACACACGCAGCCACATGTTGTCCGCATGAGCTCCTGGCGCAGATGAGTGTCAGCTTGCAACTGTGCCAAGACTTCCTGCTGCCCCCATCTCGTGTTTGCAAGTGTATACATGGCACAGACTCCACACGCTGTCTGTCGTCTCCCTACTGCCCCCATCTCGTGTTTGCAAGCGCATCCTGCACCCACGGCACAGACTACTCCACACGCTGTCTGTTGTCTCACTGCCGCCCCCATTTCGTGTTCACAAGTGTATCCACAGCACAGACTCCACACGCTGTCTGTCGTCTCCCTACTGCCCCCATCTCGTGTTTGCAAGTGTATCCACGGCACAGACTCCACACGCTGTCTGTTGTCTCTCTACTGCTCCCATCTTGTGTTTGCAAGTGTATCCACGGCACAGACTCCACACGCTGTCTGTTGTCTCCCTACTGCCCCCATCTCGTGTTTGCAAGTGTTTCCACGGCACAGACTCCACACGCTATCTGTTGTCTCTCTACTGCTCCCATCTTGTGTTTGCAAGTGTATCCACGGCACAGGCTCCACACGCTGTCTGTTGTCTCCCTACTGCCCCCATCTTGTGTTTGCAAGTGTATCCACGGCACAGGCTCCACACGCTGTCTGATGTCTCCCTACTGCCCCCATCTCGTGTTTGCAAGTGCATCCACGGCACAGACTCCACACGCTGTCTGTTGTCTCCCTACTGCCCCCATCTCGTGTTTGCAAGTGTATCCACGGCACAGACTCCACACGCTGTCTGTTGTCTCTCTACTGCTCCCATCTCGTGTTCACAAGTGTATCCACGGCACAGACTCCACACGCTGTCTTTCGTCTCTCTACTGCTCCCATCTCGTGTTCGTAAGTTCATCCACGGCACAGACTCCACACGCTGTCTGTTTTTTCCCTGCTGCAGCGTCTCAAAGAGCGACAGAGTAAGCTGTCCAAGGACTTGGATCGTTTCCAGGCAGCACGTCGCCTGCTGCTGACAGGCACCCCACTGCAGAATGAGCTGCGTGAGCTGTGGAACCTACTCAACCTGCTGCTGCCCGAGGTGTGTGTGTGTGTTTACGTCTTTCCTGCATTTGCTGGGTCAGTAGATTTAGTCTTTTTGTGAGCTGCAAAACCTGCTCTACCTACTGCTGCCTGATGTGTGTGTGTGTGTGTTTGTGTGTGTATGTGTATGTGTGTGTGAGTGTGAGTGTGTGTCTTTGCTGCATTTGTTGGGTGTCGACTTGGATCAAACTTTTATGAGCTGCAGAATTTGCTCGACCTTCTGCTGCCTGTGTGTGTGGGTCTTTATGTAATTGTCAAGGAAAGTGCTGCTTCTGAGGAGATGCATGACAAAAGTACGTAAATTTATCAATATATAACATTTATCATTAATTTATAACATTTGGACCGTGCTGCTGCCTGAGGCGATGCATGATTCAAGTGCGTAACAATATGGACCACGAAATGCTTGAAGCGAAAGACATTGGTCTCCCCTCTAGGACAAAAAAAAAACCTTTTATGGGGTTTGGGCATTTGCAGAGTGGTTTGACACAACATCTTATTGGTTTGGTGCATCCTCTCATTTCACACATTCTTTGTGCATGGCAGTCGTTCGACGACATCTCCCAGAGTTTTATCGAGACGCTGCATCTCATTACACCAAATACCCACTGTGTGTTGCTCTTGGCTGTCAGGTGTTTGATGACAACCGGCAGTTTGCAGAGTGGTTTGACAGCATGCTGGAGGCAGATGAGGGGGATGACGACGACGATGGCATGGGGGGTGCAGATGAGGTAAATAGCAGATGAGGGCTGTTGAGATGGTTGCTGAAATCAAGTGCCACGCCAATAGGGATGAGGTACATCAGGGGTGGGCGATGATGGATTGGGGGGTGCAGTTGGTGTAAGTAGTAGATGAGAGGAGATTTTGAGGCGAGGCGCTGAGGCTGAGTGCCATACCTACGGAATGAGGCAGAGTGCCATACCTACAGAATGAGAGGCAGGTTAGGGATGGGCAAGGTCGGCATGGGGGGCGCAGATGGAGTGAATGACCTTGGTTTTCAGGCAGCGTTGGGTTGAAGGGTCAGTAGCAAGAAGGTTTTTGTAGGGGAAGTATTGCTCGCAGACAAATGGGGGGGTG
>Ga0307945_1001761_pt1 | contig 17213 bp, 20 predicted proteins | sample OrgLakmetagen228_FD_201818 | JGI IMG/M metagenome (GOLD analysis project Ga0307945, IMG submission 201818) | Saline water microbial communities from Organic Lake, Antarctica - #228 | ecosystem: Environmental > Aquatic > Non-marine Saline and Alkaline > Saline | place: Antarctica: Organic Lake...
GCCCACAGAGGGGCACAGCTATACAGCCAGTTCAGCAGCAACAACCACAGGGGCGACAGCAGGGGTGTAGCATCTGTGGTGAGCCTGGCCACAACGCGCGTGCAGCATGCAGCAGCAGCAGCAACAGCAGCAGCAGCAGGGCACACAGCAAGAGGGGAGTACGTGTGTGGGTGCTGCCAGAGGTTAGTTAGTGGTGAAGAGCGCGCGCGTTGGCTTTGCCAACTTTTCAGCGTCGCTTGCGACGCTTCCCCCCACTTGTCTCCCTGCATGAATCCGAGAACTGATTTTTGCAGCTGACTCTTTGAAACAATTATAACAATTACTATCAATAGCGATTACTCTGGTCGCCTGAGCTTGTTGTCTTTGAAGATTTTGGATGTTCTTATAGTACCAAGAGAGCCTGTGCTTCTTTTGTGGGAGGTTGCTAGTGCAAGTTAAAGTTGAAGGCTTTTGAAAATCTCAGCTGTCGCTGCCCACCACGGCCCAACCCCAGCATTCCAGACCATAAAACTTGACAGGGTATGCCTTGGGAGCATACTGAAGGGTTCCCAACACTCAGGTGATGGCCAGAAAGCGTGTTTCCGGGGTTTCCAGAAATGCACCATTTTTGCCCAGCAAACAGGCCCACGCACGAAGTCCTTTAGGGGCAAATTTCCACCTCCCTTTTTTTTGCGTTGATGGGTATGGTTTGACCCTAAACCTATCTGAGAACAAAAGAATTGGTGAAATCCGAACCAAAACCCGCATTCTACACCCATACCACCTTTTTGGCAGGGAAATGGCAAAAATCCAGCCCCTCACTCTCACCCTTGACCCCAAACTCATTAATTTTTATGCATGTGTTTCATTTATGTACAGAAACCATTGGGTGACCTCAGATGTGCAATTCAGGAAAGGGGCATCAATTCCCCCTTTTTGGGTGGGGCTTGGCTGGGCTGACCTTTGGCATGTTGTTTACGTGAGTGACTGGCATTTGGTGCACTGTGGAGCAATGACCTGGACTGTTGGCAGCCCCTGTTTCAGCTCTGCTCTGGTGGGAAAAAATATCCCTTTACTTGAAGGTGACAGTGCCAATTTTCAAAGCTATATAGATGATCATATCCACTCTTCTTTAGCTTTGGTACACAAAAAAGGAGAGCAAAAACGAGATGTGTGCAAGGAGTATAGTAATGCTCACCTGCTGTGGGTAATGTGGGGCAAGCAGCGGTGCGTACAGCTTCTTCTCAGCTTGGTTGATGGCGCGTGCAATGTTGATAGCATCCAGCAGCGCTTGCTCGACTGCAAATCCAAGAATCAGATGGCAAGGTAAGAATGGTCGTGCATGGATTTCATGTCACAACTCTTGCAATGGCAACTAGACAAAAAGTAGTGCAGGTATAGCAGGACTGACAAAGACGAGAGAGCCTGACGTGTGGGTAAGAACTGCATCGTAGGACATGGCTAAGCAGTCGTATGTGCTATTATGGCTGGTTCCCCACAGCACACAATCCAGCATAAGTAGGGGGAAATTTAGCTGAGCACATACAAGCTCTGACCTGGTTATGACTGCAAGTTATGACCAGATCAGTCTGCACCCCTTACCGCTTGGTGCAGTGGAGATGCGCGGTGCCATGAGCCTGGTGAAGTGCGAGCACGCTGAGCCTCGTGCAATCCCTGAAATGATGTCTCCCAGGTCAGTCTGCTCTGTTGACAGGCGCTGAGCAAAGGACATGACATCGATCATGGCCTGGCGTGTGTGTGCGGAGGGCAGGAGACATGTGTGTGAACGCGGCAGAAGAGATCTGGGTGTTGGTTTGTGCTATAAGAGGTATCATGAAAGATCTCCTACTCTCATCACCACAGCTCTTTTCCTTGATATTATTGCTAAATTTACTCTCAGAAGGGAGAATCAGGGGAGAGGAATTGAAGAGCGTATGAATTGGTGTGACAAAGGAAATCCAGTAACACACAACTAGTTGCTTAAAATGAAACTGATCATAACCTACCTGCATTTCACCCTCCTTCCCTTGAGGAAATTTGAGGTGGTAGTCTGACAGCCTCTTGCGCATGTGGGATACGCTTGCCCGTCGCACCTGCAAGAAAGATTAGTAGGCTAATTTAGTGGTGATTTAACAGTAATTTAATACCTTGTACATACAGTAAACATGCTTCACTCAGGTACAGCAGGCGTTCCTGAATATCAAGAGGAGGTCAAACAAGTTAGAAACCATACTTACTCTTAATAAGGAAAGCACTCATAACGCACCTCTGCAGTAACCTGATCATCTAAATCCATCCAGCCCCCTCCTGATGTGGTGGTAGGGGAGCTTCCTGACAATTTGGTGAGCATGTGCTTGATCTGGCGGGACAGCGTAATGTCGCTGGTGACAACGTACTGCCTGCAGGCGCAAAATTATGGTTCAAGCCTTTTGGGTAAACATGACGGCATGCATGTACGGGCCTATAAACTGGAGCGATTCAGTGTTTTGCGGCAGTACAAAAGGAACTCCTTTTGTGAGTGGTCGTTGCTCACACTGCAAATGCTGTAAGCAACAGGCTCTGGTCGACCACTGTGACCTCAACCGCAATCCACGTCAAAATTTTGCTTGTTGTACCAAGTTTGAGCGCGCTGCATAAATTTAGAGCCTTTAATTCGAGAAAGGGCTAAACTTGTGGGCCTTGACGTACTATCAGTTGAGCCTGCAACCTCAAATTAAACAAGTTGTTCACAAATGTAGCACTGACCTCAAGTGCACCCATGCATTGAGGGCCAAGCTTAGAGACTCGCTCACTCCCAGGGCAGGCCACACAATGTTGTCAAGGTAGGAAGTAAGGGGTACCGCATCATCAATGTATGTGCTGCTGTCCGGTGAGGAGAACACAGCTGCAGGAAGAAGCACGCGGCGATAGGCATGCATATGAACAAGGTGAGGCTCTGTCCGTTTCAGTCCAGATTGCATGACTTGGAGGATCTTGTACGTCAATATTTCCATTGAGACCTAAGGAGCAGAACCAAGCCCAAGGGCTCTGGAGGGAAAAGCACAGGCAGGAATGTGCTCTGTTCGTAGAAAGGAGATAATTATAGGCAGGTAGGTGGCAATAAACTGATCAATTGCGCAATTTGCTGTGAATGCCTACTATGGCAAGTATGCTGGGGGCTTCAAATATTTTCATTCAGCCCAGTTGCAAGTGGCAGGCAGTGGACTGACGTCCTTAATCCTTACAAGCATTTGCACAATTAAGAGCGGACCACTACACCACTACACAAAAAATACACATAAATCCAGCTCATGCAAAAAGAATGCAGCGCTTCTACCGAAAGCGCAAGTGACACCTTCACCTGACACACATGCGCACACAATAACGTAGGCAACATTAGCGAAGACACCCACCAAACTGCAGCGCCTCTGCGACACGCGCACGCAGCGCCCAAGGCAGCGCCCACCCCACGTGCGTCTGCTCCTCTTTGTCGCCCTCCTCCTTAGAGCTGTGTTCAGAGACAGGTGGAAGCGGCACTGGGAGCAGGGACAGAGCGCTCGTGGCCCCCATGGTGGCAGCGGCTGCTTCTGCGTACTCCTCCTCGTCCATCTCGTCCTCGCGGCGGACGTCCATGCGGCGCAGCGCACCGCAAAGCCTGCGTGAGCATAGGAGAGGTGAGGCAAGTGAGCGGCCTTGCCCTAAGGTCTGCCTACACGGGTATATTGATGAATGCGAGGGTACGATGAATACAACTGAACAGCTCGGTTGGGGGGATGTCATGGGAGGTTTAACCAGTGTGCACCAGCAGGGAGGGCAACACTGATACGTACACAATGCTTTTTTATGGCCGTCACGTATTTGCATTGGTGAAGAAAATGACTGTTTTTCTGCCATGAAGATTTCACTTTTATACTCTCACATCATTTACGCTTTACATTAATGAGACACATCCTCTCTAAATCCATCTCACGGCCATGAAATCTATGCCTGATCACTCAACTCCGAAAGAACTTGGGGCCAATAAGTGCATAAACATACAAACATCTACGCTTATACTCACTCATACAAACATACAAACAAGCATACATATATACACACCCACCTTGCCAGCACTTTGCGTGCGGCTTGTGCCTGCTGCCCCCCCTTGCTGCTGCCCCCTTCCGCCTGCGCCTGCTTGTCTTTCTTCTTGCCGTGCTCCCACGGGGCCACCGCTGTATGGGCCGCAGAGTGCAGCACTGAGCCCACAGACTGCCTCCAGTGCACAAAGGCCTCAAAGCTGTCAAGAGGACCATTCTGCTCAGTGGGACTGCCAACGCTGTCTGTGCATGGTTGGGTGATTGGGTTATGGGCACGTGCTGTCAATCGGATACGAGCAAGGTGATTTTTGTGTACAAATGATGGCAGTTTGTAGCATGTTTTGCCAGACATTGCGGCACTTATTTAGTACGCTTGTCGTTGCATAGCACAAACACTTGAGCGATTTGCATGCACTTTTTCCGATGCTGTGTTGATGCAAAGCACCGGAGGGCTTCTGTGTGAGGCTTGGTCAGATGGGAGCAAGGTAAGCCTGAAACGGTTCAGGCTTACTTTACAAGCGAAGTAAGACAGGAGGATCATAAATGTAGCTTGTTTGAAACAGGTGCAAACTTTTTTGGTCCCTTGCCCCCCCCTCATTCCGTCCCTCTACTTTCTGCACCTGCCCTGTAAATATATGTTACACCGAGCTGCCATTCCTTGCAGGTTGCCCCCCAGTAAAAAAAGGGTCCACATTGCTCACAGACAGAAACAAAAGCCCTCCGTCGCTGAACTCCTCCTCCTCACACCCTTCTCACATGTGTGCTCATGCACCCCTCTTCAGCTGCTCCCTCCTTGCCTGGGCTACTTCCATCGCCGGATTACTCCTTCTCACACCCCACTCACACAGGCCTCACACACCCCTCCTCACCTGCCCCACCCGTACCCGGGCTACCTCCATTGCTGGACCCTCCACCCTTGTTGAGGTGCATGAATGAGTCCATCATCTTGCTCGCTGCGCTACTGCTGGTGCGCGTGGGGGTGCTGGATGTGGTGGCGGAGGTTGTCCCCAGCGCGGCTGCAAAGTGGTGGGGGCGTGCTAAGCGGACCATTGACGCCAAGCTCTCAATGCTGCACAGACGGGCAGGCGTCCAATCAGAGGAGCCTGTGAGTGTGAAGGGGTGTGTGTGTTTGTGTTTAAGGTGTGCATGTATGTGCATGTGAGTGTGTGTGTATATGTGTATGTGTGTACGCATGTAGACTTGGTATTTGTGTGCTGAGGTGGACGTAAGGAACACAAATGTGAGTGGGCACTCTAGAGTGAATAGCACAGGCCGTCCGTCTTCTTACTGGCAGGCAGGAGCCTGCAAAAAAAGCGATCCAAGGCTCTTTTGAAGCGTTCAAAAGTGAGGCACACACTTTGTCACACAGAAACACGATACTTAAGTGCAGGCTTTGAAGCCATGCCAGTTGCAGCAAACTGGCCCTTACACACTTGACCCAGTACAGTTGTTTAAAGCACGGAAGGAGCATGCCTGTGCATGAGACATGAGCACAGCCCACCTGTTGTGAGCAGTGCCGTTGTGGCCGTGATGCACTTTGCCCTTTCCTCCGAAATGTTGAGTTGCTTGCGGATGATGATGGCAAGGGATTGCCTCTGCAGTAGCAAGAATGATGTGCGCAGATTCGTTTGGACGCAGCCAAGTATGTCTTGCTCAGCTGCTGCCCTGATAATGATCAATTTCAACTAGGCTTCCACTAGTGCTCGTATCCCCCCTGATGCACGACTTCTACCTTCCTGGTCATTTTCCTGTTCATGGATATTGCCAAGTGCTTCCTCTCAAAGTCTTAACGCTACCACGAGCATAATGAGCGTGTACCTTGTGTCATGTGACGCAGCTGCACCACTAATGCAGCATGATAATTATGCACACGATTGTGTGTGTTTCAGTTGCTGCACCAGCCTTATTTTAGTGGGAATTCATAAGCACATTCAGGAACGATGACAAGAAAGAGAGGACGCGCCTTTTCATCAACAAGCATTGTAACTGATGTATCATGGAGTGTGTCTCAAATAGGGCGAATGGCTAACGCTGCATGAAGCTTGAGGCAAGGATCCCTACCTGCTGCTGCTGGTGCTGTGACACGCCCTGCTGCGCTTTGCCTGAGATGCCAGGCGCCACTTGACTGAGGCACGTTATGAACACGTAGTACGCCAGCTCACGCGTTATCTCGTCATCCAGGCCTGGGTCAGTGCACGAGTTGATAGGTTGCCAGGAGTTGCTCATGAGTTGGGATTACGCAGTGTCCATGTAACGCACAAGTTGATAGGTTTTGGGGGCATACGCCAGCTCAAAATCTGGGGTACAAACGTCCATGCGATGCAAAGACACAGAGCACCTCAGAACTGTGTATCTTTTTACATGTGCGCATGTATGGTACATCTTTGAAATGTTCCAATGCCTTAAACGGTGACGTGTGTTCACCGCATACATAAGGTTCTTGTCAACCTATCAGTGACGCAGAAACCCTGTTTTCGTGCTTGCCTGACCAGCAAAGGGCCCCACCCCCCCAAACTGACAATGGGAACATTTAGGGTCACCTGTGCAAATGTGTACACTGTCAGATGTCACACACATACACGCATATACAGACATACACACACACATGCACGTACATATACATGTACACATACCTGTGTTCATAACCTGCAGGTCCAGCTTGGGCTCCAGCACCTCAGGCTGAGTGTTGACGGCAGCTACGCCGCCATTGGCAAACCCAAAACCAGGAGGCCGTGGTGCCGGGGGGGCAGGTTGGCTGACTGTTTTTGGTGGGGGGGGCTGTCCGCCAACAGCACGTGAGCTTTTCTTCCTATCAAAGGAGGGGGGAGCTTCTTTTCCCCCCTCGCCTCCCTCAAGGAAAGGGTTTGATGGATCTGCGCGCATTGAGTGTGAAGTTGCAGTGAATTGCAGCAACAGCTGCAGCAACTTCATGAGTAGTCAATGCCAAGACACGTCCAGCATGGTGAGCAGTTATTGGGCTGCGACTGGTGAATATGAACTCACCTGGAGAGGGGCCGGGGTCAAGGAACGGGTTTGCTTGGTAGGAGAGGCTACTTCCTGTGGTCAAGTGTTAGTGTGTGTGGGTGGGTGCGTGTGTTTGTGGGTGTGTATGCGCGTGTATGTATGTGTTTGCGTGTGTGTGTGTGTATGTGTGTGTGTGTGTGCGTGTGCACGTTTGTATTTATGTGTGCACACATGCTTGTATGTGCAATGTGTGTGAATGTGTGTGTTGGATGTGCGCGATTTGTGTGTGTATGCGCTTTGTGTATGTATGAGTGTATGTGTGTGCGCTGTGCGTATTTGTATGTGTGTGTGTGTGTGTGTGTGTGTGTGTGTGTGTGTGTGCTTTTGTGTATATGTGTGTGTGTATTTGTGTGTGAGTGTTTGTGTGTGTGTGTGTGTTATGTGTGTGTGTGTGATCGTAGCACAACCAAAGAGGCCACACGCAGACTCTGTGATGCCTAAATTTCATCGGCTTGCAAATCACGCTGCCTAGTGGAAGGTCCCAATGTGACAGTGTGAGCAACAATGTCTAGACATTGTTGCCTAGGGGCCTACCACACCCCTTCCTGACAAGAGCAAGAATGTGCCACCCGAAGGTGTGGAGAAGGTGCCTACCTTGGTAAGAACTCATGGCAATCCGCACAGGTTCCTGTTCAGATAATCATCAAATCAACACCATCCATAAAACGAAAATTATTGTCCAAGGCACGGCTGCACAGGCAAAAAGCCCAAAAAGCTGACCGCATCGTTTGTGTGTTACGGGAGATGCGAATGATATATATTGTCATTTAATCATGCTCCTGCAAGCCCAGCGGAGAGTGCTCTTAAAAGGTAACATTGATCATGCAAACATCAACACACTCGTGCACACACACACGCACGCACACACACACACATTCACACATATACACGCACACGCACACACACACGCACGCACACACACACAAACACACACACACACACACACACACACACACACACACACACACACACACACACACACACACACACACACACACACACACACACACACACACATACACACACACACACACACGCATGCACGCATGCACGCATGCACGCACGCACGCACGCGCACACACACACACACTCTCTCTCTCTCTCTCTCTCTCTCTCTCTCTCTCTCTCTCTCTCTCTCTCTCTCTCTCTCTCTCTCTCTGCAATTTCTTTCTCACCATCTCACGCAAAACACAAACACAGAACGCGCACACACAATACACGCATACACACACGCAAATGCACACGTGCACACACATACAAATAAACGCGCAAACCCATACAGATTCGCACACACGTAAGTTTAAATTCTATACAAATACTCATAGGAGCATGTCCTTTAACAAAGGAAGGTAGGCGCTTATCCATAGCCCTCTCTGCCACCAGTGCTTCCCCAGCCCCTCCTCACCATACTAGCTCGCCCTCCCCCGTCAGCCTCACCATCACGGCACCTGATGATTGGCACTTGCACGTGCGCGACGGCAAGGCCATGGAGAGTGTGGTGCCCCACACGGCTCAACATTACAGGCGGGCCATCATCATGCCCAACCTCACGCCCCCTGTCACATCCGCACAAGCGGTGCGTGAGATGCATGCACTTGTGAACATGTGTACATGTGTTGCATATTGTGTATGTGTGTTTTTTGTGTGCGCGTTTAAGCCAAGTAGTAAGGAAAAAGTAAACTTCCTTCCTACTTACACCGCACATAGTGCAAGTAAAGGAGGTGTAGTCGCTCACACATTCATGCACCCACATGCTTGCATGTTTGGTAAGCTCTATGGTATTGACAGAGAAAACTTAGGAGTCTCCATCAATGTAGAGGTCCGTGCTATATGATGTGTGATGTACGTTTACAGGAAAATGCACACAAACACATGGAAGCACACAGAAAAACACATGTGCACACGCTGCAGGCCATGGATTACCGCCAGCGCATCCTTGCCTGTGTTCCTGCTGACCGTGCGTCTCTGTTCCAGCCCCTCATGACTTGCTACTTGACAGACCGTACCTCTCCAGAGGAGGTCAGCGCTGCACAGGAGGCGGGGGTGGTGGCCTTCAAGCTGTACCCAGCAGGTTTGTTGTGTTGTAGCAGAGGAGGTCGCCAGTGCTGCACAAAGAGCACGTAATGTTGTTGTGCGTGTGCGTACCCAACTACTCAAGTAGTCCTTTTTCTAAGTAGGTCAGCATTGGGGTGTGGTGGTTATTAGATGTTTCTAGCAGATTTGTATTGGGGCGTCCCCACGGCTGGCGCACCCAAAATTGGCTGTTCTGTTCCAAACACTTTGCGCAACCATACCTCTCCTATTCCTTGACCGATTTGGAGGGGACAAGTTGCGATGGAAAGCCTCACTTCCTTAGGTAAGGCTGAAATCTAGCAATGCTGCATGCCATGGGGAAGCACGAGCAGCGACAGGCAATTGAATGACACTGTTTCACACAGAGGAACTATCATCTGGTAGCTTTGGCATATTGTAAAGCTCATAGTGGCCTCCACATTTGGTACAGTCAGGGTTCAATTTAATGGGGGAGAAACATAGATATAGATATGCCTTACTATCAGGGTTGTCCAGAACCGTACATCACTTGGTCCAGTACCGAATATGCCTTAATATAGGTGGCTGTCCCCATGAACGGCCCACCCCTTTGCAAGCCAAACATTCCCATTAAGCTTTGAGTTGCCATATCTCCATAACCATTTGGATACCTGAGACATGCGTTGGATAGCTACATCTTACCTTCACATGTCTAATTCACATGTCTACAAAGAAAGCAGGCAAAAAGACGCAGTGGGTGGCCCGCTGTAATTTTTTCACGGTGTATACGAAAATCATAGCTCACACACTGCACCACTCTGTGCCCTCTAAGTTTTAATATATTTGATAATTCACCTTGCAACTCTGGTGTAAAATTGAGGGTGTGAAATGGAGCTGAAAAAGCTCCAGCCAAAATTGCTCGCATGTCGCGCTACACAATTTTGCACCAAAATTCAACTAGGCCACCAATCGGCTCCATTTTAATTTTGTTTTAGGCTAATTAACCCCGCAACTTTGGTAACAAAAACCAGGCTGAAACTCTAAGCGATATGGAGCTACAGATTTTCTATCTTTTTCCCCTGTGTCCCTTGTGTGAGTGCCTCCCTCTCGCCGGCATTCCCAGTACCCCTGCCCCAAATTCGACATTGCAGCATCGTTATAAAACATGTATAATGCATAACAGGCTCATTCTATAGCTCGTAAAAAGCTGCACACCTGCATCCAAATTTTTTGCGCCAAAAATAAAGTTTCAAGGTCTAGGCCTGTCCAAAGCCAAATAGACCACAAAATTGCCATTTCCATGTCAGATCAAATTACGGTCACTGCAAAGTATAAGACTAAGCACATCTACTGATCGGAGCGGCAGTGTGGCAGCCACGCAAAGCTGAGTAGACACAGATACATGTGTGCAAAGAGCGCAAGGGCATGAGCCAGAGAGCTGGTAGAAGCATTAGGTACCAGCGATGCAAATAACTCACTCCTCTGCTGGATGGTTTTTCCACCTTGGAGGCCTTTCTTGGTCCGAAGGCGCAACCTTTATCAATAAGACTGGCCATCCAGCTTATTGAACAAGACATAAAAGAAACTCTCAACTTTCAACCAATTCAACTGCTCCGTCACACGATCCGTCGCTGCCAACGATTGGGCATGACATCCAGTGCAAAAACAAGCCCAACTGTTCTAATCACTGATATCTTGTGTGTATGATGCAAATACATGCATTATAAGAAGGTGGGATGCATAAAGGGAGTGCTTAGTTGAAAGAAGTGCAGAGGAAAAAAGTTTTACCAAAAAAAGCAAAAAAGACTGTTGTGGATGGCTTTTCTTCTTTGGAAATACGGTATGTATACACGGGAATACAGCGTATATACGTTTAATCTTAATACGAAAAACAGACGGTCCCCCTCCCCCTGCTGTACTATACAGCGTATACCGTGCCGTAAAGTACCTATGAATATACTAGTGCAGTTTTGGCCCATCCTACTTAGTATAATGTACCAGTGCTCAAACTCGTGGTCTGATCAATTCCCCAGCACAAGTGGATTGGAGCAAGTTTGGTCGATACCTCTTCCATTCATAAGGGCTGCCAAATGGGTGCAAAATAGGCGTAGAGCCACATTGCTCCACCTTGGCGGCCAATGTGCCGCAAGGGGCATCTGAGTGGAAGCTTGGAAATGTTCTGTAGCCAAACCTAGCTAAACAAAAGGGGGAACATCCAAGAGAAACATGAAACATAAGTATGAAGAAGGGAAATTATAAAGAAGTAGCTGCAAGCACTTAATCATGTCTCTGATCTCTGATGTTGGGCGGCAAGGGCTTTGTTGGTTGGTGAAGCAGGAAGCTAGACGGCACAGTTTGGGGTGTGCCCTTGGGGGACGACAATAGGCGTGGATTATAATGTGGTGGTGTATATAAAGATTGCAAGGGCTAGGAAGTGAAGTCAACAATCCAAAAGTCTGCCTGTCAGGCTGATCATTGGAATCTCTGCAGCTGTATGATCGAGCAATTGAGCAGGCGCACGCAGGTGAAAGAATGTGCACGTGTGGTTGCAAGCCTTGTTAGGCAACACAATGGTTAACTTCCATCATTTGACAATACCAGGGTAAATAGAAGAGGTTGCATACCTCATAAGGCATCAAACAAAAGAGGTTATATACCTCAGGCAATAACAGACAAATAGGCAATAACAGGCAAATAGAAGGGGCTTTGAAAAAGCAATTGGGAAAGGAGGTATTTGCCATTTTGATTTCTAATGCTTTCTCTAACCTTACATCTCACAGGCTGAACTCACGTCATTTTTCATATACTAAGTTGGTACGTGCGTTTACAAAATTGAGTTTCAAGCTTACACCATGACACGCCTCAAAGGATTTGCCCTATTGTTTGTCGTAGCAAAGGCTCAGGTTGATGCGCATTGGGTTGACTGGTTAAACTATTATAATAATGCAGCGCTTTTTTACTCACCTACCCTGTTAGTCTAATCTCGCAATCCTCAAGCCATGTAGCACAAGCGCACCACTCCTCTGCACTCTGCACCCACTACACTGCAGGCTACCGACAGATTGTGACAGCTCAGAGGTAAATTATTAGCAGGAAACTCCAGTGGGGACACGCCAAATCTGCTCGCAAGCAATCTCATGCTCTGTCAAACGATTATGGACATGTAACACGCAGGAGCTACAACGAACAGCGACAGTGGCGTGACGGACATTCTAAAAGTGGTGCCTACTTTGAGGCACATGGCCCAGATAGGCATGCCCCTGCTTGTGCATGGGGAGGTCACCGACCCCAGCGTGGACATGTTTGACAGGGAGGCGGTGTTTATCCACACTAAACTGGTGCGTGGGGGCTGTTTGTGTGTGGTGAAGTGGAGGCGCGACTCAGCTGCACAGTTGTGTGTGGATGCTTGTGTATATGGTGAAGTGGAGGCACGACTCAGCTGCACAGTTGTGCTAGCAAAACTTGATCCTGGGAGCCTTTACTTTTTGGTATGCACATTGAATTTAGCCATCGCACGGAAGGCAGGCACGTACCTTCCGGTGAGCTTGCATCAACTGCTATTGCCACGTTTAAACGCTCAGCACAACCTCTTCACCCGTCCCGACTACTCCCTCGCAGCTACCGTTACTGGACCAAGTCCCTTCTCTCAAAGTAGTCATGGAGCATATCACGACAAAGGTAGGTCGGCATGATACCACCCTGTTCAGTTGTCAGGGCGTGTGAAGAATGCTGTGGGTAAATGCACAGATACCGGTTGTCATCTGTGTTTGTATATAATCATAGCCGCTTCATGTTGGCCTCTCTTAAAAAGCATATGTGCACTTGATAAAATGCTGTGGGTAAATGCACAGACACCGGTTGTCATCTGTGTTTGTATATAATAATAGCCGCTTCATGTTGGCCTCTCTTAAAAAGCATATGTGCACTTGATTAAATGCTGTGGGTAAATGCACAGACACCGGTTGTCATCTGTGTCTGTATATAATCATAGCCGCTTCATGTTGGCCTCTCTTAAAAAGCATATGTGCACTTGATAAAGAACTTAAGCTATAGCTGCCATTGTTGTTGTACTCAAAGGATACATGCTGCTGGATGCTAGATGGCATCCTCTACACTGTGACATGTGTACACCTGCATACAGGATGCAGCGGAGTTTGTAGCTTCAGCTCCCGCCAATATAGCAGCCACCATTACCCCGCAACACATGCTTCTTAACCGGAACGCGCTGTTCTCCAAAGGGCTGAGGCCACACAACTTCTGCCTACCCATTTTGAAACGAGAAAAGCACCGTGAGTTTCTTGGAAAGGTCAGCTATGTATAAGAAGGTTAGAGTGTCTGATGAAGGAAGGCAGTGCATGAGCAATGCAGAGGGGCAGTAGCTTCGTTTCTTTACTGTTTTAAACCTGCTGCTTCAAATCCTCAGGAAGTGGATGCTGCATGATCTGATGCCATTAGATCCTTGATTGCTTAATCTGTCGACCTGCTCCCTGCTTTGCTGAGCAGGAGAAGCAGTCGCTGACGCGGCAACGAGCGGAAGTAGCAAGTTCTTTTTGGGGACAGACAGTGCCCCCCACCCCAAGGGAGCCAAGGTGCGTGCAAACTGTGACGCAATGGCTTCTATAAAGCGCCAACAATCAATTGATCACAAACTGCATGGGATACACCTGGGAAAACAGGTGACAATTGCAAGTGCTCTACAACAAGTAAAAAGTAAAGCCTGCGACAAAGTCAATCTTATTGATGCTGATTGAGTTGGAGCATAATGCATTTCCTCGTCAATCCCATGTTTGCCAGGTGTGGTTGTGTGACTGTGTGAATAGCTGTTCAGCTGAGTTCCCATTCTGCTTACCCTGTACCAGGAGTCGTCCTGCGGCTGTGCTGGCATGTACTCTGCCCCCGTCTCTCTAGGCCTGTATGCAACCGCCTTTGAGGCTGCAGGGCGGCTGTCAAACTTAGAGGGCTTTGCGTCCTTTCACGGTCCAAGCTTTTATGGACTGCCACGCAATGAGGTGAGCATAACATGCTTCCCTTCTGCTTAAGCTTTGAACCAAAGAAAGTACTTATGAAAGTTTAACTTTTGAGTTGACACGCCCATTACTAGCATGGTTTGGAAAGGATGTTGTTTGGGTTTACGCCACCTGGGGGATGCAGAGCCACACAACGTTCAACTGAGGAAATAAAAAAAGAACAGAAACTTTTGGAAAGGGAAAAAAAGACCAGAAACTGTCAGGAAGATATCTAGTGATTACGGAGGCACAGTCTTGTTTGACTTTGGGACTGTGGTCAGCGTCTTGTCTTTCTTTAGCTCACCCGATGGAATGTAAGCTTGATTAGTTCCATAGGATACTTATACCACCATGTACCGAGAACGTGTTTTACTCCCTTGCGGTGTGTCGCGAGCACATAAATTAGCTAAGTTACAGGGCCTTGCGAAGCTAGCATTGGGGTTAATTAATTAATTTAAGCTTGAACGAGGACAGGCCGGAAGGGCCTCCCACGCTGCCCCCCGATGGCCCCCAAGGGGAATATATAGCTAGGGGTTGCAGACTTCTTCAACGGCTAGGGGTTGCAGACTTCTTCAAGCCTAGTAACCGGATAGCAAGTGAGAAGAAGGCAGCAGAGGGGGAGGCAGCAAATTCACATGCATAGCGTGTTGCAGGGGATAGGGCAGCAAAGGCAGAGCGGGATGCAGCAGCAGCAGCAAAGAAGAGGCCACCTGGTAGGCCTGGGCTGACCTCAGGCATCAGCAGCAAGGCTGCTATTTGGGGAGGAGCAGCAGTGTAAGCAGGTGCTGTCCTTCACATGCACATGTACACGTGTGCGCACGCATGCACACGCGTGTGCACACATGCGCATCCCTGTGCATGCATGTATATATACACACGCGCACGCACACGCATGGACATGTGCGCACATAAGCATGCTCGTGTGCACGTGCAGCTCAGACGGCCAAAAAGGCCCTCGCATAGGCCCGCATTGTGTTTACTAAATAAGTGTTGCCCCCCTCGCATTGCTTGCATTAGGGTATATCAATTGGGTTTTTTAGACCTCCCATTCGTTACGGTACCTTACGGTATTGAGGCACCTAAACCAGTCCTGCCTAGGCTGGAATGAAAGGATGCTAAGTGTATAGCCATTGCTCAGACTAAGTGTATAGCCATTGCTCAGACTAGGAGATAAGTGTATAGCCATTGCTCAGACTAGGAGATGTTTAGGGTTCGTTGTGTTCTAGATTATGTTTCAATTTAGGTCTTGTTTGTTAAGCCGGACAAGCATTCACACAATCAGAACACACATGCTTAGTTAGGTGTCTGTTTATTTCGCAGCCAGGCCAGGAAAATTATGTGCAAGGCCGTTAGCTGAGGATGCAACTCTTCTTGCATTGGAGAAGCAACTGGGTATGCATTTGCTTGGTTTCTGGGGGTGTGGTTAATGGATTGGGGTACACATGATGGCATCTGGCTTGCTAACCTTTAGCCGTGATGCAGGACGGGGTATGTCGGTAAGAGATGGATAAGACTCATTTCCATCCGTGTCTTGATAGAGTAGCAATTCAGATAAAAGGAGGTATAATGGGTTTTAAAAGTCAAGTGGTCCCTCGGTAGACCTGGCTGGGAAGGAGACGTCTACCTCACATATTCTTTATATCGATAATGTAACATCGTCTGCTTGCCCTCGCTGCAGGGTACAATCACGTTGATCAAGCAGCCACTCCAGATTCCTGAGCACTACAACTTTGGTGACGGTGTGGTGGTGCCTATGTGGTCTGGGGAGGAGCTCAACTGGCAAGTGCAGTAGCAGCACGCTAAATGCATTTAGTTTAGTGAGAACAAGGTACTTTGTTATACACTTGTGCTTGGAATAGAGTTGCTCTGCCCAGGAGGTTAGCATACTCACTTTTGAGCAATTGGTGGTGGCGCCACTCTCTACGGAGCCTCATATAACATTTTGTTGGCCTTATTGCGACACTCTGTTATGAGTATGATGTGCAGCTTCAGAGTACATTGTGTTGTCTGTTTGAAGGTTAAGACGGATGGGTTGCACTTACCAAGTATCACATTGCTGAAGTTGCACACACCGCGTCTTGTTTGAATTAACGTGTGTTAATCAATGTGTACACACCGTGAAGCTGTGTGAGATATCATGCAATTATTGACCTTCCAACACGTATATCCCCCCGTTTTAAAACAGTTCCTAAACTTTAAACCACCATTATGTGTCATTTTGCCTCCTCATCAACCCACACTTCTCAGTTTAGCCACACACATGCAGATCAAATTTAAATCCCTGACAGATTCTGAAACTCAAGCAAGCCTGGTGGCACACACACACCTTGGAATGAATAACAGCGTTTCCTAGTTTGAATGCTGACTCCCAGAAGGCATAACTAAAATAGAACAAATTAAGGAAAAAGAAAGAACTAGCAGGCAGTGAAAACACTCCCCACATTAAATAAGGAAAGGGAGCCACTTTGGTACCGGGTACCGTAAAACTCCTCCACCAAAGGAACAGAGAATATCAAAATGGGTCAGGAGGGTTGCAGGCTTGACCTGAAACCGTCTCCTGACGAGAGTTGATAATAGTGCTGGAAAGTATACGTCTGTGTCACACCCGATCGTTGGCAGCGACGAGTTGTGTGACAGAGCAGTTAAGTTGGTTGACTGGTGAGAGTTTCTATGTGTCTTGTTCAATAAGCTGAATGGCCAGTTATTGATAACCGTTATCTTCTGGATTTGATAGTGTTGGTAATCAATTGACAACATGTGAACTCCTCTAGGAGTAAGGTAAGGTAAGGTAAGGTTACATCGCTACATATGCCTCTGGTGGGCATCTGAGCGGAAGCTTGGAAAAAAGCCTGTAACCAAACCAAAAAACGCTAGAAAAAATCAAGGGAATAGGGCTAGGCACTTAGCTACAAAAGAGGCAACACCAAAAATATCAGGTTGGTTCATAAAGGTCCTCAAACGAGCTGGGCCATCCTCAAACTGAGGTGGGAAGATAAGGTAAGGTAAGGTTACATCACTATATATGCCTCAAAGGGCATCTCAGCGGAAGTTTGGAAAAAGCCTGAAACTAAACCTGGCTAAACAAAAGAAATAGAGGAAACTGATGTATGAAGAAGAG